>Ga0206946_1279_pt1 | contig 9515 bp, 7 predicted proteins | sample Alteio_BWOrgHeat_2_FD_152965 | JGI IMG/M metagenome (GOLD analysis project Ga0206946, IMG submission 152965) | Enriched cells from forest soil in Barre Woods Harvard Forest LTER site, Petersham, Massachusetts, United States -... | ecosystem: Environmental > Terrestrial > Soil > Temperate forest > O... | reverse complement strand
CCTGACGCAAATCAGTACGGACGCCCAACAGCAGGAAGCCAGCCTCAAGCAGGTGACAGTCAAAGACCGGAAGCGCGATCCCCTCGCAGTCGTAACCGGCAAAGGTCTGCAACCCGAAAACATCACCGGCCTCGACAGCCAATCCGCACTCGCAGCAGGCCTCCTATTCGGCTCCCCCGAATTCCAACGCCGATAGCTTCCTCGCTTGCCGTTCCGAAGGGGATCTTGTGGTTGCCTTTCTTGTTGTCACCCCCCAAAGAGCAGGGTGCCCCATCCTGAGCGCGCCTGATCGCGCGAAGGTTGGGGAGTCTCTCCCCACGAAGTCCCACAACCTTTGACCTCTACCACCACCCTTGCTACCCTCATCCCACCTATGCCGGTCCCCTCACCCGCACCCTCCAGGACCACCTGCTGCATCGTAGGCGGAGGCCCCGCCGGAATGATGCTCGGCTACCTTCTCGCCCGTGACGGCCACCACGTCACCGTGCTCGAAAAGCACAAAGACTTCTTCCGCGACTTCCGCGGCGATACCATCCACCCCTCCACTCTCCAACTCATGTACGAGCTAGGCCTCCTAGACGCCTTCCTCGCTCTCCCCCATCAGGAGATCTCAGCCCTCAACCTCTCCCTCGGCGGTGAATCCTTCCCCATCGCCGACTGCTCGCATCTCCCCACCGCGGGCAAATTCGTCGCTCTCATGCCTCAGTGGGACTTCCTCAACTTCCTCGCCGCCCAGGCCGCAAAGTTCCCCAGCTTCAACCTCCTCATGGAGCACGAAGTCACCGGCCTCCTCGAAAACGACAACCATCGCATCATCGGCGTCCACGCCAATACTCCTGCCGGTCCTACCGACATCCACGCAAAACTCGTTGTAGGCTGTGATGGCCGTCAGGCCACCTCACGGGCTGCTGCCCATCTCCAGGTCAAAGAGACCGGCGTTCCCATCGACGTCCTCTGGTTTCGACTCAGCCGCCAGCCCGATGACCCTGTCAACTCTCTCGGCAACGTCAATTACGGCATGCTGCTCGTTCTCATCAACCGTGAAGAGTACTACCAATGCGGCTTCGTCATCGCCAAAGACAGCTTGATGACCACCATCCAACCCGCCGGTCTTCCTGCCTTTCGCGACTCCATTGCCCGCCTGGTTCCCTTTCTCGCAGACCGCGTAAACGAAATCACCGATTGGGATCAGGTCAAGCTACTCTCGGTCCAGATCAACCGCCTCAAACGCTGGCACATCCCCGGCCTGCTCTGCATCGGAGACGCCGCCCACGCCGTGTCTCCCGTCGGAGGCATCGGCATCAACCTTGCGATTCAGGACGCCGTCGCCGCCGCCCGTATCCTCTCCCCCGCCCTCTCCTCCGATGTCGTCACCGAACTCACCCTCGGACACGTACAGCACCGGCGCGAATTCCCTACCCGCGTCACCCAATCCTTCCAGGTCCTCGCCCATCACTTCCTCTTGAGCATCCTGGGCAATCCAGCCCCCCTAAAGCCCCCACGCATCCTCCGCTTTCTCTCGTCAATCCCAACCTTCCGCCGGCTCACAGCCCGCTTCATAGGCATGGGAGTCCGCCCCGAACACTTTCACCCGCATTAGCTCACACCTGCTCCCGCCGTTGCTTTGCAGTTGCCGTTGCCCTTCTGGTTGTCATCCCGTAGGGATCTGCTTCTACCTTTGCAGTTGCTTTTTGTATCCTCCCACCATCGGCACAACACAATCGTCATCTCGACCCGAAGCGACGCTTTTGCCGCCGAAGTGGAGAGGTCCCCGCATTCGCCTTTGCCCTTGCTCTTGTCGTTGCTCGTCATTCTGAGCGGAGCGAAGAATCCCTGTATTTTGCTCGGAGCGCCTCAATCTACGCCATCAGGGAAAGCCCACCCTGAAAAGTGGACGTCCGCTAACCACGTTTGCCACGCAATTAACCGCTAACAAACCGCGAAAACACCACCGCGACGCGCACTTTCCCCAAACCCACGAAAAAACCGCTCAAAAAAAACACCCAAAAAAATTACGGCTTCCCTGCCTTCAAAGACACAGGAATCTGCTCCACAATCTCAATCCCAAACCCTTGCAGCGCAGGCACATGCGTAGGCGTATTCGTCAGCAGCCGGATCTTATGAATCCCCAGATCCGACAGGATCTGCCCGCCCAAACCCACCTGCCTCAACGTCCGCTGCGTCCGGTCCTCATGCCCCTCCCGAGCCCGCTGCTCGCGATGAAACACCACCCGCGCGGGCGAAACTCCACAATCAATCCCAAACCCCTTTGTTCCATTGTGCAAATACACCAAAGCCCCGCGCCCAGCCTCTGCAATCATTCGCAGCGAGTTCGCCATCACCACCTTGCAATCGCACAGCGTAGTCGAAAAAACATCCCCCGCCAAACAATGCGTATGCACCCGCACCGTCACCGGTTCATCATCCGTCACATCGCCATAAACCAGCGCCACATGCGACTCATCACCCTCCACCTCGCTCTCATACGCAATCACGCGAAAATCCCCGTGTTCCGTGGGCATCAGCGATTCCGCAACCCGATGAATATACCGCTCATTCTGTAGCCGGTACCGGATTAAATCCGCCACCGTCACCATCTTCAAACCATGCTCTTCGCAAAATTTCACCAGGTCGGGCACCCGCGCCATCGTGCCGTCATCGTTCATGATTTCGCAGATCACGCCCGCCGAAACCAGCCCCGCCATCCGCGCTAAATCAACAGAAGCCTCCGTCTGCCCAGCCCTTACCAGCACGCCACCTTTGCGCGCCCGTAGCGGAAAAACATGTCCCGGACGCGCCAGATCCTGCGCGGTAGACTTCGGATCAATTGCCACTCTAATCGTATGCGCCCGATCCGCCGCAGAAATCCCTGTAGTAACGCCCTCCCGCGCCTCAATGCTCTCCGTGAACGCCGTCCCAAACCGCGAAGTATTCTCCTGCGTCATCGGCCCCAGCCGCAAATAATCCGCGCGCTCCTCTGTCAGCGTCAGGCAGATCAATCCACGCCCATACTTCGCCATAAAATTAATGGCCTCCGGCGTAACAAACTCCGCAGCCAGAGTCAGATCGCCTTCATTTTCGCGGTCCTCATCATCGACCACCACCACCATCCGCCCCGCGCGTATCTCGGCAACAGCTTCTGCAACCTCAGCAAACATGACGCGAACCTCCATATCTTTCGACTACCCTCATCATAGTTCCGACGCAAAAAGAAAACGCCGCCCAAACCGGGCGGCGCTCGTAACATCGATCGCTCTACAGAGTCGACTCAATCTCAAATCCCCAGGCCTCCAGCAGCGCCTCAGGAATGTACTTCGAATTCTTGTTCCGCCGGGCCCACTCACGGAGCCGTGTAGACCGGATGTACTGATCCGGTGTCAGCTTGAACTCTTTTACGACCTGCTCAAACGATGTTACTGTCGGGACAACTGGCCCAATCGGCTCAGGCTTGCCCCAGTTTGGATTTCCACGACGCTTCGCCATATTGTCTTAGTACCTCTTTCAAATGATCAGCCGCACTTCATCTGCAACCTGGAGAAAACACACCAGCTTTCATTCTAAGGCAGTTATGCCCGCAAATCAAGGGAGAAACCTCTCCATGGCAGTCTCACGGGTGCTCTTTTCAATGACAGTACAAGCCCATTGATTGCTTCAGTTATGAAGCGCGGAAGCATAAAATTTCACCATATCCGCCTTCATCTCCTTGAGCGCCTCTACATTCAAATAGACCATGTGTCCCGCCGGATAGTAACCAAACTCCACATTACCCATCAGTTTTCCCGGTAGACTCATATGTCCAAGGTCATACTCCGTAGCAAAAAATGGCGTTGCTAAGTCAAAATATCCATTTGCCGAAAACACGCGCAGCTTGGGATTTTTCCGAATCGTATCCGCCAGATCGATAGCCGTATCTGGAGCCGTCTGTTCTCCACGCCCGGGCGCCGTGCCAGCCGGCCGATGTTTGAAGTCCCACGCCTGATTTATCCCGGGTCCAGACGTGTAATACGTCTCCTGGCTCATGTACTTCAGTTCTCTCTGGATGTAGTCATGGAAGGCCCCCACATATACGCCACTAATTCCGGTGTCTGACGGATCATATCCCGGATTCTCTCCCGCCGCATCCGGGTCCCAGCCCATAAATCGCGCATCATATCGCCCCAGTATCCGTTCGTCATCTCGCAATAATTCCTTACGGAAGCGCGTAGCCGAGATCCGTAGCTTCGACTCTTTCACGTACCCCACGTTTAGCCCGGTAAACGCTGCCACCTTTGCCGCGATAGCGTCAAACTCGGCTGGCGGCAATTTGTCACCCTGCGCGAGGGCCTCTGCATAAGGTCCGCGTGCAAACTGCCGGGCCTGTTGCACCCACTCTGCCATTGATACCGAAGGCTTCACCTTTTTGTAGTGGTAAGCAATCGCCGCAAACGAAGGAAAATACCCAATCGCCTCTGCGTCATATCCCGGATTACGAATCCCGTAGTTCATAATCGACGACAGCAGCACTACGCCATTGAATTCCACCCCATCGCCTTGCAGCGCGGCAACCAGCCCACCTGACCGAGTCGTTCCATATGACTCGCCAAACAGAAACTTTGGCGAGTTCCACCGTTGGTTCGCCGTAATATACCGCTCAATAAATTTCTTGAATGCCTGAATATCCTGATCGGTCCCGGCAAAATCTTTTACGGTTCCCTTGCCCACCGCGCGCGAGAACCCACACAGTGGTGCGTCGATAAAGACCAGATCACTCTTGTCCAACAGACTGTACTGGTTCTGCACCCACTCAAATGGAGCCGGCTGCGTAGCATCGGGACTCTGCGTAATAACCCGCACCGGCCCAAACGACCCCATGTGCAGCCAGATCGTCGCTGCCCCCGGCCCACCGTTGTAGAAGAACGTCACGGGCCGCGACTTCGCTTCCACCCCATCCTGCGTATAGGCCACGTAAAAGATGCTGGCATTCGGCTTATCCTGCTCATCTCGAATTAGCAGGTTTCCCGCAGTAGCCGTGTAATGAATCGTCTGACCACCTACGGTCAGATCGTGCTTAGTCGTCGAGTTCGTCTCCGGCGGAACAGGAATCCCCGCATCCTCCTTCGCGGCTCCCTCGCTAGAGCCTCGCGGCCGTCCATCAGGAGCCTGAGCCGAAGCCACCATCGCCATCAAACCCACCATTATCATCGTCGCCGCAGGCCGCAACATCTTCGACATCCTCAAGGCAAACTCCTGTACATTTCCAGTGCGATCCGAATCGCTAATTTTTCGTATGAAAACATCATACCGCCAGCACTGTTCCCTCCACTTAGTCCAGCGGGCATCTTTTTCAACCAATCATTCGTCTACTCCCACTAACTGCGTCAGTCGGCGACCGCTCGGCTGCGAAGCTTTCAACCGAACTCTCAGCGAAACGCAGTTCGGTACGATCCGACGCGGGAAAGGCTACCGATGAGTACACCGCTCTGCACCTCCGAAGAAGAACTCCTCGAACAAACCCCCACACCTGCCGAGATCGAGATCTCCCGCCGCACCTTCGTCAAAGCAGCAGGAATCCTCGGCGCAGGAGTCGCCACGGGCATCCCAACCCTTGCATCCGCACAGGACGCACAGGATGCGGCCGCGACGGCTCCCCACACCGTTAACCTGGCCCTCAAAATCAACGGCAAATCCCACGCGCTGACAGCCCTCGACACTCGCACCTCACTCCTCGACGCTCTCCGCGAGCACCTCGACTTCACTGGCAGCAAAAAGGGCTGCGATCACGGTCAATGTGGAGCCTGCACCGTCCTCGTCGACGGCCGCCGCGTCAACTCCTGCCTCACCCTTGCCGTCGCAGCCGAAGGCGCCGAGATCATCACCATCGAAGGACTCGCTCAGGGCGATACCCTCCACCCCGTCCAGGCTGCCTTCGTCGAACACGATGGCTTCCAGTGTGGTTATTGCACCCCAGGGCAAATCTGCTCTGCCGTAGCCCTCATCGAGGAGCACAAAAAAGGCACTCTCAGCACCGTCTCCTTCGAGACCGGCCGGACCACCAACCCCCAACTCACCGATAACGAGATCCGCGAACGGATGAGCGGCAACATTTGTCGTTGCGCCGCCTACCCCAACATCGTAGCCGCTGTCCGCGCCGCAGCCATGGGAGCACGCTCATGAACCCGTTCAGCTACCAACGAGCCGCTACACCCGATGCAGCCATCCACGCCGTCACTGCACGCGGAGCGAAGTTTCTTGGAGGCGGCACCAATCTCGTTGACTTGATGAAGTATGGCGTCGAAACCCCTACCACACTCATCGATGTCACCCACATCACCTCGAGCGAAATCACCAGCGCCTCCAACGGCATCACCACCATCGGAGCTGGAGTCCGCAACAGCGACCTCGCCAATCATCAGATCATCCGCACAAACTATCCCCTTCTCTCACACGCCCTACTCAGCGGAGCCTCCGCCCAACTCCGTAACATGGCCACTACAGGCGGCAATCTCCTTCAGCGTACCCGGTGCTACTACTTCAGCGACACCGCCTTCCCCGAGTGCAACAAGCGCAACCCAGGTAGCGGCTGTGCTGCCATCAAAGGCTTCAACCGTATTCACGCCATACTTGGTGCCAGCGAATCTTGCATTGCCACCAACCCCTCCGACATGTGCGTGGCTCTTGCCGCTCTCAACGCTACGATCCACGTCCAGGGCCCCAAAGGCAAGCGCGCGATTCCCATCGCCGACTTTCATCGCCTCCCGGGCGCAACTCCCAACATCGACACAAACCTCAAACCTGATGAGCTGATCATCGCCGTCGAGCTTCCCGCGCCCAGATTCGCCAAAAACTCCTTCTACCTCAAAGTTCGCGACCGCCAGAGTTATGCCTTCGCGCTGGTCTCCGTCGCCGCCGGCCTGGAACTCGACGGCAACACGATTAAATCTGCTGGTCTCGCGTTAGGTGGAGTAGCCCATAAACCCTGGCACTCCGCCGAAGCCGAAAAAGCCCTCACCGGCTCCCCTGCCACTCCCGGGACCTTCCGCAAAGCCGCAGATCTCGCCCTCGCCGGAGCCAAGCCCCAGACTCATAACGCCTTCAAAATCGAGCTCGCTAAGCAAAGCATCGTGCGCGCCCTCACCCTCGCCGCACAAGGAGTCCAGGCATGAACGCCACGCATGATCACAAGCAGAGCCCCAGGGAACTGGATCATCGCTACGAAGCCCACCTCAAGGTAACAGGCACTGCCAAATACGCCGCCGAGTTTCAAAATGACGTTGCCCATGGTTACATCGTCCAGAGCACTATTCCCGCTGGAACCGTAACCTCGATCGATCAGGCGGCCGCGATCAAAGCCTCAGGCGTATACGCCATCATCACGCCGTTCAATGCGCCAAAGCTCGGAGAACTCGGCAACGTCAACGTCCTCCAGAACACCACCGTCCTCTACAGTGGACAGCCCATCGCCGTCGTCGTTGCGCGTTCTCTACCCGAAGCCCAGCTGGCTGCAAAGCTCCTCCGCATCGAATACAAACAGCAGCCCGCAAAGATCGACTTCAACGCGCTCTCCAACGAGTCACGTCCGCCCAAACGTGGCGGCAGCTCACGCCGCGGAGACCCCGAAGCCTCGCTCGCCAAGGCAAACGCCGTCATCGAACAGTCTTACTCCACCCCCATCCAGAACCACAACCCCATGGAGCCGCACGCCACCATCGCAACATGGGATGGCGACAAGCTCCACGTCTTCGACGCCACTCAGGGAATCACCGGCGTCAAGCAGTCCCTTGCGCGCGCCTTCTCCATCCCCCAGGACAACGTCCACGTCCAGTGCCCTTACACTGGCGGCGGCTTCGGCTGCAAAGGTTATGTCTGGTCCAATACCATCCTCGCCGCGATGGCAGCAAAGGTAGCCCAGCGCCCCGTCAAACTCGTCCTCGGCCGCGAACAGATGTTCGGCCCCGTAGGTTCGCGCCCCAACACCCTCCAGCACATCAAGCTCGCCGCCTCAGCCGATGGCAAGCTCCTCCTTCAGCAACACGACTCCACCTGCTACGCCTCCTTCATCTCGGAGTGGATCGAAAGCGCCGCCAATCCAACCACTCTCCTCTACGACAGTGAGTCTCTCATCGTGAACCACCGTGTCGTCGACCTCAACCTGGGCATGGGCACCTGGCAACGCGCTCCCGGCGAAGCCACCGGCAGCGTCGGTTTCGAAATCGCCCTCGACGAGCTCGCCGAAAAGCTCAATATCGATCCCGTCCAGCTTCGCCTCATCAACTACGCCGAAAAAGATCCGCGCGAGTGCTACACCCAGGCCGCTGAACGATTCGGCTGGTCCAAGCGCACCCCGCAGCCCGGTCAACACCGTGAAGGCAACAAACTCATCGGCTACGGCATGGCTACAGCCAATTATGGAGCCTCGCGCTCCCCTTCCTCTGCTGTCGTCCGTTTCCTTTCTAACGGACGAGTCTTCGCCGGCATTGGCACTCAGGACCTCGGCACTGGGACCTATACCATCCTCGCCCAGGCCGCTGCCAACGCGCTCTCGATGGATCCAAATCTCGTCGATGTACAGCTCGGCGACTCCGCCCTACCCCGTTCCGGCGGCTCTGGCGGCTCGACAACTGCAGCCTCGGTTTGCCCGGCAGTCCATGACGCCGCAATCCAAGCTAAGCTGAAGCTCGCACAACTAGCAGTTGCCGACACTGCCTCTCCACTCCACGGAGCCAATCCCGAAGATCTCGACACCCGGGACGGTCAACTCTTCCTCAAATCCTCACCCGACACGTCCGAGACCATCACCACCCTGATTACCCGCAACGGCAATAACCCAGTTGAAGGCATCGCCACCTCAGAGCTTCCAAAGGACCGCGACGCCTTCTCCTCTCATTCATGGGGAGCGGTCTTCGCCGAGGTAGCGGTCGACGCCGACACCCATATGGTCAAGGTTCGTCGCGTCGTCGGCACCTACGACATCGGCACCCTAATCAACCAAAAGACCGGCATCAACCAACTCGTCGGCGGCGTTGTATGGGGCATCAGTATGGCCCTCCATGAAGAGGCTGTCATCGACCCCATCCACGGACGCACCGTCAACGAAAGCTTCGCCGAATATCACGTCCCCGTCAACGCCGATGTCCCCGAGATTGACGTAACCTGCCTCAATATCCCGGACTACAAGTTCAACCCGCTAGGCGCACGGGGCATCGGAGAGATCGGCATTACAGGCTGCGCTGCCGCCATAGGCAACGCCATTTACAACGCTACCGGCAAGCGCGTCCGCGACTTCCCCATCACCCTCGACAAGATTATGCGAGCCTGATCGAACATGGTGCTTTTTAGTTTTTGCTGGAAAACCCTCTATTCAAACGTTTATCCTTGCATCGCTCGATAAGTGATCCGACGATCAAGCTATACAAGGATGATCAATGACCAGTGGGCCAGAAAATCTCAACCGAAAAACAGTCGCCTGTATCGCTGTGGTATTGCTCCTTGTTCTGATCGGCCAACTCGTCTACGCGAGTCGCGAAAACTCCATTACG
>Ga0206946_1276_pt1 | contig 9561 bp, 4 predicted proteins | sample Alteio_BWOrgHeat_2_FD_152965 | JGI IMG/M metagenome (GOLD analysis project Ga0206946, IMG submission 152965) | Enriched cells from forest soil in Barre Woods Harvard Forest LTER site, Petersham, Massachusetts, United States -... | ecosystem: Environmental > Terrestrial > Soil > Temperate forest > O... | reverse complement strand
CGTCGTGTTCCTTCGTCCGTTAACGCGTCGCGGACGGATAAATGAGCAATTCCTGTGCATTAGCTTGTTGCCATTGCATTCAGATCTTCCCGTTCTTGTCTTGGATTATGGAACTTGCTCCGCCTGCGCAAAACCCCAAATCGAGCCGATTGCCGACACTGTATAGTGGGTCTCTTGGATACTCTCTTTGGTCGGCAAAAACCCCACGACGTAGGGTGAACGCTAGCTCTTTGGAGTTGGAATATCGATGCGCTTCCATCCAAAAAGGCGGGCATCGACCGACCAAGCGCCAGGTCCGATCAATGCTAGGGCGGCGCCAACGGTTCCCAAAAGGATGTGAGTCCACGGGTCTACAGGCTGCGACAGCGCTTGCCATAGCTCGATGAACGCCACTATCGCTCCCCCGAAAGGGGTCCATAATCCAACGAGCAGAAGTAGCCCAGCACCGGTCGCGGCCAAATTCAGTATCAATGCTTCAATTTGAGGTTCGCCCCAAATGATCTTGAGTCCCTGAGCTATCAATGCTGCGCCGGAAACTATCCGCATCAGCAGAAGCCCCGCGCCAGGCCAACCGCGCGCGAATGTTGTGAATAGTCGTCGCAAGGAATCCCACGTCAAGCGTAGGAAATTCCAGATGCGACTGGAAGCCCCAAACGAGGTTGGCGCCGTTACTCTTTCGAGTCGCCTAGAATTCGATGATTCCCCGCCGCAGGCCAATCATTGCCGCGTGAGTACGGTCGTTGGCACCCAGTTTTGAGAGGATGTTCTTGACTCGACCCTTGACGGTTTCTTCCGCGATCGACAATCGATCGGCAATCTGCTTGTTGGCGTTCCCCTCGGCGATCAGGTGCAGGACACTGATTTCGCCGGGCGTTAGGGCATCGTCGGCCGTGTGTTCGGCAAGCTGAAAGGAAATCTCAGGGGAAACGGTTCTCTTGCCAGCATGGATGGCACGGATCGTTTCCAGCAGTTCCTTGTGAAGAAGAGTTTTCAACAGGTAAGCCCGGGCACCGGCTTTGAGGGCGCGCAGAACCTGCACGTCGCCAGTGTAGGTGGTCAGCACAATGATTCGCGCTTCAGGAAACTCGCCGCGAATCGCCACGATCGCATCAAGGCCGTTCATTTCCGGCATCTGCAAATCCATTAGGGTGACATCCGGGCGGTGGATGCGAAACTGCTGGATGGCTTCCCGCCCGTTGGAAGCTTCGGCGACCGTTGTCATATCGGGTTCGTCGGCGACGAGTCCAACGATCCCCTTGCGTACCAGGGGATGGTCGTCGACTGCGAGAATGCGAATCAAACCGGGACCTTCAGTCATGATTCGGTCTCCACCTTAGTCCCAGAACGCCCGGATCCGGAGCGGCCAGTCGAATGCGAGTAAGCAATGGGGCCAGGAATGCTGAGTTCGACCTCCGTGCCGGAATTCAGCTCGCTCCACACATCCAGGCGCCCGCCTACAAGTTTCGCGCGTTCGCGCATGCCGTGCAAGCCGTAATGTCCGGCTTGCCCGTCCTGGGTCAGAACCTTTGGGTCGATGCCTTTTCCGTCGTCCCGAACTCGCATCCGGAATTGCCGGTCATCGTACCTGATTTCCACTTCGATTTGCTTCGCCTCTGCATGCCGGAATGCATTGCGCATCGCCTCGCCGGCGATCCGGAATACTTCGTCGCGGAGGATTGGATGGAGGTTCCGCGCGGCGCCCTCGACCTGCACGCCGAAGGCAGCGGCATGATGGTTATTTGCTGGGGTCGCTAGGTCCTCACCAAGAGCGCTGATGGCCTGGGCAAGGTCGTTGGCCACCACCGTGGACGAGCGCAGTTCGTGCACAGCATCCCGGCCCTCTGTGATCGCCTGGGCGGTCTGATCGATGGCGCTGTCAAGCCTTTGGGCGGCTTCCTCCGGACGGTCCGGGAGCACTCTGCGAACGGATTGAAGACGGTACAACAGTGCTTGAAAGCTTTGCAGCAGCGTATCGTGCAGGTCGCGTGCGATGCGCGTCCGCTCGTTGACGCGCGCTTCCAGCGTGATGTTGAACTGGTGCGCTAGTTGGCGCAGGCGGAGGTGATACAGCGCCCAGAGTATCAGCAGAAAAGCGGCCACGCACGACACGCGGAACCAGTTCGTTTGCCAGTATGCCGGATCGATGGAGAAATCGAGGGTGTCTCCGGCCTCGTTCCACACGCCGCTGTTATTGCACGCCATCACGCGAAACCGGTAATGGCGCGGAGGCAGATTGCTATAGAACGCCTTCCGTTCATTGCCGGTGTCCTTCCAGTCGCGATCCCAGCCTTCCAGCTTCATGCGAAAACGCACCTTCTCCGGCACGGCGAGGCTGAGCGCGGTGTAGTCGATCTCCAGATCACGCACCAGCGGAGGCAGCTTCGGCTGCGAGGAGGATGCATCGCCGGACAAGTTCTGCCAGTAAGTCTTATGATCAGCGGTAATTTGCTCGATGTGCACCGGCGGCGGCAGTTTGTTGAAGGCAAGGGCTCGCGGATCGATGACGCTGGCGCCATCCAGGCCCGCGAACCACAATTTTCCGTCCGTGGACTTGGTGACATGTGGGGTATAGCTGCTTTCGTAGGCACGGCTCCTGACCCCGTCGGAACTATCGAAGACTGTTGTCTGGATCGTCCGGTTGAAATGCTCACCTTTGTCCACTGCGGCTGCCCAGGGGTCCAACTCGGAGCGCACAATCCGCACCAAACCGCACGGCATGTCAAGCCAGAGCGAATGCGCTTCGTCTTCTATCACCCAATTGACCGCGTCGCATGGCAACCCGTTATTGCTGGTGAGGGTCGCAACACGCCCGTTTTGCAACCGGCTGAGCCCGCTCTCGGTGGCGACCCATAGCGCACCGTCCTGATCGAATCGAAGGTCGTTGACGCGGCCCTCGCCAAGCCCGTTGGCGGAAGAGTACGACGCTTTTACCTTCCGATCGGCGAAATAAGCGACACCGCCGTTATAGAATCCGAGCCATAAACCACCCCGGAAAGGATCACCGGCAAGAACGTTAGTATCGTCGTTGCGCCCCAGCTCCGCCCATGGAATCCGCCGGACCACATTTCCTGGGAGGAAGTGAAGAAGTCCGAGATCCTGATTGGCGACCCACAGATTTCCTGCGGTGTCCTCGGCGATAGCATTCACATTCCCGCCGGGGACGCCGCTTGCGCGAACAAAGCGGTCATTCTCTACGTAGCCAACGCCGCCCTGCGTGGAGACCCAAAGTCGCCCGTGAGTATCCTGAAAAAGAGAACTCGGGGCAAGTCCATCGAGTTTCCCTTCGCGGCTGTCGTACGTAATAATCTGCCCGTTATTCCGTCGGTTCAGGGCACCATCGGTGCCGAACCAGACGCTACCATCCCCGGACGCCAGGACGGACCCTACAACGGAGTTCGACAAACCTTGCTTTACAGAGAACGTGCTGACGGTCAAGTCGTGAAAGCGGTCGAGTCCATCGAGGGTGGCAACCCAGATATTGCCTTCCCGATCTTCAAAGAGTCTTAAAACGTCATTGCCGGAGAGCCCGTCAGACTGTCCGAAGACGTCTGTTTTCCCTTGGTGTAGATGCACAAGCCCGCGGTCCCGCGTCCCGATCCAAAGACCGCCTTCGTGATCGCGCAGGAGCCTCTCGACCTGAAACTGCTGCGCAATACCTAGGAGCAGATACGGCTCGGTCCTGCCATCGACAAATCTCCGGATTCCCGTGCGCGTGCTGATGAGCAGCGCGCCGTCGTTGTCTTCGCCAAACGCTTGAATGCTGTCCCCGCTACCAGGCATCGGATAGAAATGTGGGGGGCCAGATTTCCATCGCCACAGCCCGTCCTTTACTCCCACCCAAAGATTGCCTTTGCTGTCCTCGTACAACTCGGTCACTCCGGGCCCAAGGCTGCCGTCCTCTCCGCGGCAATGGACGCCGCCATTTTGAATCGCGCAAAGCCTTCCACTCGGAACGCCAACCGCGCCGATCCATATCATGCCCTCGTGATCTTCAAGGAGCCTAAAAACAGACTGTCCGGCAAGCTCCGGGTACTGAGTCAGCTTGCCGCCTTTCCAACTTGCGAGCCCTTTCGTGGTTCCAATCCAAAGTGTCCCATCCCGAGTAACGAGGAGACTGAAGATGGCGCCGGGTGGGAGATGCTGATTTTGGGGCGGCTGCCAGGGGACGGCGCGCACCCCGTCAAAGCGCAGCAAGCCGAACTCCGTGCCAAGCCAGAGATACCCATCAGCGGTCTGGACAATTGAGCCAATGTACCCTTTGGAAAAGCCCTCGCGGACCTTCCACGCCGTGTGCGCGTATTGGCTTATGTCGAGAGACGGGTCTAACGCGAACGCAAGATGGCAGCACGCCAGCAGAATGGCCAGCGCGATTGCGGCTCCGCGTTGTCTGTGTGCCCCCTCCATGCAAGGCATCTTATCCTCTAATTCCATTGACGCAGAAACCCGAATTGCGATAGGGTTCGAGCACTCGGTACTCTGGGCTCCGATTTTACGTTCCCCATCCTAATTCCTGGCGGCGCCCTAATGCTCAACTGCGAGGCGTGCAAGGTCGTCCAATTCCTGGCGTTATCACTGGTCCTTGTGCTGGCTCGGGGTGCAGCCGCGCAGGGTACTCCGACGGGCACCATCTCCGGTTATATCGTCGACCCCTATGGCCGCGTCGTGCGCGGCGCACTCGTGGTGGTAGAGAGTGCAGACACCGGAGCAACCCGCAACGTTTTCTCGAACGGGCAAGGCGTTTATAGCGTGCCGGCGCTCTCGCCCGGGCCTTACAAGATTACGGTCGAGGCGAACGGGTTCAAAACGCTCCACCAGAATGGCATCGTGATTAATGTGGACCAACAGGCGCGGCTGGATCTCTCGTTGACTGTAGGAGGCACGACAGAGAGCATCACTGTGGAGGGGAGCTCGCCGCTGCTCAACACCTCAGATGCATCGGTAAGTACGTTGATCGGCAACCGGTTTGTGGAAAACATGCCCCTGAACGGGCGGAGCTTCAGCTCCTTGATCGATCTGGCGCCGGGGGTGGTGCTGACCCCGTCCAATCAATACGAGCAAGGCCAGTTCAGCGTGAATGGCCAGCGGCCGGATGCCAATTACTTCATGGTGGATGGGGTGAGCGCCAACCTGGGAACCGGTAGCTCCAATTTGGCACAGGGTGGGGCCGGCCAGCTTCCCGCCACCAGCGCCTTTGGTGGAACCAGCAACCTGGTGTCGCTCGATGCGCTCGAAGAGTTCCGCATTCAGACTTCGACCTTTGCGCCCGAGTATGGGCGCACGCCCGGCGCTCAGGTATCGGTCGTTACCAAGTCCGGTACGAACACCTTTCACGGCACTGCATTCGAGTACTTCCGCAATGACGTACTGGATGCCAACGACTGGTTCGCCGACCACGACAATCTGAAGAAGCCTGCGCTGCGGCAGAACGATTTCGGCGGCGTTCTGGGAGGTCCGATCGTGAAAGACAAGCTCTTCTTCTTCGGCTCTTACGAGGGGCTGAGGTTGCGCCAGCCTCTGGTGGCAAATACCTACGTGCCTACCCCGGCCACGATCCAAAGCGCGCCCGCAGTGGTTCAGCCGCTGCTCAACGCCTTTCCAAAACTGACTCCGAACGGCCTGGACTTTGGCAACGGAACGGCCGCATTTACGGCTAGCTACTCGGATCCGTCCAGCCTGGATTCTTCCGGCATCCGCGTCGACTATCTGCCATCACACAAGATAACTATTTTTGGTAGATACAGCTACGCGCCATCGAGCCTCGATCAGCGTGCCGACGGTACTTTTCAGTCGACCTATAGCAACGTTCTGAATACAGACTACGGGTTTCAGAGCCTGACCCTGGGCAGCAACCAAGCGCTTACTCCCCGGTGGGCCAATGAGTTCCGCTTCAATTACAGCCGGAGCCGAGCGAACAGCTTCTATAAGCTCGATAATTTCGGGGGCGCAGTGCCTCCTCCGGATTCAGTGCTCTATCCATCATTTGCTTCTCCGCAGAATTCGGCATTCTACTTTTACGGAGACTTTAATCAATATGGACTGAAGTTCGTTACGGGCAAGCTAGGCGACAACCTGCAACAGCAATTCAACGTCACGGACGACGTTTCCCGCACCGTTGCCGCACACCAGCTCAAGTTCGGACTGGATTATCGCCGTCTGAATCCGGAAGCCGGAATTCAGCCTTACTCATTGCAGTATCTATTCGGATCGTTGTCCAACGTTTTGGCCAACAACGTCACTGAGGCATACATTGTTGCGAGGAACGGCGATGTGCAACTGATCTTCTCCAGCTGGAGCCTGTTCGCCCAGGACACGTGGAATATCACACGCAACTTGACGGCCACCTATGGTCTGCGCTGGGAGTATAACGCCGCGCCCTCCTCCCCCAATGGCACTCTTCCCTTTACGGTGACGCAGGTGAATAATCTGGCAATCATGACGCTGGCCCCTCCGGGCACGTCACTGTGGAGTCCGCAAAAAGACGATTTCGCTCCCCGCCTCGGTGTGGCCTGGAACCCTCGCCCGAATCTGGTCGTAAGGTCCGGCGCCGGCATCTTTTACGACCTTGGATACTCTGATGTAGCGGATGGGGCGAGCGCATTCCCATACGTTCAGCAAAACCTTATTCTCAACACCTCCTTTCCGCTCAGCGCCGCCGCCGCCGCACCGCCGCCGTTTACGACGAGTCCCCCGGTTCCCTACCTCGCGGTGGTCGACCCGAATCACTTCTTGCCCAGAACGTATGAGTGGAATGCAGCGGTGGAGCAGGGCCTTGGCAAGGCCGATGTGTTCTCTATCACCTACGTCGGCGCGGCTGGCCGGAAGCTGATGCGCCAGGACCTCTACGACGCACCGAATCCCGAGTTTACGGGTGAATTCGATCTCATGAGGAATGGCGCCACCTCCAGCTATCACTCGCTTCAGGCCCAGTACCGCCATCGCCTGGCGCATGGTCTCCAGGCACTTCTCTCTTATACCTGGTCGCATTCGATCGATGATGTCTCCTCCGACGTCTTTTTCGTCAGCGTCCCGCCGGGCACCGCATCTTCGCCCGGGGATCGTGGTTCGTCCGACTACGACATCCGGGATACCTTCGCCGGCGCCGTCTCCTATGACGTACCGGGTCGGGGCAGCGGACTCGTGAAAACTATCCTGGGAAACTGGTCAACAGGTTCGATCATTTACTCTCGCAGCGCTCCCACGGTGAACGTGGTTACCGGACAGAATCCTTTCCCCGGGACTTTCCTGTCGGGCAACTACAGCGTACAGCGCCCAAATCTGGTTTCCGGAGTGCCGCTCTATCTCTATGAGTCGAACGAACCCGGCGGCAAGGTCATCAACGCAGCGGCATTCAGCATCCCTGCCTCGGGCCAAGGAGATCTGGGACGCAACGCCCTTCGCGGATTCGGAGCGACGCAACTCGATCTGACGCTGCGCCGTAAGTTCCAGGTCTTCGACCTCCTTGCTCTCCAGTTCAGAGGGGACCTCTTCAACATCTTCAACCACCCCAACTTTGGACCTCCGACAAACTACCTCAGCTCTCCTCTCTTCGGGCAATCGACGCAAACGCTGGCAACCTCTCTTGGCACCGGTGGCCAAGGCGGAGGCCTCAACCCGCTCTATCAGATCGGCGGCCCGCGCTCGGTGCAGTTGGCTCTGAAGCTGCAATTCTGACGATAATTGGGTCGCTGCGAAACTGCTTCCGGAGAACCATCTCCTTGAAATTGCGGTGCACACATCAATTTTGAAGGCCAGCGAACGCGATAAAGCACCAGCTGCTCGCCGTGACTTCAATCCGCAATTCGGATCCTTCGTCGAACTCACCCATGAGTCGTTGTTGCGGTCGAAAGATCCCGAGCCTCTTCATTTTGTAAACCAATGTCGTGAGCTTAAGCCCAAGAAGAACGGCTGCTCCTTGTGGGCCCTCCTATGATTCCTCCAGTAGCCCGCAGAGTTTCTAAGATCAGGGCTGCTTCGCGATCGCAGAATGTACTTCGTGAGGCAAACTGCGCTGCTGATCCGTCAGAGAATCGAGCATCTCATCCTTCTCCTCTACCGAAGGGTTACCCCGTGCGGCTCGTGGTGCCACACCTCTATGCGTAGAGGAGCGTGAAGTGGGTGCGCGGGATCGAGTTGTTGGATCGCGAATTGCCGGGCTTATGGGAATTTAACGGTTATCACATTTACGGCGACCCGTTCAAAGAGCAACGACATTCGAGCTGAACGTCGGGACGCTGGAGATATGAGCCGGTCTCAAGTTCGGCTGCTCGAGCCCAATTGTTAGACTATTCCACCTGCAGGGAAAGTCTCGCTTTCGTAGGAAGGCAGTGAGACTCGCTGCCCGGCTTTGAAGATCCCAACTCGTTTTGGTCGGGCGTTTCGCGCCTGGGAGGGCGTACCTCCAAGCGACTGGCGAGAGACTCACCGTACTTCTGCCCCGAATTAAGGAAGTCGTAGGGCTCAAACATATGGTGGCTGTCATCAGCGAGCGCATAATCGCCGATGCCCTCCGACAACAGCACTTTAGCCACATGGCCGTATAGTCAGCTACTCCTACATGTGACTTCCAGGTAACCTGACTGCCGGATCCCTACAATTGGGACGGTCATCGTCAGCGGAGCAAGCCGAGATTTGACAATCGATTGCTCATGGCGGCAGTGCTTACATGAAACCGCTTGGCCAGGAAGGTGATGGCCTCTTCGTCATCCAGATCGAGATCGTTCTTCTTAACCTCCTGTTGCAGGAGGCTCCTAGGCATCAAGAGTGCAGCACCGAACTGATTGGCCTCGACTTCTTCATGGTCTACTCCTCCGGAGGAGTAGCCATCTCGCCGGAATGTCATATGACGATCAATAAAGAGCTGTGACTTTTGATTCTTTTTTACGTGCAATAGATAGTGACTGATTTCGTGAGCGATCGTGAATCGCTGCCGGACGAGAGCGTGGGTTGAGTTATATCCTATAGCTCCCCGATCCCCTTCGATTACGAGCATGCCGGCCACATTGTCTCCAAGAGCTTCGGATTGAATCGCGAGGTTGAGGCGGTGCGCGAGAACTTCGATCGCGATGGGAATGCGGTACGTGTCCGTTTCACGGAGAGTTTTTTCAGCCTTTTCTTCGAGCTTTTCTCTGATCATGGGCTTTCCTGACTGGGGAATCGACTTCGATCGCCGCCTTGAGCTTGCTGGCAAGCCTGGTCAGAGCTCTGACAGCATCTGAATCATTATTTGCGGCTTCTCTAATCTGCTTAACCATTCCCGGGTTCAATGTGGCTTCTTTCGCTGCAGGCGAGAGCTCCTCTCGCCGAGGGATCAGCAGGTTTAAATCGGTTGCGAGTGTCTCCGAAAACTGCCACAACAGGTGCAACGGAGCTCTCTGCCGGCCTGCTTCGATATTTACAACAGAAGCCCGGCTGATCCCGAGTTGCTGCGCAAGTCTCTCCTGGCTAAGTCCTTGCGTTACTCTCGCTTGACGCAATTTTCGTCCCACTTCGCCATACAAGTCATCGTAATCTGCCATTGCAAGGAAGCTAATCCGGAATTTCAATGCGGTCAACCGAAAGAAC
>Ga0206946_1275_pt1 | contig 9577 bp, 9 predicted proteins | sample Alteio_BWOrgHeat_2_FD_152965 | JGI IMG/M metagenome (GOLD analysis project Ga0206946, IMG submission 152965) | Enriched cells from forest soil in Barre Woods Harvard Forest LTER site, Petersham, Massachusetts, United States -... | ecosystem: Environmental > Terrestrial > Soil > Temperate forest > O... | reverse complement strand
GTGATGCCGTCAACAGTTCTTTCTTCTTTTGCTATGATTTTTTTTCTGACCACATTGGAGTTCAGAAAGTCTATTATAATGAAGCCATTCTTTTTTAGTGCCAGTTGCATGGTACGGATAGAAAGCTCGTTTTCATGTTCTGTTTTGAAATAGCCAATGCTTGTGAATAAATTCATTACAACATCAAAGTAGTTGATTACAAAAGGGCGGCGCATATCATGGACAGCAAAATGCAATGTTTCATTTTCCGATTGTTTGGCTTGTTTTATGCTTTCTTCTGCAATATCAATCCCTGTAACGTCAAATCCTTTTTTGTTGAGATAAACCGAATGACGGCCTTTCCCGCAGGCAATGTCTGCAATGCGTGCACTGGCTGGTAAATTAAGACAAGCGATGAGATTATCAATAAAGTAAGCAGCTTCTGCGGTATCGCGGCTTTTATACAATGTATGACAGTAAGGCGAATCAAACCAGTTTGCAAACCATTCGCAATTGTTTTTTGTGATCATACATTCAAAATGTCAGTACAACAAAGGTAGGAATATCCTGTGATTTTATGTAAACACATGTATCTCGGAAATTGATAACAGCGGCGTTGAGTCAATGAAAGTATACCAATTGTTTTGTTATATTTATGACTTGTTTATTGGTCCCCCATGAAGGAAATTCATAAGTCAACAACAGTTGGTGTATTATTTCTGCTTATTGCAGTGCCTTTGTTATGGTATGATTTCCGTTTATCTATGTCGTTATTATGTTTAGGCGGATATTTTGCTGCTATAAAGGAAGTTTCAAAATATACCACCTGGTACCAGTTTGCAACCGTTTTTATGGCAGCCTTATTGTTAGGGCTTTCTATTGAATACCCGTATACTCATCTTCCATACATAACCATAGTTGTCTTTTTTGCAGCCTGTGCTTCAATTGTCAGGATTGTATTCTTTAATACCTTTTCATATACCCGTTATCCCTGGTTTGAACCTGCAGCGCTAATTCTTTCGGTAATCATATGGGTGGTTGGAAATATTATTTTTAAAGCAGACTGGCGACCGTGGGTATTGCCGTCTCCTGTAATCGCCTTTGCAGGAGTTTTGTCTTATGGAATTCTTAAAGATGAAAAACAGTTGCTGGCAGCCACAAAAGGAGGTTATAAAGTACAGATCGGAAAAGAAGCCCCTGATTTTTCTTTACCTGACCAGGACAATGAACTGGTAAACCTTGCTCAATTCAAAGGACGTCATTTATTGCTCATTTTTGTTCGCGGCGATTGGTGTCCGGGTTGTCATATGATGCTGAGGACTTACGAAAAAAACAGGGAAAAATTCAAGGAGAAAAATATACTGGTCATGGCCATTGGACCCGATCCCGTAGGCGTTAACCGCGAAATGGTAAAAAAGCTGGATCTGGAATTTAAAGTTCTTTCGGATGAAGGGCAACGGACGGCAATGGTGTATGGTGTGCAGTTGTCGGAGTACGACAATGATTTTGCACAAAAATATGAAGCCGGAATCCCTTTGCCTGCTTCTTTTCTGGTTGATAAAAATGCTGTGGTTCGATATGTGTCGAGACCAGATCGTGTAGGGGAATTTTTGAACCCTGCGCTTATTTTTCCAATTATTGAAACACTTAACTGATGCTGGATACACTCAGTATAGCTCTTATTGTTTTCCTGGTGATTTATATTGCCAAGGATTTATATTTAGTGACGGTGTTCAGGAATTATAAAGAACAGGCTAAAAGAGCTAATGATGAAAAGCAGAATTCAGCAAGTATCATTGAGCAGGCGAACGATGCCATTCTCGTTATTGATATTGTTGACGGAAGAATTCATCAGGCCAATCCAAGTGCCGCCTCCTTATTGGGTTACGATATAAAACAACTGGAAAAAAAATCACTTTTTGATCTTCATCCTAAAGAATATCTTGAGCGCAGTTCAAGCATTGTTGCTGATGTATGGGAAAAGGGTGGTCTTATTTATTCTGATATACCATTCGTTACTGCCAGTGGGGATCTGATGCCGGTTGAATGCAGCGCTAAGGTTGCGCCTTTTGCCGGACGTCCTGCAATTGTAATTTACGCGCGTGATATTCGTGAGCGTTTGCGAATGGAGAAAGAGATTAACGAACAAAAAGAAGAGATTGAACAAAAAAATAAAGATATTACGGATAGCATAAATTATGCTAAGCGGATTCAGTCGGCAATTTTGCCTGACCGGGAAGATCTTAAGCGAAAGTATCCCAATTCGTTTGTATTGTTCAGGCCAAAGGATATTGTAAGTGGTGATTTTTATTGGTTTCAATCCAGGGGGGAATGGCTGCTTGTTGCCGCTGCAGACTGTACTGGTCACGGTGTTCCGGGTGCACTGATGAGTATGATCGGAAGTAATATTCTCAACCAGGTTGTGAAGGATGAAAGTGTAAAAATGCCTTCACATGTTTTAGATCAGTTGGATAAAAAAGTTGTGGAAACATTGAGGATGAGCGGAGAAGAGGAGGTAAAGGATGGAATGGACATTGCCTTTTCTGCAATAAACTTTAAGAATAAAACGTTGGATTATGCGGGAGCAAACAGGCCGATGCTGCTAATTCGCAATAATGAAGTGATAGAGTATAAGGCGGATAAACTCTCAATAGGAGGGCATTCACACGAAGGGAAAAAATTTACGGATAATTCGGTCGCCCTGGAAGAAGGAGATTGCATTTATATGTTTACAGATGGCTATTCAGACCAGTTTGGTGGTACTTCCCGCAAAAAATTCATGAGTAAGAACCTGAAAAATCTTTTATTGGAGATCCATCAGAAACCTTTTGATGAACAAAAAACAATTTTGCTTGAAAGGTTTAATAAGTGGAGAGGTGTTTTAGAACAGGTTGATGATGTATTGGTAATCGGGATAAAAATTTAAAACTGTTTTTTGAATAGTCATAGAGCCCGTTTAAATTTTATTTCAAATGTTTGTTATGCGCCTTTTTGAACCATACTTCGTTACTTTTTTTGACCGTAGTAGCTTCACTATGGCGTTCAAAAAGTGCCTCGTCTGGCTCAAAAATCCATCAAAACATTCCAAAGAAATAAATTTTAAACAAGCTCTTTAAAATAGAACAAATCCATTGAGATTACTAAGCTGTAAAACATTCATTTTTTTTCTACTGTCGGCAACACTTGCTTCAGCTCAGCAAAATAATGTCCGGCATCGTCATGTCACGGGTAAAGAAGGACTCACTCAGTCAACAGTGATGAGCGTGTTTAAAGACAGCCGGGGTTTTGTCTGGTTTGGCACGCAGGATGGTCTTAACCGCTACGACGGAGCTAAAATAAAAGCGTATACAAGTGATCAGGACAATGCTCAAACCCTTGCCGGAAACAGCATTACCGCCATCCTGGAGGATAATGAAAAACGCTTATGGATCGGCTCACGGAATAGCGGGATAAGTATTTATGTTCCGCAAACAGACCGGTTCATACGTCTTGTTCATTCTGAGAAGGATAAAAATTCTATCAGTGATAATTCAATAAATCATTTGTTACTGGGTAGAAACAACACGATTTGGGTTTCTACTTTGAAAGGACTGAATTCGGTTGATCCAAAAACATTGCAGGTAAAAAGATACCAGATTCATTCAACCGACAACCCAGAAAAACAGGTGGATGAAATTTTGTTGGTCGCAGAAAGTGTAAGAAGCAAAAAATTATGGGTAGTATCATCCAAAGGACTTTATGTATTTGATGAAAACAAAGGGGAGTTTAAACTTTTTGAAATACCTGGAGTTGCCAGAACAAGGATTGTTTCAGCCAATTTTGATGGAAGCAAATGGATTTACATCAACACGCAAAGAAATAGCGTAAAAGCCATGGATGTAGAGACCGGTGAAATTGAAGATCAGCCTGCGGCACTCTCTGCTCTTATGAAAATGTATCATACAGCAAGTGAGCCGATCCAGGTTATTTGTTCTTACAGAACACCGGAAAATAAATCTTACCTGGGTACGGATAGAAAGGGGGTTTTTGTATTCAATGAAAAGACAAACGATGTGCAGGTTATTAATGCTGATAATGGAGAAGATCTGCTCAGCAATAAAGTGCAAAGTATGTATGTGGATTCGGCAGGTACTATTTGGGTGGGTAGTGATCTTGGAGTTGATTTTTTTCAACCCGGCAAATTAAAATTTAAAACAATTACAGAAAAAGATTTTGAAAAAGATATACTGAAGAGTGATGACATCATGTCCATACTCGTGGATAAGAATAAATTATTTTTAGGTACAAGTGACAAGGGTTTAAGTGTTATCAATCAGAAAACAGGAAAGGTGATTGATCTGCCGAAGGGAATAAATTACGGAAGTCAGCAAGGAGTTCTAAGTTTGTTAAAAGATAAGGATGGGTTTTACTGGATTGGAACATGGGGAGGAGGGCTTGTTAAACTTGATCTCGATAAAAATTCGTTTGAACAATTTACTTCTTCGAATAGTTTTTTAGCAGGCCAGAATATTACCTGTCTTGGCGAACACAATAATACAATATGGATTGGCTCATTGGATGGTGGTCTATACAAATACGACAAAAGCGATCTCACATTTTCCAAATTCACGACCAACAATGGCTTGAGCTCAAATAAAATTTATTACCTGTGTTTTGATAAAAAACAAAAACTCTGGATTGGAACAGTAGACGGAGGATTGAATATTTTGGATGTGAAAACCAATAAGATTGAAGTATTCCGTCACGACGATGCAAATAAAAATTCGTTAAGCTCGAATACTGTGAATTGCATTTTTATTGATGAAAAGGCGAATGTAGCCTGGATTGCAACAGATAACGGACTTAATAAATTTGATCTCTCAACGCACGCCATAACCCGGTATTTTAAAAAGGACGGCTTGCCTAACAATTACATCTATTCTATACTTGCTGATAATAACAATAACCTGTGGATGAGCACAAACGAGGGCTTGACAAAATTCAATCCCCAGGTTGAGAATACAGAAGGGGCTGCTTTTACCAACTATACACCCGATGATGGCTTGCAGGGAGAAGAATTTAACCAGGGGGCATTTTATAAGGCAAGTGACGGAGAAATGTTTTTTGGTGGACTTAATGGGTTAAGCTTTTTTTATCCTGACAAGCTGACTTCAAGCAGTCACATTTCTCCTTTGTTTATTACTTCTTACAAGCGGTTTAATAAAGAAGTAGAAATGGATACTGCAATTTCTTTCAAAAGACATATAGAAGTTTCATACAAAGAAAACTCTTTTGCATTTGAATTTACAGCGCTAGATTTCGGAGATCCTTCACGCATGAGGTATTCCTGGAAAATGGAAGGATTAAAAAATAATGACTGGACACCACCAAGCAATAGAAATATAGCTGATTATCCTGAATTGAGTCCGGGTGAATATGTGTTTAGGGTAAAAGCGTCTAACAGCGATGGCGTGTGGAATGAAAAAGGTGCTTACTTATATATAACGGTTCGTCCGCCCTGGTATGCGACAAAAGCGGCATATACTTTATTCGTTTTAATTATTGTTCTTGGTGCCTGGGGTTATAGTCAGTTCAGAACGGCAAGGGTTGCAGTTCAGAAAAAGGCCCTTGAGCGAATGGTTCAGCAGCGGACCGTTCAGCTGGCTGAAAAAAACCGGGATATTACAAGCAGTATAGAGTATGCGCGAAAAATTCAGGATGCCATATTGCCGCCGCTGGGTGATATTTATAAAGCATTTCCGGATTCATTTGTACTTTATAAACCACGGGATATTGTAAGCGGTGATTTTTATTGGTTCTATGAAAAGGGTGATAAAAAAATCATTGCCGTTGTAGATTGTACCGGACATGGAGTTCCCGGTGCGTTTATGAGTATGATAGGACATAATCTGCTTAATCAGATTGTGATCGGAAATGGAGTGATTGCGGCAAACGAAATTCTGAATAACCTTCACAAAGGTGTGCTTACAGCTCTTAAGCAGGGAAATGCAGGAGTTGAAAGCAAAGACGGAATGGATATTGCACTGTGTGTGTTTGACAAGGGTAAAAAAGAAGTTCAGTATGCCGCAGCTTATCGTCCGTTATATATAATCAGTGCTTCGGAATCCGGAAAGGTCACCAAATTAAGTGGAGATAAGTTTCCGATAGGAGGTTCACATTTCGGAATTGAGAGGAGTTTTACCCTGCATACACTACCTCTTAAGGAGCAAGACTTTTATTACATGTTTACAGATGGTTTCGCAGATCAGTTTGGCGGCGCGAGCGGAAAGAAATTCATGATGAAGCAGTTTTCCAAATTACTGGAAGAAATCTGGCAATTACCTGCCGCGACTCAGCAAGAAAGGTTGTTTGAAGCATTCTCAAAGTGGAAGGGAGAAAACGACCAGGTAGATGATGTTCTTGTTGTGGGCATTAAAGCTTAGCCAGTTGCGACTTTTCCTTTTTTAGTATATATTTGTCTGATAATGATTAAACTAACTTAAAGAAGGTTAGTCTGAATTAATAAAATCGTATCATGAAAAAGGTTCTATACAGGTCACTCTTTATAGCTGTGTTGTCAGCTGCTTTGTTTAATTCCTGCAAAAAAGCGGATGTTGATACTGAAACCCAGTCTGCTACTGATAATACTATAGCCGAAGCAGAATTTACGGCTATTATGCCGGCTACTAATTCCAGGGCGGTTCAGACAAATGGTATTGGGAAAAAAGAAACTGGTGCAGCCACAGGAAATGGGCCTTACGTTCAGTTTGTAAGCGATACAGCTTCGGGAACATTATGGCCAAGACGTATTGCGTTCGATTTTGACAGGGATGCCGGCAATGGTGCTCTTTTGGCAAATGGAACATTGGATACTGACGGAAAGATCAGAAAAGGCAGATTGTCTATGGTTTATAAATATAAATGGGGCTTTTCCGGTTGCAGCCTGGTTATTGACACCATGAAAAACTATTCTGTAAATGGAGTATTCTATAACGCTGATTCAATTACCATGAGAATAAATAGCAATACATATTCTATGGGTGTTTATAACGGATCGTGTACAGATGGGGTATGGCATATAAAGTGGTCGGCGACCCGCAGTTATACATTTTCCGGTACTGGCAATACGGATGTTTCAGTTACCGGATCTGCAAGTGGTACCAACAGGAACGGTTTAAGTTATACCTGTAACATTACATCTCCCATCGTTAAAAAGGCTTCCTGTGAATACATAAGCAGTGGAACAATTGACCTTACTCCAAGCGGATTGGCTACGCGTACCCTGGATTATTCGGTAGATGCAAGCGGGGCACATAATAATGCATGTGACAATTCTGCTTCGCTTACTATAAAAGGCAATACATTTATTTTTAAACTAGAATAGAACAGTTTCTGAAAGGTTTTTGTTGTTTATTATATAACCTTTTATATATTTGTCTGTCTTTTCAGCTCATAAAGCTATGATGTTAGATATTTATGATTTTTATAACCGGATGGAGCGTAATAACATTATGCTTTCATTTAAAGGAGATATCACATCTGAGCTTCTCACTTCCATTTTACAAATAATGGAATCCAAGCTGGAAAATTTACAGGAAGAGCCCAAAATCAAGAAGAAGGTTTATAATGTCCTGGTAGAATGTCTGCAGAATCTCTATCACCATATGGATGAGCAGCAAACCACAGATCAGAACAACAGGATCAGGGCAGCGATTTTTATGATTGGTAAAGTAGATAACCAATACAATATTATTACAGGGAACTATATTCAGAATCCTAATGTGGCGCCTCTGAAAGCTAAACTTGATCACATCAACACATTATCCAAAGACGAACTGAAAGATTATTACAAACAGGTGCTTGATAATGGAATGATGTCTGACAAAGGTGGAGGTGGTTTAGGAATGATTGATATAGCCCGTAAAACCGGACAAAAGCTGAACTATAATTTCATGCCGGTGGATGATGCATTATCATTTTTCACATTAAACATTAAAATAGCACAATCTTAAAAATTATGGAAAAAATAGCAATTGAAGGAAGCCCTAAAACCCCTACCATCAACTTTGACACAGACAAAGGTTTTTTGGAGATCAAGGGAAGATCGATCCCTGAAAACTCAATTGAGTTTTATAAACCATTGGTGGATTCTTTAGAGAAATATGCTACGAAGCCGCAAGCTGCGACTAACGTAAATATTCAGCTTGAGTATTTCAATACCAGCTCTTCAAAATGTATCCTTGATGTGTTTAAGAAACTGGAAGCTATTCACAAAGGTGGAAGCGCGGTAACAATCAACTGGCATTACGAAGAAGATGATGAAGATATGCTTGAAGCTGGAGAAGATTACCAGGCCATCATCAATGTTCCTTTCAAGATGATTCAAATGGAATAATAAAATAGTTTTTTAGTTTTAAAGGGCATGGTGTAAATTATGCCCTTTTTTATTTTATATACAGTTGCGATATATATCAATACAGGTCTTTTGTTTGAAGTACAATTATTTTATTCAGCTTGGGAAACTCGTTTGCTGTAACTGTAAATTCCTGGTCTCTGCCACCTCCGGTACCTGTATGCACGTAAGTGATTTTAACTTGTATTGCGGATTTTGATACCATCATATTTGTATAAATCATATCCCACATTGCAATATACTCATTGCTGTATTTCCAGGTTGTATTGAAATTTTTGTCCGCAATCACTTTCATTTTTTTATCGAGCACGGCAATTCTCCATTCGCTGGATTTATCTGTGAGTATTTTTTCAGGGTTTAATTTACTGTAGAGTATGACGACCAGATCATTTTGTTTTTTGATCTCATATATAAGCGGTGTATTAGCAGTATAATAAATCCAGTTGCCGGTCATATGTTCCTTCGAACTTAACATAAATGGCGTGAAAGCAGTATCGCTTTTGTTATCCAAAAGAGTTCCGAATATTATTTTTTTCAGAGTATCCGGATTAATGTTTTCTTTTTTGCAAAAGTCAGTAACATAAGGAGCCATAAAATCGCCGACCTGTTTTCCATGAGTTGATTCGTAGGGCTGTTGTGCTTGTGCAAAAGAAATTTTACAGAAAAAAAGTAAGAATAAATTGAAAATAGTAAATGTGCGTTTCATAAACTTAAACAGTTACTTATTTAAATCTTTTAGATAAATTTGATAATCATTCATGTAAATTAATCACATCAAATGGAAATATCAACTTTCATATCAAAAATAGAATCTCCGCGAAAAGAACTCATGACTTCTATTCACAACCTGATTCTAAAAACAAATAAGCAGGTAAAACCGGAAATAGAGAAGATGATGGGAGTAGAAATGATCGTTTACAAGCAAAGTGGACTCTTTACTTATGGTTTGTCGAGTGTAAAAAGTCATATGAGTTTGCACGCAATGCCTATTTACATGAACCCTCCCTTACATGGAAAATATTCTAAACTATTAAATAAGGCTAAGTTTCAGAAAGGCTGCGTAAATTTTAAAAGTGCTGAGGAGATGCCTTTGGATGTCGTTAAAAATCTACTGAGTGATTGTTCCAAAGTTGATTTGATTGGAATAATGGAAAAGCACAGAGCGAAGAAAAAGTAAACACCTCTCTGTCCGCCTCAGGCGGACAT
>Ga0206946_1273_pt1 | contig 9676 bp, 11 predicted proteins | sample Alteio_BWOrgHeat_2_FD_152965 | JGI IMG/M metagenome (GOLD analysis project Ga0206946, IMG submission 152965) | Enriched cells from forest soil in Barre Woods Harvard Forest LTER site, Petersham, Massachusetts, United States -... | ecosystem: Environmental > Terrestrial > Soil > Temperate forest > O... | reverse complement strand
GCGCTTTTCACTATAAGCAACGTAATCACAGATCTGTTTTGACGCAGCGTTCATTTTTGAAATACTATCACCCACCTTATTTAACAAATCATTCAGCGTTTTTTTGCTTGCCTCTTGATACGCATAGGTTATTTCAATCAATTGCTCAGATCGCTGATCAACTCGCTGCTCCAACATCAGTAATTCATCCATTTGATCTTGAAATAGTTCATCGTGATTTTTCGTCATCACAAACCACCGTAATCAATCTCATGATCGTGTTCACGCGATAACTGTCGTACTTTGGGTTGAAAGGCTTTTAATTTTTCTTCTTTACCGTGTTTTTCGATTACCATGACTTCATTCGTTTGAAGCGATTCCAGTTGATCGACGCTAATCAATTTAGCCTTACCCTGCACTTGTTCAAGAACACCGTATTGCCTTCCTGCCACTTCAACCATGCCCCGATAAATACCTTGATCGCCTTCTTTCAGTTCCAAGCTGTAAGATAATCCTGTTTTTTTCTGGAGTTCAGCAATATCCGCTCGTAGGGTTATTTCATAGCAACGCTGAGCTAATCGTTGCGCCGCTCGCTGAGCACGCTCAGGTGTTAGCACAGCTGAATAGGGTGGTTGATACGCAACAAAACGGTCTTGAACGAATCGATCCTCGCCGACATCAAAGCCCCGTTCTCGCGAATAATCCAGTGTCACATCTTTGGTTCGCTCACGACCTAGCGCGCGCGACAAATCCTTAAATGTTACAAACACATCACGACTGATGTAGAGATCAGCACGTTCACGATGCCGACTCATCGCGACATAGGTACTGTGTCGATCGAAATACCGGGAGGCTAATACATAGGTTCTGTCCACCGTGATGCCCTGTGCTTTGTAAACCGTCGCCGCATAGCCATGATCCAGGTCATTATAATCCTTGAGGCTGAATGTAACGCGATGAGCGTGTGCCCGATCATCCTGATCAATGCGTACGGTTAATTGATCGCCGTTTATTGTTTCAATCGTTCCCAACGTGCCATTCTTAACACGCAACTCACGAGCGTCATTGCGTAGAAAATAAATGCGATCGTGTTTGGCAAACATACGTTCGCCCCGTGAGGTTTCAATGCGGTGATCTTGTCCAAGTTCCCCTTGAGCGTGCCGCGTCGCACGGGCTTGTTCATTCAATTTCTGTACGTCATCACGGGTATAGGCCAATAGGATGTGCGATTGTTCAGGCGATCGCACTTTATCCCAGTGTTCAATCATGCCGGTCATGGCCGCTTCTTTCGTGTCAAACCGGTGAACGTTATCGTGTTGTTGATACGCCATGAGACCTTCAGCCGTGCGTTCACTCGCAAAATCACGGGTCGCTTGTTGTTGCCACGCTTCGCGTTGGCGACGGATATCCGTCATTTCAACAAAGCCGATACGCTCGGCAATCGCACGATACGCCGCCCCGGCTTCAATGGCTTGTAGCTGTTCCGGATCGCCCACTAATACCACTTTGGCGCCTGCTCGATAGGCTTCTTCAATAATTTTTGCCATCTGTCGCGAACCTAGCATGCCTGCTTCATCGACAACCAGAATATCTTGTTCTGTTAATCGTTCGTAACCGTATTCCCAATACCAAAGTCGATTGGCAACGGTATGACTGTGAATGCCGGAACCGCCTTCTAAATTTTCAGCGGCAATGCCTGACAAAGTTGTTCCCTGTACGCGATAACCCTGTGCCGACCAAACTTCCCGCGCTGCACCGAGCAAATAACTCTTGCCCGTACCGGCATAGCCAATCACACAGGTAACATCACCGGCTTCAGTGATATGTTTAAGTGCCGTGCGTTGCTCAGGACTTAAGTTTTTATTTAGCGCGACTTGCATCCTTTTTTGTTCAGATACCTCGTGCTGCGTCCTGTGCGCGTGCGCTACCGCTTCGTGAATCATCCGGGTTTCAAGAGCTAACATAGCGCGCGTGGTAAAACGATCGCATCCTTGTTTATCCTGACCCAGATGCACTAATTCGGGATCAGATTTTATCTTTTCGTAGACAGCTGTAAATTGCGCAGCATCGACCGTATGACGGTGCACAAAACGAGCGAGATCTTGGTAGGTAAACGTGGACTGTTGATGAGTGATGGCCGTCAATGCTATCTGAGAATCTTTGAATAAGCGTTTGCCATTACGCTGAGCCAGTGTCTGATGTTCAGCCAAGCGGGCCATAGCGTGTTGTGCTGCTTTGGGCCCAATTTTACTTTGCGCTTCGAGGTTGATGCCTTGGGCTTCTAGCGTTCGATGATCAATGCGAAGATCAAACCCTTCTTTGATCAAGGCCAAATTGCAATGTTCTGCCCACTGTTCGCGCCAGACTTTCAAAAGCGCTTTGTTATTCCAATCTCGATTTTTTTGTCCAAACCCCTCGGGTGTGAGTTCACGCAGGGTCAGCATCACGTGCCCATGGGGCTGATCGTCATTGCCTTTATGTCCACGGTGAAACGTCACATCCGCTACCATGCCTCTTTCAACAAATTCTTTTTGAACAAATGAGTTTAATAAATGCCAGTTTTTATCAGTCGTTAATTCTCGAGGTAAGGTGATGTTAATTTCTCTCGCCAGTTGCGCATCTTTTCGTTTTTCGGTTCGTTCAACTGCGTTCCAAAGTTTTTCACGATCGCATAACCAGTCGGGCGCGTTTTTTGGAAGTAAAATATTTTTGAAAATGACATCACTTTTTTTTGTAAAATCGTGAATTAATCCAGTGCGATCATCGATGAGTTTTTCAGCAGAACGATAAGCACTCGCAGCAACGCTGGATCGTCCTTGAGTTCTTGAGACTAATTGGGATGAAAAGTGATAGATAGCCATTTTATTTTTGTAAATTTTGGCGAATAGTATCAAAGCGTACGTTGCGAAGCAACGTATAAGCGCGCACTTCATTTGCCAGTGGGGCTTAGCGAACTACTTATTTCTATTCAAAGTAAAATTTTACTATTTGTTTGAATTTTATAAAGACGTTTGGGTAAGATAAAAAACTGTACGTCAATAGTAGATGGTAGAAGTGAATAAGAAATTAAAGAAACTTGAAAATTTAAAGAAGAAACAAGAGCGACTAAAAGTTCGAATTCAAACGTTAGAGGCAGCAGAAAAATTGCGTGAACGAAAGCGTGATACTCGTCGAAAGATTTTAATTGGCGCTTATTATCTGGATAAAGCAATTCAAGAAAATAAATGGGATGGCATAGTCAAACGGATGGATGTTTATTTAACCCGAAATTCGGATCGAGTGTTGTTCGATTTGAAACTTTTTTAAGGTGATTCACTCAGAGAGAGACATTAGGGATCAAGCTATTAGCTTGGTTAAATTTAATACAACTAAAACCACTAAAAATTAACCAAGATTAAAATTAACCGGAAATAAGGCCTCTAAGCGCTTTAAATTGGGTTGACCCCAGAATGGGGCATCCAACGTGCTAGCGTCGCTTAGAACGCATTTTATAGGCCTTGGCGTGGATGTTTGTGGACGCATTGGGTTTGTATTTGTAATTGGGTGTTTAATATCAGTTGTTTCAGTGCCTTCCGACCTCTTGATCTTTTGTTGTTTAAAAATTGAACGATTCACACCTTGTTTTTAAAAAATAATCTTCCAATTCTCAACCGCGAGTTAAGTTCAATGTAAATATGCCCGTTAAAGGCCTCTATTAGCCTTTCAGAGCGATTTAAACGTCGAAATGGTAGGTACGGATGGTTAGAACGTTTATCGGCCTTATAGCGCCTCTACGCGCCTTCAAATTGAATTGCTAAATTTTAAATTAATTTTTGTTGGGCTGTGGTTCTGTGGTCAAGAGCCGTAGGCGGTCCGAGCAGCGCGAAGGGCTTGTCCACAAATCCATCAGCTTGGGGCGCTGTGATTGTGGGTAACTCGTTAAAAAAAACGAGCCGATTGAGTTTTCTAACTGCGTTCAAAAAATAGACAAAACAGGCCGTTTTAGAGTTATCCACAGAAAACAGCGCTCTACTACAGGTTCTTAATACAGGTACATACAGGTATACCTTATATAGGGTCGTCCAATTATGCGTAAAAGGTCGTCCAATTATGCGTAAAAAGAGCAAAACGGTCGTCCAATTATGCGTGGATAACTTTTGAAATTCACAAAGTTATCCATAGACCTCTAGATTTAAAAAATAGAAATTTATCAGTATGAGTATTTACTACAGTATTAGTATTTATTTATACTACGCGTTGCATGAATTTGATTTTACATTTAACCGCGAAAAGGAATAGGCTTGAATCAAGAGAACATTGAGAAGCTCATAAACCAAGCGCTCTCGCTCGAAGAAGAAGAGGTAAGAAAGGCAGGCGCCTTGGGCTACATGGCTAGAGTTTTAACGCAAGCTACCATCCCTCATAGTAATCCTGGTGCGCCCGTTTTTACTCGTACGAACGGTAATCTAAGTTTAGCTATTTCTGGACATCCAAAAGTTGGATTGCCCTATGGGATCTATCCAAGGCTGCTTCTAAGCTGGCTAGTCACAGAAGCTGTTCGAACAAAGAGTTCAGAATTAATTTTAGGAGCGAGTTTAAGTCAGTTCATGTCTGAGCTTGCTTTACTGCCTACTGGGGGTCGATGGGGTACGATAACTCGTTTGCGAGACCAGATGAAACGTTTATTTAGCGCATCTATTTCTTGTATTTATGAAAATGATCTTGTTTCTCATGGTATCGGATTCAATGTCGCGAAAGAATATCACTTATGGTGGGATCCAAAGAGGCCGGAACAAGCAAACCTCTGGCAATCAACCGTCACATTAGGAACGGACTTTTTTAATGAAATTATTGATAGACCTATCCCGATTGATATGCGTGCCGTGAAAGCCTTGAAAACCTCTTCAATGGCTCTGGACTTATATTGCTGGCTAACTTATCGCTTCAGTTATTTACGCAGAAAGACAGAAATACCCTGGCTATTGCTCCAAAGCCAATTTGGTTCAGACTATGCAAATACAAAGCAAGGTCGTTATGAGTTTAAGCGTAAGCTTTTCAATCAATTGAAAAAAGTAGCCATCGTTTATCAGGGAGCCTCGGGTGTGCAGGAAGGTAAATATGGCTTAGTGCTAATGCCTAGCGTGAGTCATATTATATCTTCATAAGAAGTGTTTGTTTATACTTTTAAAGTAGTATTTTACTATACTTAATAGTAAGGATTCTCATGAAAAAAATAGCGGTCATTAACCAAAAAGGTGGGGTTGGAAAATCAACAATAGCCGTAAATCTTGGTTATGAGCTTGCTGTTTTTGGAAAAAAAACTTTACTGGTTGACTTGGACCCGCAGGCGCATAGCTGTGAAATTTATAAGCAAAACAGTGAAGTTAGGTACACGGTTAAGGATCTTTTTGTAGATCCTAAGTTTGATATATCAAAAGTAATCATTCCTGCTTACGTTAAGCGTGAAAGATTGAATGACTTGGATGTCATTCATAGCAATATCTTGTTTGCCAAGGTTGCGGAACAAATTTCTTCTAGAATACATCGCGAAAAAATATTACACAATTATTTTCGCAGACTGCCATATGATTATGTCATCATGGACTGTCCACCTAACCTGGGTGTTATCACAATTAACGCAGTTTATACAGCAGATTTGATTTTAATACCCGTTTCGTATGACAAAGGTTCTTTGGATGGGATGGCAGATTTAATAGAAACAATCAAAGAAGTTAAAGAAGCCTCTGATTCAACCTATTTGATAGTGAGAAATCTGTATGACGCAAGAAATAAACAAACAAATACGTACATTAATTCAGAGCTTGAACCCTTTATGAAACATACTTTGTTTGTAAAACTCAGGAAAGTTGAATCTTTAAATCAATCTCGTATTGCTGGAGAGCCTATACAAGTATACGACCCACAATCAAAAGGAACTGTTGATTATAAAGAATTGATGCTGGAGTTAATTAAACATGTCTAAATTAGCCAATAAAGCTAAAAGCAGTAAGCTAAAAGAAAGTCTTCAACAGATGTCTTTGGATCAAAAACCGAAAGAAAGATTAATTAGGCAAGTTAAGCATAAGGAACATCCACGTAGTTACCGATTAGATCCAGAAATCATGAATACTTTAAAAAGTTCGCTCGATAGAATTAATGAGTTAACACCTAAAAAAGTGAGTGAAGCAAGATTGGTTAAAGCATTGATTTGGTTGTCTAAGGAAATAAGCGAAGAGAAGATTCTGAAAGCCTTGAAAGAAGTCTGGTAATAGTATTTATTTATACTTTATAAGTAGTATAAATAAATACTATTAAAAAATTAATTTGTAACACTAAAAGACTTAGAGAAACCTAAACCTTGCGCCAATTTATTTCAAAAATGAATGGTGCTACGATGCTCCCGTTTTGGTTAAATTTAAGTTTTATTTGAGATCTTCAAGATGATTTTTATAGATTGCCTAAATTTGTTCAATTTAACCGCGTTGAGATATGAAACATAAAGCAGATCAGGAACATCATTCTGAACAAGCTTGCAAACTGCCAGGAATTTTAACGAAACTCATGAAACAAGCGCATTTAGATAATGCACAATTGAGTTATCACACAGGCGTCCCTATCACCACGATCAGTCGTTTACGTAACGCTACGGACAGCAACCCAACGATTGCGACGTTAATCCCTATTGCTAATTTTTTTGGCATCAGTGTCCATCAACTGATTGGCGAAACCGAACTCTCAGAGGAAGAGTGTTCCATGGCGCGTTTGCATCACCTACAAACAGTTCAGATTCCCATCATTACTTTGCAACAAGCAATTGATCCAATCATTTTGAACGAGGAAACCGTTCAGCATTATCGTTGGATTAGCAGTAGTGCGGCATTGGGAGCAGGCGCGTTTGCGATTGTGTCGGAAGGATCTCAGGCGATACCGCATTTACCTTCGGGCGCTGCGATCATCTTCAGTCGATCCATTCAACCTAAAGACATGGATTACGTGGTGGTTCAAATCAAAAAAGATAAACCACCGGTATTACGTCAATTTTTAGTAGAAGGCTTTGACTGTTATTTGAAATCTTTGATTGATTCTGAGGTGATCAAGTTGGGTAAACAGTCAAAAATAGTAGGCGTTATGGTCCAAGCACTGATGGACTATCGGAAGCTCGATGAGGAAAAATAATGACAGCATTTTATGATAAAACGGCGCAGCTCAAACAGTATATTGTATTTTTACTCAAGCAAATCGAAGCCCTGCTTGAAAACAAAATACATCCGTATTCCATGAAATTTTGCGGGACGCGTCATTCGAGAAAACACGGACATGATATCTGTATCGTGCAAGTGATTCATAAAAACATTTGGCCAGAACTCACCGCAAAAGAAATTATTCAAAACCCTGATTTAATCAAAAATTTTTCACCTGAAGACCTTGTAAAAATTGCGAAAATAGACAGCAAGATTGAGACAGAGATGAATCAATCAGCCTATAAAGTTTTGGAATTCAATCACGATCAAACTGTTTTGATTCAACAAACTGGAAAAGCTTACGTTCATTCCGTGTCGTGTGAATCCATCGCTCAGAATAAAATGATATTGCGACGACTAAATTCTGAAGATGCCTACTGTATTGGTTACATGAACGGTACCAACCAAGTACAAAAGACGAGGGAGGCGATCCAAAAGATGAGTCGGTTTGGAAAGATTTGCAATGCGTTTAAACGATTTTCAATCGTGAGCTAGCTATGGCTTACGCTTTATCCAATACGTCCCAACGAACGTTTAAATTTTTTCACCTGTTGGCTGTAACCTCCATTACGATCCAATTGGCTTGCAATTGCATCGTTGGCAAATTCACCACATTTTTTTATGGATTTTTGCCCGCAAGCGCTTTGATTTATCCCGTTTGCTATGCCTTGGGCGACATCATCGCCGATGTGTATGGATACAGTCTTTCTAGGGAACTGATTTGGTTAAATATTTACGCTCAAATTATATTTGGCGTTATCGTTAGCATTGCATTGCTGTTACCCTCACCTCAGTTTTGGTCCTTTCAGCCCGCAATAATAATTTGGATAACGGATGACCTCGAATAAATACAACGCATCGTTGATCATTTCTGCCTGCGCTATGGACACGACCTGGCAATGCCCAGGGTGCTTAATAAAATCGCCATACTGAATGAATAAATTCAAACGGGGTTGGTAAATTGCAAGCAGATCACTGTCTACCAAAGCCGCCGTAAACCCCAACCCAATGACAACGCTTAATGATCGCTGATAATCTTTTAGCATCGGACTGAAACTCGCTTGATAGGAACAAGCGATCTCTCAGAGAGTCGCTATGCTCATGAAACATTTTGGCCATCGTGGCCCCAAAATAAATTCGCATAACGCGACTAGTAATGGACCCGGATCGTCCTGCGCTCACAGTGCCGGAGACCCCTACGGCAGTCACCCTAACCGGGTGGCCTTCGGGGCCGTCGTCATTGCTCTCACAGTGACTTGACGGCATGACGCGTTTCCTGCTTCGCCCGTCAACGCACGCCTTCCGGGGCTTCTCGACTACGCCTTCGTCTCTCCATGTCTCGTCGATTGAGAATATCAGCGAGGCTAGAAACATCATTGCGATCCAGTAATCTACCCGTTAATCTTGTTGTGTGAGTGGTCATATCAACTCCTGAATAGTTGGTCTGTTAAATGTTGCTGAGGCCTAGCCGCCTCAGCAAACGCTCATATATATAACAAAACGATTTATTATATATGGTACGTAATTTGAATTATATATGAGATATTGTCAATATCTCTTTTGGATTATTTCAATTTCCACGAGTACAAAACGTCTTCTAAATTACCGTAGCAACCTATCCGACCCAAAATGAGCGTGTGCGCGGTAAAAAATAGTCGTTGAGGCTTGACTGAATTCAGCAATGCATAATTTTCAACGTTGTACTGCAAGGTGATATGAGGCTTAAAGTGTCTCAATACATGTGGAGTTCCATAACTCTGAATCAAGCTGCGCTGTTCAGCATTCCAATCTAAATTAGGATCTAAAAATATTGACAGCGTTCCTGATCTTTTTATGGCTAACGTCTCAACTATTTTTGTGTGAAGTGTTTTTAAAATGTCTCCTAACTCTAGATTCCAAAACAAATGCCCGAATGAAATTTCAAGGTGATCGTGAAATTTAAGCGGAAAAATTTGAATGGAGTCAGCTAATGAGGTTAGCTGACTTTTTATCGTTTCTAATTCTACTTCTTGAAAGAAACCTTGGAACAAACTGATGTGAAATAAATTACCAACCTGCGTCGTTTGACCGAGTGAAGAAACGCTCTGACTCAGCCGATTGGCTTCGTTTAAAGCGTCTTGATCGGGCAACAGCGCAATGGTTAAAGCAATCATGCGGATTCAAATTCATGGATATTTCGATCACTATTTAAATCAGCCTGCTTTTTTCTTAAAGCGAAGGGATTGTAGTTGACAGCATGGTCATACAGATCAACACCCTCTTTTCGGATCAAAAAATTTCTAAAAAGAGCAGACGGAACCATTAATAAAATGACGTATAGGCATTTAACCGACCAAGCAACCCACACCAATTGAAGGATCGTTTTAAACGAATACAGGGTTGAAAACGTGCAGGTATAGGCGATCATCACTAACAGACCTTCACTGATCACCGAAGCGAATAAACTCCTCAACCAAAAGCGTTTTCCATACATTTTG
>Ga0206946_1272_pt1 | contig 9678 bp, 6 predicted proteins | sample Alteio_BWOrgHeat_2_FD_152965 | JGI IMG/M metagenome (GOLD analysis project Ga0206946, IMG submission 152965) | Enriched cells from forest soil in Barre Woods Harvard Forest LTER site, Petersham, Massachusetts, United States -... | ecosystem: Environmental > Terrestrial > Soil > Temperate forest > O... | reverse complement strand
GTAACAGCGAGAGCGTGGAACCGGTGCCCATGGTAAAGCCGGAGATGCGACCCTTGAACTTCTGGTGGCCGCCGTACATGTCCGCGCGAATCTCCACGGGCTGGCCGATGCGCAATTGCGAGAGCTGCGTTTCCTTGAAATTGGCATCGATCCAAATTTCGGTGAGCGAGCGGATGGCCATGAGGCTCTGGCCGATCTGCACGTTGTTGCCGGGGTTGACGTTCCGGCGCGTCACCACGCCATCGATCTCCGAGACGATGTCACAGTAGCGCAGGTTCAGTTTGGCCTGGTCGAGATCGTCCCGCGCCTGGAGGAGTTTCGCCTCGGCCTGCTTTTTTGTCGGCGCGTCCTTGATGAGCTTGGCGTAGATGACGTCGATATCTCCGCTCGGGTCGCGCTGGTAGAATTCCTCGAGCATCTGCTTGGGGGTCAGCTTGTAGGAACTCGGAACGATGCTGATCTGCGCGGCGCTTTGGAGCAGATCCGCCTGCGCCTGCCGGACCGATGAGAAGGTCTGGCCGATGTCCTCCGGCACGTCGGCCAGACCCTGGCCTTGCTCGGGCTTCGCCAAAAGTCCCAGGTTCACACGGGCCTGGATGACGTTTTGCGTCGCTTGATTCACCTCCGCCTGTGCCGAGTCGAGGGTGTTCTTGCGCTGGTCGAATTCCTCGCGGCTGGCCACCTTGGTGGTGAGCAACTTGCTGTAGCGGTCAAACTCCTGCTGGGCCAGGGTGAGCGACGATTTGCTCTTCTCCAAAGCCGCCGCGTTGGCGCGCAAGAGAGCCACTTTATTGTCCACATCCTCGATGGTGTGCTGAAGTTTGTAGCGAGCGCTGCGGGCTTGCGCGACCTGCCCGCGCACGGCGGCCTGCGCGGCGACGAGGTCGGCCTGCGCGGATTCCAGCGCCGCTTGCTTGATCGCCACTTGCACTTGGTACGGCTCCTTGTCGAGGACGACGAGGACGTCGCCTTTGCGCACGCGATTGTTGTCATCGACGCGCACTTGAGCGACCTGCCCGGCGACGCGCGGCGCGACAAAAGTGACATGGCTGTTTACGTAAGCGTCGTCGGTGGATTCGGTGTTCAGAGCACCGAGGACCATCCGGGCGACGACAACGAGGGCGATCACTGCTACCACGACGATGGCAATGAGGCGGAGCGGGCTTTTCGGCCTGGCGGTTGATGCGCCGGGCCCGGAAGCGGGTGGCGGAGGATTAGGCGATGCGGATTCTGCGCCGGCCTTGGAGGTTTCACCCGTGCCGGATTGGGATGTTGCAGCGGTGTCCATAATGAAGGTGTGTCTGGCGCGACAATGAAGCATGCCGCTGCCATCCAAACACGCTCAATCGGTGGGCAGTGATGCGCCGGATGTATCCACCTTATGGATCGAGCCGATAACCGAGGCCGTGCACGGTGAGAAGGTGCTGCGGCTCGGCGGGTATCGCTTCGATCTTCTGCCGCAGTTTCACCACGAGTTGATCGAGTGTGCGCGTGGTGCCGTAGTATTCAATGCCCCACACCTCGGTAAGGATCGTGTCGCGCGAGACGGCATTGCCGCGCTCGCGGTGGAGGATGGCAAGGACCTTGAGTTCGCGTGGGGTGAGTTCGAAGGCAGTCTTGCCGCAGGTGCCGCGGAGCGCGCGGCAATCGACGCGCACCTTGCCAAAGGCGATCTCCGCCGGCACGTCGGCCGTCACCGCGCCCGGCGTGGCGCGGCGGAGCAGGGCTTGCACGCGGGCGAGGAGTTCGCGCAGTGAAAAGGGCTTGGTGACATAATCGTCGGCGCCAAGTTCCAGGCCCACGACCTTGTCGATTTCCTGGCCCTTGGCGGAGAGCATGAGGATGGGCGTGCGGTTTTTCTCCGCGCGCAACTCGCGGCAGAGATCAAAGCCGCTCTTCCCCGGCAGCATGATGTCGAGAATGACGAGGTCGGGCCGGCGCTGGCGAATGATGGGCAGGGCCTGCGCGCCATCGCGGCAATCGGTGACTTCGTAACCTTCGCCGCGCAGCGCATCGCACAGGCCGAGGCGGATATGGGCGTCGTCTTCGACGACGAGGACATGCTTTTTCATTTCGGATTTCGGATTTCGGATTTCGGATTTTCCAGCAGCGGCACCCGCAAGGTGAAGTTGCTGCCGCCGCCGGGGCGCGACTGGTAGAGGACCTCGCCTCCATGCTCGCGCGCGAGCTGCTGGGCGAGGGTCAGCCCCAGGCCGCTGCCCTGGATGCCGCTGCTGAGCGAATCGTGTGCGCGGTAAAAGGACTCGAAGATCTTGCGCTCGTCGCCGGGCGGCACGCCGACGCCGCGGTCGAGCACGCTTACGCAGGCGTAGCCGGCGTCGAGGTAGCTGTGCAGTTCCACCTCCTTGCGGTCGCCGGCGTATTTCTCCGCGTTGGAAAGAAGATTGACGAGGATTTGCGCCAGCGCGTCTTCGTCGCCGACCACGGGATACGGCCCTGGCGCAGCCTGCCAGCGTGTGGTGAAGCCGGCCTCCTGCAAGTGCAAGGCGTGGCCTTCCCAAGTGCGCTCGACGACGGCGTGGAGGTCGAGCGGTTTCTTGTCGAACTGCTTCTGCTTCCGCTCGAGACGCGCGAAGTCGAGGACGTTATTGATGAGCCGCGTGAGCCGCTCGGCTTCCACCATGATGATGCGGAGATACTGCGGAAACTTGGCGGAGCTCTCACCGCGGCCATTCTGCATGAGTTCCGCAAACATGCGGATGGAAGTGAGCGGGGTCTTCAACTCATGGGAAACATTCGAGACGAAGTCGGTCTTTTGCTGGGCGAGGGCGAGCTGGCGGCGCGCGTCGGCCACCACGAGCCAGCCGCCGCAGGCGATGACAGCGAGCGCGGCGGCGATGAGAAAGACGACCGTGCGACGCAGGAGGCGGGCGGATTCGCGGAGCTGTTCCGGGGGCTGGAGGTAAAGCGCGGCTTCCCAGTGCGGCAACGCTTCGCCGATTTCCGAAGCGACGAAGGGATGCTTCCAGTCGCGATTTGTGACGCCGGTTGGCCACGTCATGACCGGCCGCGCCTTGTCGTCGAGCAGGGCGAGATTGTACCCGTGCACATGGAAGTTATATTCATTGGGGCCTGACGAATCCGACCATTCTTCGGCTGGCAGCACTTTGGGCCAAAGATCGCGCAAGTCATCGGCTTCGATGAGACAGCCGAAGATGAGATTGGGTGCCTGTGCGGGCCGCAGCCAGAAGATGATGTCGAGCTGATCCTGCACGAAGCGGGTGACGACACCTTCATTGCCATCTGCGGTGAGCGCGCGAAAATCCGCCGTGGTGGTGGTGAGCTGGGAAACCGCGGCTTGCTTGGTGTCATCGAGAATGCGCTGGGGCGCGACGTTGCGCATGATTTGCCCCTGCTCGACTGGTTCGGCTTTGGCGATCCCCTGTGCAGCGGTGTCATTTGTTTCTGCCGGCGGCGCCTGCACGGCCACGGTGGGGCTGCTCGGCGCGGCTTGCTTGTCGGAGGCGTTGCTGTCGTCAAACCGTGTTCCCGGCGGCTTGGTCGGCACGGGCGCCTGTTGTACCTTGCTCTGTGGGATGGCCGCCTGAGCGTTTTGCGCCCCCCTCACCAGCGGCGCCGGTTTCGCGGATTGTGCGGCGTTCGCATTGTTAAACGCGTTCAAGGCCAGCTCTCCGGCGCCGGTTTTCGACTTGCGGAGCTGGTCCGGCTTGGCGAGTTCGTCACCGGAAACCCAATAGACGGTGGCCGGTGTGGTGCCGGCGAGGAAGGAGCCATTGCCCAGCAGGAATTTCTCCCACGCCGGATTGTTCCTGGCCCGCTGCGGCGCCGGTGCGCAGAGCATGCCGGTGGTCCCAAGGGAAAAGCCGATGGCCTTGCGCGGCCACGCCCGCGCCAGTTCGGTGGAGAAGTTATCGGCCAGCTTTTGCGGGTCGGACTTGGCGAGCAACTGGCGCACGGTTTCGTTGAAGGTGTGGCGCTCGTCGTCGATCAGCGAGCGCGCGACGACGGCGGCATTTTCCGTTTCCTTTTGGTAGAGCGCCGCGGTGCGATTCTCGAGGATGATCTGCTGCTCGTCCGCGCTACGCAGGGCCAGCCAGCCAAGCACGACGCTCGGCAGGAGCACCGCGAGCAGGAAGATCCAGATGCTCTTTTTCACAGGAGGTTGAGAGTGGAGAGTTGATGGTTGAGAGCCGCCGCTGGTGTGTGGGAGCGAGTCAGCACTCGCGAACATTGTTGTCTATCGATCTGCAATGGGCGGAGATTTGCGCATGAGAGAAAGCGGCTCTCAACTCTCAACTCTCAACCATTAACTCCACTCGCGTGTCAGGCTCGCGTGCGGAGATTGTCAAAAAGTTGTCAGACCGTGCCCCGCGTGCCCTCGGCTATTTCTTCGTTTTGTGAGCAAAAGGATCATCTGAGATCGAGAGCGGGTCGGAGTTCCTGGGTGTGCCCTTGGCATTTTTCCACATCCAATCGTTGGGCTGGGGAGTGACGGCTGCTACCGGTGTTTTTGGCCTGGCGGTGGCGGTCGGCGCCGGGGTAGGGTCCTCTGCCTCCGGTTTGTCGCAACCGGCAAAAGCGAGCGTGGTCAGAATGCAGAGCAGGAGCTTATTCATGGAGAGGATTCGCGGGTGGGGGAACGGGTAGCCACTCATAGTAGCAGGCGGAAAGTGGTGTGCATTCGGTAAATGACAGCATGGCGCCATTGTTGTTTGGAACGTCGATTTTGCAGGCCGGTTGCGGTTCGAGTTTCAACCGGTCGTGCAATTGCCAGGCGGACCCGGCCGGAGTTTGCAGAAATTCCAGGGCCGTTTTGGGCAGCCAGACGCCGATGTCATGGAAGGTTTCGCTCCGATGCAAATTGGCCAGCACGAGGAAGCGTTGATCGTGCGCGGCATCGTAGCGCAGGAAGGCATGGAGCCAGTGGCCGCTCGCGGGCTCGCCGGGCAGGCGGCCAAAGCGCGTGTTTTCGAGATTCGCCGGGTTGAGACCAAAGAATTCGCCCTCGCGAAAGGCCGGCTCATTGACCAGCGCCAGCAGCCGGGCATAGAAGGCGCGCAGATCGCGTTGCTCCAGGGAAAGCCGCCCGCCATCGTAGCGGTGATCGTTCACCCACCTGGCCAGTTCCGGCATCGACCAGTAGTCGAAGATCGTGGTGCGGGCGTCGTCACTGCCGAAGCCCTCGGCGCCTTGGGCCGGCTCGCCGACTTCCTGGCCGCTGTAGAGCAGCACCGGGCCGCGGGAAAGACCGAAGAGGATGGCGGAGACGGGCCGCCCGACTTGCATCCCGATGCCACCCCACTGGTTTGCGCCGGCCAGCCGCACTTCATCGTGATTTTCCGCATAGTGCAGGGCGCGGGTGAACAGCACGGGGTCAACGGCGCTCGCCTCGAGATCGTTGGCCCACTTTGGTCCGTCGTAGACGCCCTTGAGAATCTTGTAGCTGGGATCGTCGTAAATGGTGTCGAACCCCGCGGCAAGCAGGTCGTGCAGGACATTGGCGCGCCCGACTTTCATCGGGTCGTTGTCGTACGCTTCGCCGGCGAAGAAGACGCCGGGCTGGCGCGCGCGGGCCCGCGCCACGGCCCATTGCCAGAACTCCGGCGGCACCATGTGCGCCATGTCGCAGCGGAAACCGTCGACACCCATTTCCTGCCAATACGCGAGGACGGCATCCATCTTCAGCCACGTGTCGGGCACTGGCTTGTGTGGCTCTTCCGCGGTGGGGTAATCGCGTGCGCCGGTGGTGAAATCGTATCCGTAATTGAGTTTCGCTGTTTCGTACCAGTCCCCAATTCCCGGCGCCCAGGTGGCCGCGTTGTTGCCGGTGACGCGGCCGTGATCGTGTTCGCCGTCAAAGCGCCCATCGCACCCGCCATGCACGCGGCAGGTGGCACTGATCGCCCGGCCATCGGCAAAAGTCGGCAGCCGCAGTGGTGGTCCGCCGCCGGGCGAATCGAGTTGGAGGTAGAAGAAATTGTTGCGCGGGTCGAAGAATTTTCCGCGGTCGTCTACTACACCGAAATTGAGTTCGGGGTGGATGCGGGAGTAGTAACTGCGGGCCACGTGATTCGCCACGAAGTCGAGGATCAGGCGCAGGCCGTGGGAGTGAATGCGCTCGAGCAGTGTCTTGAATTCATCGAGCCGATGCGCCGGATGCACCGCGTAGTCGGGACACACATCGAAAAAATCGACCACGGCAAACGGGCTGCCGGCGAGCCCCTTGAGCAAGTCGGGATCATCGGGGGGCAGGCCGATGGCGGAGTAGTCCGTGCCCGTGGCGTGCCGCAGCAATCCGGTGAGCCAGAGGTGCGTGAATCCCATGTCGCGGAGTGAGGACAAAGCCGCGTCATTGATGTCCGCAAATTTGCCGGCGCCGTTTTCCGCCAGAGTACCGTTCATGCGGCGAGTTTCGTTGGTATTGCCGAAGAGCCGGGGGAGAAGCTGGTAGATACGGATGCGGTCCATTGAGAGGAAAGGCAGAACATCCAACATCCAACGCCCAACATCCAACATCCAATCAGTGCTCAGTAAGCAGTATTCAGTGATCAGACAGGATGAACTGCGTAGATCGCCGACTAATAACTACTAATGGGATCTCGGATGTTCACTGTTGCCCAACTCCCTCAAATAGGGGAGCTTTCCTCAGTCTTCATGACCGCCCCCACTTCATGAGCCCCGAAAACGATCAGGCCGCTCTCTCCTCTGCCGCCGGGCGGGAAGACTCGCGTCCGCACGAGCAGGTCCGGCTCGAACTGGCGCTGGCCGCGGCCCGCATGGGCACTTGGGATTGGGAACTCGATTCCGACAAGATGTCCTGGGACCGCCAGATGCACGTGCTCTTCGGCCTGGCGCCGGCTTCCTTCGGCGGGCACGATACGGACTTTCTCGACTTGCTGCACCCGGCCGACCGCGCTCGTGTCGCCGGCGAACTCGCCGCCGCTTTGGAAGGGCGCACCGACTTCGACAGCGAGTTCCGCGTCGTCTGGCCAGCGGATGGCACCGTGCACATCCTGCGGTCGCGCGCTCAGGTGACCCGCGATGCGCAAGGAAAAACGGTGCGTGCCCTCGGGGTGTCGTGGGAAGTCACTGAGCGGCGCCGTACCGAGGCCGACCTCGAACGCAAGCGTTCTCTGCTCGACGCCTTGATGGAGCATCTTCCGGACAAGATCTATTTCAAGGACACCGAAAGCCGCTTCATCGGCGCCAACAAGTCCAAGCTCATCCAGCATGGCCTGACCAGCGAAAGCCAGTTGATCGGCAAGACCGATTTCGATTACTTCCGCGAAGACCGCGCGCGCCGGGCCAGGGAGGATGAGCAGAGGACCATGAGCAGCGGTGTCCCGCTCGTCGACCACGAGGAAAAGAATGTCTGGCCCGATGGCAGCGAGACCTGGGTTTCCACCACCAAGATGCCGCTGCGCGATTCCGAGGGGCGCATCATTGGCACGTTCGGACTTTCCCGCGACATCACCCGGCGCAAGCGCATCGAAGACGAACTCGGACTCATCGCCAATGAACTCCGCGCCCGCAATGCCATGCTCGAGGAAGATCTGAAGATGGCGCGCGAACTTCAGAGCGCCATGCTGCCCCAGCGCTATCCTTCCTTCGCCGCTGGCGCCGGCGAACGCGGGCTCGTGCGCTTCCATCATTATTTCACGCCGTCGATGGCCGTGAGCGGCGACTTCTTCAATGTGTGCAAGATCTCCGACACCCAGGCCGGCATCTTCATCTGCGATGTGATGGGCCACGGCGTGCGCGCCGCCCTCGTCGCCGCCATGATGCATACCCTCCTGGGCGAAGCGCATGCCGAACTCGGAGATCCCGCGGCGCTGCTCACACACTTGAATCGCACCCTGCGCGAGACCTTGAAAAGCGCGGAGACGCCGATGTTCGCCACCGCCTTTTACGTCGTGGTGGACTTGCACCTGGGCGAATTGCGCTACGCCAATGCCGGCCACCCGTGTCCGTTGCTCGTGCCGGGCGATTTGGGCAGCGGCGCTCTGCCGGCCAAGCTCAATGGCATCAAGCCGGGCCCCGTCCTCGGCCTGTTTGAAAATGCGCCGTATGCCAATGCCTGTCACCGCCTGGCCCCGCGCGACGTCCTCCTGCTCTTCACCGATGGCCTGTTCGAAGTCGAAGGCTCGGAAGGCAGGATCTACGATTATCAGCAGCTCCAGCGTGCCATCGGCGAACGCAGCGCCCTTCCCACCGCGGAACTCTGCAGCGGGCTGATCGATGAAATCCAGCAGTTCTCCGCCCGCAAGGAATTCAGCGACGACGTGTGCCTGATAGCGATGGAAGTCGAGCACCTCCCGGCAGGGAGAAAGTGACTTCTTGAGCGGCTTTCTCTGCATCGGCCACCGTGGGGCGTGTGGGCACGAGCCGGAGAATACGTTGCGCTCCATTCGCCGCGCGCTGGAACTCGGGGCGGACGGCGTGGAGATCGATGTGCGTCTCGTGCACGGGGAACTGCTCGTGATGCACGACGCGAAGCTGGACCGGACGACCAATGGCCGCGGGTATCTTGTGTGGAAATCGCTCGCGGCCCTGCGCGCGCTCGACGCCGGCCAGGGCGAGCGCATCCCGACACTGCGCGAAGTATTCGAGACGGTGCATCGCCGGGCGTTCATCAACGTCGAACTCAAGGGCCGCAAGACGGCCCAGCCGGTCAGCGCCTTGATTCACGAGTTTGTGCGGAAGCACGGCTGGCGCTATGAGGACTTTCTCGTCTCTTCATTCAACCGCGCCGAACTGCGCGCGGTCGATGATCCGAAGATACCGATCGGACTGCTGCTTACGCGCCCGACACGGCTCTATGGTTTGAGCGCGCGACGGGTCCGGGCGTGCGCGGTAAATCCGGCGGTGCGTTATGTCACCGCGCGTTTTGTGGAAGATGCGCATCGGCGCGGGCTGCGCGTGTTTCCCTACACGGCGAATGATCCGGCGCAGATCGCCCGCTTGCGGGACATGGGCGTTGATGGCGTGTTCACCGATTTTCCGGAACGCGTCGTCGGTCCGGCAAGATCGCTCGAATAAAGCGGGTCCGGTTCGCGTCAGTTGTTTGCTTCGCGACCCATTTCTCCCCACGGACCGCCCAATCCATGGTCAAAAAGACACCTAAAAATAGTCATATTTTGTGCTAGGCAGCACGAAAAATGCGTATAGCATCCGCCCATGCGACCCCTGCTCTCCCGAGTTTCGCTGCTCGCGGTGTGTCTCTTCATCGTGGGCTGCGCTTCCCGTCCTCTGCCGAAGTATGAGAATCCGATTGCGCGCACGCAATTCCAGCGCGTGCGCACGACGGCCTACACCGACACGGAAACGGATCACCTCCCGTACTCGAATCACAACGCCCTCGGCGGCACGCTGCAAAGCGGCGTGATTCACAGCGCGGCGGCCGATTGGTCGCGCTGGCCGGCCGGCACGATGTTCCGGATTCGCGAAACTGGCGAAGTTTACCAGGTGGACGATTACGGCTGGGCGCTGGCGGGCACCAATACCATCGACCTTTACAAGCCGTCGCGCGCCACGATGGATGCCTGGGGCGTGCGCCGGGTGACGATTGAGAACCTGCAATGGGGCGATCCGAAACACAGCCTCGCCATTCTCCGCGAGCGCTCCCATTACCGGCACGTGCAGCGCATGATCGCGGAACTCGAAGAGCGCATGGACGAACTCGAACAGCCCGTGCCC
>Ga0206946_1067_pt2 | contig 9683 bp, 8 predicted proteins | sample Alteio_BWOrgHeat_2_FD_152965 | JGI IMG/M metagenome (GOLD analysis project Ga0206946, IMG submission 152965) | Enriched cells from forest soil in Barre Woods Harvard Forest LTER site, Petersham, Massachusetts, United States -... | ecosystem: Environmental > Terrestrial > Soil > Temperate forest > O... | reverse complement strand
GAATCGATGGCTCATTTCAGTAACAGATGCGGCGGCGTTAATGCTGACGTCTTCATTCAGGCTCTTGCGTGCGGCCGCACTGAGTGAACAACAGCGCACTTCCAGCTCCACTGACATCGGCGCTCTCATGACGCGGGCTGCTCGTCTACCGATCGAGTACCACGCAGATATTATTTTTCAGCTTGCAGATCGAGGAGACATCTCGCCTACCCACCTACGTGCGGTGCTTGATTCAATTTTCAGTGCGGCTGATTCAGCCCAACATCCCTTCCCGATACGCGATGCCGTGCATATTCCGGACTCGCTATCCTCGGAACGTGAACAGGCTTCGGGACTTGGTTTAGATACCCTCACCATTAAGACCCGCATAATCAATAAACTTATTGCCATTGATTCTCATTGCCTGCAAACTGCAATCTCTTGCAAATCAAGCCCGGGCACAAAACCAGTGCAATCCGGTCCCTCCAGATACAGTGTGATGGCTCCAGCCATTTCGTGAGCTTGTTTGGCCATTTGGCAGAAGTTCTTCATGATCGCCAGTTCAAACGCGGCCTGTGTGCCGATCTGCTGATGAGTATTGTTCTGTGCACGCGAGACAGCCAGCTCGAACCATCGCACAACTGCATTGTTATTCCGGACTGCCTTCGCATGCTCGACCTCTTCTTTAAACAGGGCCACGGTGCATAGACGCATTGAGCGATTAACGATTCGGCCCATCTCCTCCAATGCTGAATACTCAAATATCTGGTCGTCCTCAAGAGAAGACATCGCATTTTGTGCAATCTCAGCAGCTGCAGAATATGTGCTGTGAAGAGCGCGACAAATTCGAAAGGCGGACAAAGCAAATTGCAGGTCTGATTCGATTGACAATCCCGCCACCAGGAGTTGGCAACATTGATCTTCGACGCTGCGGTGAAGATCACCAACTTCATGTTTGTAATTCTGGACGTAATGACAAAACTCTTTGCTACGCAGTTCCAACGCTTTAATCGAGTAGTCGACTGCTCGTTGCGACAATCTCGACATCTCAAACAGTTGGGAGCGTAAGAGCTGAATATGTTGTCGAATGTTCATCTGATTTCAATCCTTATGTATTTAGACTCTCCGGACCGCGTAGGAGCGAAGCCTGATCAGGTTCCAATTGAAGTTTCGAGCCCACCCCGCTGGGGGAGTTAGAGTGTGCGCAACAATTTGCGCAAGGCGAGAGCCGCAATCTTCTACATGTGATATCGGAAAACGAGAATGAAAAGACGACAACGCTGAGAGAAAGTCGAGGTGTCGTTAGGCTATCAGCCGTGAGTCCGGATTCCGCCAGTTGTCGTGCACTGCGAGTTTCGGTCAGTCTTGTACGTCGACCAGATACTGCCTCGCATTCCTCTGCGCATGGCTACTCACCAAGTTACACCCCGCCCCACGCATCCGCAGCCGTTCCCCAAGCCCGCTCTTTACGAAGCGATGGCCAGCCTGAACCGGGATTTGGGGCTGGTCGTCGAAGACCTCAACCGGCTCCGCGAGTTCCGCTTCAGCCGCCGGGATATCGACTTCCTCATCGCTAAGACCGAACATCTCAGGTCAAGGGCCAACGCCGAGTTTCTGGAGCGTCAGCACGACCGCGAGCTGAAGGACGAGTTCTACTTCTGGATGATCGACCGTAAGTTTGAGGATCGTTACAAGGACCCCGACGACGTGCTGATCGGTGCCCAGCGTCGCTTGGAAGAGCTTGCCGCTGAAGAGCAGGACGCACGCGCAGCAGCACGCGGTTTTCGTAAGGTGCGTCGCCGCGCGGAGAAGCGGCTAGCCATGCCAACCAGCTAGGCCAAGCTCATTCCCTGAGAGATTTCGATTTGTGGGCCGCGCTCCGGTTGCGGCCCCATTTTTTGCGCCTCGTCCTGCTGCTGAAGCGCAGACGGATGCGACACGTCCCGGCTCAGATCTTGGCCCAGCGTCTTCGCATCGTTCGTGTACATCTTCACATCGAACTGCGCACGCGACACCGACACGTAAGCCATGCGGCTATTCAGCAGCTCGCCGTGCGCTTGTGAAGAGTCAAGGCGTATCAGCACGCGGTCGGCTGTCTGCCCTTGGCTGCTGTGGCTCGTCACTGCATAACCGTAGTCCAGATGCGGATGTTGCCGCGCGTTGAACTCGACCTCGCGGCCCGAGTCCATCTTCAGTTTCATCCCGATGCGAAGCAGCGCGTCTTTTGCTTCGGTCGGCACGGAGGCCAGAGGAAGGGCCCGACGCACAACAGGCAGCCCGGAGGACGGCCTGCGGCTAATGCGCTCCAGGTTCTAAGACATTCACAAGAACGAAAAAGAGCACCACACTCAACGCGGGGAGTAGAGCGGCCCAAGCCCATTTGCGAGAACCTACCCACGCGGCTATACCTGCAAGAGCTATCCCAAGCCCCCAGAGAAGCAAGCTCGTTCCTGCAGACAGATTCCAGTAGACAGCATGAGGTAAATGCCTAAGCATCAACGCAACCCACACCGTGCTAGAGCAGGCGATGCTTGCAAGGCCGATGACAAGAGCGAGAAGGCGTCTGTTTTTCATCAGTGGTCCAGATGGTGCTTGATCACTTCTTGAGCATGGTCTAGGAAGCCCGGAACTGTGGTGTACGGGTTATGCTCCCCAAGATGAAGATCACCGACGCTCGAAGGGCCGCTTTGGCCTACGGGAACATGCAGAGTGAAATGGCCGGAGTTTGCGCCATCCTTAGGGTCACCTGCGCTCCGGTAGTCGACAGCGTTATAGACGCGACAGCAGAACTTCATGTCAACCAACGAGAAAGAGGCTCCGAGTATAATCCTCCGATCCATGCCTCTTGAACTCCATAAAGATACACTTTCTTACCGAGCTAGCGGTGAATAGCTGAAGGGGATCGAGGTTTTGAACTGCGACCTGTTCGGCTTGTTGCGTCCAGAACTCCGTTCCAGGACGTAATAGATAGAGGGAAGGCGGCGTCACATGAAAATTGTGCCTCAGCTCCTCAGCGTTATTAAAGTTCACGCCCAGTGGGCTTTCGCCAGATTGCAGTGAGAAAGCAAGGACGACGGATAGCGCCGCCGCAATCTCATTGCGGATTCCGACGGCAAGTTCGAACGACTCCAAGGCTGCAGAAATCCATGATTTTGGCGCCTTCCAGTCACTATCAATTTGATCGACATGGAGATCATCGTATCGATCAACGCCGCCACCTCTAACGATGGTTTCCATCCAAGTTCGAATGGCTTCTTCGTGAGCTTTTAGCTTATTTGGGCGTGTTCCAACCATTCTGTTGTATCCATTCTGTTTCTGCATTCGTTAATGGGCGACCACCGTGCTTCCAAGTTCCGTCTTCATTCAAGGCGCTTCCATCTGTGAAATGAACATGGTCTTGTTCATTCGGTCCGATACCAGGATCAACACGATCCACAGTCTTTGGTGCCTTACCTCTTTCCACTTGCTTTTGCAGTTGGTTCCGTGATGTCTTCTTCTTGGAATCATCTTTGTTATCGGGATTTGGATTGGCGGTATTCGCAGGTGCAGTGACGGGAGGAACGGGATTTTCGCTGTTCTTTTCCGAAAAGAGATTAACGATCGTCTGACCGCAATGTGCCTGCACACAACCAGCGGCAAGGAGTAGGCCACCAACTCCCCATGCAGCTGGCCCAAGTTCTTCATTCGCAAATGCGACTCCAGCCCCCATCAAGAACAGGTTCGGTGGGGGGTCATTTTGGCAGTGGAAGGTTAGTGTACCGTCCGGACCAATCGTACCTTGATCGCAACTATGGCCATCAGGATCGATATTGCTTAATGGGTTGTTTTGAACATAGCTGTACAGGTTGAGTGATTGCGGGTTCTCTAAGTCAGCATGCGGAACAGGTTGCGGATCATAGTCGTATGCATAATCCGGCGACATAAACCGGCCCATGTTGCTGGCGTAGTACCTCGCGCCGAAGTAATCGAGCCCTGATTCAGTGTCTCTTTCTTTGCCAGTGAAGACGGTTGGATCGGAATAGGGATCAGACCCCTGGCATACGGTCTGCATCTCTCCGAAGGGCAGGCTGCAGAAGGTCGCCTGAAGATTCCCGGCCTGATCGATGTGCGCCCGCTCGGTGCCCAGCCAGTTGACCGCCGAAAACATCAGCACGGGTGGTACAGATGCTGTCCCGGGCGGTACGTATCCAAAGTGCTGGCCATTGACCCATGTCTCGGTTCTTAACGGGCTGTTGTTCTGATAGTGCGCGAGGATGGAGCCATCGTAATCATAGACGTAACTATAAGGGACGCCCGAGACCTGCTCGGTCGCCAGTTTCCCATCCGCGCCATAGACCAGCACCGTCGCTCCATTAAGGGCAGTCGCCATGCGCCCTTCCGCGTCATACGTATACATGTCGTTCCCATTGGCCGCGCACGGACCAGCGTCGAGCAGATTCCCCGCTGCATCGTAGCAATACCCATCGATCCGGTTGTTATTGCCCAAGCCATTGCCGGTAAAACTGGCTGAGAAAGATCCGCAGGAATTCCCGCGTCCAACCGGGTTCTGCGCAGTGCGGTTACCGAAGGCATCGTAGACTTCCCCGCAGCCCTCGGTCAACTGCGCACTGATCGCTGTATACAGTCGATTCAGGTTGTCGTAGTTATAGGTCCAGGTCCACGATTTATTCCCCGACGTTTCAGCTGCCGTCTGCACATTGCTGTTCGGGTAATAGGTGAGCACGTAGCCGTAATTGACCGTGCTGGAACTGGCTGACGGCTTGTTGGTATAGGAACTGACTCGCATGCGAGTGTCATATCCCCAGGTCTCATTCCCGTTTCTCGTTAACGGCGCGCCCCATGCGGTGTACGTCGCCGAGGTGATCAGGGGAACATTCGTAGCAGTGGGATAGGCATACCAGTAGGTGACCGTATTCACTCGCCCGGCGCCGTCATAGGTGTAATAAAAGTTTGCATCCGCGCTGTTGTCCACAAAGGTCACATTCCCGGCGAGGTCATACGAACGCCTGTTTTCCCGCGTCCCGTACTGGGAGGTGCATTCGCTCGTGTTCCAGCACATCCAGCTTTGTCCCGGTCGGCCCAACGCATCATAGGAGAACGTCTTCATCGCCAGCCCGGGTTCCGACGTCCCCACATACCAGCTCGTTAGCCTCCCAATCCCGTTTCCGACGGCATGCGGCCCGCTCCAATAGTTGCTGCCCACCGTCACCGTGGTTTCGTCATAGTTGAAATGCGCCGGCGGTGTCGTGTCAGAGTAGGTCTTCCCAGTCAATCGATTCAGCGCATCATAGGTGGATGTCGTAGTGATGCCGCGTGCATCCGTCCTGGCTATGAGATTGCCATTCGCATCGTAGCCATTCTGGCAGGTTCCACTGCCTACCGCCCCGCCGCTCCAGGTGCCATAGCAAGTCAAGCCCGACTCTGGATTGGATGCAGTAAGCAGTCTTGAAAGACTGTCATAGGTAAAACTTCGTGTGAGCCCATGCTGGTTCACGTTGGTGAGATTATTCAGTGCATCGTATGTATAGTCCGTTTCCACTGTAGGTGTGACAGTGATGTTCGTGGTGCCATCCGGCTCCAACACTTTGATCATGCGCCCAAATGCATCCGTAGTGGTTTGCCGGTGCTGTTGATTCTCGTCATAATAGTCGATTGCGGCGCCGGTATAAATCCATTTCTTCGTTGTGCCATCAGGATTTGTCTGCAAGGTTGAACGATCGAGCGCGTCGTATTGAGTGCAAGTGGAGACAGATGCCGAACCCACCGAATATGGGTTGGATACACAATAAACCCTGTTGAATGCATCGTAGGACGTGTCGGTTTCCGCGGCATTGCTAGTATTGGGCTGATCGATGTGCTTGGTGATCCGGCCAAGCCCATCCTGAATGTCTTCGCTCACGATATTCGGGTCGGGTGCTGCCGCTCTTGTCGTCGTCAGGGAAAGAGGTACAGCATAGCCGTTGTACGATACCGTGGTGCTTCCACCATCCGGGTAATCCGTCTCAATGAGATTGCGCATTTCATCATACTTGTAAGTAGTTCCACTCCTGCTAGCCGCAATATCATTAGCATTCTGCACGTTTTGGATAAGGCCGCTACAGGAGTTGTATGTTTGGTTGGTTTGCTGGCCCAAAGCATTAACCATCGACGTCGGATAGGCATACCATTCGTCACCCGCCGATGCAGCACAGTTCGTTGCGCTGCCAAATTTATCGGTATACGAATATGAGGTTTTATTTGTCTTTCCGTCGTAGCTAGTCACGACATTACCCAGAATGTCGTATTGTTTTCGCACAACGGGCGACGAGCCGTTATTGTTCAGAGTTGTGATTGATGTAACATTGCCACGGGTTGTATAGCTAGTGCCAAACGACGTGTCGTGATTGTAAGCGCTTGGTTCATTTACGAGCGGATAAGTCGTTTCGTCGATGCCATATGTGGTCTGCGAGTCGAGCTTACCGGATTGATCATAGACGGAGACTCGCGACGGCTGCGTTCTATAGTTAAACGCATTCGACCAATATGTGATTTTGGTATCGGTTACCAAGCTGCCGTCATATCCGTATTGAGCAATCTCACTCGGCGCCCAATAAAGCGCAAACGGATCGGCATACGTTTTCAATACCTTGGATGTTCCTGCCTGTGGGATTGTTGTGGAAATTGAATCTTGATAGTCGGTCGGGGAAACAATCGTATGGGCTTCGCTGACGGTTGCATATGTGGTCCCGCCACTCACAATCGTCTTCTGATAGTTCGGTCCATATGCTCCGGTAATCAAAGAGCCTTGAGTCTCGTCCCCAGTGATTGTGAAGGTTGTGATTCTCGGGGCGGTTAATGATGGATTTTCGGTAATTTGTATCTGGCTGGAAGTAATAGTTGGAGACCCGGCAACTGTGGCTCCCACCCAAGACCAAGCATAGTCCGTTTCTACCTCCTGCGAGCTTGCGCAATTACCAGTTGGTAAACTGCAGGTATATTTCGCCGTAATAAATCGATCCGAAGTCCAGCCGTCAACATTACTTGGCGGTTGGCAGACAGTCTGCCAGTTGTAACGGGTGTATCCTCCGGTCGGATACGTAATTTTGGTAATCTCGCCGTAATCATCATATTGAAACGTGTACTGTGTGTGATTTGGCAGTGTTATACTCTGGATGGTCTTCTGGCCCGTTCCTTTAGGAATCGATATATCCGTAATGGTGTATGCATTACAAGGGAATGAAAGCGGTTGCGTGCCTGACGGAGCAGGACCATACGTAATAGTTACCGATTGACTTCCTGTATCGTCTATGTCGGTGACGCTTAGATTAGTGTTGGTCGAATCCCAAGTGTATGTGATGGGAGAGGCATGGATGTTGCCGTTGCGATCTTCGATGGTAAGACTGGTGGGATTTGTCGGGACGTAGGTAATTCTTGACCCGTCAATTCTCGTCACAACTCCTGTTTGTGCATTTATTGCATCCCCTAAACTATCCCCGTCTGTGTAGACATTATAAGTTGGCTCTGGAGTTTCAACTCCGTTCTCGCCTACTTGGTAACAATTCGTCAGAACATTAGGGAAATTAAGAACATTTCCGCTTTCCGTGACGGCATGATAATTACGGGCACAGTATATGTTGGTAGTACAGCCAACTCCGTTGCAATCCGGCTGATTGCCTGTAAAGCCAACTTGAGCGCTATCTAAAAGTAACCAGCCTGGTGCGGCTGCATGATCCAACGATGGCGGGCTGACCGTCTGCCATTCCGTGGCATAGGTTCCGTTATACTCCGTATCGACGTGATACCAGAAGTTGCTATTATAGCTGAGGGTAAGTGTATGATCGACGCCGCCCCTTCCTGGAATATGGAATAGAGGGATCTGGAGGCTTAGGTTTCCGCTGCCCAGTGAAATTGCTTCGTGATCGCCGGCATAGATACTGTCAGGACGTACTCCAGCATCTAGCACTGTAACTTGGGCGAATGAAAGATTTGTTATCAAAATAAGCAACGTGCTGAGATATATAGTTGTGTGAACTAAGCGAGCAGATATATGACGCATAAGTACCCCTACGCAAGATTGCATGCATGCTCCTTGGCACTTTTCTGAATGTTTTACAGATACTGCAACTGAGGAAGATAACCGGACAGCTTATAGATATCCTGCGCAAGGCATAATTTCAGAAGCGTTTTTATATCGCGCGGTGTGCCTTGTCAAGTAAATAGATTCAGCAACAATATTGGATCCTTTGCTGGATCGGTGGTCTTGAGATGAACGAAATGGCGAGTGAACCTGTCCAGTGGTCCACTTCCATCAACAGGTCTGTGATTTTTACATGCTGGAGCATCCCATAGAGCGCCTCTTTCAGAGCATCCGCTTCCTTCGGGACATTGTTCTCAATCGGACTGATCTTGAGACCGGTACTGTTCAGTTCTACATCCGGTAATTGGCCGGCGCGGGCGAGTTCATCCGTCTGATCAAGTGCATCCTGTAGCAGCGATAGTCTTTCCTCCAGATTGGCGGCAGGCGAGGCAGGAACTGCAATTCGAAGACCGCCCCGGGCCAGCAAAAGATCGGCAGAGAGAATGCGCTCACGTTTGATGAAAATTACGCTTTAGGTTTTCAACTTTAGAAGGAGAGACCCGATGAAGATCATTTGCCTGGAGGAACACACCGCGAGCAGCGGCATTGCTAAAGCTACTCAGCTGGCAAAGGCGGCCGAGGCCGGTTATATGGCCGAATGGGGCAGCCGTGTCATAGATAAGGCCGCCGCTTTCACTGGCAACCGTCCACATCTGGTGCCCGCAAAAACTGCACTCGAATTGGCACCTGATGTAGGTGCGGCCCGGATCGCCGAGATGGACAAATGCGGCATCGACATGCAGGTTTTGTCGTACAGCAACGCTGCGCAACTGGCACCCGTTGGACAGGCCGTCGAACTTACGCGCGAAGCGAACGACAAGCTTGCGGAAGCGGTACGCACTTATCCGATTCAGTTTGCCGGCTTCGCTGCGTCACGCAATTGCGACTGACGCGACCATTCGTCCGGGACACTCTGCGATCGTACGCTATCAATTCAGGATTCCAGCCGAGGAGAAAGGGCCTCTCACTATCACCGCAAAGGTCAACTACCGGCACCTCAATCAGACATTCACGAATTTTGCGCTGGGTGACAATCATCCCTTATATCGTTTTGATTGGCGTCTTCAAATCAACACAAGCGCGTTTGAACGAAGCCGCTGTCGTGGCGGCGTAACACCAGCCTGCACGACCAGAAGATCCGTATAACTGCGGCCGTTGAGCGGAATGTCGATTACCTGTTTGCTCTCGATCGTCTAGCCGATCTGCGTATCCGTGGTGTGGACCTCGGCGCTGCCCTCCGTCACCGTGACAGTTTGCGAATCCTGCGCCACTGAAGCATCACCTCGATATCCAGCGTGGGATTAACGTCGGTACGAAGACAGCCATCGAGTCAATGTGCAGACAGTAGGTTGGAGTAAACGAATCAAAGGGCAGCCACCTCTACTTAGGGAGAGGTAGTTCCTACTCCATGGTTACACCACTCATTCGTCGAGGTGCTGTTTTCCCGCGTCCCGTACTGGGACGTGCATTCGGTCGTACCCCAGCACTGCCAGCTTTGCACGGGACGGCCCTTGGCATCGTAGGTGTACGTCTTCATCGCCAGCCCCGGTTCCGATGTCCCCACATACCAGCTGGTTAACCTGCCCAT
>Ga0206946_1236_pt3 | contig 9698 bp, 1 predicted proteins | sample Alteio_BWOrgHeat_2_FD_152965 | JGI IMG/M metagenome (GOLD analysis project Ga0206946, IMG submission 152965) | Enriched cells from forest soil in Barre Woods Harvard Forest LTER site, Petersham, Massachusetts, United States -... | ecosystem: Environmental > Terrestrial > Soil > Temperate forest > O... | reverse complement strand
GTTGCGTGCCATTGATGATGGAGGCGATGGTTGCACCGGCCGGAATCCCGGTGCCGCTCACGGGCATCCCCACGACCAAGCCCGCCGTGCTACCCACGGTAACGGTGGAATTGCCGTTGACGGTATACGTCGCCAGGATGTTGGCATTGCCACTGAGCGTGCCCCCGGTGATGAGATCCGTGTTCGTCCCTACGTTCGCGGTCACCAAAATGCCATTGTTCCCGAGGTTCAGGGTGTAGCCTGAACCAATGGTGACCGTGGAGTTGGTTGCTCCATCGTTGAAGCGGATCGTATTCACTCCCTGGCCAAGCGTGAAGGTCCCGGAATAACCCACCGCATCGTCGGTCACATTGTCGCCGACGACCCAGGTGGCAACGTTGTCCTTGGTCGTGGAAGCGAGGGCGATCAGATTGTTCGAACCATCCTTGGAAGCGAAGAAATTGCCGGTGGGATTGACCAGCGTTGCCCAGCCGCCCAGATAGCCCACGCCCACATTGACATTGACGCCGGAAGCCGGCAGGACGAATTCCAGCGTCGCATTGGCGCCGGGGTTGCGGGTGATCGTGCCGGGGGGGGCAATATTCAAAGCCAGCGAAGTGCCCGAGCCGGGAGCGAAGGTAACGTGCGAGGACGAGTTGGTGACGAAGCTGAACCCGCCGACCGTCTGGGTGGCGGCGCCGATATCCAGGTTTCCCAGTCGGAGCGTGCCGCCGCCGAAGGACACCAAACCGATCGTCGAGAGGGCGGTGGTGGTGTCGGTAATATTGGCCGCGAGAATGCCATCGTTGATCGTGGTCGTGCCCGAGTACGTGTTGCTCCCAGTCGACGCATTGAGAGTCAGCGTGCCGATGCCGCTCTTGGTAATGCTCCCGATTGGGGAAAAGGTCAGGTTGTTCGTCCCAGTGGCGATGGCGGCCTGCGAAAATGTAACGACATCGGTGGTGGTGTTGATCGCGGTGATGGTGGTGCCAGGATTGACACTGGTTCCCGCAACCAACTGGCCCACGACCAACCCCGTAGTGGTAGGGACCGTGGCGGTCGTCACGCCGAGGGTCGTGGTCGTCGAGGTCGTGGTCGGTACTCCGCCGTCGCTGACTACCCCATCGACGATGGTATTGCCCGTGCCGGTGAACGTGAAAGTGCGCGAGGTGAGGTTGCCGAGCAGACCGAAGGTCGGCCCGGAGAAAGTGACGTTCACCCCCAGGACGTTCAACGTGGTGGCGGCGTCATCGGTGGTGACCGCTCCGCCAAACTCGATGTTATGGGAGCCTTGAACGATGAGGTTCGCCGCGGTCGCCGTCGTGTTGACGTTGCTGCCGAAGGCGAACAGGTTGGTGATCTTGTTCGCGCCCGTCAAATCGACAGTCGATTGCAGGAAGGCTGTGCCATTGGCGATGAACGTCCCGGTGCCGAAGGGATTCAAGGCGCCCGACATGCCAAGCTGCAAGATGCCCGAGGAGAGATTGGTCGCCCCCGTATAAGTGTTGGCTGCCGTGCCATTGAGTTCCAATGTGCCCGGGCCCACGTTGACGTTGGCCGCGCCGGCATAGGTCAGCGAGAAAGGCGAGGTCCCGGTATTCTGGATCACACCAGTAATGATCGTCGTCCCGATTCCGTTCAAGGTCAGCACGCGTGTCGTGCCGGTGATGTCGCCCTGCGACAAGGTGCCGCCAAAGGTCAGCGTCTTGCCCGGATTGAGGCTGTTCGTGATGACGTACAGGTTGCCCGAGGTGTCGGTCACCGGACCCGTGAAAGTGAAGGAAGACGGCCCGGCAAAGACCGTGGTCGTATTGTTGATCTGGGTGTACGGATTCGAGAAGGTCAGGTCCGTGCCCGCGACACCTTCGAGGGCCGCATTGCCCGGCTGGAGCACGCCCGAACCAAGGACATTGTTGTTCGCCAAGATTAGGACACCGCCGTTCACCGTCATTGTCCCACTCATCCCGCTGTTGTTGCCGGTGATCTCCCACAGACCCGAATCGTTCTTCGTCAGGGCGAGGGCATTAACATAGTTCAGGGTATTGGTCGCCGAAACCGTTGCCACTTGTGACAGCGTAATCGTCGTCCCGGCGATGGCGGTGATGGTGGTGCCGGGATTGATGCCCGTCCCCGTCACCGTCTGGCCGAGTAGCAGTCCTGTAGCGGAAGTCACCGTAACCGTTGATTGGCCACTGGTGGTGGTCGTCGAAACGACGACCGGCGCCGTCGGGCTATTTTGCAAAGTGGAACTCAAGACGTTGAGTTCCGTGTTGGTGCCGCGCAAATCCAGCGTCTTCGGCCCGGCGCTCAGATTGACCACATCCGTAATGATCAACGGGCCGGACCCATCGTTCTCGATGCGCGAGGTCCCTGCCGTAGCTGTTGTCGTGGCCGTGCCATCGAGCTCAATGTGACGTGTGACCGTTTCGCCCGCCCCGACGTACTGAATCGAAGCGGTGTTGCCACCGGCACCGATGACCAGCTTGTTCAAGTAGTCCGGCGAGGCCGGGGTTGACACACCGAGCGCGCCCAGCGGGCCACCAGCCGCGAAGGAATTGACCACCACCGTGCCGTTATTGATCAAGAGCCCGCCCCCGCCAGCCGCGGAAGTGCCACCGCCGATGAAGCTATTCGCGCCGGTGAGCCACAAGATGCCGGTGCCGGACTTGGTCAGCGCCGCGACGCCGCTGCCGGCCGTGCCGGAAAGCGTGCCGGATACCACGGCGTAATCCGTGTTGGTCGAGGTATTGTCATCGACCTGAATCGTGCGCGTAATGGTGTACCCATTGCCGAGGTTGATTGGGTTGACGAAATACGTCTCCGCCAGCGCCGTGGTGGAATTCAAAATCAGGGCACTCGCCGCCGTGGTGCTCGTCATGAACCCGCTGCTGCCCCACGTGAGCTGTCCTCCGGCGCCGCCGATATTGACGGTCAGGCTTTGCGTGCCGCTCGCCGACCCGCTCGCCGCAAAACCGCCGCTGGCATTATTGTTCCATTGTACCTGGCCCGGGCCGCTACCCAGGGAACGCGTAAACGTTCCGGCCATTTCCAAGACGCCACTGTTCCCGGCGGTCACGTTGAAGACCAGATTGCTCGTCGCGGGCAGTTCCAGCCCATCCTGCGCCCGCAGGTTGCCTTGCGTAATGGTCGTCGGACCGGAATAGTTGTTGGTGCCGTTGCCCAGAATCCACAGGCTGGTGCCCGTCTTGGTCACCGAGAGTGCGCCGCCGTTCGGATTGTCGATCAATTGGAGATCGATCTCGTTGTCCCCAGTCGAACTTCCCTGCAAGGTCAGCGTGCGGGCGCCGGCGCCGACGAAGCTCACCGGCGCGGTGTTGTTGAAAATCAGCGCGGCGTTGTTGGCCGTTCCCGTACCGACGATCTGATTGCCATAAGTGCCCGAGGAATCGAGCGTGCCAATGCCGGCCAGCGTAAACAGACGGTTGATCGAAATCGACGGCGTCTCGGTCGTTTGATAGATGGACGCGTTGGCGCCAGTGTACTGGAGCGTGCCGCCATTGAAGATGAGGCTGGCCGCGTTGGTCGTATTGCTGGCCGCAAGGCCCGCGCCGATGGCGCTGTTGGTGCCAATGTTCGCCAGGCTCGTCACCGCCAGAACGCCCGCGTTGAGGGTCGTCACACCGGTATAGGTATTGACGCCGGTCAACGATTCCGTGCCCGCGCCGTTTTTGGTCACGTTCAGGACGCCCGCGCCATTTTGCAAGAGGCCGGAGAAAACACCGGCACCGGTACTGGTTCCGAGCAAGCCGATATTCAACGTGGCCTGGGCGGAGGTGCCGCCGCCGCTGTTGGTCACCGTGCCCGCACCAGCCAGCGCGCCAATCGTGATGACCGGATAAGAAGGCCCGCCCGGATACAGCAACGTCGATGTACCCGCCCCGTTGATGTCGAGCGTGGCGCCCTGGCGAATGGTGGTGATGTTGCCCGCGACGCTAATGGTGCCCAGAGCGGCCGTCGTGCCGGAAAGCTGGATCGTGCCTCCGTCAATGAATGCGTTGCCGGTAAAAGTGTTGTTCCCGTTCAGGATCAGTGAGCCATTTCCGGCCTTGGTGAACACCCCGGTGGTCGAGCCAATGGTCACGAGCGTATCGAGCGTGAGCGCATTCGACGGGTTCGTGCCGGCGACGGTGATCACCAGTTCCTGCGCGGCGGTGCCGATCGTCACCGCGGAGGGTGCGGTGATAAGGGCCGCGCCTGACGAATCGTCGAACAACAGCCCGCCGGGGTTCGTGGTGAATGTGATGCTGCCTCCCAGGGTCAGCGTCTGGGCGCCCACCAGCTTCAACGAGTTCATCGGGTCCGCCCCCGCGGCCGTCGCGAGGCTGCCGGTGGAAACGTAGTTCACCGTGCTGGTCGTCGTCGCGTTGGTCAGTGGCGTATAGCCGGCATACGCAGCGATCGGCGTATTCGCGGTCGGCGTCGCCACCCAATCCACCGCGCCGGTCGTGGCGTTGGTGAAAATCGCATAGCCGGACAGAATCCCGTTCGTGCCGGTCGGTGCGGTCACGAACTCAATGGCGGCGTTGGCCGATGCCGGCATGAAGTTCAAGGTCGCGCCTGCGCCCCGCGCTCCCAAGGTCTGGAACTGGAGGATGTTGTTGAAGCCGCTGTTCCCCGAGTCCACCAGGATTTTGCCCGTGCCGTTGGTGGGCGTCAGCGCCCCCATCGTCTGGATCAGGTCGCCCGTCATCGTCACTGCCGGTGTCGCCAACTCGAACGTGCCTCCCGCATACCCATTGCCCGTCAGAGCGTCGGTGGTGAACACCAGGTTCTGTGTCGTCGCAAACAAATTCCCGCCGCTGGCGCCGCTGGCCGCCGTCGGCTGCACTTGCAACGTGCCGCCCGCGACGGTCACTGCTCCGGTGAAATTGCTCGTCGCTCCAAAGGTGATCGCCGTGCCCGTGGCGATCGCCGTGGCGATGTTCGCGCTGAGCGTGACCACGTTGCCATTGATGTTTGTGACCACTGCGTTGATCGGCACATTGGTCCCACCAGCCGTGACAACCGATCCAATCGTGATTCCCGTGGTATTAGCCACATACAAGGAGTTCGCGTTGATCGCGCTGCCGATACTGATCGTCGTGCCGTCAGAAATGGTGGCTGCGGCGCTGAGCACGATATGCGTCGAATCGGTGATGCTGGCGATGGTCGTGCCAATGGGGATGCCCGTCCCGGTGATGCTGCTGCCCACACTGATCCCTGTCGGCAGAGCCGAACCCAGCGTGACATTCTTCGAATTACTGACCGCTCCGCTCGTCGTGTCGCTCACTCCCACGGTCGTGGCGCCACCCGCCGTGTAGCTGGCCGCCGACGGCGCGTACAACCACGTGTCCGAGCCGACTTTGCTCAACGCGGTGGTATTCGTGGCCGAGTTGTTTTGGATGACGCCTTGAATCTGGTTGGCGAAGGAGGAGGAAGACGAACCGCCGAGATACAAAATCTTGCTGCCCAAGCCACCCGCGCTCACGCCGTTGCTGAAGATCAGCGCCGAGGGCGCAGTACCGGCTTGATTGGCGAGGATGATGCCCTGGCCGGTCGTCCCCGCGAGGTTGATCATGATCGGCGTGGTTTCGCCCGCTCCGGTGCCCGTCGCGCCGAGATAACTCAATGCGCCAGCCGTCGTCGTCGACCCGAGGTTCAAGGCGTTGTTCGTGCCGGTGGTGACCGTGCTGTTCTGGTTGAGCAACGTCGTGATATCGGTGACGGCGAGGGTGCCTTGGGAGATGCTGGCCGCCCCGGTAAACGTGCTGGCCGATGCGCCGGTCGTGTTCGCCCCGGTCAGCAGGAGGTAGCCCTGGCCGGATTTCGTAAAGAAATGGTCTGCCCCCCCGGGACCCAGGATGTAACCGGTGACAAGCGTGTCGGAATTGCCATTGATGGTCAGCGTGCGCGAGATCGCTTCGTTCGCAATCGTCAGCGTGCCATTCAAGTCGACCAGTCCGTTGCTGTTGTTCGTATAGACTTCGTTGCCGCCCGTGCCGGCGAAAGTGATGAGACCGCCCGCGCCATTCAATGTCATCCCATAGCCGTCGCGCCCGGTAAAATTAAAGGTGCGATTGGACGTCATCGACAGATTTCCAAACAGCACGTTGCCGCTCGCGCTGGCATAGCTGAGGTACCCTCCGCTGTTGACCTCGGTGCCCAATCCCGATCCCCCGATCCCACGATCCACAAAGATGTTGCCGGTGCTATCGGCCGTGCTGACATTGCGGGTCGAGAAGCTGCCCGGCGCATCGGTCCGCACCTCAAGCGTGCCCGCATTGAAGCGTATGGCCGTCGCCGTCGTGCTGCCCCCCAACTGCGCGCCATTCGAGACGCGCACCGTGCCGGAATCCAGCCGCAGGTCACCAGTCCACGAGGTCAGGTTGTTCGCATTGGTCAGGCTCATCGTCGTCCCAAGCGACCCCGCCACGGTCTTGATGATCCGGCCCGCGCCCGTGATGAGGCCGTTGATGACGATATTGCCCTGGCCGTAGATGACCAAATCCTGGGTGCCGCCCAGATTGACGCCGCCATTCAAGGTCAACGTCCCAAAGCCCGAGGAAAGCCGGTTCTCGAACAGGCTGGAAGTCGTGACCGTCCCCGTGAGCGTCGTGCTGCCCACGCTCGTGAACGCGCCCTGCGAAAGCGCCTCCAGCGCGCCGGCCGTAGTGTAAACGACGCCGGTGGGAACACCGCCTCCCTGGAGATACAGGTTCCGCGAGAAAACCACGGTGCCAAACGGATTCGCCGGCGCGAGCATCAGCGTGCCGCCGCCGATCGTGCGATCGCCACCCACCTGGACGGTCGACGTGCCCGTGCCCAACTCGCTCGGATCGGTGATAATGAGCAGCCCTTTCGTGACCGTCGTCATCCCCGAAAAGCTGTTGGCGTTCGGAGAGGTCGTGTTCGGATTGTTCAGCACCAGCGTGCCGTTGCCGGATTTATAGATGCCGTAACCTGCCCCGATGGGGCTCTCACTAATCTGGCCTGTGATGACCAGCCGTTGGGCTTGCGCCACAAACCAGTTCTGCGAGCTGCCCAGCACAATCCCGCCACCAATGCTGGCCGAGGCATTGGCCGTGATACCGACGGGGTACGGGGAGGTCGAGTTGGTTCCCGTGCCGTTGATCGTCAGGACGTTGGCTCCTGTACCCGTGATCGTGAAGCCCGAGGAATTGAAGGTCAATCCAGCCGCCGCAATCGGCGCGTTCAACGTCACCGTTCCACTCGGCCCGACAAACGTCGCCACATCCTGGCTGTTCCACATCGTATCATTCGGGGAAGTTCCATCCCACCAATTGCTGGTTCCCGTGTCCCAATTCCCAGTGCCTCCCAAGTTTGTGGGATTGTTCGGATCGTTGCCCGTGGCCGAACCGTCACTGTCCCAAAACAAGTTGCTCGCCGACCGCACAGCGAGCGTCAAGGCCGTGGAGAGAACCAGCCATGACGAGAGCCGTTTGATAAACTGCGCGGAGATACCTTTGCGCTTCTTTGGATTGTGTTTAGCCATGGGCGTAGGGATTACGGAGACGAGGGGCGCGGGGGGAAAAACTGGGGGTAAGGGAAAGTCAGAGGAGGTGCAGGTTGCAGTGTCGTCGATGTGGGGCTCTGGTCAAAATAATTTTACCGGCTTTTGCTAGAAATAAATTACGGTCCTCGCTGGCGTGGCTTCAGGCTCCATTTTACTCTGGAAAATGAATCGGGAGCCAACGCGATTTGGATGTCGTGTTTTTCGTGACAAATCCCCTCGCCGCTTGGCATTTGCCGTACCGTTTCTTTATCATCGCTCCTCCCCGCATTTATCCCCATGAAATTGCGCCTCGCTCTAGTCGTTCTGTCTTGTCTCATCAGTGTTGTTACGGGTGTCGTTTTGTCGCGTTCCGCCTCTGCCCCGGTATCCGCCACAAAAAGAGTCCGTCCCCTCATCGGACTTTCGCTGGACACTCTGAAGGAGGAACGCTGGCAACGCGACCGTGACAATTTCGAAAAAAAGGCCGCCGACCTCGGGGTCGACGTGAAAGTGCAAAGCGCCAATGGCGACGACGTCCGCCAGGTTTCCGACGTGCAATCGCTGATCACGGAAGGCGTCGATGTCATCGTGATCGCGCCGCACAACGGCGATGCCATGGCCAAAGCCGTGCACCTCGCCCACGAGGCCGGCATCCCCGTCCTCTCCTACGATCGCCTCATCCGCAACTGCGACCTCGACCTCTACATGACCTTCGACAATTTCCACGTCGGCGAATTGCAAGCGCAGTACCTGGTCGATGCGCTCGCGAAATCCGGCTCCGGCAAAAAACGCATCATCCGCCTCTACGGCGCCAAGACCGACAACAACGCCGTCGTCTTCAAAGCCGGTCAGGACAAAGTCTTGCAACCGCTCCTCGACAGCGGCGCCATCGAAGTCGTGCACGAGGATTGGGTCGACGATTGGAAACCGGAGAACGCCAAAAAAGTCGCCAACGCCGGCATCAATAAAGCCGGCCATAATTTCGAAGCCATCCTCGCCTCCAATGACGGCACCGCCGGGGGCGCGATCCAGGCGCTCATTGAGGAAGGTCTTGCCGGCAAGGTGCTTGTCACCGGCCAGGATGCCGACCTCGCCGCCTGCCAGCGCATCGTCGCCGGCACGCAAAGCATGACCATTTACAAGCCGCTCAAAAATCTCGCCGACCGCGCCGCCGAGTACGCCGTGAAGCTCGCCCAGCGCCACCCTGTGATCGCGGCCGGCTCTTATGACAACGGCCAGATCCAGGTCCCGACCGTCCTGCTCGACGTCATCGCCGTGACGAAAGACAACCTGCGCGAAACCGTGATCAAGGACGGCTTCCACAAGACAGAAGAGATCTACGGTAATGCCTCCCCGTAATAGCCTTCCCCTCCGCGACCTCTGCGTCTCTGCGTCTCTGCGTTAAAAAATCTTCGTCTCGCATGCCCGACGCCCTCCTCACCGCCCGAGGCATTACCAAAAAATTCCCCGGCGTCGTCGCACTCAACAACGTCTCCTTCGACCTGCGCCCCGGCGAAATCCACGCGCTCTGCGGCGAAAACGGCGCGGGCAAATCCACCCTCATCAAGCTCCTCAGCGGCCTCCATCCCTTCGGTTCGTACGAAGGCGAGCTCGTCATCGACGGCCAGTCCGCCCGCTTCCACGGCATCGCCGACGCCGAACGCGCCGGCCTCGCCGTCATCTACCAGGAACTCGCGCTCATCGACGAAATGTCCGTCGCGGAGAACATCTTTCTCGGCGACGCACCGCGGCGCGGACCCTTCATAGATTGGTCGAAATTGCACCACGAAGCGCACACGCTGCTCGAGCGTTTCGGCGTCACGATCGACCCCGCTGCACCCATCCGCCGCCTGGGCGTCGGTGAGAAGCAGCTCGTCGAAATTGTCAAGGTCCTCGCCAAAAACTCACGCATTCTCATCCTCGACGAACCCACCGCCGCCCTCGCCGAGCACGAGGTGCAAACGCTGCTCGCCATCCTCCGCGATCTTCGCGCGCGCGGCCTCAGTTGCATCTACATCTCGCACCGGCTCGACGAAGTTTTCGCTCTCGCCGACCGCATCACCGTCCTGCGCGACGGCGCCACCATCACCACCTGCGAAACCGCGCAGACCACCAAATCCGCCATCATCCGCCAAATGGTCGGGCGCGAAATCACCGACCTCTTTCCGCCAAGGACCTTGACAATTTCGACGAGCTGCTTCTCACC
>Ga0206946_1269_pt1 | contig 9707 bp, 6 predicted proteins | sample Alteio_BWOrgHeat_2_FD_152965 | JGI IMG/M metagenome (GOLD analysis project Ga0206946, IMG submission 152965) | Enriched cells from forest soil in Barre Woods Harvard Forest LTER site, Petersham, Massachusetts, United States -... | ecosystem: Environmental > Terrestrial > Soil > Temperate forest > O... | reverse complement strand
GAACGATGCGGGACCACTTCCTCGATTTTCCATTGGGTGGCAATGTACTGACAATTCTTGTGGTGGCAGTCATCGTCGGAGCTCTCATCCGCGGTAAGCATCTTCCCAAATCAAAGCTTTATCTGATCTGGTTGGTTTTTGGAGTCTATCTTTATCTATCCATGTGGATGGGCACTGCGCTCGGTAATGCTCCGGCGCCTCTTTGGCTCTCAGACTCCAACTTCGTCACATGGAAAGATTACATGCTCATTCCCTTGGTCTTCGTAGCAGCAGGTCTGGTCATTGAAGACCGGAAGGCCGTCAGGATGATCGTGATTCTAACCGCCATCTCCCTTCTGTTTATTGACAGAAGCAGTCTTTTCGAAAGCATGTCCAGAACATGGACGAACTTCGATGAGAGCAAACGTGACGGTGGTCCGCTCGCCTATGGCTCAAATCAAACGGCGGCATTCCTGGTCCAGTTTGGTATGTTTTTCTGGGGATTTACTCGCTTTGTTAAGCGAAAGAAGGTCAAACTTTTTGGATACTTCATCGTAGCTGTCACACTGCTTGCAGCTATGTATACGTTCTCCCGCGCAGGCTATCTCGCTGTACTCTTTAGTGTCTTCGTTCTCGGTTTGTTAAATGATCGGAAGCTCCTTTTGGTCCTCGGCGTCTTCCTGCTGACATGGCAGACCATTGTCCCTAGTGCCGTACGCGAGCGCGTCAATATGACTCAAAACTCCAGCGGAGAACTTGAAGCCTCTGCGCAAGAGCGAGTTGATCTTTGGAAGGAAGCGCAAGAATCGTTCGCACACAGTCCAATCGTAGGAACTGGTTTCGCTACCTTTCAACTGCGAGAGCATGTCGGCGATCTGAAAGATACTCACAACTGGTTTGTCAAAGTTGTGGTCGAAACCGGCATTATAGGCCTGCTTCTCGCACTTTTCCTGCTTCAACAAGTACTTGCGGTGTCCTACCGCCTGTTCAAACACGCGACTGATCCACTCTATCGGGGGCTTGGTCTTGGCCTGTTTCTGGCAACTTGCTCTAGCATCGTTGCTAATTTCTTCGGTGACCGTTGGACCTATATAGAGATTACTGGTCTTCTATGGGTTCTTGTCAGTGCCGCCGCTCGGGCAAACGAACTCAATGCATCCGAACCAACGACGGAATCAGCTGAGATTGATTCCCCAATCGCGGTAAACCCATATTTGGCTTATCGATAAAGGGATGCCCTTCCTTCTATCTCTTTGGTGGAAATTGTGGATGGGAATTCCTGAATGAGTATGATCACCGTCTTATCTTTGGTTGATTCAAGCCTGAACGATGCGAATTATGCTGCATTGCCACACATACTGCTTGTGGTTGATCAACTTTCCGAGACGCTTGGCGGCGGAGAACGAATCGTACTCAAGCTCGCGGCTCTTTTGCCAAAGTATGGCTACCGCGCATCGATATTAACCTTTTCCGCGCACCCTAAAAGCGCCGCCCTAAAAGCTCCGCCCTGTCCGATTTACGTATTACCCCTGCATCGCACGTATGACTTCACGGCTCTTCGGGGTGCCCTGGACTTGAGGCATTTTCTCAAACAGCAGCAAATCCAGATTGTCCAAACCTTCTTCGAAAGCTCCGACCTCTGGGCGGGATTTGTGACAAAAACCTTGTCAAAGGCAAAGCTTATATGGAGCCGCAGGGACATGGGCATACTTAGGACCAGCAAGCATCATCTTGCCTATCGCCTCATGGCTGGTGTTCCAGATGCAGTCTTCGCCGTCTCCGACCAAGTCCGCCGGCACTGCATCGAAGTGGATCGAATCGATTCCATTCGTGTCCAGACTATCTACAATGGCCTTAACCTCTCCGATTGGAATACTGCCATCAAAACGTCCAAACGTTCCGGTGAATTTCATATCACGACCGTAGGAAATATTCGTCAGGTAAAGGGCCACGACATTTTTATCAAGGCGGCCGCATCCGTATCATCGCACTTCCCGAATGTGTCCTTCAGTATTGCTGGCAACGTGCTGGAGCCCGCATATTTCGCTGAGCTGCAGGAGCTCGTTCAAGATCTAAACCTGTCGGAGCGCTTCCACTTTGTGGGTGGTGTTACGAATATTCATGAATATCTGTCTACGGCCGATGTCTTCGTTCTGCCCTCTCGCAGCGAAGGCTTTTCCAATGCCATTGTCGAAGCTATGGCTACATCGCTTCCGGTTGTTGCAACTGCAGTCGGAGGAAATGCAGAAGCCGTAGAAGATGGCATCAGCGGTTTCCTCGTCCCCGCGGAAGATCCTAAAGCGCTTTCGGCGGCTATCATCCGACTTGTTTCAGACCCCTCTCAGGCAATGGCCATGGGCCTCGCAGGGAAGGCAAGAGCAGAGGAAAACTTTACGGTCGAAGCGATGATGAGCCGGGTCTGTGCCACATACAGGAACTTACTCGCCAGCCCATCCTAACCGCATCAATTTCTCGGCTATCCATCATCGGATACTGCAGGTAGAACGACGGCTCCCAAAAATCACGCTCGGCAAGATCGATCAACGGAGAACCCTACAGCGAATCAGCTGTCGAATACGCGGAAGCTTGACCGCGATGTGTCTCTGGACGCTTCCTGTTCAATTCTTGTTCCTTCGAAGCTTGAATCTCAGTCCGAATTACATGATGAGTTGTAAAGGCAAGAAGTACAGCCAGCAGCGAGCAGGTGATGGCGATGTGTCCAACGTGGACGTGTGGGTCACGCTGCCATCTACGCTCAAAGAGCGTGAGAATAAACCAGAAAGTCAAAATGCAGCTGATGAGCGACACCTTAAATCTGCGGCTCTTTTGCGTCAGAGCGAAGCACAGCGGGACAACGAGAAAGACGTAATCGTAAACAAGATGCTGTACAAAGAAGAGGCTGGCAATGGAGATGAGCGTAAACTCTGCCGAACGCGACAATCGAAAGCGGCTCAATAAAAAGGCATAAGCCGCACTTCCGAACAGCCCGAGAGTATACGCGCATTGTCGCGCATGAACGGCAACAACATGCGATCGGAGTGCCTGTTCAGTGAGTGTCATCAGGTCCGCGAAACCGGGGGTAACCGCCGTAGGACTTGCGGACACCGCGAACGGTTCGACCGTGAGCTTCGGAAGCGGCGTTCTGACAAAAAACCAGACCCCTAATAGCCCCACAGCCGGAACCGCGGCAGCATAGAGGAGGAAGGTCCAACGGCCACGAAAGAGAAAAAGCAATGCGGCTCCAGGCGAGAAGCTGTACTTGGCTAAACTAAATCCGAAAGACAGGCCGCCCAATGCTGTCGAAGTGGCAAGATACGCACCCGTCAAAAAAAAGAGCTCGAAGAACGACATCTGTCCGACCTCCAGCACAACGCGGAAGGGCGAACTCATCCAGAGCAGACAGAGCACAAGAACGGTCTGGAAGCAATTCAGGTTAAATAGCTGTTTCAACATGAGGACGCATACGATCGATAAGCAAATCGTGACCGCAGTCCAAACAATCTCAGCAGATTCGAAGCTCGCAAAGCTTAACGGCAGAAGTACCACATAAAGCAAATGAAGATAGTTGGGCGTAACAAAATGGACGAAGTGGTGCGGAAAAGACGTGAGCACCTCTTGCCACGGATCAATATGTTGCCGAACCAGAAGGGCTCCCATCCACTGGAGATCATGACACCGGTATTCAATGGCGTGGCGGATCCCAACGATCAGAGAGATGAGTGCAGCGACAACAAGCGGGATAAGCACTGCATATCGAGTCCGATCTGTTTGAATCTTGTGCATGGATATTCCTATTTCCAGAGGGAAATGGCGCTATCTTTCGTTGTCTGTAGAGCAGAAGAATAGCACATGGGAATGCGGCCTTTTCCGATTAATAACAGCCCCCAAAATGCACTCCAATCGGGCAAATGTTAGGCAGTGAGGTCCTTGACCATACTTCTCCAACCATTGAAATATCGGTAATAATCTCCCGTTTTGGGGACGATCTTGATGGCACGGGACAGAGGATTTGAAGGGAGCTCCGCGCGGAAGCGAAGCAATTCCATTCGTCCACGAATATATTTCAGATGTGATTTTATGTTGGGGTTATTCTCAGCGGCCAACCTCGAGTAAAGATCTGTAAGCTGCGGTTCAGCTTCCTTCCAATATTCCCTTGAAGATTGCCTCCACCGCTTTACTCGGTCAGAAATGGTAGGCAAGGAAGCACTTACGCTCTGAGTAGCATGAATCCTGTATGAAAAAAGCGGCTCAGGAACGAATTCTAGCTTCGAATGAATGCCGACCATGCAAGCTACCCATGCATCGAACCACCAATGAGGTGGAACCGGAAGAATTTTTTCCAGAAGCCGAGAATCAAACATAAGTGTGCAGCCGTAAACTTTAGTCATCGAGAGAAGAACGGGCAAAGCATCACCGCGAGATAATCTCTCTTGTTCATCGAGCGTCAATCCGGCTGTCTTCGATAAGAGAACTCCTTTAGGCCTCCCTAGATCATTTATGAGTTGAGCGTCGGAGAATACACCACCAAGCTGGGGGTTTTCTTCCATCGTTCGAGCCAAATACGCAAGCTTCTGCGGTGACCAAACGTCATCCTGGTCGCAAGGGACGATAAGTTTTCCCGTACATCGCGATACAGTTGTCTCAAAGTTCTTCGTGATGCCCTTCGCAGACCCACCGACGTTGACTGGGTTGATATGAATATTCACGGGGAACGGAGCGGAATCGGCAAAAGACTGAAGAATCTCTACTGTCGAATCCGTGGACTTATCGTCGCAAACTAAAAGCTCTGTCGGTAGCCGAGTCTGAGCGGCAATGCTCTCTAGCTGTTCCCGCAGGAACTTCTCCCCGTTATAGGTACACATCGCAACAGAAATACTCTTCCCGTGGGACATATCTTTCCTTCAGAACGTCAGATACAGTGACTGTCAGTAAAGCAGCGGTTTTAGATGGGGTCAAATCCTTTATGCCGCGCAGAATTTATCTGCCTTACACAAGAAAAAATGAAGTAAAAACAGTTGTCTAACCCGCTGGCAGCTCATCGGACAACACTTTGTTCACATATCCCGCGGAGCCTGTATGTCCCACCACAATACCGGGATTCCCCAGCACAACGCCTCCGCTTGGTACGTCGAAGAACACATAAGCACCCGGCCCAATCAGCGCCTCCCGTCCAATTGTGATATTTCCTACCAAGACCGCGTTCGCCCCGATCCATACACGGTCTTCTATTATCGGTGCTCCCTTCCGAGGGCCGGTGCTGGTGGAACCAATGGTCACACCCTGCGCGATATTAATATTCGCACCTAACACTGCGTACGGACTGACGACAATTCCTCCGAAGTGCCCGATATAAAGCCCTTCACCAATCTCGGTCGCAGGCGAGATATCGAACCCATATCTCATTCGATAATGATGCAGCAGTACTCGGTTATAGACATAACCCGGCAGGCCAAGACCCCGCTTCGTTTTGGCATAGTATTTAACCTTGCGTAAGTAGTATGTAAATCGAAAACCCGGATCGTGAACGTAGGCACGGAGCATCGCGCGCCAGCCGGTCTCGCCACTATAGCGGAAGGCATCCGCCTCGAGCATCTTCCATTTCTTGCTATCCAAGTACTCTCCTAATTCCGACGGAGCCATGATGTGATTTGCTGAACGTTCGGACATTCCAAAACGTCCTGGTCAGAGAGGTTGTGATCCCATCTCCTATCGCAAAAAAGCATACGCGGCCGCCGCAAGCGACACCACTAACGCAGCAACCGATAGGACCAGCGAAAGTCGAGATCCACTCCGCTCTTCAACAACCGGCAAGACGGCGGATGTCACCGGGATTGGCGCATTTTGCGGTTCCGGCGATGGTACCTTTGTCATCGCAACCACGGCTACAGCAAAGCCATTCGTATGACTGAGGCTGATTGCACATCGAATCGCCTCATCGCCCGATTGCAGTGCAGGCCTACCAAGTTCGTTGTGCGTAATCTCCGTCAACTTCCAGTCAACCCCGATCCAACGATTATCGGCTTTCCGCAATGCTTCCTTTGCACACCATGCTGCCGCGAAGCTCTCACGCGGAGAGGACTGTAGCAATGCATACGCAATCTCCTGCCGCGTAAAGTGCTGCTTGTAGAAGTCTTCTTCCCAATAATCCCCCACTTCTGGCAGGGAATTCACAGCCTGAATATCGACGCCGAGAGCAATGCTTCCATCGCTGAAATTTGTAGCTGCAAGTGAATGCCTACCGGGAATCGTAGGCATCTCAGTATGAGTCTCATCAACTGCAAGGAGTTGGCAGATTTCTCCAAACGTCTTAACTGTATGAACTGCCGGATGGGTAAATCCAAACCGACCGCGCAGCGTAGCATCCAGACGTCCCCGCCCCATAGAGGTTGCAAGCAGGCCGCTCAACACTGTTGATTCGTCAATGGTTTGAGCCTCGACCCGCATATATCCGCTGACGATTTCCTTCAGTTCTTCGATCTTCGCCATCACAGCCCCGCGACGCACAGATTGCAAAGATATCCTGCCGGAACAATCGATTGCACCATGAACGACTTCGCATCTGGAAGCTCTGCGGACGTTCGGCCACATCGCGCACAGGCTGGCTCATCTATCGTGACTTTACTCATCGCCTGTTCGTAGTGCATCAACCGCTCCTTCAGATCGTTCAAAAACAGTGCCGCTGTCCGGCCTTCGCTCAACTGGTGATCAAACGTCAGATTCAACGTATAGCATCCATCACGACTGCCTGGCATAAATTGCTCGCTGCCCACTCCCAGGATGGCGCCTTGATCCTCGCTAATCAGCGGCTGGAAAGTTGCCACACCCATTCCGGAAAGATCGCTAACTGTAAACGTGCCTCCGCTGATTTGCGCCGGCCTTAGCTTATTGTCCAGGTACGCTACCATCAGCGTTTGCAACTCCTCGATGATCTCAGCGAGACTTTTCGTATCGCAATCCTGCAACACCACCACCTTAAGGCCGCGTCCATCGTCCATCGCATACCCGATGTTCACCGGCTCATACTGCATCATGCTATCCGGCCGATACGTCGCGTTGAACGCCGGATACTTCCGCAACAGACGCGCAGTCTCATACACAACTACTGCGCCGACATTCCCCGCTACGACTGGATTTCGTTGTAGCGCCGCTCGTAAACCGCGCGTAAGACACGTAACCGTCACCGCGCTCGGAATCGCATTTCGAGTGCCAGCTTCCAGTGCCTGCGCCTCGCTTCGCTTCATTTTTGAGAGCGGAATTTCAGTCGCTGGCAATCTTGGAGGTGTGGGACTCTGCGCCGAAATCTCTCGCCGGAGCGGTAACGTTGTTACACGTTCAACGGTCGCAGTCGAAGCAGCGAGTCCGCCATTCAGTAAATCAAGTACGTCCGACGCGCGTACCATCGTCAGCCGGGCAAAGTGGTCTTCCGAAAGTCCATTCTCTGTGATCAATTTCTTTGCCCGACGCGAAAAGCGCTTCACATATTCCGCCGACACCGGAAACATCAACCGACTTCCAGGATTCGGGATAGTCGCCTGTGACAACTTCAATCCAGAGACCGTCGAAGGAGGCTCAGCAGAATGAGTTATCGATACACTCTTTACACTCTTGGCAATAGGCGCCGTGCCCACTGCCTGCGGTGTATCGAAAATACGTCCGAGCGGTGTTTCGTAGGAAATGTCCGATTTTTCCGCAACTCCCCACTCCAGATAACCCGCTTGCGGAGCCATCACTTCGACGTTCGCTTTACTGGTCTCTACTTCTGCTATCAGCACTCCTTCGTCAACCCATTCGCCGTTCTTCACGAACCACTGACTCAGGATCACAAACTCGTCGTTTACATTATCGCGTTCCAGCAAAATCGGCATTCCTACGCTCATTTGCTTTGCTCCAGAACGAGCGCTGCCTCTACGATCCGAGCCGTGTTGGGTAGCACCTCAAGCTCTAGGGGCTTCGCAGAAGGAATATGTTGAGGATGAGAACTTAGCCGTTGAATGAGAAGACTGCGATCGCGTTCATACAACTCCGCCAGCACCTCGGCCGTAAACCCGCAGAACCCGTGTCCTTCCTCTACCAATAGAACTCGCCCACTCTGTTGCGCGACCTGTAAAAGAGTCTCAATCTGCAGTGGATACATCTGCGTCGGGCAAACTACATCCGCAATCACATCATGTTCGACAAATAGTTCTTCCACCGCCCGTTCTACGTCCTGCAGCATTCCACCGAGGCAGATGATCGTCAGGTCTGCCGCCCTGTCTGTCCGCATGTATGAGATTGGAAAACGATGACTGCTATGGAACCACTTGTATCCTGGCACAGCGTCTGCATTGGCCTTTTCGCCGTACATCACCTTGTTTTCAATCACCAGCGTCGGGCAGTCCACATCCGCCAGCAACGTACCATACAGTAACGCAGGATCGAAACGATTGTGCAGCGCCAACACTCGTGTTCCGGGTACACCCAATAAATGCTTTTCTAGAGACTGGCTATGCGTAGGCCCGTATCCGCGCTTTCCCCCCATTGGTGTCCGCAGTACCATCGGTACCGTCACCTGGCCGGCATACATATATTGGAATTTCGCGGCATGGTTGATCCACTGATCCGCCGCCAGCATGACGAAGTCGCCGAACATGATCTCCGTCACGGGCCGCTTGCCATGAAGCGCCAAGCCATTACTCAAACCCGTAATAGTCAGTTCGCTGATCGGCGTATTCCGAACCCGGCCAGGAAAAAGTTGACTCAAGTCCTTTGTCACCTTAAAGGCGCCGCCATAGGGACCTTCAATGTCTTCACCCAGCAGGATTACTCCTTCATCCTCCTCCATCGCCTGCCGCAACCCGGCATAGATACGATTGACGACTCGCTCCTTGCCTTCGAAAACAGTTTCGATCCAGGTCCCTGCCGGATCAGTAATGTGCGGCTCGAGGCCGCTCGATAGCGGCGATTTCTCCGCATCCACGATCGCCTGATCCAGTTCCGCCTTCAGTTCTGCTTCCAGCAACACCAGTTCCGGATGGGTCTCACGGAAGCTATGCAAGACGTCCCGCTGCCAATATTCATCAACTTCGGCCTTGCTGCGGTCATCATCAGATTTCGAGTGCGCCATCAGGCGATAGGTATCGACACAGAAGAAGAGCGGCCGTCGCATCGTCCGCACATAGCTCACCGCTTCACCCATCAACTCAATCAGCTTCTCCGGCTCCCAGGTATCGCCACGCATCGTCGTAATCCCAAACGATTGCGCACGTGCCTCAATATCTCCGCTCAACGTTTGTCGCTGCGAAGTGCTTTGTGCATAGAGATTATTTTCGAGCACAATAAGCAGCGGCACTCCCCACTTCGAAGCCACGTTCAGACTTTCATAAACCGCGCCTTCGCCCAGTGTTCCGTCCCCGATGAATACCACCGTAATGTCATCGGTCTTGTCCATGCTCTGCGCAAAAGCAATTCCCGTCGACACCGGAACGATGCCACCCTGGATTCCATTGCTGAACACATTCGCATCGCAGATATGTTGGCTTCCGCCACGTCCTCTGCAAATGCCCGCCTCGCGTCCCATGATCTCCGCGAAAAGTCCTGTATAGTTCCCTGTACGAGCCAGGTAATGACCATGGCAACGGTGATTGCTGAAGATTACATCAGCAGGTCGAAGATGTTCGGCGACCGCCACTCCGGTCCATTCCTGGCCAATGCATGTATGCACAGTGCCATTCAGTCGCCCCTCAGAAAAC
>Ga0206946_1266_pt1 | contig 9744 bp, 8 predicted proteins | sample Alteio_BWOrgHeat_2_FD_152965 | JGI IMG/M metagenome (GOLD analysis project Ga0206946, IMG submission 152965) | Enriched cells from forest soil in Barre Woods Harvard Forest LTER site, Petersham, Massachusetts, United States -... | ecosystem: Environmental > Terrestrial > Soil > Temperate forest > O... | reverse complement strand
AGGAGAAGACGGGCTGCGTGGTGCGGCAGTTCGATGGGTACACGATCGACGGCGATATTCACATCAACGGCAAGCTGGTTCTGGGGGAGAGCATAGGCGATCTTGGCGGCGCGAAGATTGCGTATCTTGCGTTTCAGAAGTCGCTTCAGGGTAAGCCGCCGGCTCCGACGATTGATGGGTTCACTCCGGATCAGCAATTCTTTATTGCATGGGGGCAGTTCCGCGGCGATGAGACTCGTCTGGAGACGCAGAAGGAGATGGTGCAGGGAGATCCGCATCCTGTGGCGAAGTTCCGCGTGCGGGGACCGCTCTCGAACTTCCAGCCGTTTGCGGTGGCGTTTAGTTGCAAGGCCGGTTCGGCGATGGTTCGGCCGGAGAAGGATCGTTGCGTTGTCTGGTAGCTCACAGGCCGGTTAGGTGAGTTTCAGCGGGGGGCCGACGAGTTCCATGTCGTACTTGCGGAAGAGGGCTGCGTCCATGAGATCGGCCTTGCCGTGGGCGGTGTCGCGGAAGAACTGTTCCATCTTGCCTGCAGGGGTGAAGGCGATGAGCATCTTTGCAGGTGTGATTCCTGCTCCGATGAAGGCGTGCGGGACTCTGCGGGGCGCGAGAACGGAGTCGCCTGGTTTGAGCCGCAGCCGCTTTTCGCCGACCTGGAAGAGGACCTCGCCTTCCATGACGTAGAACCACTCGTCCTGCGCGAGGTGGAGGTGCAGGGACGGGCCGCCGGCAAGGAGGTTGTTGTGCTCGATGATGAAGAGGTCGCCGCCAGTCTCCTGGGTGGAGGTCTTGAAGGAGATTCTGCTGAAGCCAAGCGTGCGGTTCTCGCCGAAGATGTCTTGTCCAGCGGGGACGAGGTGGGCTTCTTTCAAGGGGATGTCGGTGGAGGTGGCGGCGAGGGCGAAAGGTTGCGTGAGGGCGAGGGGAAAGGTTGCGGCAGCGGACTTGAGGAAGTTGCGGCGTTTCATTGGGGGTCTCCTTCCTTGCTTGGCCTGGAAGTTTTGGCAAGTCCAGTGCATTGCAGGCTCGTGGGACTATTGCCTCGGAGCGCAGATCGCAGAGACCTATTGCTACAGGCTGAGGTGAAGTCGTCGAACTTCCGTGCGATCGCTTGCCGGCCGTTTCGCTGTTTAGGCAGAGGCTGGCGGCTTATAGCCGGTGGTTGCGGCGGCTTTCATTGCGGAGATGCCCTCTTCGATGGAGAGTAGTGGTGTGGTCTTGACGTTCTTGGTGGCGCCGCCGGCTCCGATGGCCATGGAAAACGCCGCAGCGGCTACGTTGTCGGGCAGGTGCACGATGACGGCTGTGTCGTACTCTCCGAACGAGAGCCAACCATTCACTACCTTTCCTCCCAGCTTCTTGACTACTTTTGAGACCATGGCAAGGCGGTCCTGCGGATTGTTGACCAGGGTGGCGATAGTCTCAGAGGTATATGCGACCTGCACCAGATATTGAGCCATTGAATTGCCCTTTCGTTCGACGAAGGTTGGCGCGGGCGAATTATGTTCTGGGGAGTGAGCCTGAAGTATGGGCTTGTTGCGCCCTGGAATCAAGTGTTTTCAACGAGATATATTTTGGCCCTGCAACGGCTGGACAAAGCCGACGTTCGTGGAGCACGATGTTGGAAAAACGAGGTAGTTTTTCGTGAGGGTGGTGGAGCACAGGTGATGCAGAGCAACGCAGCCTGATTGATACTCCGCCACCCTTCTTCTCTGTTTCGGCGACTATTGCGTTGATTGGCTCAGGCGGCGGGTGAAGTCGAGGAAGACGAGTGCGGCGGGGGAGTAGCCGCTGGGGTCGGCCTGGGTGAAGTCACCGGTGAGGGGGTCCATCTGCTGGCGGAACTCGGTGTGGCGCATGATGGCTTCGCACCACTGGCGCATGAGGTGGTTGAGTTCGGTTTGTTTGCCGTAGTAGGGCATCCAGCGGGGGGCTCGGAGGGCGGTGAGGGCCTGGGTTGCTCCTCCCCAGGAGTTGCGGGGGATGGGACGGACGAAGGTGGGGTCGTCGAGGGCGATGGACGGGAAGGGGTAGGGCGCCCAGAAGGCTTTGGGGTTGTGGAGCTGGCGGATCCAGATGGATTCGAAGATGGCTTTGTCGTGGGGGTCGGAGCGCTTGAGGACGTGCTCGCCGAGCACGCGGGAGATGACGTCGGAGCGAACGCGGACGAATTTGTTCTGGGCGTCGAGGTCGTAGAAGGCGGCGTCTTCGGGGCAGTAGAGTTTGGTGATGATGAGCTGGCGGATCTTTTCGGCGTCCTCTTGCCAGCGGCTGGCCTCGTCGCCTTTGCCGAGCGCGGTCGCCATGGAGGCGAGGGCTACGCGGGCTCCGTAGACGGTGGCGGAGAGGTCGGGACAGAGGCGTGGCATGGAGGGGATGGAGGGAACTTTGCGGGCGTCTCCGTCGGGGCAGCGGTTGGGGATGCCGGCCCAGCGGGGGGAGTTGTCGTGGCCGGTGTCGTAGGTGCAGAAGCCTTCGACGAGGCCGGTTTTGCGGGTGTCGCGGTATTGGCGGAGCCAGGCGTCCCATCGGCTGCAGGAGTTGTAGGCGGTGACGAGGAGCTCGTCGTCTCCGGTGAGCTGGACGAGCTCCCATGCGGTGGCGGCGATGGGGACGACCATCTGGATCTGGCCGAAGCCAACATCGGTCATCTTGATGGAGGCGGGGATCTGGCCGGCGGATTCGTGGCCGATGGGGCGCTGGAGAGCGAAGAAGGCCATGTGGTTGTTGCGGGCGATATCGAGCGGGGTGGGAGCGTTATCGTCGGCCTGCGTGATGTACTTGCCGAGGGTTCCGTAGACGAGGCCTTCGTGGGGGCCACACTCCTGCCAGATGCCGGGGTAGACGCTGCCTTCGAAGAGGACGGGGCGGTCGTAGCTTGGAACTGTGTCAATGTTGCCGGCGAGTGTGGCGAGGGCCGCGTCCCAAGTGCGCTGGCGGACGGGGTCGTTGACGGGCGGCTTCTTTGGGGTTGAGGTCTCGGCTTGTGCGGACAGGAGGGCGGCTCCGCTGGCGAGTGCGGAGAGCTTGAGGAAGTCTCTTCTTGGAAGAGAACGCTTTCGTTGGGGGTCCCGCCGCATCATGTCGAGGATAAGTTTAGACCCTGGGCCGCAGACAGGTAGACTGACAGCCATGCGTGCATATGCAAGAGCTGAGCGCCTGGACGAGTTTAAAGGCCTGTCGGTGGTTCCGGCAGTTGCGGATTTGAAGAATAAAGAGCTGGATGCGGCGGTCTTTCGTCGGAGGCTGATGAACTGGTACAGGAGCCATGCGCGGGAGTTGCCGTGGCGCGGGATCAGCGATCCTTACCGGACGTGGGTGTCGGAGGTGATGCTGCAGCAGACTCGGGTGGCTGCGGTGATTGAACATTACGAGAATTTTTTGCGGCGATTTCCGACGATTGTGGCGCTGGCGCTGGCGAGCGAGGCTGAGGTGCTGGCAGTGTGGTCGGGGCTGGGATACTACCGGCGCGCGCGGATGCTGCACAAGGCGGCGCAGTTCATCGTGAGGGAGCGGGGTGGGGTGTTGCCGGGTACGGCGACGGAGTTGAGGACACTGCCGGGGATCGGTGAGTATACGAGCGCGGCGATTGCGAGCATTGCCTTCGGCGAGAGTATTGCCGTGGTGGATGGAAATGTAGAGCGGGTTCTGCTGCGTCTGACGGGCAGAGCTGAGATGGCGACGGCAGCGGGACGGGCCTTTGTGCAGACGCAGGCGGCGGCGCTGGTTCCGAGGAAGAAGGTGGATGAGCGGGGTAATGCTGCGGGGGACCATAATCAGGCGATGATGGAGCTGGGGGCGACGATCTGTCTGCCGCGGGCTCCGCTGTGTCTGCATTGCCCGGTGTATGCGATGTGCAGGACGCAAGGAGAGCATGTGACGCCACCGCGTGCGGTACAGAAGAGCCGGCCGGCGGCGTATCTGCTGAGCCTGCGGAAACGTGGCACGGTGACGGAGGTGCTGCTGGAGCGGCGCGCTGAGGATGCGAGCCTGATGGCTGGGATGTATGAGCTGCCTCCGCTGCCGCAGGATGCGATTCAGGGACGGGAGCCGCTGCTGCGGGTGCGGCATGCAATCACGAATACGAATTATTACGTGCAGGTGTTTGCCGCGAGCGGGTCGCTGGACCGCGGGCTGCGGCGGGCAGTTCCTGCGGCGAAGGGCGATCTGGAGTGGATACGGACGAACCGGTTGGGGATGATGCCGCTGACCGGTCTTGCACGAAAGGTGTTGCAGCGGCTGGATGTGATGGAGGTGAGGCCGGTGCGGCTGCCGGAGGCCGAGGGTTAGCTTTTGTTGAATTCAAACGTTTTAGTTTAGGTGTTTGATGGTGTAATGTGGTGTCTCAGTGCCGGAGCACACATCGCATGAACCGTCGTCAGTTCATCAGCAAATCAGTCGTCGCCGCAGGCAGCGCCTTGCTTCCAACGTCCGGTTTTCCAGAGCAGGTTCCCGGGGCTATTTCGTCTGCCGCCGTCGCCAGCGCTCGGTTTCCCAAGGATTTTTTGTGGGGCATGGCCACGGCCTCCTACCAGGTGGAGGGAGCGTGGAACGAGGATGGGAAGGGAGAGTCGATCTGGGACCGCTTTTCGCACACGGTTGGGAGGGTGAGAGGCGCGGCGACGGGCGACGTTGCGTGCGATCAGTATCACCTGTACCGGCAGGATATTGCGCTGCTGAAGCGTCTGAACCAGAAGAGCTACCGGTTTTCGATCTCGTGGCCGCGGATTCAGCCGTCGGGTACAGGGACTGCGAATCAGAAAGGTATTGATCACTACAGCCGGCTGGTGGATGCGGTTCTGGAGGCGGGACTGCGGCCGTTCTGCACGCTCTATCATTGGGATCTGCCGCAGGGGCTTGAAGATCGCGGGGGCTGGCCTAACCGAGATCTCGCGGGATACTTCGCGGAGTATGCAGGGATTCTGGCGAAGAATCTTGGTGACCGCATTACTGTCTGGGCTCCGTTCAATATGCCGTGGTCGTTTACTTACCTCGGCTATGGAGTTGGAGTGTTTCCTCCGGGGCGGTCGAGTTATGGCGATTTTTTGAAGGCGATGCATACGGTCAGCCTTGCGCAGGGAGAGGGGCTACGGGCGATCAAGGCGGCATCGTCGAAGGCGACGGTCGGCAGCGCTTATGGGATGGCTCCGGCGTATCCGAAGACAGACAGTGAAGCGGACCGGGCTGCTACGGCGCGGTATCACGCGATGAACAATGTCTTTTTTCTGGAAGCGGCGATGAATGGAAGGTATCCGAAGGCGTTTGTGGGAGAGATTCCGTACGAGGCCATGGGGTACAGGCCGGGGGATGACAAGATCATGAAGGCTCCACTGGATTGGGTGGGGTTTCATTACTACACGCGGCGGATTGTCTCCGATGCGAGTGGGGGCTCTCATGCGGGCGGGGCCAGCTTCGGTACTGAGATCGAAGGGGAGACGAGCGGCGGGAGGGATCCTTATACGCGCTTCCATGCGGTGATGCCGACGGAGGGTCCGCTGACTGAGGCCGGTCTGGAGGTTTGGCCGAAGGGTATCTACGACCTGGTTATGCAGATCACGCGTGAGTATAACCATCCGATTATTGAGATGACCGAGAGCGGGTGCAGCTATCTGGATAGTCCCTTTGAGAAGGAAGGCGGGCGGGTTCCTGATGCGCGGCGGGTCAGTTTCTTTCGCGATGAGTTGGCGGAGCTGGCGCGAGCCATTGCCGATGGGGCGAATGTCCGCTCTTTCCATGCCTGGAGTTTGATCGATAACTTTGAGTGGGCCGATGGGTATACACAGCGCTATGGTCTGATTTATGTGGACTACCGCGACCAGAAGCGGACGATCAAGGATTCGGGATATTGGTATGGGCGCGTAGCTGCCTCGAATCGGCTGGATGGATAGAGCTACTGCGGCGTTTGCGTCGTGACGGGTTGGGGAAGGATGAGGCTCTCGACGATGACGCCTTCGGTTTCGAAGTGTGTGACGCGGTGGTCGGTGCTGTGTCCCATGAAGATGGCCTTGGCGAGGAGCTTGATGAGTGGGCGGGATTCATCGGGGAACCAGCGGTCCACGGATTGGTCGTAGTCGACGATAAAAAGCCGGCGGCTGCAGAATCCCTGCCGGAAAAACAATCTCGTTCAACTGCGGGTTGTAATACGCGTTTGACGTCGGCGGAGTCATCCCCCACAAATTGCGATTGACCGGCTTGCCAATCTTCGCCCGGTCATCGGCAACCTGGAATCGATTCGTCGCCTCCACATCCCCGAAGTAATCGTTACGCGAGATCGCAACACTCGAGTAATCCTTCCACTTGTCCGGATACCCAACCTTCACGTTCAGCGTGGAGAGCTTCTCCAGAGCCTTCTTCTTCGTCTCCGGCGTCATCCACTCCGCGCCTTCAATCGTGTCATGCATCGCCGCGACAATATTCGTAACCATCTCCGTCGCACGCGCCTTAGCCTCGGGCGGGAAGTAGCGTTTGACGTACTCCTGCCCCAGCGCCTCGCCCAGCCCGGCGTCCGTATACTCGGCGCAGCGCGTCGCTCGCGGCTTCAGCTCTCCCACTCCCGCTAACTGCTTACGATAAAAATTAAAATTCGCATCGACAAAAGGCGTCGAAAGATCGTCGGCATGAAAGTGGAGCACCTGCCACCGCAGATACGTCTTCCACTGCTCAATCGGAGTGCTGCTGAACTGCCGCTCGGCCTCTTTCATAAACTCCGGCTGATCGATATTCAAATCCGCCGGCGCCAACTTCGCGCTGTGGTAATAAGCTGCCCAGTCGAAGTGCGGTGTCATCGCCTGCAACTGAGCGAACGTCATCTTATGATCCGTAGCGCTCGGGTCACGCAACGCAACGTTATCGAGCGACGCCTTCGCCAGCGCAGTCTCAAACGCCATCACCGTTTCCGCCGCAGCCTTCGCCTCCGCTGGCGAAGACCCAGCCAGCTCAAACATCTTCGCAACGTGCAAAAGATAGCCGGCCCGCGCATCGACAAAGCGCTTCTCCGGCTTCAGATAGTAATCCCGATCCGGCAGCCCCAGTCCACCGGCTCCAACATCCGCAATCACATTCTCCGGCGCATGCGGATCGGGCGACGAACTGAGATTGAACGGCACCTGCAAGCCATCCGCCTGCAGCGCGATCAAAACAGCCTGCAGGTCAGCCGCATTCCTGATCGAGGAGATCTGGTCCAGCATCGGCTGCAGCGGTTTGATACCAGCCGCATCAATCGCCTTCACGTTGGTGCACGCCGCGTAGAAGTCCCCTGTAAGCTCCGCCGGCGTACCCTTGGCCGCGGGATGGCTCGAGACGTCGTCGAGAATAATCCGCAGCTGATCCTTGTTCTCCTCACCCGCCTTCCATCGCCGGCTCCATCGATCCATCGAGTTGGGAATCGGATTCTGCGCACGCCACGCGCCGTTCGAGAACTCGTAGAAATCCGTACAAGGGTCCGCCTTGCGATCAAGGTCGCCCGTCTCAATCCCCTTCAAACTCGTCCCATTCAAATTCGCAGACTGGCCCATTCCAACCGTGGCAAACACCGTCCCAAGACACGCAAAAAGAGCCACACACAAAGGAGTTTTCTTCACAAGCACCTCGAACCTGCAAAATAGAGTGGATTATATGTAACACGCGCCACAGCACAACCACCATTTCAAACGTCACATATCTTGCTTCTTTTGTTGCGACCGGTCTGACCCGCACGGTATCGCTTCATAGATCTCCACTCGACCCAGCCATGCCATAGTAGAACGATGAGGCCTCCTCTGCATTCGCTGCGAATTGTGCTCCTCCTGTTAGCTATCACCCACACCGCCGCACTCGCGCAACAGCCTGTCGCACCGCGCCTGCAGACAGGCTTCAACGCGATCCGCGAAGACGATCTGCGCGCCAATCTCACCTTCATCGCCGGCGACGGCCTCGAGGGCCGCATGTCACTCAGACCAGGCGACGATGCCGCCGCCGAGTGGGTCGCATCTGAGTTCGCTAAAGCTGGCCTGCGTCCCGTCGCCACCGACGCATCCGGCAGAGCTTCGTTTCTGGAGCCCGTGCCCCTCATCGAGTACACGCCTGATCCTTCAGCGACGCTGCTCAGCCTGTCTCGCAGCAGCGGCGCGCAGCAGGAGTGGCGCGCACCCGTCGTCAGCAGCGCCTTCCGCGAAAATGTCGACGCATCCGGTGGCCTCGTTTACGTTGGCTATGGAATCACCGCGCCCGAGCTCAACTACGACGACTACGCAGGTGTCGATGTGCGAGGCAAGATCGTCATCCTGATGGAACATGAGCCCCAGGAGAACGACCCGAAGTCGATCTTCAACGGCACAGGCAACACGCGCTATGCCACCAGCCGCGTCAAGCTCCTCAATGCAGAAAGACATGGTGCGCTCGCCGTCCTCCTGATGCCGGAGCCCAATGCAACACACGTCCCCACGGCAAAGCGGCTTGCCAACGTCTTTGCGGGAGTCACAGCGAAGCGATTGACACCCATTCCGCTGCAGGCTATTGCCGACGATGAGGTGCATATCCCTCTGATGACCCTGCCTCTCACTATCGCTGACGAGCTCCTCAAAAATCCAGCTAGCCCCGGCACCACGGCGAAAGAGCTGCAGACCTCCATCGACCGTGATCTGAAGCCTCAGTCGCACGAGCTTCCAGGAGTGCGAGTCCATCTGCAGACCAGGAACATCTCGACGCGCTCCGGCACGACGTACAACGTAGTGGGCCTCTTGCCGGGCAGCGATCCGTCTCTCGCGGCGGAGACGCTCATCGTCAGCGGTCATCATGACCACAACGGTGCCTCTGAAGTCGAAGAACAAGACGGCCGCCACCATCTCGACATCTGGCACGGAGCAGACGACAACGGCTCCGGCACGGTCGGCGTCGTCGAACTGGCACACGCCTTCGCCGCCAACCCCGCCAAGCCCAGGCGGTCGATCCTCTTCGTCGTCTTTGCGTCGGAAGAGCGCGGCCTGCTCGGGTCCTACTACATGGCGCAGCATCCTCTCCGTCCGCTTGCGACGACTCGCGCTATGGTGAACTTTGACATGATCGGCCGCGACGAGAAGCCAAGCGCGCAGACCGACGGCGTTATCGAGATACCGGCCGACACCTCCAACCGCCTCAATCTCGTCGGCACGCTCTACTCGCCCGACTTCCTCCACACCGTCCAACGCGAAGACGAGCATATCGGCCTCATCCTCGACGACCGCTTTGAACGCGACACCGCACTCGGCATATTCTTTCGATCCGACCAGTTTCCCTTCATCCTGCACGATGTTCCGGCGCTGTGGTTCTTCACTGGCTTTCACCCCGACTATCACCACGTCACCGACACGGTGGACAAGATCGACTTCAGCAAGATGACGAAGATCGTGCGCCTGAGCTATCTCACCCTCTTCGACATCGCAGATGAAAAGCAGACACCGAAGTTTGTCGCGAATCCCGCGCTCAACAAATAGACCTGGAAAAACCACGCAGAACCTGACAGATACGCAGCCAAGCCTAGGCTAATCGGCGTGGTCAGCTCACGCCTGCCTCTCGCAGCCCGTCTACACTATCAGAGGCGGCCAAACCCGCCGGACCTCCTCGCCCCGAAACGCCCGAGGACCACCCATGCAGCAGCCCCTCACCACCGGCGCTCCTCCACACACCGCTCCACGGTTCTATATCACCGGCCGCCAGCCGCTCAGTGCGCGAGCCATCCTGCTGGCTACTGTCGCCGCCGTCGCCGCGCTCTCCTCCGTCCTCTATGCC
>Ga0206946_1243_pt2 | contig 9754 bp, 8 predicted proteins | sample Alteio_BWOrgHeat_2_FD_152965 | JGI IMG/M metagenome (GOLD analysis project Ga0206946, IMG submission 152965) | Enriched cells from forest soil in Barre Woods Harvard Forest LTER site, Petersham, Massachusetts, United States -... | ecosystem: Environmental > Terrestrial > Soil > Temperate forest > O... | reverse complement strand
GCTTTAAAACCATGCTGAGATCGGAGATTTCTAGTAATTCCCCGGAGGAGATTCCCGAGCCTCACGCTTTAGCGTATTTCTTAGGACGATGAAGACTTCTCGAAGTTCATGCTTGCCAATGACCAGCAGCAGGGCGAGCGTCAGAATCGTGCAAAAGACAAGCAGAAGCCCATACCATCTCAGCGCCCACGCTTGCTGGGTCAAGTAAAGTGCACCGGACGCGACAACGATGTCAGTTAAGATTTCGGGCACACGATAGGAAACCGCAACGAAGCGCTGGGCCAACACGAACGCGCCGATGGCCTCCACCCCGTAGGCGATTGTGGTCGCCCAGGCTGCCCCATCCATCCCCCATCGCGGAACCATTGCGAAGTTGAGGGCAAGATTTACGATAAACGCGATCAGGCTGATAATGAAGACTGATGCAGTTCGTTTCGCTTGCAGTATCGAAAGCTGAAAAAGAGAAAACAAGGCGTGGAACAAATAACCCATGACGATCCATGGGACAAGGCGTGCGGCGGCGCGATAGCGGTAGTCGAGAAGAGCGTGTAAGAGCACAGGAGAGAGCAGCATGCCAAGGCATGCGAGTCCAACCAGGAAGATCGCCAGTCCCGAACCGATACGTCCCAGCATCCTACGATTGTCTTCTCCCCCATCCGCCAATTCGAAGAATATCGGAAGCCACGCTTGAGAGAGTGACTGCGTCACAAGATACATGACCATGCCGAAGGTATAGGCAAGAGAATAAATGCCCACCTCGCTCAAACTCCGGTAATGCTGAAGGATGAACCGATCGGCGACAATCAGGCCATATGCCATCGCGAGATGGGGAACCAGCGGCAAACTAAACGACAGCGAGTCACGGAGAAACCTCCACTGGAACCTTGCGGTTAGAAGCGAGCGCATGCTCCAGGCAGCAAACAGGAATGTGATCACCGCCGCAACCAACTTTCCCTTGATCATTCCGATGGGGCCGCGACGGCGGACCACAACTCCATAAAGACAGGCTGCACCCGTTAGAACAGCGAGAACGAGCGACAGCAGCGCATAGGGTCGCGGTCGCTGCGCGGCCAGATACACCGCAAGACGATATTGAGTTCCTTGTGTCGCTGTTGCGGTTGCGATTGCCATCGCAACGTACGGGTAGAACGGTACCGCAGCAGGTTGTTGCAGATGAGATTGAACGTAGCCGCCAAGGACAAGAACCAAAACAAGGAATCCCGCCATCCAGACGAGCCCGAAGCGAATGGCGCTTCCAAGATAGCTGCGAAGCTCCTCCGCATCATGATGGTGCTGGAAGTAAAGACGTTGAAGTGCGCTGTCGATGGATAAGCCGGCGAAGATGATCAAAAATGTAGCAATGATCTCCGCCATATAAATGATTCCGTACTCATAAGGCCGCAGGTAACGCGCATAGACCACGATGAGGAGAAAATTCAGCGCCCGAATACCAACATTCGCGCTTCCATAGAGAGCAAACGACCCCGCTAAACGACGCGCGACGTCATGAACAGGTGCAGTGATCGCTTCCGCTTTTACTGCCGCTGCGTTTTGAGGCAAGAGATCAGCCATTCATGACTCAGGCAGTTGTGATGTGTATTCTCACGCCAGCATATCAAGTCTCAGAACCGTACCTGCTTCAATGTCATAGTGCGCTTGCCGCCCCAGCAACTGTGAGCGCATCGCTGGTGGAAGCCCTGTACCGGGACGCAGAGTGTCGAGCATGTCAGCGGTAAGCACGGCCCCCGCTGGGATGAACCTTGCAGCCACCAACGATCTGCGAGCTACATCGGCGGTGTTCAATTCCTCTGCTGCTGGCCGCTTCACGCCGTCTCCAAGAGCCGCTTCGATGTTCCTAATACCCTTTACCAGCTCCGTGAGGTCCTGCGGCTCCAACGAGGCACGGTGGTCAGGGCCGGGGAGTTCATGGCTCAGGGTAAAATGCTTTTCGATGACGCATGCGCCGAGCGCGACCGCGGCAAACGCCACCTCTGTACCAACCGTATGATCTGATAGTCCGACAGCAACTCCGAACGCATCCTCCAGCGAGTGCATGGCCCGTAAATTCATGCTGCGAGGGTCCGCTGGATAATTGCTCACACAGTGCAGGAGGACCATTTGCAGATTTCCTGTTGCACGGATCGCTTTCACGGCAATGGCCACTTCGTCCATCGTGGCCATCCCTGTCGAAACGATTAAAGGGCGGCCTTTCCGGGCTACGTGCTCCAGGAAAAGGAGATTTGTAATCTCGCCGGATGGGATCTTGAAGGCGGGCACGGGCAATTCGGCAAGGAAGTCGGTGCTTTCGTAGTCGAAGGGCGTAGAGAGAAAGATTATGCCTTTGTCACGGCTGTATCGATGAAGTTCGCGGAATGCATCAAAGGGCAGTTCCAGTTTTCTAACCATCTCTAACTGAGACTCGTCGGCTGCAGTGGTCTGCAGTTGATAGACCGCTTTCGGCGCCAATGACGAGCACACCTTTTCTGCCTTAAATGTCTGAAACTTGAGCGCATCACAACCAGCATCAACGGCCACGTCCACCAGTTCACGCGCTAATTCGAAGCTTCCATTGTGATTGACTCCAGCCTCGCCAATAATGAAGCACGGCTCCCCCTTCCCTACCCTACGTTCGCCAATCGAGATGCTTTTGTTCGCCTCTCCGAGAGTCACCGATGCTCCTCCTTCGAGATGCGGGGCGGGCCTGCTTCGACAGCTCTGGCTATTTGGCTCGTCCAAATCGCGATGTCACATAGTACACAGTTTTGATGCCGTAAGGATAAACTGCTCTGGTCCCGAGGCTGGCTGTTTTTCGAACGTGGTCAAAACTTTGCTCGTAAGCCAGAGGCGCCCGATAGGAGAGTCAATGAGCGATTCTATTATGCCCGGCACGTGGGACCCTGTGTGGGAGAAGATCTTCAGTAGTCAGGAATGGGGAAAGTATCCACAAGAACATTTGGTCCGGTTTATTGCCCGTAATTTTTACAGTGTTAGCGACCGGCGAGTAATACGGCTGCTCGAGATCGGATGCGGCCCGGGCGCGAATGTCTGGTTTATGACGCGTGAAGGTTTTTCGGTCAGCGGAATCGATGGGTCATCTACAGCGATCCAGCGTGCAAAAGAACGGCTGGCCAGCGAAGAACTCGTGGCAGATCTGCGGGTGGGTGATTTCACTGAGTTACCCTGGCCCGATGCAACTTTTGATGGCATTGTCGAGAATGTCAGTCTCGGCTGTAATCCGATATCTTCGATTGAGCGTGCTCTTGACGAAGTGAATCGCGTTCTACGGCCAGGTGCACCGTTTCTTTCATCTTTCTTTAGCGACAAAACATGGGGCTATGGAGAAGGAGAGGTGACCGAACGTGACGGTTTTATTAACTTGCGTGACGGCCCGCTTGCCAAAGGCGGATTTTGCCTCTTTCTCAGCCGCGACAGAATTCCTGAACTTTTCCGTCGTTTTACGGATACAAACGTTGAGCGGGTTTCGTGGACGCTTGGAGGAGAGCGGCACTTGGTTGAGCAGCTGGTTGTTACTTGCCGTAAAAGCGCATCCTAAGCTATAAAGTGCAATTGACACGATCTTGAACCAGATATGGAAACATTGTTCGCAAGCGATCCGGTGGACGCGAAACGGTGGACAGCGCTGGTAGAGAATTGTGCGCTTCCTGATGTCTATTATTTGCCGGAGTATGCCAGCGTTACCGCAGAGATCGAGCAGTCGGAGCCGATGGCTCTGGTTGCCGGGCCCTCGTCCAATAGAATTCTCGCACCGCTTCTGGTACGGCGTGTGTGGGCAAAAGCAGACAGTTCTATGACAGAGTGGTTGGATGCGGCCACCCCGTATGGCTATGGCGGAATGCTGAGTCTTTCCACCTCCGGTCTCGCTGACACATCGACTCTTCAGCTTTTTTTTGAACAATTACATGATTGGTGCTCGAACCGGAAAATTGTCTGTTGCGTCATTCGCCTTCATCCCATTGAACAGCATGATTGGATGCACACCGCCAATCACTGGCAGGACCGCTTGCGAATTCATTCCAGAGGTATCACTAGTGCCATTGACTTGACTCGGTGGAATGAGAAGCTGGATCGGCCAGCCATGCTCAGGAAAGACAGATGCTCCAATATGCGCCTTGCCAGCCAAACCCTCCGCGTATCCTGGAACACCGGAAAGGATGATGTCGCAGAACGGAACCTCGGCATCTTTTCATCTCTCTACTATGAGTTGATGGATCGCAATGGTGCAGACAGCTTCTACAGGTTTCCGAAGAGCTACTTTACAGGACTAAAATCACTGGGAGCGCGACTGGGTATCGCTGTTGCGTGGTATGAAGATAAACCAGCCGGGGGTAGCTTATTTCTGCTTGGACCGCATTATACCCACTACCATTTGTCAGCCACGAATGACGTTGGACGTAAGCATGGTGCTTCAACGATCCTTGTTATAGAAGGAGCGAGAAGAGCTCGCCAACATGGATGCGATCTTCTACATCTCGGAGGCGGATTGAAATCCGGGGACTCGCTGGAAGATTTCAAGCATAGCTTTGGAGGCCGATCGCACGTGTACCGCTACGTAACATTCATTGCAGACCCTGGGAGATTCAATGAAATACGCGATCTGCCAGCTGCATCTTGGCCATACAATCTCCTCGACTCCATCACGCAATCGGGCGCGAGGCCGAAACCATGAATATCCGCCCGGTGTTCGCCGTGATCCCGGCCCGCGGCGGATCAAAGGGATTACCAGGAAAGAATATTCGCCCATTGGCAGGACTGCCCTTAGTCGGTCATTCCATTCGGCTGTCACAACTGTGCCCAGAACTTGCCAAATGCATCGTGTCCACCGATAGCGAAGAGATTGCCAAGGTAACCCGCGACTGTGGGGGAGAAGTTCCGTTCCTTCGGCCGGCAGATTTGGCCAGAGACGATACACCTATGTGGCCCGTGCTCCGTCACGCATTGATGGAGATGGAATCGCGCGACCAATTGCGCTATGGCAGTGTTCTATTGCTCTCTCCCACGAGCCCTGCACGTCTGCCGGAAGATGTTTCGAAAGCTATTGAGTTACTTGAGGAGGACGACCGTGCGGTAGGCGTGATTGCTGCATCCCGACCACATTTCAATCCGCGATGGGCCTGTATAGACATTGCAACAGACGGTTATATGCGCCAGAGCTTTCCTGATGGCAACGTTTATGTAAGACGCCAGGATGTCCCGGTAGTCTACAGAATCAATGGCGCTTTATATCTGTGGCGGCGTGACCATGTCGCAGATTCGGAAAGTCCACGTTATTTCGAACTGTCACACCGGATGGTGGAGATTCCTGAATGCCGCGCCATCGATATCGATGGCCCTGACGATTTTCGTCTTGCCGAACTGATGCTGCGCGACGGAATGATTCGCTTTCCGTGGCTTTGAATCCGGGCAAAATTCATTTCAGCCACGATTCGAACAGTTTCCACCACACAAGCTTTTCCGATTCATAGGGGGCTCAAACTTTCGACAGTCTCAGCGCATACGAGTTCTGTAAATGCTGACAAAAAGATCCGACTGTATCTTCGATCCGATCCATCAACTGCCCCGACGATACATCTAATTCGCAACCAAGAGCCGAACACGAGATTATTCAACAACCAGAAAGCTAGGAACTGACATATAGGAGCTTCTCTGAAGTCGATATTTGCTTAGTCCCATCACCTCTCGGAGAGCTATCGTCTCTCCTGGAAAGTCCTTATCGTTTAGTTCATCAAACCCAATCACGCTACCCTTAGTCAGGTGTGGACCGATAGCTTCTAGGCACTTTCGCGTTGGCTCGTAGATATCGAAATCAAAATAGGCGAGAGCAACGATCGTCTCAGGATGGTCGCTCAAATACGTTTCAATTGAAACGTTCGCATCTCCTTTAACCAGTTCATACTTTTTGAGATGCGATATGGGGCTGTGGTTTTCGTGGCATTCCAGAACTTCGTTGAGATATTCCGCATAGTTTTCTGTAACCGCATACGCACCGGGATCTGCTATCTTGGCGCGACCATCTTTTTCGTGGACACTAGGAAAACCCGAGAATGTGTCGAACCCTACTATTTTGCGGTAGTAGTTATAAGGTTCATACATTCCCCTAAAAGATTCAAACAATGCAAGATTCTGTCCCCACCGGACTCCAAACTCTATCACAACTCCGGGCACACCGAGAATTTGCTTATAGAGTTCATTCATGAAGAAGATACGGGAAATATCTTGCCGTTTGATGAACAACCCTAAATTTTGAACAAGCTCGTTTTCTGGGATAGGACAGCGCCTGAACAACTCGAGCATCTTGTCGCGTGACTTCAATTCCTCGGCAGAACTTCGATCTCTGATGTGCGGTTCCATGCGGGTTGTCATTATAGTTAAATTAACGCTGGAGAGTATAGAACGATCGCAGATTTTTTTCGAAGGAACAATATCTTTGGATTCAAGCTCCTCTTACAGCGCGCCGATGCTGTCAATCCATTACGGGTTCCCACACTTCAAAGCGAACGCCACGAGCTTATCGTTTCGAGCTCGATTCCAGTCCGAAAGCCTTCTTCAATCCGCGTTAGTTTCGCATCGATCTTGCAGTCGGGGATACATGCATCAAAGCTTTCCCGGCAAGTTCCTCACCAGATACAGGACATTGCAGCGGCATATCGTATCAACCGCAGCCAGTATATCTAGCGCGTGACCATGTCACAGGTCCGAAAAGTCACGTTATTTCAAATGCCTCACCGTGATGTTGGAAATTCCTGAAAGCCGCTCCATTAACATCGATATTCTGCGACGCGTCTCGGCGAACTGATGCTGCGCGAGAGTAATTTGCTTTCGATGGCTTTGATGCGGAACTTTATTATTTTCGCCACGATTCGAACAACTTCCACCACACCAGCTTTTCTGACTCATAGACATAAACCTTCGCCCACTTCGGATTGCGCCACCACGGCTCTCCAAATCGTTCGGCATCGTTAACGGCGGCAACAGACCACCGGTACTGTGGAAGACGTTTTCCCGAAAATCGAGAGCGCGCGACGGGTGTGGTAGTCGTTGGTGACAAGCAACACCGACTTAGGCGCGGGATTGACGCCGGCAAGGCAACGGCGAACATCAGACGTCTCTTGAACCGTGGAGTCATTCGTGACCATGCATATGTCGATCTGCGCCACCTTGTCTCGCGCTGACTGCGCGACGAAGTCCGCCGCATATTGTGCATAGGTGCGTCCGTAGATCAGATCACCCGGAGCATCCACCAGCATTCGCTGGCCATAGCCTTCACGAAGCAACTCGAGCGCGCGCCAATACCTCAGATCATTGTGGTCTCCGGCCAACACAACGATAAAGTCGGATCGCTCAGGATGATTCAAGACGAGGTAGTTGCAGGAACGGAGTATCCCGAACACTGCAATAGCACCAACAATGGCTGCTGCGATAAGAGGCTTTGCGGTCCTACGTTTACCCACGAACATAGTTTTGCCCTTCGTCACAGTCTGCATGATAGTATTCGGAGTTTAGCGCGGTCATCCCGAAGGGGACATATGTCTCCACGGTGTTTCATAAGTGGATTTTTAATCGCCACGGGGAGATGTCAACGTGAGAACCATCGGAGCCGTTACGACCAGCCGGGCGGACTACGGGCTCTATCGGCCTTTGCTGGATGCAATTCAAAATGACCCTGAGCTGCGGCTGCGCTTACTCGTATCTGGGATGCATCTTTCGCCTCATTACGGTCTTACTGTGCGAGAGATAGAAGCGGACGGATATGAAATTGCCGAAAGAGTCGAAGCACTCATCGCCGCTGACACTCCCGAGGCGATCAGCAAGTCTGTGGGGTTGGCGGTCATCGGCTTCGCACAGGTGTTCAGCCGGTGGCTTCCTGACATACTGATCGTCTCGGGCGACCGCTTCGAAATGCACGCGTCCGCACTGGCTGCCTTACCTTTCATGGTTCCCATTGCCCACCTGGGCGGGGGAGAGATCACCGAAGGTGCCATCGACGACGTGCTGCGGCACAGCCTTAGTAAAGTGAGCCACCTGCATTTCGCTTCGACTGAAGTATACGCACGACGGATCATTCAACTCGGAGAAGAGCCCTGGCGTGTGACCGTCTCCGGTGAAGTGGGCTTGGATAACCTGCGAACCACCGAAATGCTGTCTCGAAGTGAGCTTGAGACCCGCTATGGATTGCAGCTTGATGGAGTGTTTCTTCTAGTGACGTATCATCCCGTCACTTTTGAATACGAGCAGGCAGAGTGGCAGATTGGTGAATTGTTGGCGGCACTACAGGAAACGCGTTTGCCGTTGATCTTTACCTTGCCAAACGCTGATACAGGAAACCGGGTCATCAGAAAAAAGCTGGAGCAATTCGTCACTTCCAATCGGTCTTCCAGGCTCGTCGATAATTTCGGGACGCAGGCTTATTTCAGCTTGATGAATCTGGCTGCTGCGATGGTAGGGAACTCCTCCAGTGGAATCGTAGAGGCAGCTTCTTTTCAATTGCCGGTAATTAACATAGGAACACGCCAGCGTGGCAGGATTCGTACTCGGAATGTTATCGATGTGGGGTATAGTCGTGCAGAAATTTTGATAGGCATAAAGCAGGCAATAGAGCCGCAATTCCGCGCTTCACTGAACGGCCTGGTGAATCCGTATGGCAATGGTGAAGCTTCATCTGTTATCGTTCGGCGCCTCAAGAACATTCCTCTTGGAAATACTCTGGTAAGAAAGAAATTCTACGACATGCCTTTCAGCCAGGAGCAAACCGTTGGGCGAAAAGACGAAGCAGATAAAACCGTCTTCTGATCGATGGGAGATCGGGAGCGAGTTCCATTGGATGGGCTTGCCGCAAGCTCCATTCGTTCCATGGCCTGAACCCGGAAGCTGGTATCTACTAGGCCGGCACGCCGTGGTTGACGTGCTACGCAGTCTTCCAAGAGTCCCCCGTCGCCTTTGGTTGCCAGGTTATTTTTGCCATGATGTAGTGGATTCCTGGCGGGGATTGTCTCAGATCGTAATGTATACGGATGATCCGCGCTGGCCGGAACCGGACTGGTCGACACTGCAACCTGCAAGGGACGATATTGTGCTTGCAGTCAACTATTTTGGCATTCGCTCGGGTGAGCCATGGCAGCGTTGGCATGAGAAGCACTCCTGCTTCTTACTAGAAGATCACAGCCATGATCCGGTATCCGGGTGGGCGCTGCATTCACGAGCGGATTATGCTTTCAGCTCGCTCCGCAAGATAATGCCAGTTCCCGATGGGGCTATTCTGTGGTCTCCACGTGGACACCGCCTTCCTAGTGTTGTTGATGAAGATTTGTCTGGAAGCGCGTTGAAGCTCGCCGCCATGATCTGGAAGCGCGAATACCTGGAAGGCAGAGCAGGAGATGCCGCCAAGCCGCTCTATCGTGAATGGCAGCGCGCCGGAGAAGATGTTTTTGACCGTTCAACGAAAATTTCTTCTGCCAGTCCATATAGCCGTCAGTACCTGGCCTGTGGCATGCCCCTTAGATGGCGGCGCCAACGCGCAGCAAATGTACGGCGGCTTCTTCGCCAACGGGAGGCTTCGTTTGGGGCTCAACCCTTGTTCACTTCCTGGCCTAGCGATAGTGTTCCCATGGCAGCTGTCTTTCGTTTTCCCTCGCAAATTGCGCGCCACTACAGGCTGCGAGAAACCCACATACGAGTTATTCTTCATGCCTTCCGGAAGCTCGAATACTATCTGCCGCAGTCCGATAGGAGCCAAATC
>Ga0206946_1265_pt1 | contig 9793 bp, 8 predicted proteins | sample Alteio_BWOrgHeat_2_FD_152965 | JGI IMG/M metagenome (GOLD analysis project Ga0206946, IMG submission 152965) | Enriched cells from forest soil in Barre Woods Harvard Forest LTER site, Petersham, Massachusetts, United States -... | ecosystem: Environmental > Terrestrial > Soil > Temperate forest > O... | reverse complement strand
CAAAGCTCATCGCTCTCCGATACAATCCCCACCATGAAGCTCGTCGACCTAGCCAAGCATCTAGGAGCCACCCTCAAGGGCGACCCCGCCGCCCAAATCACTGGAGTTGCTGCCATCGAGACTGCTGCCCCCGGGCACCTCACTTTCGTCGCCAATCCCAAGTACGCCTCTCTGGCCCGCGCCACCAAGGCAACAGCCGTCCTCGTAGAACCGGCCTTTGCCGAGATTCCGGCCGCCACACTTCGCATAGAAAACCCCTACCTCGCCTTCGCTCGAGCCATCGAGCTCTTCTATCAGCCTCCCATCTACGCCCCGGGGGTCCACCCCACCGCGGTCATCTCACCTAGCGCGAGCATCGGAGCCAACGCTCATATCGGAGCTTATGTCGTCATCGGCGACCACGTCGTCATCGGCGACCACGCCACCCTCCTCCCCCATGTAGTCATCTATCCCCATGTCCACGCCGGCAACAACCTCTTCGCCCACGCCCACGCTGTGGTCCGCGAACACTGCAACCTCGGCGACGACGTCGTCCTCCAGAACGGCGCCATCATCGGAGCCGACGGCTTCGGCTTCGCCCGCCAATCCAACGGCTCCTGGCACAAGATCCTGCAATCCGGCCCAGCTATCCTCGAAGACGCCGTCGAAGTCCAGGCCAACGCCTGCATCGACCGCGCCTCCATCGGTGAGACCCGCATCCACGCCGGAGCCAAAATCGACAATCTCGTTCAGGTAGGCCACGGATCCACCGTCGGCAAAGACACTCTCCTTTGCGCTCAGGTCGGTCTCGCCGGCTCCACAACTATCGGCAAATCAGTCATCCTCGCTGGACAGGTCGGCGTAGCCGGCCACTGCACCGTAGGCGACGGAGCTATCGCCACAGCCCAGAGCGGCATCCCCAGCGACGTCGAACCGGGCAAAGTCGTTAGCGGATACCCAGCCATCGACAACCGTCAATGGCTTCGCTCCGTAGCTCTGATCAATCGGTTGCCTGAACTCCTTCGCAGCCTTAAATCCTCGTCAAAATAACCACTTCCAGAGGTGACTTACACCAATTTCTGAGCATCCTACCTCCCATGACCGTCGAGCCGCCCGAACCGCGCAGTAGTGTGTCCAACGGTTCTTCCGTGCGCGTCCTCCTGCTCGACGACGAACCGGCTAATCTCCACCTCCGCACCGCCATCCTCCGCCAGCACGGCTACGAATGCATTCCCGCCTCAACCGTTGAAGAAGCGACCGAGCTCTTCCATCACATCGACATAGCCGTGCTCGACTACCACCTTGGCTCCGGCCAGTTCGGTACCGAAGTCGCAAGCCTGCTGCGCCGCCGCCGTCCGCATGTGCCCATCATCATCCTCTCCGCCACCCTCGACCGCTACTTCGGCGGAGTCGAAGACATGCACCTCCTCAAGGGCTACAGTTCCGTCGAAGACCTCCTCTCCGCCCTGAGCTCCCTCAATGCCAAGCGCCGCGGCGCGCCTGTCGTTGTCGACGCCAGAGACTTCTTCTATTCCCGCATCAGCATGGCTATCGGCTCCGACGTCCTCGTCCAGATCTTCGATGACCACGGCGTCTGGCTCTACTGCAACGACGCTGCCGCCGACTACCTCGGCCAACCCCGCGACTGGTTTCCTGGCCGCAGCGTCTTCGACGAGATGCCTACCCTTATGCGCGACTGGCGCGACGTCCTCCAGACCGTCTGCCTTACCCGCGAAACCTACATCGACCGCACCCGCCGAGGCCTCCTCAACATCCCCAAGCCCTCCGAACAAAACGTCACGTGGAGCGTCCTGGCCTTCCCCATCACCCTCCACGACAATCGCTGCGGAGTGGTCCTCACCGCCCGTATCCTCGACCGCACCCCCGCTTTCTCCGCCTAGTTCATTGGTGAGCATCCGCCCTGATACGCTTAACCCCATGCGTCATCTCCGCATTCTTGCTCTCCTCCCTATTCTGGTCATTACCGGTTGCCACTCCCCCTACGTCGAAGCCACCGTAAGCAACCATACCCCGCAGACCATGCGCCTCCTCGAAGTCGACTACCCAAGCGCCAGCTTCGGAACCCAATCCCTCGCTCCCGGAGCAGACTTCCACTACCGCTTCAAGGTCCTCGGCTCGGGCAAAATGAAGCTCATCTATACCGATTTCACGCAGCACGAACAAAAATCCGAAGGACCGTTCCTCAAGGAAGGCGCCGAAGGTCCCGTCACCATCACTGTCTCTCCCGAAGGAGTCCACTGGCAAACCAGCCCTGGAACAACCCTCCATCCATAAGTGGAACCCTCCGCACCGCCTCAGCCATCTAACCCAATCATGAGCATGCAAAAGGTCAAGCTAGGTTCACAAGGCGCAGTCGTCTCCCGCATGGGGCTCGGTTGCATGGGGATGAGCGAGTTCTACGGCGAGCGCAACGACGAAGAGTCAGCCGCCACCCTCCTTCGAGCACTCGATCTCGGCATCAACTTTCTCGACACAGCCGACACCTACGGCATCGGGGACAACGAAGAACTCATCGGCAAAACCATCCGCCCCCGCCGAGAGGAAGTTTTCCTCGCAACCAAATTCGCCAACGTCCGTACAAAAGCAGACCCAACCAACTGGTCAGTCAGCGGCAAGCCCGAGTACGTCAAAGCTGCCTGCGACGCGTCCCTCAAACGCCTTGGCATCGATCACATTGACCTCTACTATCAACACCGCGTCGACCCGCAAACCCCAATCGAAGACACAGTAGGTGCGATGGCCGACCTCGTAAAAGCAGGCAAGGTCAAATACCTCGGCCTATCCGAAGCCTCCCCCGCCACTATTCGTCGTGCCCACAAAGTCCATCCCATCACCGCGCTCCAAACCGAATACTCCCTCTGGGAGCGCCACATCGAGTCCGAAATTCTTCCCACCATCCGCGAACTTGGAATCGGCTTTGTACCCTACAGTCCCCTTGGTCGCGGGTTCCTGACCGGCGCAATCACGAAACCCAGCGATCTTGGAGAAAAAGATGCCCGGGCCCAGCGCTACCCGCGATTCGCCGGCGAAGCTTTTGACAAGAATCAGATCCTCGTCGACCGAGTACGAGCCATCGCTGACCGTCGAGGCGTTAAACCCGGACAACTCGCCCTCGCATGGGTGCTGGCTAAGGGCGAAGACCTGATCCCCATCCCAGGAACAAAGCGAAGAAAGTACCTCGAAGAAAACGCAGCCGCGGCCGAGATCATACTGAACCTTGCCGAAGTAGCAGAACTCGAAGCCGCCGTCCCACAAGACGAGATCGCAGGCGAACGATACGCCCCGGCAAACCTGCAAGCCATCGACCGCTAAGCCATAAATATCCGGTGCCCCATCCTGAGCCTGATCGCGCGAAGGTTGGGGTTTCACGGAATTCCAACCGATGCACTTCCCCGCTAGCAGCTCGCACGCAGCCATCCCTTCCACTGCATTATCCTGTCTTCATGTCCCGCGGTTATTTCATCACCTTCGAAGGCCTTGATGGCTCCGGCAAAACCACACAACTCCGGCGCCTTGCCGCCTCCCTTGAAGCCGAAGGCCACAAAGTTGTCACCCTCCGTCAACCCGGCGGCACAGCTCTCGGAGACCGCATTCGCTCTATCCTCCTCGACTCAAAATCCGAAGCAACCCTCGGCCCCATCGCCCCCGCCGCCGAGATGGCCCTCATGTTTGCCGACCGAGCCCAATCCATCACCGAAATCATCCTCCCCGCCCTCGAAGCCGGCAGCATTGTCCTCTGCGACCGCTATACCGACTCCTCCGAGGCCTACCAGGGCGGCGGTCGCCAGCTAGGCAGCGAACGCATCCTCGCCATGCACCGAGCTGCCTGCGACAACCTCCAGCCCGACCTCACCCTTCTCCTCCTCCCATCCCTCGAAGCCTCCCTCCACCGAGCTCGCCGTCGCAACCAGCGCCACATCCATCAAAAAGGCACCGACGAAAATCGCTTCGAGCGCGAATCCGACGACTTTTATCGCCGGATCTACGAAAAATACGAAGAGATAGCCGCCCGCGAACCCCACCGCGTCGTCCCCATCCGCGATGAAGCCTCCATCGACGAGATCCAAGCCCGCATTCACGAGATCGTCGCCGCCTGCATCCCCGCCCAAGTCGCCACACCATGACCTCTCCGCTCCCCGCGCAGGAAGCCTCCCCTCCGCAACCCGCGCCGGAGTCGCCAAACGAATACTGCCTCCCGCCCGGCCTAAAGCGCAGCCTCCCCTATTACTCCTTTAAACCTTGGGTCAAACTAGGCTCACCGATCCTCCTCTTCGAACACCTCCTCCGCACCTACGGCAACATCGCCCACTATCGCTTCATGGGCACGCCCATCGTCTTCATCAACGATCCCGACTATATCCGCGAGATCCTCATCACCCAGGCCTCCTCCTTCGTCAAGGAGCGCACCGTCCGCCGCATGAAGATCCTCCTCGGCGAAGGCCTCATCACCTCCGACGATCCCATCCACATCCGCCAGCGCCGCATCGTCGCCCCTGCCTTCCATCGCCAACGCATCGCTGCCTACGGAGACCAGATCGTCACCAGTGCCGCCGCCCACCGCGACCAATGGCAGCCCGATCAAACCATCGACATCAGCGCCGCCATGATGTCCCTCTCGCTCGAGATCGTCGCCCGCACCCTCTTCGACACCGAAGTCACCGACGACATCCGCCGCATCAACGACGAGGTCAACACCATCATGGACCTCTACAACTACCTCGTCGCCTTCCCGCGCATGGAGTCGGTCCTCCACCTCCCCATCCCCGGCATCCTCAAATTCCGCCGCTCCAAAGTTCGCCTCGACGCCGTAGTCAACCGCCTCATCGCCGAACACAAAGCCGCCGCCACCGACAAAGGCGACCTACTCTCCATGCTCCTCACCAGCCGCGACGAACAAGCCGATGCCACTGGCCAGCACACCGGGATGTCCGACGAGCAGGTCCGCGACGAAGTCCTCACCATCTTCCTGGCCGGATACGAGACCGTAGCCAACGCCCTCACCTGGACCTGGTATCTCCTAAGCCAAAATCCCGAAGCCGAAGCCAAACTCCACGCCGAAATCGATTCCGTACTCGACACCCGCCTCCCCACGCTTGCCGACTACCCCAATCTCCGCTATACCGAACAAGTCTTCGCCGAATCCATGCGTCTCTACCCACCTGCCTGGGCCATGGGGCGCATGTCCACCAAAGCCGTCACCCTCGGTCCCTATCGCATCCCCGCTGGAGCCCACTTCTTCTTCAGCCAATACGTTATGAGCCGTACCCCCGAGTACTTCCCCGATCCTCTCCGTTTCGACCCCGACCGCTTTACCTCGGAGAACAAAGCCGCCCGCCCAAAGTTCACCTACTTTCCCTTCGGCGGAGGCAGCCGCCAGTGCATTGGCGAATCCTTCGCCTGGATGGAAGGCGTCCTCTCCATCGCCACCATAGCCCAATGCTGGCGCATGACCTACGCCTCCGACACGCCACCCATCCCCCAAGCCAAAATCACCCTGCGCCCCCGTAACCCACTTCTTATGAAGCTCACACGACGTTAAAGAACGGCGAGCCCCACAAACCCGATTTTCATTTGACACCGCACCAACGCATTGCTACTGTTCCCATCCATCCGATAAAGCCGCGCGATCCAGCAGCTACCCTTTCCCGTCAATTCGCACTTCGGGCCCCTTGAAAATCCGCCCTCAAAGGAGAGTCCGCATGTCCATCCGACGTTTCGTCTGTGCAATCGCTTTCGCCCTCTTGGCCCTTCAGCCAATTCAATCGCATGCAACAACCCCTACCTATGACGCCATCTACGTCTTCGGCGACAGCTACTGCGACGTAGGCAATATCTTCGCCGTCACGACCGTCGCCGGCCAGCCGACACCGCCGTCACCCCCGTACTTCCACGGGCGATTCTCCAACGGCCCCATCTGGGTCGAACACATTGCAAGCTCCCTGGGCCTCCCTATGGCACCTTCCCAGCTCGGCGGCACCGACTATGCCTTCGGAGGAGCCGAGGTCACCTCCCCTGTAGTCACAGCCGAGGGAACCATCCCAAGCGTCCCTCAGCAAGTCTTGCTCTATCTAAGCCAGCACGCTGGCAAGGCTGACCCCAAGGCTCTTTACATCCTCGAGGGAGGCGGCAACGACATCCTCAATGCCACCGGCGGATCGCCTCAATCTCTCGGAGCCCAGATCGCACTCGGCATCGCCAACAGCGAACTCATTCTTCGACTCGCAGGTGCCAAAAACTTCCTTATCCCGAATCTCTTCGACGTCAGCCTGCTGCCCGCGGGCCGCGCCAATGCAGCCTTCGCCCACCAGGCCTCTCTGGCAGCCAACACCTCCCTCAACCAACTCCTCGCCATCGAGCAGCTACTCCAGGGAATCAAAATCCGCCGCACCGACGTCTTCAGCCTCCTGCAATCCATCTCGGCTGACGCCACCCACTACGGCTTCACCGACATCGTCGACCCCTGCATCAACCCAATCACAGGCACGGTCTGCGCTGACCCCGATCACACTTTCTTCTGGGATGTCGAGCACCCCACGGAGTTCGGCCACGCCTTCTTCGCCGTCCTCACTGAAGCGGCCCTGTCACAATAAATAGTAACCAACACAGGCACAAACCCAAAAGGCCCCGGCATCCTCAAAATCGCCGGGGCTTCCTGTCCCTCTAAAGCCGCGGATTCAACGTGTAAGTCCCCATTAGTCGAGCCTCGCCCAGCACGTGCCCCTTCAGCGCAGCCTCGACATTCTCCGCTATCGGCTCACCCTTTACCTCCAGCCGGTCTACATCCAGCGCATTCACCGTAAAGATGTAGTGGTGCACAATCGAATCATTCCACGGCGGACAAGGCCCGTCATACCCGTAGTAATTTCCCTTCATGTTGGAATCACCAGCAAACCACCCTGTATAGCTGTTGATCCCATGCTGCATCTTACCCGGCGCATCGGGCCCATTCTTCCCACGCGGAACCACCCCATTGCTCTGACTTCCCGCGGCAATCTCCCGCACCGACGCCGGAATATCCCAAAGCAGCCAGTGATAAAAATTCACTCGCGGCAGCGAAGCCGGAACCTCCCGCCCCTCTTGATTCACATCGTCGCCCCTGCTCGGGACATCCGGATCATGGCAAATTACCGCGAAGGACTTCGTCCCCTCCGGCGCTTCGCTCCACTCCAACTGCGGATTACGGTTCATGCTCAAGGAAACATGGTTCACCGGATCGATCACCGCAAAACAAAACTCCCCCGGAATAACCTCACCCTCACGAAAACTGCTGCTCGTCAACTTCATCGAAACCGCCTCCTGAATCTTTATCCTTCAATTGGATGCAAACCGCATGCATCACCCATACTACAAATCCCCTGCAACCCGTCACACCGTCATAGCCACACCATCGCAACAGGCGTATCCTGTCCCCAAAGAGGTGCGCCTATGCTCAGGAGAGACTTCCTCCGCCGCTCAGCCACAGGCCTCGGAGCCGCCTGGCTATCCAGCACAACATCCCTCGCCTCCATCCTCGCCTTCGAAACCTCCGCCCAAAAATTCAACGCGCACGACGAGATCGTCCTCGGCAAAACCGGCATACGCACCAGCCGCCTCGCCATGGGGACCGGCACCATCGGCTTCGGTGGCTCCTCCAACCAGACCCGTCTCGGGATGAGTTCCTTCTCCCGCCTGCTCGTCAACGGTTACAACGAGAACGGCCTTCGCTTCTTCGACACCGCAGACTCCTACGGCAGCCATCCCTACGTTGCGACCGCTCTCAAGCAGCTCCCCCGCGACAAAGTCGTCGTCATGACCAAGTCCGACAACCGCGACCCAGCCGGCCTCCGCACCGACCTCGATCGCTTCCGTCGCGAGCTAGGCATCGACTACATAGACATCGTTCTCGTCCACTGCGTCACCGAAGCCGACTGGATCATTCGTTACCGCGGCGTCATGGACGTCCTCTCCGAGGCCAAGCACCGCGGCACTATCCGCGCCCACGGTGTCTCCTGCCACAGCATCGAAGCTCTCCGCGCCGCCGCCGCATCACCGTGGGTCGAGGTCGATCTCGTCCGCCTCAATCCCGTCGGCGCGTACATGGACGCCGACCCCAACACCGTCATCAAGATCATCAAGCAGATGCGCGCCGACGGCAAAGGCATCATTGGGATGAAGATCCTCGGACAGGGCAGACTCCGCGATCGCCCATCCGAAGCCATCCGCTTCGCCCTCAACTCCGGAGTCCTAGACGCCTTCACCATAGGCGCCGAATCCCAGAAAGAACAAAACGACCTGACCCAAAGAATCGCCGCCGCCTAACTTCATACAAATGAGACGGCTGCGGTTGCCTTCACGTTTTTGTCATCTCCGAATTTGTCATCTCGAAAAAGGATTTGCTTCTGTCTTTGCCGTCGCTTGTTCCGGGAATCACCCTCGCCCACGAAATCGATTCATCACACGACGATCCCGCTTCGAAGGCCGTCCACTCTCCCAAGCCGGATCTACCTGTGCCAAAGCCTTCCGATCGGCCGCGACTTTAGCCCGCAGTTCCTTGCTCGTCTCCGTCTCCCGATAAAGCGTCTGCGCTACCACGGCTGGTCCACGCACTTCGCTTAGGAGGAGAACCTCTACCTGAAAATCTCCGCCCTCATTCTTCACCTGCAACATGTCCCCAACCCGAACATCCCGCGAGGCTTTCGCGATCTGTTGATTGGACTGAATCCTCCCCAACTCGCAGGCTTTCGCCGCACGCGTTTTGAAAAACCTCGCCGCCCAAAGCCATTTGTCCATTCGTACCGAATCCATGCCCCATTCTCATACGATTTTCAATCTTATGTGCAATTGAGGTCGCCCTCTTTCAAAAACACCAGTTCATCAAGCGCTCTGAGAGCATATAGCGGAGGAGACTGATATGCTTTCGACTACGCTTGGTATCGCGTACGGACTGCAGCCGGAGAGCATCGTTCTTGCTTTCGTGCAGTCCAAATACGTCAAGTGAGAATCCTATGAGTGTCAGGAATACGACGATCGTCGAGGACGCGGCCAATTGCTCGATGGTCAAGCCGGGGCGACTGCTGTCGCTTGATCTTTTGCGCGGGCTGACGATCGGATTCATGATTCTGGTCAACAACAATGGCTCGGAGGTGGTTGCTTATTGGCCGTTGAAGCATGCTGCGTGGAATGGGTTTACGCCGACCGATCTTGTGTTTCCGACGTTTCTGTTTCTAGTGGGAATCTCCACGGTGCTTTCTACGGCATCGCGGTTGGCCCAGGGGGCCACGAAGCAGCCACTGTTTTTGCACACAGCGCGGCGGACGGTGATTCTGTTTCTGCTGGGGCTGCTGGTGAATAGCTTTCCGCATTTTCATCTGCATACGCTGCGGATTTATGGGGTGCTTCCGCGGATCGCGGTTTGCTACTTCGTTGTGGCTACGCTGTACCTGGTATGGCCGGGGTGGAAGGATAAGGTGGTGCTAGTGGTGGCGGCGCTGGCTGCGTACTGGATCATCATGCGGTTTGTACCGGTGCCTGGGTATGGGGTTCCTACGCATGATGTTCCATTGTTGGACCATGATGGGAATTTGGTGGCGTGGCTTGACCGGCAGATATTTTCGGCTTCGCATTTGTATGAGAGGACGCGCGATCCGGAGGGCTTGATCAGTACGTTGCCAGCGCTGGGGACGGCGCTGATCGGGATGCTGACGGGATTTTGGCTACGTACAGAGAGGACGCTTAAGGAGAAGGCTCAGGGGATTGAGTATGCAGGATTGAGCGGGGTCTTGCTCGGGTGGCTTTGGAACGTGTGGTTTCCGAT
>Ga0206946_1190_pt2 | contig 9860 bp, 7 predicted proteins | sample Alteio_BWOrgHeat_2_FD_152965 | JGI IMG/M metagenome (GOLD analysis project Ga0206946, IMG submission 152965) | Enriched cells from forest soil in Barre Woods Harvard Forest LTER site, Petersham, Massachusetts, United States -... | ecosystem: Environmental > Terrestrial > Soil > Temperate forest > O... | reverse complement strand
GAAGCGGGCCGAGCGCCTTGCCAAGGCGTTGCGCGCCTGCGATTTGCGGCGCCCGAGATTGGCGCGCAACGCCTTGGCAAGGCGCTCGGCCCGCTTCTCGGCTTGGGTTTTGGCAGACGAACTCATCCAATCGGCAACTTTATGCGGCAGGCGGCTTGCACTGGCCGCTCCCTTGTGGCACTAGGGCGCCGCATCAGGCAAGCCCTGACGAGCGCTGCAGTAGCTCAGTGGTAGAGCACTCCCTTGGTAAGGGAGAGGTCGAGAGTTCAATCCTCTCTTGCAGCACCATTATTTCTTGATTTGGATCAAGAACTTACGATATTTCAGCCACTTATGATCACCTCGCCTTCACACAGAAGGCTCACACAGTGCCTCTACGCATGCCTCGCCCTATCAAGTCCACATCGTCCTCAGTGCTTCGCTTTAAGACCCGCGTCCCGGCTGACATCCGTGACAAGGTGAAGGGCAGGAAGATCGAGCTACCGCTCGGAAGCATCAAGCAGGTCGTGACCATCGGCGAATTCGTTGAGGCGAGCCTTCAGACCCGCAACCCGCCAGAGGCTAAGGCTCGGCACAGCGCCGCGCTTGCGGCTGTCCTGCGGTACTGGGAGGCTGTGCGAGCGGGTCCACAGCCCCTAACACACAGGCAGGCAACGGCCCTCGCAGGTATTGTCTATCGAGATTTGGTCGCAGCAATTCCTGATGCGGAGGTCACCCGCCTTGCCGATGCGAAGCAGGCCTTCCGCGTGAAGCTCGCGTCTGCCGAGAGGGCGAACGAATTCGCCACTGAGGTAATGCGACACTTCCTTGCCGATGTGGGAATGAGCGTCCTTGTACTGGCGCTTACCAAGGCACAGTGGACGCCCCTTTTGCCCGATTTCGACTGGTATGACATGCTGGAAGTGGAGTTCGGTCCGATGGTCGACAGGGTCCTGACGCGAGAAGGGATCGTGATCGACGAGCAGGGAAGGCGTTTACTCCTTGATTGCGTGCGGGATGCTGTAGCAGACGCTGGCGCGGACGTTTACCGCAAGACCGATGGGGATTATTCCCCAGACCCGAAGGCGCACCGCTTTCCGCCTGCGTCCGACGCTAAGCCCAAATCCCGCTCAAAGCTCTCTGTCACCGATCTCTTCGCGGGGTATATCAAAGAGCTTCAGGCGGGGGGACAGGGCAGCGCCACGGAGAAGCGCTGGAAGCCCATCATCAATCTCTTCGTGGCCTTCCTGAAGCACGACGACGCCGCGCGAGTGACCAAGGGGGACATAATCGCGTGGAAGGACCACCGCCTTCTGACGCAGGGCCTATCTGCGAAGACTGTGCGGGACAGCGACTTGGCAGCGCTGAAGGCGATCTTCCGGTGGGCCGTAGACAACCTGAAGCTGCCGCTCAACCCCGCCGATGGCGTGAAGATCAAGATGCCGAACAAAGTCCAGACGCGGGCTAAAGGCTTCACCGATAGCGAGGCTTTGGCCATCCTGAAGGCAGCGCATGCCTATGAGAAGCCGGAGAAGGAATACGATGAGACCGCTGCCGCCAAGCGCTGGGCCCCGTGGCTCTGCGCCTTCACGGGCGCGCGGATCGCTGAGATTTGCCAACTGCGCAAGGAGGACATCTTCGAGCAGGACGGTATCCCTGTCATGCGCATCACACCGGAGGCCGGGAGCGTCAAGAGCGGTCGCTTCCGCCATGTGCCCCTGCACCCGCAGCTCGTTGAGCTTGGCCTTCTGCGGTTCGTGGGGGCGGCTAAGGACGGGCCATTGTTCCATCAGACCCGGAGGCGCAAAGGGTCTACGACATGGCCACAGGGAGCCGTGGCGGGGACCGTGGGCGAGTGGGTCAACAGCCTGGGCGTGATCGAAGGCAAGGTAGCGCCAAACCACGCTTGGCGGCATCGGTTCAAGAGCCTTGCCCGCGATGTCGGAATGCAGGCTAGAGTTGCCGACGCCATCCAGGACCACGCGGCGCGGACGTCGGGTGAAGCGTACGGAGATGTCTCGCTTAAGGCCAAGCTTGACGCCATCCTGCTGCTGCCCCGTTACGCGATCTGAGGGGAGCAGGGAAGGGGAGATCGGGATCAAAACCGACCCCTTTGGTACAAGCTTCCGAAAGGAGCGCCGAGACCAACCGTAGGCCATGCCGGAGCGGGTCTGTCCTAAGGGCGCTGGGAAGCCCGTATGCGGCCATCCCTTCCGATGGCTACGATCGTGCCCGCTTTAAAGCCTTTCCTGCCCTGGCTGTTCGGCGAGGCCGCGCATGCCATTCCCGGTTATGGGAATAAGACTCACCCCTTTGATACAAACATTCAAAATACGCCAAACCGCCAAAGGCAAACGCATGCGGTCCACCGACGCGCCCGGCATGCCGCGTCCGGTGCCTTTGGTTATGCCAAGCGTTGGGCGTAAGGCGGGCCTTGGGCTCTGTTGCTTTTCCGTGGAGCGAGGAGGCGAGTGGGGGCAGCGCCGAGATGGATCAAACCTAGCCTCATAGGAATGCTTCGGTAGGTCACCACTGCAGGGCATCCTTCGGACCTAAAAATACTCCAAAAAAATGTCAGAGGGTGTGATCGGAGAACGCGGGCACGCGCTCCCCCATGCCCCGGCGCGCCGGAGCCTTGTGAAAGGAAGCGACCTGAGCCCAGCCCATCAACAGTGCAACCTCTCGCCATCGCTATCCTGACGAAACGCCCCAATCAGTACGTGCACAATGCACCCGCTGCAGTTAATCTACGAAGGAACGGTGCATAGTGATTGGGTTCTAATTTATGACTACCAGCCTAAACGGTCTTTGGACCGCCGCATACTCCACTCATTATGGTGCGGGTACAGGGGTTGTTGTGTTGAGAGACGGTATCCTCATGGGCGGTGACACCTCCTATTACTATACCGGAGACTACATCGTCGATGGCACCAGCCTCGACGTGAACTTAGTTGCAAATCACTTTGCCGGGCCGACTAACAATGTTTTTGGGAACCTACGACAAGTGCGCCTGCGAATTCGCGGCAGCTGGAATGTCTCGTTGATTATGGCTCAAGGCTACAACGTCGACAGGCCTCAAGATCGCGGAACCTTTAAGCTCCAACGGGTACGGGGTGGCGAGGCATGAAAGTGTTCATAAGCTGGTCAGGCCGGAGAAGTGAGCAAATTGCAAACGTACTTCACGGTTGGCTGCCCTTGATTTTGCCCGGAGCGCGCCCCTTCATAACAACGAGCGATATTGACAAAGGAGCGCGCTGGCAGGGAACAATAAGCCGAGAGTTGGACGAGAGTAACTTCGGAATTGTGTGTCTGACACCCTCGAACCTAAACTCGCTCTGGCTTGCCTTCGAAGCCGGTGCACTGTCCAAACATCTGAACGGTCGTGTTGCCACGCTCCTCTTCGACTTGCGACATGGCCAAGTTCCACCGCCCATGAACATGTTTCAGGGCACGCTTTTTGTCTATGATGACGTGCTACAACTCGTGCGAAACATAAACGCGGCTCTTCCAGAGGAGGCACGCCGGGAGGCCGGGCACTTAGATAGGTTGTTTCCTATGCTATGGCCGGACCTTAGCGATCCAATAAGTCTCATTCTGCAGGGAGCGGAGGATGATGTACTTCAGCAACCTCAGCCAAATCGTGAAGACCTGTTAGAAGAGGCGATGGCGCTCCTGCGCCAACAGAATGAAGTGCTGTCTTCACCTGAGCGCTTTCTTGCGCCCGTCATCGATGTTCTCAAGTCGCGCTTACCCTCAGCAGAGCCCCCACTAAGAGAGGCAACATTGCGCATGTTACGACGGAGAAGGGCCACGGTGCCGGATTGGGTCACCGACGGCGAACTCGTCGTGCTGCCGTCTGGTGAGGCGACGGAGGGGGAAGAGGTTCCCACGGTTTCTGACGACGAGGGTCGTTCAAGTTAGCGACCTGTCAGCTAGGAGCAAGGCTTATTACGCCGATAGGGTATACTCCAGCGAGACGATCAGCTGAGACAGATAATGCGTCTTAATAGGGTTGACTTCTGAATTGTGAGACGATACGAAGGAAACATCTTAGACCCTAACGAGACACATAGGCCAGCCATGACCACCTACGGATACGCCCGCGTCAGCACCGCAGACCAAGACCTCACCATCCAAACCGAGGCCCTACGAAAGGCAGGCTGCGACGTGATACGGGAGGAGAAGCGCTCTGGCACCACGCGCGAAGGGCGGCAGGAACTCGACACACTCCTCACCTTCGTGCGGGGCGGGGATACCGTGATGGTCACGCGTATCGACCGCCTAGCGCGATCCATAGGCGATCTTCAGGACATCGTACGCGCGCTGAAGGCCAAGGGCGTTGCGCTCAAGGCGACAGAGCAGCCTATCGATACCGGCACCGCAGCGGGTAAGGCCTTCCTCGACATGCTGGGCGTGTTCGCGGAGTTTGAAACCAACCTGCGCAAGGAACGCCAAATGGAGGGCATAGCGCAGGCGAAGGCCAAGGGCGTGTACAAGGGCCGCAAGCCGTCCATAGACAAGGAGAAGGTCCGCACTATGCATGAGCAGGGCGTGCAGCCCACGGCCATTGCGAAGGCGCTGGGGATCGGCAGAGCAAGTGTCTATCGGGTGCTCACGCCTTGACGAGAGATCGCGCGGGGCCCGTGGATCAAAGGTTACCCCATTGGTACATTCATTGAGAAGCACCGCTCCCGCTAACGCGCGCGTTAATCTCTCGGCCCGGTGCCATGACCGACGCCTCGGTACGAGCGGTGGAAGGCCGGGGGAAGGAAGATCAAAACCAACGCCATTGGAACAAAGAGTGGTGGAAGGCGCGAGCGGGGCTCGGAGAACAAAACTTACGCCATTGATAGGATCAATCGAGAAAGACCCCCCGGAAGAGGCGCGCAACAAAACCGACCCCATTGGTATAATCGATCAAGAAGGGAGCGCGACTGATGCGGCAGAATAAGGATGGTGCCTTCAGAACTGATAAGTGAATGAACGGCCTGAAGCCCGGCCCGGAACCCCTCTTACCGCCCACGCATCGACCACGCCACGGGGGAGGCGACGCCTCTCCCGGCAGATCGGCCCCACGCGTCTCCTAGCCCAGCTGCTGGCCGTGCCATAGGCCCGGCTGCGAGCGGCCGCTGTGAGTGGCGGAATAAAGGTTGCGCCCTAGGAACTAACAAATGAATGAAAAGGCCCACAGCTCCCGCTAACGGCCTGCCCATCCGAGACACTAACCAACCGACAAGCATCCGACGCCGGAGCGGCCCCGCGCGGCCCTGAGCATAGCCTTCGGCCGAGCCTAAGGCGGCGTCGCAATCGCCCGCCGAAACTCAGTATCAAAAGTTCCGCCCTATGAAAGCTATGAGTATGTGGGAGGCGCCTCCAGTCCTCCCCAAAGCCCCGCTGACGGCGGCTCAGATCAGGACGACGAGGCCCCCGGCGGGTCCATAAGCCAAGCGTCTCTACGACGCCCCTGGCATGGCTATAGGCCAATCTGGAAGCGGCACGCCCGCGCCTTCGCAGGCTGCTCGCCTCATCTTCTCCGCCCACTGCCCTCCGCGCTTTTGGCCTTCTGCCAGACCCCCGCGCCATCGGTCGTCCTCTTCGCCTGTCTCGTCTGATCAACCTGCCCCCTCTGTGCCTGGAGGAGCGCGGGAACGATCACGCTTGAGTGCAGGCCTGAGGGCGACCGATGGCGCGCGGGTTACCGCCCATTCCGGGCACCGCGACAATCCCAACAAATAGGCACAATCAAATGGCAAAAATCACAATCTACCCGCCTGCTTCAAATGTTCAGGCGGGGGAAATCGCCTCTCTCTCGGTCGACGCGAAACGAAGCAGTAGCAAAAGGCGAGGCCACGGCAGCAGGCGAGAGCCTATATACATGACTTTGGATGGCTTTGAGCTGGTCTGCGTACCGCTTACGGCCGAACTTTGCGCCATCGTCAACCGCGAAGACTTCGAACGCATTTGGACCGAAGGCCTTTCACCATATTGGTCAACCCAGGACGACGAGCACGGCAGCACGTACGTTGCCGCCCATCATTATCTCTTCGGCAAAAAGGTTGCGGTTGCGTGTATGGTCATGGACGCGGGATGCGGCGATGTTGTCGGCTACCGTTCTGACAACAAGTTCGACCTGCGCAAATCGAACCTCTCCATGAGCAGGCGCGCTCCGAGTTGCTCACCCGGTTTCGTTTTGACCGGTCCGAAGACCAACGACATGTCCGGGAAGGCGGCTTCCCATGCATGAACTCACGTCCCCTCCGCGGCGCCACAAGCTCCGCATCCGGAGCGCTGGCTATATCCTCGATCTCGACATTCCGCCGCGCCGCCCAATGCTCGGCTCTTGGCTCACCGACCGCCACCTCTCGATGGTCTTTGCAGAGGCGGGCGTTGGCAAATCCATGTTCACCCTGGTATGCGCTCTCGCCATTGCAGGTGGAGGGCGGGTCTTCGGACGATGGCAAGCTAACGCCCCAAGGCGGGTCATGATTGTGGATGGCGAGATGGACAACGTCGAACTGAAGGAGAGGCTTGGAGCTTTGCTTACCGCTGGCGACGGGGTCAGCTTGGAGCAAGTCCGGAAGAACCTGCATGTTGTGTCGCGTCTCGATCAAGGGCGCGGCGCGTTTGTTGACCTCACCGACGTCGACTGGCGGCACACCATCATGGAGGAGGCGAAGGAACACCATGCGGACCTCGTCATATTCGACAACTTCTCCACCCTTGCAACCGTCGAGGACGAGAACGCGGCCACCTCGTTCGATCCCGTGATGAACCTCATGCTCGATTTGAAGGCGGAGGGACGTTCCTGCATCCTCGTCCACCACGCGAACAAGAGTGGCGGTTACCGGGGAACCTCGAAGATGGTGGTTCCCCTCGATAGCGTGATCAGGCTTAAGCACCCTGGCGGTATCGAGTCGAAGAAGGGTGCCCACTTCGACGTGAGCTTTGTCAAGGTGCGAGGCCTGCGTGGGGAGGACACGAACGCGTTCACGGCGAAGCTTGAAGCCGGGCCCGAGGGCGGGCGCAGGTGGAGCGTTGAGATATCGGCAGCGGACATGGTGGGGCGCGTCGTCGCCATGAATAAGTCGCTCCTATTCTCCACATGCGCCGCCATCGCGCGGGAGCTGGACGTCGATAGATCGACGGTGATGCGGTACCGGAACAAGGCGTTCGCCGACAACCTCATCACGCGCCCGCAATGGGAAGCGAATGAGAAGATGGCAGCAGACCCCGAGAGCCGTCCGGTGGAGAATTTCGAGCTTTCGAGTGAGGAGCCCAACGCGTTCGGAAGCGAGGACAGCGACGCGGATTGCCTGCCCTTCTAGAGCCTTCGCCTCCTCCGAGAACTTCGTTCGAAGGAGTAGAGAACAGTGTGTTGCAGAGACGTATTCTATGCGGCTGCAACCTGCAACACGACGAATGCGAGCGGACGGAGACCCTTTCGAGGATATCTGTCCGCTTGTCTGTTTTGGCGCTTCGAGGAGGCCAGCGCTGGAGGCAGGACTTATGCTGTACACTGAGCGCTTGTGGAAAAAGGGGACGCGTCCACATAGGCAGGGGCTAATGGACGAACCTCAAATATTCGTACCGGGTATAGCAAAGCACCCCTTCAGTGGCGCGAGGCGACAGATCGTTTCGCTTGGTTCTGCCATTTGTCAATGGGCGTCTGTTTTGGTTTGCCTTAAGCGTGCCTAAGGATCACCTGAAGCCGCCTTCACAAGGGGTGCTGTCACTTCATCGTCCCCACAAAGCGGCCCATACATCATGACACGGTGGGAGAGCGCGCATTGCAGACCCATGGATATTCAACACCGCTGATGGACAGGCTCGAGCCCCCAAGAAAGCGCTGCTCGAAAGCATGAAAGTGATCGCAGCCCTCGCCCTTCACTCCCCGGCGCAAATTCCGTCATCAAGAAATGGCGGCTATTGGGCCTTCGTCAGCGGTGGCTGCTTCCACTTACCATCAAGCGCGGTTTGCTTTGGCCAATACAGTCTCATGAAGGCAATGAACGGGCCTTGGGGGGCTGGCAGCCAATTCGCCTCTTTGTCTTTGCCGGGCGATGAATTCTGAACATAAAGCGTTATTCCGCCATCCGGGTCTTTGATAAGTTGGGGCAGCATCGGCGAGTTGATAAGGTAGCGGTTGATCGGGTTGGCGACGAGCAAGCTTTTTGGCAGCTCATACATCGTTAGAGACCAGAATGAGTGAACCGGAGGCAATTGACCGGCCGCGAAGTGGATCGTGTAGTTGTTAGCGCCTGTAAGCCGCTGCCCGTCCGCATCGACCGAATAGACCGGATACATGGCTTCCTGTTTCGAGTTGCCTCCGATGCCCAATACGGTACCGGCCATACGGTAGAGGTAATTCCCCTTGAGGGTGGCTCGGTCGCCTAGGATGTCGCCGGAGGTCACCTTGCCGGTGTCGATCTTGTCTTTCTGGAGCGTCGCCAAGTCGGCCCAGGCATCCGTTATGCCACCGTCCATGGCGGTCTTAGCCTCTGGGCTAAGCTTACTCTCATCGAAGGTTTGCCCAGGACCTACACCAATCTTGGCGAAGCGCGCCATGAGCCCCTTCTCGGATGGATCGATCTTAGAGTGGTCCAGGACAAAGTTCAGGACGTTGAAGAATTTGAGCGACTTCCGCTCTTCGTCCGGCGTCAGCGCTTGGATGAAGTCGATAGGAGGCACTGCCGCTGGCGCAGTGTGCAGATATTCTGACAGGGGTTCGGCCTTATATCCGGCCTGAACCTTCTTGACGTTGTCGAGGTCATCTGGATTGAAAAGCTGCGTCCGATAAACGGCCCAGTCAAAGTCTGTTTCCGAGTGAATGACTTTCTCGATGCCCTTGGGGGTCTTGCCCTTCCAAGCCGGTCCCGCAATCAGGAAGATGCCACCATCATTGCCCGTGGTTCGGCTGCCGAGGTAGGCGAAATTGAAAGTGTAAGCGTCAATGAACTGGACGCTGAAATAGCGACTTTTGTCGATTTTCGGCAGCGTCAAAACCATTGGCTCCGCCCGTAAGTCGAGGCCAAGCCACGAATAGGGCGTGTCCGAATTCGGCGTCTGAATGGCAGTGTCCGCCGGCGTGTAGACGCGAGGGGTGTTGATAAGTTGGTTCCAAGGTGCCCTGTATTCGGGGTTTTTGGTGTCAACGAAGTAGGCGTGCTGGATGCGATAGCTGTCCACCAACGGGAAGCCATAGATATAGGCTTCCTTGGTTATCGCGCGTACTTCGTCGGGCGACGCATTTCCCGATTGAGCGTTGGCGGAGCCTATAATAATGCAGGCACTAATCGCGGCCAAAACCGTCCATTTCACGTGACCCACTTAGGTTTCCTCCAGCTTCATTTACTATTTTTTGGGCAGGCTCTTGAATACAGTGGATTTTTATCCGTATTACGGTTGTCCTCACTGGCGAAGCTAACACCAATTTACGGTCGGAGCCATTGAGCGAGAGTTGCAAATGCCGATATGCGACAGCCTCTTGGTACAAAATACAGGGCCTTGGCATCGCCGCGCGATCAAGCGATGTGCAGTGTAGGGCTGGCGAGGTTCGAGCATTCTTGACCGGCAAGCAGCGCCGAGGACAGACTTGACTTCCACACGCCATCTTCACACAAAGGGTAATCGCGAGAGGAAATAACGCTGAAATATCAACGGTGATTGTACGAGAAGGTCGAGTTCAATCCTCTCTTGCAGCACCATTCTATTTCCAGAAATGACGGGTGATTTGGACACGTGGGGTTACGTGTATCGCGGTCGTGATCCGTTTGTGAGCAGTGGAATTTAGTGCATTGTCACCGTTATTTTGGCTTGGGATGGCAGGATAAATCTTGTCCGGAGGGCCGGGCTTGCGACCCTTATCTTGCTAAAGTTATGAC
>Ga0206946_1234_pt1 | contig 9906 bp, 8 predicted proteins | sample Alteio_BWOrgHeat_2_FD_152965 | JGI IMG/M metagenome (GOLD analysis project Ga0206946, IMG submission 152965) | Enriched cells from forest soil in Barre Woods Harvard Forest LTER site, Petersham, Massachusetts, United States -... | ecosystem: Environmental > Terrestrial > Soil > Temperate forest > O... | reverse complement strand
CTGGCCATGATGAGTTGCGCGCGTGTCTGTCCTTCTAAGTCGGTCGGTCGTTTGAAGACCATTTTCAGGATCAGGTTGCGGACACGCCGTTATGACTGTTCTTTCGTCCTTGCTGCTCCTAGGCAGACTTCGGTGGGAAACTTCGGTCGTTCTGGTGGTCCCTGCTGTTTACGCGGGGACGGGTCTGTAGTCGTTGCCGCTGGAGAGCACAGCCCAGGCGATGCGTGCGAGCTTGTTGGCCATGGCAACGACAACGACGTTCTTGGGCGCTCGCGAGTCAAGTGCATCGAGCCAGGCTCCGATAGGTGCTCGATCACGCTTGATGTATGGTCCGCCGCAGGACTGCAAGGGGAAGTTTTGGTCGAGAGACAAGTCTGCGCAAATGTATTCGGCCTTTGAGTGGAGACTAGTTCTCCTGGCCATGATGAGTTGCGCGCGTGTCTGTCCTTCTAAGTCGGTCGGTCGTTTGAAGACCATTTTCAGGATCAGGTTGCGGACACGCCGTTATGACTGTTCTTTCGTCCTTGCTGCTCCTAGGCAGACTTCGGTGGGAAACTTCGGTCGTTCTGGTGGTCCCTGCTGTTTACGCGGGGACGGGTCTGTAGTCGTTGCCGCTGGAGAGCACAGCCCAGGCGATGCGTGCGAGCTTGTTGGCCATGGCAACGACAACGACGTTCTTGGGCGCTCGCGGGTCAAGTGCATCGAGCCAGGCTCCGATAGGTGCTCGATCACGCTTGATGCGTAGCACGGCGGCTCGCGCACCATGGATCAGGATCTTGCGAAGGTATACGTTGCCGCGCTTACTGATGCCGAGGAGCTTGGCCTTGCCGCCGGTCGAGTGCTGACGAGGCACGATGCCGAGCCAAGCTGCGAACTCTCGACCCTTGCGAAAGGCGGCTCCGTTGCCGATGGCAGCGACGATGGCCGTCGCTACCACTGGGCCGATGCCGGGGATCTGTCGGATGCGCGTGCAGCCTGCATCCGCAGCAGAGATCCGTTCCAGCTCATCGTTCAGCTCTTCGACCTGCTGTTCAACAAGCTTCCACTCGCCCCAGAGCATGTCGATCAGGTTGCGCATCTGCGGCGTCAGATCCGCTTCTGCGTTCTCCAGGATGTCCGCCATGCCGGCCTTGAGCTTCGCTGGCGTCTGGGCAAACACCATACCGCGTTCTAGCAGAAAGGCTCGCAGTTGGTTGATCACGGCTGTGCGCCGCGAGATCATCCGATCACGTACACGATGGATCGCCTGGAGATCGAGCTGATCATCGGTCTTGATCGGGACGAAACGCATGTTCTTGCGTTCGACGGCTTCGGCAATCGCTTCTGCATCGACGAAGTCGTTCTTGTTCGACTTCACAAAGGGCTTCACAAACTGAGCTGCGATCAGCCGGACATCGTGGCCCTGCTTCCGTAACGCTCGGCCGAGGAAATGCGCTCCCGAACAGGCTTCCAGGCCGATCAACGACGACTGCATGTTAGCGGTGAATGCTAAGAGAAGCTTCTGCGTAAACTTCTTCCGCACGAGCACCTTACCAGCTGCACCGAGTGCAACCAGATGGAACGTGGTCTTGCCTAGATCGATGCCTACCGAGCGTATCTGCATGTCGATGATCCTCCTTGTCAAAAGCTGCCACCACGATCCCTGCTCACGCGGAGGAATCAAACGGTAGAGTCGAGATGTGGCGCGGTGGTTTAGGTGCTCCCTATCTGTTTCCGGCTCTTTCGTCTGCCGGTGCCTCACTAGGTTCACCATGCTCTGTTTCCACATCCCGCTCATCGAACCGGACAGGCGGATCTCCCGCATCCGGCTCTCGGAGAAGACTCACGCTTTCGCCCACGGAAAATTGCGTGTCCGTTTGTCCAGGCGAACAAGACCCAAAGCCCCATAGAGATATGTATCCGGGAACATCCCGTTTGCACGCCCCGAGAGCTTATGTTTCGTTCGCAACCATTGACGCAGCCTCATCGTTGCGTAACCATCTACAGCACGATAGGCCGTACTGACTGGTCCAAGACAAAAGTAGTTCGCCCATCCGCACATTGAGCGGTTGAGCTTCGTCACTATTGTCATCGGTTCCAGCGAGGTTGTACTACGCCCGGTCATTTCGCGTATTTCCCCGCAGATGCGGTGCACCCGCTTTCTCGCTGGGACGGTGCCAAGATAGACTCGTCCAGTTTTGGGGCTGTAGCATTGACCAAACGTGTATCCAAGAAAATCAAACTTCTCTTCCGGCAAAGTGCAGATCCGCGTCTTCGATTCGTTCACAGTCAACTCCAGCTTCGACATCATCTTCCGCATCGTGTCCAGAGCTTGTTCCGCTCCAGTCCGACAGCAGATGACAAGATCATCAGCGTAGTTCACGATGTACGCTTCCCAACGCGCCTCGTACCCGAGCGTCTTCCACCCGAGCACGAACCGGCGCATGTACAGATTGCTGAGCAATGGGCTGATCGGGGCTCCTTGTGGAGTACCTCGACCTTCGTCCCGATTGCGCACGCTCCGACGCTGATTTCCACGCTCATCGGTTTCTTCAACCGGAGCTTCCAACCACATCTTGATCAGATGCAGCATCGCTCCATCGACGACCCTTCGAGCCACCGACCTCATAAGCTCGGCATGTGGAATGCTATCGAAGTAGCTGCTGAGATCCGCATCTACAATCCCCCGATGGCCAGTGTTGATCAGCTTATGGACCTGTCGCACTGCGTCCAACGCGCTGCGGTCTGCCCGATAGGCATACTGCTCAGGCTGCAAGTCGGCTTCGAATATAGGTTCGAGCACCGACATTGCTGCCGTCTGAACAACCCGATCCCGGATGGTTGGTATCCCTAACGGCCTCTGCTTCCCATCCGGCTTGGGTATGTATACCCGCCGCACAGGTTGCGGTTGATAGGTTCGGCTTTTCAGTTCCTGCGCCAGTTCGTCCAACCACCGCTCCACACCGTACTGCTCGATGTCCTCGAATGTCTGATTGTCCACTCCGGCTGCTCCGCTATTAGCTTTGCAACGTTGGTAGGCATTCACCAGAACATCCTTGCGGTACACCTTGTCGTACAGCGCGTAGAAACGAAAGTCGAGCGATTCCTTCGCTTTTGCGTGTAACGCCATCTGCAACTTCTGAACGCTTGTTAGGGTTGTTAGGTTCATCACCAATCCCGTTGTCCTTCGTCGCTTATTACGTTCGCCTTCAACTGAGGCCTCTTCCCTCCACCGGCATTACCCGGCTTCATCGGTACTACAAGCCTCTCCGCCACCCCAAACGGCCCGGCCTGTCTCTCGCGAGCTGCCAGTTGATCCAACCGCAATCACCGCTGGGGCTTCCCGTGTTGCCTTCAGTCCCCTTTGCTTACATGCCGTCGCCACTACCCCGGCAGGCTAGAGGAAGCTGTTCGCTCATACTCTTCCCCCTCATCGGCCTTCCCCAAGTCCGCGGCGGGTCGGCACCTGCATCATGAATTTCGAGGCTTGCTCAGCGTTCACTCACGTTACGGCCTGCACGCTTGCAGAGTCGCCTTTACGACCCTCTTCCACCGGAGGCTTCAGCAGCTTCGTTACCTCCACCGCTGCTCCGATTACTACCGGGCGGAACGAACCAGTTCCCGGGTGGGAATTGCACCCACTGTAGACTAAACGCCTTTCACGGCGCACGCGGACCATCTCATTAGTCGGCTTGTGGGAAGTGATCCGTAATCTTAATGAGGGCAACACGAAAGCAAAAGGGCAACCGCAGGTCCCTTTGGCAAGCTCAGGGCAGGCTCTTCGACTCGCGCTGTGCGCGATTGCCCACGATAAAACTGTCGCGAAGATGGGGGCACCCGGATTTGTGGGATTCGAGATGTGGGCCACCCGCCCGCGTATGTAGTGGGCGATCGACCCTTTCTTCGGCAAGCGGGCAATCGAAGTCTAAATAATGTTCCTGCAACGGTTACAAGAAGCGCTTGGAATTTCAACGAGAACAAAACTGATTTTTGTTGACAATCGAAATCGGCTTCCCTATGCTCTCGTTCCATTGTGAAACTCTTTCTATATAGAAACCGATAAAGCGCACCTATCCCTGATCCGCCTAAGCTGATCGGCGGTGCGACAAAGTTGAATAAAGATTCCTCCTTCAGGTCTGCATATCTCTCCTTTGGAGTAACCATGAAAATTGGAACGGGCCTCTTGATCGTCGCAGTCTGCCTGCTGGGCGCTGCGTCGCAAACCTCTTACGCACAACTCAGCCTCACGCAAAACAGTTCAACCGAGTGGACTGCCACGAACGGCACGATCACGGCGGTCTTCAACCCGTCATCCTCGGGCGGGGAAATCTATCAGATCTACCTGAATGCCTATCCGAGCGACAATCTGGTCGATACCACCCAGACGGGCGGCGATGGCCATCCCAAGGGCCTGTACATGGATAACGATGGCACGTGTATGTCCGCCGGGATCGGCAGCTCCTCCACTCCTACCGCGACCTATCACCTGGACACCGGCCACTACCTGGATTGGTCGATGACCTGGGCCGCCAGCTCTAGCTGTCCGTTCACGATTTCCCTGCACTATATGCTCTTTCCGAGCGATCCGACGATATGGACCTACTATGTGACGACCTACAATTCGTCGTATGGGACCGGCAACTTCGGCCAGGTTCAGTATGTGAATCGCGTCAGCTGGAATTACTTCTACGACACCTACCAGTACAACGAGGGGCTGAACAACCTGGGCGCCTGGTCGCTGACGCTTCCGGCTAACGCCGATGTCAACTCGAGCGATACGGGACGCGCGGTGCAGAATGCCGCCGTGGATCTGCACGGCTTCACGCTGCCCTCCTCAAACTGGGGTCGCGAGTTCTACACCAAGTACGACTACTCGACCTATGAGTATCTGCACCAGGCGCACTGCCTTTACGGCAGCCAGTTCTCCGCCTGTGCGATCTTTCCGCTCACAGAAAGCAATCAGGGCGGCCCGACGAAGCAGAATCTAGCCTTCACCGGGAATATTCTGATGGCCGAGTTGAACTCCAACCACCTCGACAATGAAATTGGATATGCGCCTACGACGAACGGTGCGACGCGTATCTACGGCCCGGTGGGCTTCCAGTATACGGAGGGCAATTCTGCCGCCACGGCGTACATCGATGCTGTGAATTCGATTCCCGGCGCATTGACAAACTTTAACGGCAACAGCATCTTGAAAACTGCCGGCTGGGTTGCGACTGGCAGCACTCGAGGCACGGTAACACCGACCATCAGCGGCGGCGGGTCGGGCACAGCCAATACCGCATGGGCGGTTCTGGGAGACCAGAAGACGAACATGCAATACACGAACCTGGGATACGAGTACTGGACAAGCCTCAACTCGGGCGGTACAGGAACCATGTCCAACGTTGTTCCTGGAACCTACCGACTAACCGGATATGTGCTCGGCCAATGGGGCGAGTTACGTTATGACGGAGTCAGTGTTACGGCAGGCGGTACTACGAGCCCCAGCCTCACATTCACGCCTGAGAATTTCGCCGCCACTGGTGGTTCTACTGTGTGGACCATTGGCACACCGACTCGTTCCTCCAACAAGTTCCTACATGGCACTAACAACTACGGCGGTGCGGAAGCCTGCTCGGGATGCGACGACAGAGAATATTGGGGCAACTGGAACTACTGGAGTGACTTTGCCGCCAATAAGGGTTCGGTGGTCTACTATGCAACCGCCGTCGGCTCCACGCCCGCGACCAACAATCTACTGGCCTGGAACTACACCCAGTGGAACTACTTCAATCCCGGCCTGTATGACTCCAGCAACGACACAACCGACAATTATCAACACGTAATTCCCAGTTACGTCGCGGGTCTCTCCGGTGCGACCGGGACCAATGGCGTCACTACCCCCACTCCACCCTGGAATGTCTACTTCACGACGACCTCGGCGCAGGATTCCTCGGGCAGCTACGTCGATATCTCGATCGGTTTGCCTTGCGCGGAATCGAACTGAACGGCCACCCGCTGACCTGGACTGCTATCAATCCCAGCGACTGCATGGTGCGCAGCGGTCTCTCCGGCTACTACCAGTGGGTGGTCTTTGAATGGCCCACCTCCGACCTGGCCGCTCCCGGCAGCCAAGACGCTCTAACCCTCACCGTCGGTAATAATGCCCAGGAAGGTGTGGAGTATGACGCGTTACGCATGGAAATCTCCAGCAGAGGTGCCAATCCCACCAACACCGGCTGGCATGACTATGAGTACGTCACCTCCGGCAGCTATGTTGCGGCTAACAACGCTGTTTCGAGCAACTACTAATTCGGGGCTCGTGAAAACGGTTGAGGTTAATACATGATGCACTACAACAGACCGTGGAATTCGCGCCGCGGCCGTAGCCAGTAGGGTTTCCAGCGCACTTTGTGCCAGTGCTAATCATCAGAGAAGCTGGCATGAAGTGCCTGGAACACTCGAAAGGGCTGTTTAAGTGATTGCCTCCATCAGGGGCATGCCAAGCTTCACCATTACTCGTAGGCAGTGTGAAGCGGCAGGAAGACTCGGATGGTTGTGCCGTGCCGGTCTGCTTCTGTGTTGCTCTCGATGCTAATCCGGCCGCCGTGCCCCTCGACAAATTGCTTTGCGACGAATAGTCCTATTCCTGTACCGAATGTAGCCCGTGTCGTGAAGAAGGCGTCAAAAACTTTTGGCAAATCCTGTGGTGCAATTCCGACTCCATCATCTTCAACCGTCAGGACTACGCCACCCTGCGCACTCGAAGCATCGCTGAGGGAGAGCGAGAGAGTTCCGCCCTCGGGCATGGCATAGATTGAGTTCGCAATTAAGTTAGAGATTACTTGCATGATCTCGCCCCGGCGAAGCACGATTTTTGCCGAAGGCTCGATTGATCTCCTTACGGTAATGCCGGCAGCGGTACATCGCGGTTCGTAGATGGTGAGGGCATGCTCAGCAATTTCACTGAGAGATGCCTTACTGGCTGCGGCGTGCTCGCGATAGTATCCCAGGGTTTGCTTGGCGATATGGGACACACGTCCGAGTTCCTCTTCCGCCGTTGCGAGAAAGTCGCGGCCTTGATCGTCAGTGATCTTTTCCCGGAGCAGATAGAGCAGATTCATCACCGCTTCAAGCGGATTATTGACCTCATGCGCAATCGTCGCAGCCATGCGCCCCGTCGCCGCGATCTTTTCTGCTTGCAGCAGGGATTGCTCTATTCGCTTGCGGCCTGAGATATCACGAAGGATCTTGGATGCTCCAATGACCCGGCCGTCTTCATCCTTGATCGGGGAGATGGTAAGCGAGACGTCGATGAGCCTTCCGCTTTTCGCTAGCCGGACGGTCTCAAAGTGCTCGATTCGTCGTCCTGCGCGAATGTTTTCTATGATTGTCTTTTCGTCGGAGTGAAGGTGCTCCGGAATCAGCTTGAGGATCGAAGCGCCGATCATCTCTTCCGCGGAGTAGCCAAAGACCCGTTTCGCAGCATCGTTCCAGCTGGTGATAATGCCGTTGAGGTCTTTGCTTATAATCACGTCCTCCGAGGATTCGACGATCGCTGCGAGTTCACCAAGACGTTTCGCACTCTCTCGCGTCCTCTCACCGCTCACCTGAAGTTCCCGGGCAGCGGTCATTTCACGAGTAATGTCCTGGCAAACTACAAGTACACCCAGCACGTCCTCCGCTACCCCGAAGATCGGACTATAGCTGTAGGTCCACCGGATGTCCTCCAGCTTCCCATCGCGGACGATCGGAACGACGGCGTTTTCGTGAAATACCGTCTCGCCCTCGTTGATGACCCGCTTGAGGTTCGGGCCAATTATCTGCCAGGCATCCGACCAGCACTCCTTGGCTGTCTGCCCCAAGCCTGAGGGATGTCGCTCAGCGAGAAGAGGGATAAAAGCATCGTTATAGAGCTGTATCAACTCACTTCCCCAGAAAACCAGCGAGGGGAAAGCGCAGGAAAGCATGAGGTTTACGGACAAGAGGAGGGCTTCGGACCAGTCTTCGATCGGTCCAAGCGGAGTTGAACTCCAATCGTAGGCCCGGATCAACTCAGCCATTCGATTCTTACTGCGTATCGGGCTTTCTGGATTGTTTACGGTTTTGGGATGAACTTGCGGTTCCATTGGAGTGAGCCGAGTTGAAGGACTCAAACAAGGTTAGTTGAATCGGGCGGAATCGCAAAGCGCTATCCACGAAGCCGCTCAGCGGAGTTCCAACGCGGCGTAGCTCAGGGCAGTTTGTCGAAGAAGAGGTAAATGGCTGCAATGCGGCCATCCCGGACGATAATGAAATCCGTTCCGGCGTATGCTGGAGCATCGCCAGGGCGGCCCGATACCCATTTGACCCGCCCGCCATCGCCCAATTCCTCGGGCTCGGCAATTGGCTGATAGCTAAAGTCGGGATGAGTCGCCCTGAGAGCGCCTGCGATGCGATCGATCTCGTCGTGACCACGGTAGACTCCCTTGCTGGGATCATAGAAGACGACATCTTCGGTGTAGATCTCGTTCATCGCTGCGCGTCTGCGCTCGGGGTCGTTTTCACCGAAGACGTCCTGAAGGTTCCGTAGCATCAAGGTCGAAATGCTGTGTGACATATTTGTCTCCTTTGAAGTGGATTGGACCAAACGAGCAACCGCCTCATTGATACCATCGATATCGTATCCAGGACTCCGGACCAGTTTTTGGTGTTTTCCTGTTACTCCGTTCAGGATGACACTTTATTAGAGCCCGGCTGTTCGGCTGGGTTCCCAAATGTTGGTTTCATCCGATAAACTTTTCCGCAACGGAATAATGCGATTTGTGGAGGCGGGATGAAGTCGAAGTTGGCGTTATGTGGTTGTGTGTTGATGGGTTGTTTGGGCGTGGCGGGAGCGCAGGGTGTTTCTGCTAGTGACAACTTTGCCAGCTGGCCGGCAGGGGTTGCTCCGCAGGATGTGGGGAAGGCTCTGGCGGAGCACTTTGTGACGAGTCCGCACCAGTATACGAAGACGATTCATTACTCGGAGGTGGCTTCATGGTATGGGGCGTTGCGGTATGCACAGCTGACGCATAACGACGCGCTGCGCGACGCGTTGATCAAAAGGTTTGAGCCGCTGATGCCGGGTGGTGCGGAGGCCGAGCGGAGGCCGGTACGGCGGCATGTGGATGATTCGATCTTTGGGGTGGTGCCGTTGGAGATTGCGCGGCAGACGAAGGATCCGCGGTTCCTGAAGGAAGGGCTTTGGTGGGCGGACCGGCAGTGGGAGAATCCGCAGCCGGATGGGTTGTCGGCGGAGACGCGGTACTGGATCGACGATATGTACATGCTGACGATGCTGCAGCTGGAGGCGTATCGGGCGAGCGGCGACAGGAAGTATCTGGATCGGGTGGCGAAGGAGATGGTGTCGTATCTGGATAAGCTGCAGCAGCCGAATGGGCTGTTCTTTCATGCTCCGGATGTGAAGTATTTCTGGGGTCGTGGCGATGGATGGGTTGCGGCGGGTATGGCTGAGGTGCTAAGTGACTTGCCGGAGGATCATCCGGACCGGGCGCGGATTATGAAGGGCTACCGGCTGATGATGAGCTCGCTGCTGAAGTATCAGGGCAAGGATGGGATGTGGCATGAGCTGATTGATAAGGACGATGCGTGGCCGGAGAGCTCGAGTTCGGCGATGTTTGCGTTTGCGATGATTATGGGCGTGAAGCATGGCTGGCTGGATGCCGCGACGTATGGACCTGCCGCTCGGAAGGGATGGATTGCGGTGGTGGGGTATGTGGACCAGAACCACGATGTGACACAGGTGTGCGAAGGTACGGGCAAGAAGGACGATATGCAGTACTACTACGATCGCAAGCGGCGGACCGGGGATTTTCATGGGCAGGCCCCGGTGATGTGGGCTGCGGATGCTTTGCTGGCAGATGGTGCGAAGTAAAAGCCAGCAAGTTGTGCGAGACGGAG
>Ga0206946_1264_pt1 | contig 9955 bp, 9 predicted proteins | sample Alteio_BWOrgHeat_2_FD_152965 | JGI IMG/M metagenome (GOLD analysis project Ga0206946, IMG submission 152965) | Enriched cells from forest soil in Barre Woods Harvard Forest LTER site, Petersham, Massachusetts, United States -... | ecosystem: Environmental > Terrestrial > Soil > Temperate forest > O... | reverse complement strand
CTTCAAGGGAAACGAGACGGCCGAGTTCGGCCTTGGCGGCACGCAGTTCCTCGCCGAGCAGGCGCACCAGTTCGCCGCGCTGCGGCCCCGGTACTTGGCGCCAGGCCTCGAAAGCGGCCTGCGCCTTGCCGATGGCGGCCTTTGTCGATTCTGGCGTGTCGTCGCTGACATTGCCGATTATTTCGCCCGTGAGTGGCGTACGAACAGGGCGGCTGCCACCCGTGAAGCGGCTGGCTGGAACCCCCAGCGCTTCGAGCAGTTGGCGGGTTTCGTCGGCGGGATTGGGCATGACGGCTCGCTGTGGTTAATGCGATTTGGGCATGCTCATAGCGTTTTTGGAGAGGCGGGGAAACCCCCGGGACCGCCGGCCTCCGGCCAGCCCCTGCAAACTTCCCGTGGAGACAGTGAGTTGAGGACAAGGAAACCCAAATTTTTTGCTCTGCTTGATTGTGAGGAACGGGCAGATCGGCGAGGCGACGCCATCGAATCCACAAGACCGCGATGGGTTTGTTTTCAGCTGGACAGGCCGTCGGCATCCCCGGTAGAACCGACCGCATGTGACGCAAGGGACAATCCGTTGAGGCATTTCGACGACTCGGAAGGGTTCCTGCAATACGCCCATGCCCGCTTTACCGGCACTACGCCGACGATCTTCGACCAGCCTGTCGATCCGGCAGCCGGAAGCACGACCTCCTATGACCGCCTGATCGGGGCCATCGACGCGGACGAGCCCGCCCTGCATGTGCTCGATCTCGGCTGTGGAGACGGTATCCTTTGCGAAAAGCTTCTGTCCGCACGGCCCGACCTCGGAAGGCTTTGTGGCCTCGACGTCTCTCAGGCCGAGATCGCGGCGGCGCGCCGGCGCCTGGCTGGTCGTCCAGTGGAACTGTTCGAGGCCCGTGCCCAGGCGCTGCCCTTCGCCGATGCCAGCTTCGATGCCGTGCTCAGCCACATGGTGCTGATGCTGCTCGATCCTCTTGACGATGCGGTGCGCGAGATTGCCCGCATCCTGCGGCCGGGCGGCGTGTTCGCCGCCGTTGTCAACACCGGGGGCATGAGCGGACCGGCGCAGTCCCTCTATCGCACGCACTACGATGGGGTCGCGAAGCTTCATCGCGAGGCGTCATTCCACCGCCTTGGGGATCCGCGTGCCCGCGAGCGCGAGGGCCTTGAGGCGCTGCTCTCGCCCGGCAACGGCTTCGCATCCTGCGCCTTCGAATTCTTTGACTTCGCTTTGCGCCTGCCGCCGGCCGGCGTGGCGCGGATGTATCTGAATGCCTATGACGCCTATTGCCTCGACGATGCCGGCTTGCGCAAGCTCGACGAGGCCCTCACGCGCGATTGCGCTGGGCTCGCCGAAAGCGATGGTCTCCTCTCCCTAGCGATCGGCCTGTGCCGAGTAGTCGGACGCCGGCAATGAAGCTTGCCTCATCCCCTTTCCGACCCGGGAGAGGGTGGCTGCGAGGGATAGAACTCAACAAAAGGTGGGACCTCTCGACGAGGTGGACTGATCAACTGCTCTGCACCGCGGCGTAGCTTCTGGCGAAATCCAGGCACGCCAGATCGGCCTCGTGTGCCAAAAAGTGGAGATAGCCGGAATCCCAGATGCTCAGGCCGATCGGGTTGCAGGAATCCAGGGTGAGGAGATGCTGCCAGCGATGCGCTTCGGCCATATCGAGTTTGGCTCGTTGGGGCAGGGTTGTGCAGCATTTTTGGATCGCCCTCCCGCAGAATAAAGGCGTCCGTGGCCGGGTCGCAACCGCCGCCGATCCCGCAGGCGTGGCCGAACAGGCGCCCCAGATGTGGGCGGTTGGACGAAGGCTCCAGCGACCAGATGAAGTCCTGGCTGTAAGCATCGTTCTCCTCCGGACTCATGCCCTTGACGATCTGGCGATAGTGCCAGCCGTCCCAGCGCGGGAAGTCGGCGATCTCGACGAAATCGATGTTGTGCGGGGGTACAGCCGCAAAGAGCGTGGTGATCTGCCGGCCACGCGGCGGAGGCCTCATCGGCACGCACAAGCACTACGACAAGATTGATCCGGAGACGATATGAAGGACATCCGTCCCCTGCGCAGTGAAGCGGACTATGATTGGACCCTTCTCGAGGTCGGGCACTATTTCGACCACCAACCCAACCCGGGGACACCGGAGGGCGATCGCTTTGCCGTTCTTACCGATCTGATCGAGGCCTATGAGGCTCATCACTGGCCGGTCGGACCTGTCGATCCAATCGAAGCGATTCGCTATCGCATGGAGATTGGAGGCAAGACCCATAAGGATCTTGCTGCCCTGCTCGGCTCTCGCTCGCGCGCTTCCGAGATACTGCGGCGCAAGCGCGCGCTAACCCTGCCGATGATCCACAGGCTTAACAGTGAATGGGGCATTCCCGCCGAGGTGCTGATCACCCCCTATCATCTCGACAAGGCGGCGTGACCGAGGATTCCTGGGAAGGGGCGCTCTTCAAGCAAAACTCATCGGGTCGATATCCACCTCCACCGCCAACTGCCCGCTTACCTTCGGTCCTGCCGCCAGCCACGCCCTGATATAGTCCTGCAGGGCGAAGTCCCTCGGGGCCTGCAGGATCAGGCGCATGCGGTGGCGGCCTCGGATCACGGCGATGGGCGCTTCGGCCGGGCCGAGCACGCGCAGGGCGGAATCGATCGGCGCCAGCTTGGCCAGCGCTCGGGCAAAGCCCTCGGCCTTGCCCTTGTCCTCGTCCGAGATCGTGAGCGCCGCCATGCGGCCATAGGGCGGCAGGCCGGCCTTGGCGCGGATGGCGATCTCGCGGGTGTAGAAACTCTCCTTGTCACCGGAGATAAGCGCCTGCATCACAGGATGGCCGGGGTCATAGCTCTGCAGCAAGGCCCGCCCCGGCCGGTCGCCACGACCGGCGCGGCCGGTGACCTGGCCCAGAAGCTGGAAGGTGCGCTCGGCAGCGCGCGGATCGCCGGTGCCGAGGCCGAGGTCGGCGTCGACCACGCCTACCAGTGTCAGGAACGGGAAATTGTGGCCCTTGGCGACGAGCTGCGTGCCGATCACCAGGTTCGCCTCGCCGCGCGCCACGCTGTCGAGTTCCTGTTTCAGGCGCTCGGCGCTGCCATGGATGTCGGAAGACAGGATCACCCTATGCGCGTCGGGGAAGAGGCCCGCAACCTCCTCGGCGATGCGCTCGACGCCAGGTCCACAGGGGGTGAGCGTGTCCTCGCCTTCGCAACTCGGGCAATTCCTTGGCACGGGGGCGGTGTGTCCGCAATGATGGCAGACCAGGCTCTTTCGGAAGCGGTGTTCGACCAGCCAGGCCGTGCAATTGGGGCATTGGAAACGATGGCCGCATTTGCGGCAGAGGGTGAGGGGGGCGTAGCCGCGCCGGTTCAGGAAGAGCAGGGCCTGTTCGCCGGCCTCCAAGGTCTGCTTCACCGCCGAGGCGAGGCTTGGCGAGATGAACTTGCCGCGCTCAGGCCCGCCGCTGCGCATGTCGATGGTTGCGATCTTCGGCAACGCCCGTCCGCCGAAACGCTCGGGCAGGCTGATATGGGCGTAGCGGCCGCGATCGGCGTTGACCCGGCTTTCGATCGAGGGTGTGGCGGATGCCAGCACCACTGGCGCATCGACCAGGCGCGCGCGTACGACAGCCATGTCGCGCGCATTGTAGCGCGGGCCGTCCTCCTGCTTGTAGGCGCTGTCATGCTCCTCATCGACGACGATGAGACGCAGATCCGCGAAGGGCAGGAACAGCGCCGAGCGCGCGCCCGCCACCACGGCCACCTCGCCCTTGGCGATGCCGTGCCAGAGCCGGGCGCGTTTATTGGGCGTCATGCCCGAATGCCATTCAGCCGGCCGCACGCCGAAACGCTGGGCGAAGCGGTCGAGGAACTGGTTGGTAAGCGCGATCTCCGGCAACATGATCAGCGCCTGGCCGCCTTGGCGCACGGCCTCCGCCACCGCCTCGAAATAGACCTCTGTCTTGCCCGATCCAGTGACGCCTTCGAGCAGCGCCGCCGAAAAGCGCCGGGCCGCCACGGCCTGCTCAAGGGACGTGGCGGCTAAAGCCTGAGCCGTGTTGAGGCTGGCGGTTGCAAAATCCAGGTTGGGCATGAGCGCCGGCGGTTCGGGCGGGAGGGCGATGGGCTCGACAGCCCCGGCATCGACTAACCCGTCGATCACGCCGGGCGAGACGCCGGCGGCATCGATAAGCGCGCGCTTATCATGCACGAAACCGTCGGCCAGATGATCCAGCACACGACGGCGCGCCGGTGTGAGGCGCTCGGGTTCGTGCTTGAAGCGATAGCCGATGCGGGGTTTTTCCGCTGGCAGTTCCGGCGCACGCAGGGCCATACGCATGATCATGCCGCGCGGAGTCAGCGTCCAGTTCGCCACCCATTCGATGAAGCGGCGCATATGGTCGGAGACCGGGGGCACGGTCAGGCGCTCCTCGACATATTTGAGACGATTGGAGGAGGCGGGCAGCATGCCGTCCCCATCCCAGACCACGCCGACGACCTCGCGGGGCCCCAGCGTGACGCGCACGACATCGCCCGGCATCAGCACAATGCCGAAGGGCACGCGATAGCTGTAGGTGCGCTCCAGCGCCACCGGCAGCAGGATCTCGACGACATCGCCTGGGTTGGCCATGGACTCTCGATAGTGCGGCGAATCCCTCTTCCGACTCGGGCGAGGGGCATGGCTGAGGGTCTAACCGTTTCAGGACTAGGTGCAAGCACCATGGAAATGACGAGCCTCACCTGGCTTTCGCGGAAAGCTCAGAGGCCAGTGATGCGTTTGCAGAGATTTCCAGAAAGTCTGCACGTCGATAGGGCGTCATACGTGCAGGCATCTGTTAAAATATTAATTAAATATAATTTAGTTATCTATCGATCTTATTATATGTTATTATAAATATTCAAAATCTATGTCAATAACATAGAAATATTTATTTTGATTTGTTATTGTAATAATATTTAAATTAGTCCTAAATAATCTTACGGAAGACAGGTGCAGATGGGCTATAATAAGACTGAAACTAATCCTGAAGGTGCTCATGGCACTGATGTGGGCTTCAGCACGGAGAAATTCGGCCGAGAGAAGACTCAGGGTTATCTCGATGCCTGGGAGGCCGATTGCGACGAGCTTCCGTCATCTCTGGATGATCGCAGTGCGAGCTATCGCCATGGCTGGTCGCTCGGCCGGGATGATCGTCTTGATCGAGCGCCAGCGCCTGAAGAGATAAACGAATTGGATACCGAAATGGCGCTCGCGACCGACATGGCGGACGAAACGGTCTGACGGCAAGACTGTTCGGCAGGCGGTTGGGCGACGCGAAACCCGATGATCGCGGAAGAGATGCGATGCAGGAGAAACACGGTGATGGCTAGTTTCGATCTCTTGAAAGTAGAGGAGCGCTTGGATGGGTTGCTTGTCTACAATGTGCGCATGCAGTCCGACGCGGGCAGGATGGAACTTCCCATTGTCGTGCAGGACCATGGAACTTCGCCCTTGAACGAAGCTGCCGTCATGCGTTCCGCACTGGGATTCGCCGAGGAATTCGCCGCATCGATCCGGCCTCGCCTCGGAAACGCAGTAGCTGCTCCCCGGGATCGGTGAACGGCGGCCCCGATCCGTTGAGTCTGCTCAGACCGACACGGTGGACGCGCCCTCTCCAGCAACGATGTTGGTTCCAAGAGCCTCCAAACTGTCCGCGCTCTCTGCGTAGCCTTGCGCCTTCTTGCGGGCTCGTCTAATCACCGCCCATTCCAATCGGTGGTGATGACAATGGCGACGCAAAAGCTCCTCCTTCTTCCTGGTGATGGCATCGGTGTCGAGGTAATGGCGGAGGTCAAGCGCCTGATCGCCTTCCTCAACAAGTCGGGCCTCGCCTCCTTCGAGACCGAAGAGGACCTTGTCGGCGGCGCCGCCTATGACGCACATGGCAAGGCCATTTCCGAAGACGCCATGAAGCGCGCACTCGCCGCCGATGCCGTGATGTTCGGCGCGGTCGGCGGACCAAAATGGGCCGATGTGCCCTATGCGGCGCGCCCGGAGGCCGGCCTGCTGCGGCTGCGCAAGGATCTCGGCCTGTTCGCCAACCTGCGTCCGGCCGTGTGTTATCCGGCGCTGGCCGATGCTTCCTCGCTGAAGCGCGAACTGGTCGAGGGCCTCGACATCATGATCGTACGCGAACTCACTGGCGGCGTGTATTTCGGCGAGCCGAAGGAAATCGTCACGCTGGAGAGCGGCGAGAAGCGCGCCATCGACACGCAGGTCTACACCACCCATGAGATCGAGCGCATCGCCCGCGTCGCCTTCGACCTCGCCAAGGTGCGCAAGAGCCTGGTGCACTCCTCCGAAAAGCACAATGTCATGAAGTCCGGCGTGCTGTGGAAGCAGGTCGTCACCGCTGTGCACAAGGCCGAATATCCCGAGCTCAAGCTCGAGCACATCCTTGCCGACAATTGCGGCATGCAACTGGTGCGTACGCCCAAGCAATTCGACGTCATCGTCTGCGACAACCTGTTCGGCGACATGCTCTCCGACGTCGCCGCCATGCTGACCGGTTCGCTGGGCATGCTGCCCTCAGCCTCGCTCGGGGCCACGGATCCGGCCACCGGCAAGCGCAAGGCGATGTACGAGCCGGTGCACGGTTCGGCCCCCGACATCGCCGGCAAGGGCCTCGCCAACCCCATCGCGACGCTCGCCTCTTTCGGCATGGCGCTGCGCTATTCCTTCGGCCTGTCGGAAGCGGCCGACCGCCTCGACGCCGCAATTGCGCAGGTGCTGGGCGAGGGCTTGCGCACCAAGGACATCGCGGCGGTGGGCCAGAACGCGGTCTCGACCAGCGACATGGGCGGGGCTGTCATCAAGGCGCTGGAAACTGCGAGGTAGCCCTGGGAGCGCGGACGTCTCATCCGCTCTTGATACCGTAGCATTTGCAAAGGGGCGCCACCGCGAGGTTTTCGCCCTTTTTTCTGGCTGCGTCGTTTCCAAGAGCGGGCGAGGCGTCCGCGCGCCCAGGAGATGCGCGCCTTTATTCTTTCGCCATCAGCCTCTACACTGCCGCCCGAGCCGGCACGCGACTTGCATCGGGCTCTCGATCGGGCGCGCCATGATCATTCCGCTGTACGACGACAACCCCCACCGACGGATCTCCCAGGCCTGGGTGAACTGGGGCTTGATCGCGGCCAATGCGGCGGTGTTCTTCTTTTTCCAGTCGGGGTATGTTCCCGGCACCTTCGTGGCCGACACGGCGGGCTTCACCTACTCTTACGGCACCATTCCCGTGGTCCTGTTCCAGAAGATGAATCTGCCGCCGGAATATCTGCGCGTGCCGGAATGGCTGACACCGGTCACTTCGGCCTTCGTGCACGGCTCCTGGATGCATCTGACCGGCAACATGCTGTTCCTGTGGGTGTTCGGCGATAATGTCGAGGACGATCTCGGTCACTTCAAATATCTGTTCTTCTATCTCGCCTGCGCGGTGCTCTCGACTTTCGCCTACGCCCTCACGGCGCCGGATTCGACCAGTCCGCTTATCGGCGCCTCCGGCGCGATATCGGGCGTGGTGGCGGCCTATGTCCTTCTGCATCCCAACGTGAAGATCTGGGTGCTGGTGCTCTTCCGCATTCCGTTGAAGCTGCCGGCCTATTGGGCCATCGGCGCCTGGATCCTCTATCAGGCCTATTTCGCGCTCTATGCCTATTTCGTCACCGCCACCGACGATGTCGCCTGGTTCGCCCATCTGGGCGGCCTGGTTGCCGGCGCCGTGCTGGTGCTGCCGCTGAAAAGCTCGGACGCGCCCCTGTTCGACCGCGCCCCGCCGCAGGCCCAGAACGACTGGCGCGATACCTTCGACTGAGGCGCGCCAGCGACCGCGCCGTTCCAAGGATGTTGATCCTGCCTCAAAGCCGCGCATGAGCAGGCTGACACCTATCCCCCTGTGTCCGCGCGTGATCTCAGCTCGTCGCCGGGCGATTCTTGACCGCATGGCGCTTGGCCGCCTTTGTCTTCGGCTTCTCCGGGGCGGGAGCAGCGGCTGGTGCCGGGACTACCGGGGCGGCGTCGGCCAGGTGCGGTGTCGAGCGATAGGTCTGCAAGAGTTTGGTGCCGTAGAACTGTTCCAGCGCCATGCTGCTGGTCAGACCCGACATGGTGTCCTGAACGCTATCGTCCTTCTGGCTTGCGGCGATGACCGCGCCGATGACGCCATTGACGGCGCCGTTGCCGGTGACGAAAAGCGGTACGGTACGCGGCGGCGTAGCCTTGTCGTCGGAGGTCACGGTCATGGTGCTGGCCATGCGGTTGTTGTCCCCGATGAGCAACGAGCGCAACGCATCTTTCTGATGATACCCGAGCACGACGATGGAGACGTGCTGGGGTGCGCCGGTCTGGGGGAGGCTCAGCCTGTCGGCCGCCAGCTTCTGCTCCACACGCGGCGCGAGATCCGGTGGTAGTGCCTCCGACGCCGGAGACGTCACGGTGATGTCCTTGATATAGGCCTGGCCGGGCGTGGGAAACATGCCGGGGGTACCGCAACTGGCGAGACTGGTGGCAAGGAGTAAAGCGGCAGCAGGCTTCATGGCAGTAGGTAACATGAGTGCTTTCATGACTTAAGGGAAATGTAGACATGATCCACCGTGCGGCGGCCTTGCAATGCGAACTTTGGGGAATCGAGGGTTATCAACAAGGGGCTGAGCAGAGGACGGGATGTCGTACCTCATTGCGGTCGGCAAGCCTTCCCGACGTCGAGTCTTGTGGCAAGAGAAGGCCGGGCACGATCACACGCCAGATTATGCCTCTCCCACAATGCCCCGCACCAACCCCGGAACAGCCGGCGCCTCTCTGCAGGCTTGCGTCATCCCCCTTAATGTTTAAGGCCGCGCGCCGACGCTGCTAAAAAGTGTGGCTTTTCTAACGCTTGGATTTCTGCCGATATAGTGACCCGGGTAGCTCTGCTGGTTTACACTAGCTGTGGCAGGAAAAGGATCTTGTATGCATTGGCGACATCGCCTCGGCGCATCGATCATCATCGCGGCGAGTTGCTGGTCGAGTGCCGCCCTGGCGGACAAGCGAGTTGCGCTGGTCATCGGCATCGACCACTACGCCAAGGGCAATGGCCCGGTTTCGGCCCCCGATCTTGCCAATCCCGTCAATGACGCCAGGTCCCTGCGCGATTCGCTGGAAAAGCTCGGGTTCACCGTCGTCTATGGCGAGGACATCAAGAAAGACGAATTCGAGGCCGATCTCGACACGTTCGAGGACCAGGCGCGGGATGCCGATCTCGCGCTGGTCTATTTCTCCGGGCACGGCTCCACCTTCGAGAACCAGCCCTACCTCGTGCCCGCCGATGCGACTTTCGACGAATTGCGCCGGGCCGAGCGCAGTGTGATCCCGGTGGAAGACGTGCTGTCCCGGCTGCGCGAGGCCAAGGGGGTTCGGATCGCCCTGTTCGACGCCTGCCGCGACAATACCGCCGAGCAGGCGCTCAAGCAGAGCACGGCGAAGACGCGCGCGGTCGGCCAGGAGCGCGGGCTCGCCCGCATCCAGAGCGCGGAGGGGTTGATCGTCATGTATGCCGCGCAGCATCTGCAGACCGCCAAGGACGGCACGGGCGACCATTCCCCCTTCGCCTCGGCGTTGCTCACGCAGTTGCCCGTGCCCAATGTCGATATTACCGAGACGCTCAACAACGTGGCCCGCTCGGTGATATCGGCCACCAATGGGGCTCAGAAGCCCGAGCTGGTCATCGATCTCTTCGACAAGTTCACGCTGGTGAATACCGCCGGGGCCGCGACGGCGCCATCCTCGGTGCCAGCACCTGTGGCACCAGCCCCATCCGTCGATCCGCGCCTCGCCGAGGCCGCGCTGATCTGGCCTTCGCTCTCCTCCTCCTCGGACCAGAACGCTCTCGCGGAATTTCAGAAACGCTATGCCGGGTCGATCTACGCCACCATGGCCGGAGACA
>Ga0206946_1263_pt1 | contig 10036 bp, 8 predicted proteins | sample Alteio_BWOrgHeat_2_FD_152965 | JGI IMG/M metagenome (GOLD analysis project Ga0206946, IMG submission 152965) | Enriched cells from forest soil in Barre Woods Harvard Forest LTER site, Petersham, Massachusetts, United States -... | ecosystem: Environmental > Terrestrial > Soil > Temperate forest > O... | reverse complement strand
CTCGGCCATCCAGCCTTCATCTCGGGCGATGTTGGTGGCGATGCGGAGGGCGCAGCACTTTTTGCCGAGGAGGGCGTTGCCGCCGTAGCCGCTGCCGTAGGACCAGATCTCGCGGGTCTCGGGGAAGTGGACGATGTACTTTTCGTCGTTGCAGGGCCAGGGGACGTCCTGTTCGCCCGGTGCGAGGGGAGCGCCGACGGTGTGCATACAGGGGACTACGCGCTTCTCGTCTTTGTCGATCTCGGCGAAGACGGGAGTGCCGATGCGGGCCATGATGCGCATGTTGACGACGGCGTAGGCGGAGTCGGTGAGCTGGACGCCGATTTGCGACATGGGAGAGCCAACGGGACCCATGGAGTAGGGCAACACGTACATGGTGCGTCCACGCATGGCACCGCGGAAGAGCTGCTTCAGTTTGCGGCGCATCACGAAGGGGTCTTCCCAGTTGTTGGTGGGGCCGGCGGTGTCTTTGGAGAGGGAGCAGATGAAGGTGCGGTCTTCTACTCGAGCGACGTCGTTGGGGGCGGAGCGGGCGTAGAAGCAGCCGGGCCAGAGCTTCTGATTGAGGCGAGTGAAGGTGCCGGCCTGGATGAGCTGGTCGCAGAGGAAGTCGTACTCGGCCTGGGAGCCGTCGACCCAGTGAATGTCGTCGGGCTGGCAGAGGTCTGCCATCTTTTCGACCCAACGGATGAGGTGTTTGTTGGTTGTGGGAGGGACGGCAAGGGATGCGGTGGGGGTGGCCGTTTCGGTCTTCATAAAAGAGAGTTACTTCCTTCAATAGATAAGTGTTCGCCTCCGCAGGGGGGCTGTCAACCTTGTGGGAGTGGCGGGAGAGTATTCAGATTATTGTTGCGTGCGCGCCAGATATCGAGCAGCGTCGTTGTGATGGTAAAGGCCAGAGGGCCGAGGATGACGCCGGAGAATCCGAAGATAACGACGCCGCCAAGGATTGCGAGAAGGATGGAGACGGTGTGCTGGTGAAGTTTGGAGCCGACCAGCACGGGGTAGAGAAAGTTGTCGATGCTGCTGACGACGAATGTTCCCCAGGCGGCGAGGATGGCGGCCTTGCCCCAATGGCCTGTGAGGCCAAGGTAGAGGGCGACGGGAACCCATACTACGCTGGCACCGATGGCTGGGAGGATCGAAACGATGAGCGTCATAGCCGTCCATAGCATCGTGTTGGGTACCCCGAGCATCCAGAAGGCGAGGCCGGAGAGTAAGCCTTGGACGACGCCGATCGCGAGCCGGCCTAGAGCTGTCGCGTTGATCGTGCTGGTCATGTTGTCGAGCAGTTCGTCGGTCTCCTGCTTGTTGAGGGGCAGGAGAGACCGTGCGAAAGAGATCGCCAGTTCCTGATCGCGGTAGAGGAAGAAGAGGATGAAGAGCAAGATGATGAGCTGCACGGTGGCGCCGAAGGAGTAACTGAGAAAGCCGGTGAGGAGGCCACCCAGGACGGCGGCCATTGTGCGGACAGTGTTTTGCAGATCAATGTTGTTGGAGATGATGTGAATGTCAGATGCGATGGTGGGATGGGCTTCGAGGAATTGGGAGAGGCTCTTTTGGGGGACGTCGCTGCGGAGAAAGATGATGATGGTGGTGGTTCCCTGGACGAGATCCTGCAGGATGAAGAAGCAGGGAATGACGACGCTGAGGATGACGAGGACGACTGCGATTATGGAGGAGAGGTTACGGTTCTTGATCTTGTGGGTCAGCGCTTTGTAAGGGCGGTGGGTAATGACGGCTAGGACGACGGCTCCGATGATGGCAGAGAGGAAAGGGTAGATGACAAAGAAGCAGATGACGACGGCGCCGAAGGTCAGGAGGAAGAAGGTGATCTGCTTCCAGATATTTTTCTGGACGTTGTCTTGTGCCGGTTGAAGGTCCATCTGCATTTGGTTGCTCGCTCGTGGATTCGGGTTGTTGGCTCGACGGGTTGATAGTACCCCTTCCCCCTACTAAAAGTCCTAAAGTCTTCGAAGGAAAAGGCTTGGGTCCGGACTTCAACCTAGGTACCCATTAAATGAAGACGCCCGGTAGGGGGCCGGGCCGTGCTTCTCTGTCAAGTTAAGTCGGTCAGTGATGTCGAGGGAAACGCCTTTGGAAAGGGGAGGCTTATCTAGTTTTCCGGTCGCGGTGGAGGGATTCTCCATCGCGAGAAAGCGAGAACATAGAGGAGGATCAGGTTCACGAGGGGAAAGATCATGAAGACGCCAAAGATGCGGGGGAAGCCTGCCTTACCGAAGATCTTCCAGTAAGGAATGATGAGGATAAGAGCTGCCACGAGAACGAAGAGCACGACAGGGAGCATGTGCTCGTGCACCACAGTGATGTAGGTATCGGTCGATTGGTAGTCCTGTTGGCTCATGGGCCGGAATGATACGCCGGGTGGAGTGAGGAGTCCAGAGATGTAAATGTTGTCACCTTCTGTGCCGGGTAGGGGATTTCCAGGCACAGAAGGTGAGCGTAAGGGGGAAGTTCGTTATGACTTGAGGCGTGAACGGACTTTGAACAGCGCAAATGCGATCAGGCCGGAGGCAGCTTCGACGAATGTTGCGGGTTCGGGTGTGGCAATTGTAAGTTCTCCAAACAGGCCGTCCTGCTGATTGTCGATGCCGGCGGTGAAATATACCGCGTTAGTATTCACGCCGGTTCCGCCGGTGCGGTCCTCAAGCGCCCACAGGAAGTCGTTAACGATTGGCTGGCCGTCTGGTCCGTCAAGCGTGCCCAGGAATGCGTCCGTGGTTGGGTCGTAGGCGAGGATCTCGCCGTTGCCGAAGTTGCCGACTAACAAATCGTTGCTGAACATGCCGAAGTTAGCGGGAGCAATAACGAGTCCCCAGGGTGAGAAGAGAGCGCCACCGCTGGCGACGCGTTTTATGAAATTGCCAGCTGTATCGTACTCATCGACAAAGCCGCCGGACGCGCCAGAGTAGGTCACATAGAGGTTCGATCCGATGGTCTGGATATTGAATGGGGTGAAACCTCCGGGCAGGGTGGGATCGACGAACTTACCGGCGAACGTCGTGCTCGTGACGTCCGTCCATGACGAATTGAATACATGGATTGAGCCGCTCGCACTCGCCGCATACAGGAAGGTCGAACCGCCACTCGTATTTTGCGCTAGGCCGGTGTAGACCGCACCGGGCGTCGAGGCCATGACCACCGCTGTGGTGCCTGCGCTTCCATTCCAGGCAGCAATCGTGCCGTTGAGAGTGTCGAAGATAAAGCTCGAAGCTGTACCATTCACCGGGAATCCGGTGCTGTTGTTGAATACCTGGCCGGTCGGTCCGGTGGGTGGAGTGGCACTGGGCGGGATTGTGACAACCAGAGGGGTGATGGCTCCAGCGCCGTTGTAAAGAGTGGACGTTCCGTTTCCTTGATTTGAGACCCAAAATGGAGACGTCGCCGAGAAGGACACGCCCCAGGGATTGACGAGGTGGGGATCGGTAGTGACGGCAAGACCAGGGACGTTGGACACAAGATTAGTCTGGTTGAACGAGTCGGCACGTACGAACGTGGGAGCAAACGCCAATGCGAGCGCGCACGTCGCTTTGACAAAACGGTCGATGGAGTGAGGCTTTAGCATGAGGAGGCTCCTCAGATTGGCAGGATCGCCGGAATTTCTATCTCGTGCGGGGCCCGGGTGAAGGTGAACGAAGTATATACATCGGTCACTACGGCTGGTGTTGCATGGCTGTCAAAAGGTTGTCTTCTTTTTGTCTCGTTTTTGTCACCGGCACGGATGGATTTGGGAGTGCGGGCAGACCGTCGATCGGATTCTTACCTTCTTTTTAACGCTTCGAGTTCGTCGAGGGTGCGAGGCCAGTCTGCGCCGAGAAGACGCGATAAGCTGCGGTCTGCGAGGACTTTACCGTCGGTCTGGCATTGAGGGCAGTAGTTGGTCTCGTTGTCGGCGTAGCGGATGCGCTGGATGGGCTGGCCGCAGGTGGGGCAGGGCTGGCCGAAGCGTCCGTGGACGGCCATGTCGCTGCGGAAGGCTGTGACTTTTTCGGGGAAGGATTGGGCGGCTTCGGCGGTGAGGCGGTCGATCCAGAGCTTGAGGGTATCGCGGGTGGCGGTGTAGAGGTGCTTCCATTGATCATCGGTGAGTTTGTGGGTTTTGAGGATGGGAGAGAGCCTGGCGGCGTGGAGGATCTCGTCGGAGTAGGCGTTGCCGATGCCGGAGAGGATGCGCGGGTCGGTGAGGGCTCGCTTGAGGGTGCGGTTTTCGGTGGTCAGGGCGGTGCGGAAGGCTGCAAGATCGGTGGCGAAGACGGCTTTCTCGAAAAGCTCCAGGCCGCCGGGGTCGATTTCTTTGGCGGCGGCTTCGTTGGAGTAGAGGTGAGGGGAGGCTCGGCGCTTGGAGCCGGCTTCGGTGAGGACGAGAGAGCCGTTGGGGAAGTCGAAGGCTGCGAGATTGTTACGGCCGCCGAGTTTGGCTCCGAGGGGGCGCCAGTGGAGGCGTCCGGCGATCATGAGGTGCAGGACGAGCCAGATGCCGTTATCGAACTGGATGGCGATGCGTTTGCCGATACGGTGGAGGCTGCGGACGGTGTGGCCTTCGATCTCTTCGATTCGTGGCTGTACGGTGCGGAGGAGGAATGGGCTGGCGATGCGGATGTGGGTGAGTGGCTGGCCTACGATGCGTGGTTCAAGGGCGGAGAGGTAGGCGGTGATGTCGGGGAGTTCCGGCATGTGGTTGGAGAGATGATAACGGTTGCCGGTAGTTTCAGCGTAGTCGTGCACACGATCCGTGCATCTTCGAATCAAATATTGTTTCGATCTATCGAGTGAGATGCGCGTAAGCTCTTTCCATCCAAAAGGAGGCTTATGGTACGTAGACAATTCTTCTCACGACTTGCGCAATTGGCGGCCGTACCGATGGCGATGGCTGGAGGTTTTGTTCAGGGACAAGCGATGCACAAGCCGCTCAAAATCATGATGAAGAGCGCGTGGGGCTCGGACGATCCGACCAAGGCGGCGTTTCCTTTTCTGCATGGGCTGGCGCTTGCGGAGGCGGGACATGAAGTGCAGATTTTTCTTCTAGGAGAGGCGGTTGGGCTGATGCGAAAGACGCTTGCCAATGCGGTGACTCCGGTTGGATGGCCACCTGTAGGAGAGACGTTGGATAAACTCGCCGCGAAGCATGTGCAGATCTACGCTTGTGGCGCGTGCTCCCGTGCCAGGGGCGTGACCGAGGCGGATCTGAATAATTATGGAGCTAAGTTTGGCAATCCGGCGATATTTGTTTCGCTGGTTGAATGGGCTGATCGTGTGATCACGGAGTAGGTATTGGAGGATGAAGAGTGCGGTCGTCTTTCGGACGATGTCCCACATCTCAGAATCGAGATGTGGGGCAGCCGGCACCCCGGCATTTGGGCACACGCGACTTAATTGGGGGTCGGTGGGTCGACGTGGTCGATGACGATGACTGGGACGGGTTCTTTGGCGGGCTCGAGTTTGAGACCGAGCTGCTCCTGGATGGCGGTGAAGAGGGATGGAGCCGCGGAGTTGTCGGCGACGGGTGCGTCATCGGGCGTCCACTGGAGCTTGAGATCGTAGCGGTCGGTGAGGTTGGTTTTATCGACGACGATGCGACCGGTGAGCTGGGAGAGTTTATCGGCGATGATGGCCATGGGAAGCCCCTGGCCATTGAAATAGGTGCGGCTGATGCCGATGGTTTTGCCGTTGGATTGAGACGGAAGGAGCTTCGATCCGCCCTTAGCAAGTAGGAGATCGTAGGCTGGCATGGTGCGTGTGTCTTGATGGAGTTTAAGGTGGAAGCGGTCGGCGAGCAGGGCTTGGACCATGTGGCGCTTGAGGTCGTGGTTTGGATCTGATGCGAAATGCTTGATTTGATCGTCGGCGTCAGCCTTAGCCTGGATGTCGAAGCGGGTGGAGGTGAGCCAGGACGGTCCGTCGAGGATCTGCTTCTCGGGCATGTCATAGGCCCATGCCATAAGAGCGATAAGGGTGATGTTGAGGGCGCTGAAGCGCTCGTCTGGAGGGTAGTTGATGTGAGTATGGCCGTCGGGAGAGGGAGCAGCGGGCTTTATGGTGGCTACTTCGAAGGTCGGGGTAGATGCCTGCGCGTGAGCTAGTTGAGTGGCGAGGAGGAAAAATAGTAGGAATTTCGGTAGAGCCATGTCGTTCAGTATAGAAGTGCTGAGTGCTATTTTTGCGCTGCTGCCAGCCTCTGCTCAAGAGCTGGTGACAAGGAGCTCTGGAAGGTTGGCTCGATTGTCTTCGTGAGCATCAGCGCTTTCTGGTAGTACGGTGTGGCTTCTTCCTGCCTTCCGATTGCGTCCAGTGCTTTTCCCATCATTTGGTTTACGCTGGCTGACTCGGGTGCAATCGATTCTGCCTGCTGCGATTCGGCGAGGGCAGCGGGAAAGTCTTTTGCTTGCAGAAGAACGCCCGCTTTCTGGACATGACTAAGGGCGGCGGCGAGAGGTATATCGAAATGTCCGTCGTAGACGAATACGCCGTAGTCGATGTCTGCAACGGGCTTTAGTTTCTTGAACTGTTCGTACGGGTTCAGAGCGCCCGGGCCGAACTCAAAACCGGCGAGAACACCGGCGCTCATCAGCACAGGGCCATCGATGGCGGGTGGGATGTCGTGGGGCGAATCGAAGTAGAGCGAGTCGGCTGTGATGAGAGGTTTGCAGGGAATGCCGTAGTAGCTGTAGTCGGCAACGCCCTGGCCGAAGTAGGCGAACCAGCAGTTCTTGATGTTGTGCTCGTCGAGGTAGAGCTTGACGCTTTTGAGCTGCTGTCCCCAATCGGAGCTGGAGTCGCTGAGGTAATTGTGAACGTTTGCGGGGCCGCCGAAGGCTTCGTTCGCATAGGAGACGTAGGCAGGGAAGGCTTTGAGGACGGAGACTGCCTGAAAGACGAGTAGAGCGGCGACGACATAGGACCAGCGGCGGTTCGCCTGAATCAGCGTCCAGACAGCTCCCGCGATTGCTACTGAGAGAAAGATGTAGATGGGCAGAACGTGTCGGACACCGATGTTCATACCGCCTGCCATTGCGAAGATCATGTAGACGGAGGCGGGGATGATCATGTAGAGAATCTCGCGCTGGCGACGGAAGCGACCAGTTGCCGTGGCCCAGATGGCGATTCCAAGCAGAATCAGGAATGTCAGGGTCGACTTGATCAACACGGCGATGGGGAAGTAGAACCAAACCGGATGAGCGTAGGTGGTTCCAAGCAAAAAACTGTGAAAGGCCTTGGACTGGAAGAGGACGTGGGCGAAGCCGTAGATGTATGACTCGGGAAGGAGGTGCCATTTGGCAAAGACGCCTAAGACGTTCGCGAGAAACGGGCTGGGGACGCGGTGCAGTTGCGCAGTCATTGCAGGATTCAGCTGGAGGCCTCCTTCGCGTGCGGCGTAGCGGAAGCCGTACCAGGCCCAGAGGACGGTCAAGGAGATGAGGGAGATTGCGATAAATTCCAGAGCGAGGCGAGAGGCGTATTTTGCGGTTGGTTGCGCGGTCGAAGATTGCCGCTGCAGGGAAAGCTCCACAACGGAGAGCAAGATCAGCATGGGGAAGAGGAGGACGGCGCTGTGCTTGCTTGCGAGAGCGAGGCCGACCACGAGACCGACGGTGATGAGTCGTGGGATGGTCGGACGGTTCGTGTAGCGGTAGAAGGCGTAGATTGCCCAGAACATGAAACAGGCTTGTGCGGCGTCGGTTGTAACGAGTGCGGAGTGAGCGAGCAGGGTTGGGTCGAAGGAGATTAGAGCGAGGGCGATGAGGCCTGCTCCTGTGCCAAACATCTCGCGGGTGGCGAGAAAGACGAGGATGGCTAGCGCAAGCGTCAGCAGGGAGGTCGCCATGCGGGCGCGGAAGAGGATGGTGTTGGCATCGTTTTGGAAGATGAAGTCTTTTCCGCCGATGACTTCCTGGAGCCTGTAGGGGCGATCGAGCAGGGGAGGCATCTTGAGGGTCATACCCCGGAGTGGAAGAGCAGCCAGGAATTTGAGAAGCGGAGGGTGCTCGGGGTTGAGGCCGAAGTCGCCTTTCCGTTGCATGTAGGCGGCGTAGGTGTGGTCGGCTTCGTCCCACGTGGAAGAGTTTGCACGCGCCAGGAGGGTGAGCTGCAGGCCGATGATGGCAAGGAAGAATGCAACAGCGATGACGACAAGAGTGCGGCGAAATTTCATTTCAGGTTGAATCCTCAGGCCAACCAGCCACTCTACTACGTGTGAATCGCCGCAAAGCTTGATCTGGCCGATTACTGAGGACTTCGTGCGCTGATTAGAGTTCCATGGCGAATTGGTGGGAGGGTTCGTACGTGGTGGGTTTGGGTTCGGTGGAGAGGTCGAGGATTAGGCGCTCGAGGACGAGGAGTTTGTTGGCGGGGGAGCTGCGTAGTTCGAGGTCGGCGCGCGCTACGAGGCGGATGGCTCGGGTGAGTTCGCGGCGGGATTTGTAACGGCGGGCTTGCTTGATGAGGTCTTCGGCGGCGAAGGGGGGCATGCGGAAGCCTTGCCAGAGAACCTGCCAGATGGCGCGGGGATCGCGCACGTTTTTTTCGGAGATGATGAGCATCTGGCGGAAGGTGCGGGCGAGCATGTAGAGATGGCCGATGGCTGCGTCTTCGCCGCCGTCCGAGGCGTTGAGGAGGCCGTGGAGGAGGAGCAGGGCTCGGGGGCGGTCCTTGGCGGAGATGGCGTCGGTGAGCTCGTAGAGGCTGCGCTGTTTGGCGGCTAGGACCATGGTTTCTACGTCGCCTAGGGTGACTCGGTTGCGGGCGAGGGGCGGAGTTTGTGGTGCTTCGGTTGAAACGGGTGGCTGAAAGGAGGGGACGGCTGTGGCGCTAGCTGATTCCTCGGGGTCCTTCGGTTGCGCGCCGTCCGCTCCGCTCAGGATGACGGTGTTATTGGTGGCAGCTGGTGTGGGTGCGGAGACGTAGAGGAGGAGTTTTTCGAACTCGCTGGAGATGAGCATCATGTCGGCGCCGAGTGAGTCGACTAGCTCGCGGGCGGCGTCGGGGTCGAAGCGGATGTTGCGGGATTCGGCGGTGGTGGTGACCCACTTGATGGCGTCGGTCTCGTCGACGCGGGCTAGCTCGATGATGCCGCACCAGTCGCCGAGGGTCTCGCGGATTTTTTCGAAGCGCTCCTTGTCCTGATAGTCCATCTTGCGGAGGTCGGTGGGGATACGGAGATGGTCGGCGACGAAGAGGATGAGCGCCGAGGGGTTCGGTGAGCGAAAGTAGGCGTCGATGGCGGCGAATTCTTCTTTTTTGCTGCCTCGGCCGTAGAGATTTTTCAGGTTGCGGATGAAGAGGACCTGGAAGGGCGCCATGAGGGATGGGGTCTGGGCGCGGTCGAGGGCTTCGAAGATGCTGGTCTCGGCGAGGTCGATATCGTGGAGGGAGAAGTCGCGGAAGCCCTCGGGGACAAGGGTGGAGAGGACGGTTTTGCGGCAGCGGTCGTAGAGGAAGATTTCGTCGCCGATGAGGACGTAGCCGGGGCGGAGGGTGGTGGGGTCGGCGATTTCGGTGATGAAGCGGTCGGTTGCGGCGAAGCTGCGGAGTGAGGGCATTAGAAGGACTCCAGCATATCGCTTACAACGGCCTGGGCGAAGTCTCTTGCGACGCGACGGACGGCGGGGGAATCTTCCTGGATAAAGCCGCTGAGGTCTTGCGTGGATTGGTATTGTTCGCGGAAGGTGATGGCGTCGTTCTGATAGAGAACGCGGCCATCGTGGGCGGTGAGGATGAGTTTGGCGGTGATGCTGACGAGGTAGCTGGAGGTTTGGCCAGTGGTGGCGTCGTAGGTGAGGGGAGAGGCGGTTTGAGAGAGGATGGTGCCGCGAAAGGTGGCGTCGGCGTCGGGGGAGTCGGTGTTGAGGATGGTGTAGTGGGTGCGGGTGTTGAGCTCGCGGATGGTGGCCTGGGTGAAGGCCATTTCGGTGTGATAGGCCTGGGCCTTGGTGGTGAAGATGGGAACGGCGAGGGTGTGGACGTTCGCGGGGATGTGGGTGGCCGAGCCGGCTTGATGGTAGCCGCATCCGGTGAGGGT
>Ga0206946_1262_pt1 | contig 10076 bp, 3 predicted proteins | sample Alteio_BWOrgHeat_2_FD_152965 | JGI IMG/M metagenome (GOLD analysis project Ga0206946, IMG submission 152965) | Enriched cells from forest soil in Barre Woods Harvard Forest LTER site, Petersham, Massachusetts, United States -... | ecosystem: Environmental > Terrestrial > Soil > Temperate forest > O... | reverse complement strand
CTTAATAATACACAGTAATGGTAAATTCTTTGCTTCTATCAATTAATTTTAAAAGTTGAGCATGACGTGAAAATAATTTCTGGAAAATCGTTTCAACCACAAGGTCAGTTAGCCTTGATCGTCAGCCGTTTCAATCACAGCATTACAGAAAAATTACTCAGCGGTGCTTTAGAACGTATCGAAGAATTACAATTTGATTCTGAGCGATGCACGATCATTTGGGTGCCTGGCGCGGTAGAGATAGGTATTGTTGCGCAGCGGCTCGCGCGATCAGCGAAATATCAAGCCATCATTTGCTTGGGAGCGGCTATTTGTGGTGAAACGGATCATTATCGTTATGTCTGTCAACACGTGACTGAAAATTGTCGTACATTGGCACTGCAGTACGATATTCCAATTATCTTTTCAGTATTGACAACACAGACCGTAGCACAAGCCGAAGACAGAGTAGGTGGCCGTAAAGGACACAAAGGGCGTGAGGCTATCGATGCTGCTTGGGACATTATGTCAGTGTTAGAGCAGCTCTCTATCGATTAAAATTAATTTAAATTAATTTTAAATCTAGACATGAGTTTCAATATGTTGGTATGATCATTTATGTTGGATTTCGAAAAGTAATTTAAAAATAAAATTATAAGGAAGTTATTATGGATAACCCCCTGCCGTCCTCTTCTGGTTCTAATAAGAATAATCCTCAAGAAAAACTTTTCCTTGCTATTTCGCATAATAATCGTATTGAGATACAACGTCTCACAGAAATATTAGGTCACTCAGGCGACTATGCCTTTGATGTTTTTAATGATGGATTGATGACGCGTGTCTTAAGGAAAACCAGAGCACCGGGATTGTTCAAGTTTATTCTGGAGTTAGCTAAAGCTAAAATAACAGATTCACAATTTTCTGACTGGATCAACGGAGGTCCAGGTAATAAACCACCTTTGATACGTGCCTTGGAAAAACACTTATTTAATGAAGCCCTTTTACTCATTAAATACGGTGCTGATGTGCGTAAAAAAGATCCGAACACTGGAAGAACTCCTTTGCTTGTAAGTGTTGTTTCAGGAGATTTAGATTCTGTTAAAAATATTATCGCTGCGGGTGCTGCTCAAGATCTAGAAGTGGCGACGTTTGGGGAAGGAATGCTGCCTATACATTATGCAGCGCGTAACGGTGAGCTTGAAATTTTCAAATTTCTTTTAGAAACAAAAAAGAATTTTAATGCATTTACCGCAAGGCAAAAAGACTCATCTTTAATGCTTGCAGCTAAGGGTGGGCACTTAAAGATTGTGGAGGAACTACTGAGGTATCCAGGGATTCATCCTAATCATCGTAATAATTTAGATCGTACCGCTTTGCATGAAGCTGTCTTAGCTAAGCATGGGGAGATTGTAAAACTATTATTAAAAGCGGGTACTTCTTTATCAAATACAGGTGGATTCGGAACTAGCAATAGTGTTTTACACGACGCAGTTGTTACAGGTGATAGGGAGATTGTTCAGCATATTATTTCGCAGATAATGAAAGAGTATGCCGTCGATCCAAATATGGCATCTTTTTTACTTGATGCGCGTAATGACTTGGGAAATACCCCATTCATGTTGGCAGCGCAGAGCGGAAGGATTGATCTCATAGAATTGATGCTAGAGACAGGGTTCATTAATAAAGAGACTCTTAATCAGCATAATTATTCTGGGTTAACTTCACTGCATCTGGCGTGTAGAGAAGGCAATGAGGCAACTGTAAAATTTCTTTTAGAGAAAGATGCCAATGTTTTACAGAGAGCGGAAAATGGACCTTCTGTTCTGAGTCAAGCAGTGATGGGTAATAATAAGGATATTCTCACTCGCATTCTTTCCTTATTGAAGGAGCATTTCTCTAAAGAACCCGAAGCATTTAAAAAAATGCTGGATGCTACAGAACATGATCTAAGCGATGCCTACGCCTACGATGCCTACAACAATAACGATAATTCATTTGATGAGCTTGAGCCAGCAACTTTACTGATGACTGCGGCAAAGAACGGTAAAGTCAATGCCATTAACGCTTTAGTTCAGGAGGGTGCCAATCTTGAAGTAACTCAGCAGAATTCGAAAAGAACTGCTTTGCATTGTGCCTGTGTTACAGGCAATGAGGCTGCTGTACGAAAATTATTAGAGTTTAAGGCGGATGCTTTAGCGAGAACAAAGAGTGGAACTACCTTACGTGAAGCAACAAAAAGCGATCCAACTATTTTCAAATTGATACTTGAGGCCTATGAAAAAAAATTAGGTAAAAATTCAGATGCTTTGCATGCATTGCTTAATGAGCTAGATACAGATGGAAATACCGTACTCATGCTGATCGCTGATAACCCGGGGTTTCCCAGTGAATTTTTTGTAAAGCCTTTATTAGAATTAGGCGCTGATCCAAATATCTTAAGTTCTCCTGACAAAATAACAGCGTTGAATGTGGCCATTGCACGAAGAGATAAAGGACTCGTTAAGATCTTATTGGAAGGCAATGCTTCACCCTGTGTGTCAGGCGCAGCGGCTTGTGCCATACATTATGTTGGGTTTCATAATAGTGTAGAAATCCGGGAGTTGGTTTTGGATGCAACAATAGAAATGTTAGCCAAACGTCCTCTTGCGGAATCAGAAAACCTATCCATTTTAGCGCTTAATTTACCAGATTCTCATGGGAAAACTCTATTGATGTACGCTGCTGAAAATGGTTCGCTATCGATGGTCAAAGGTTTGCTATCGGACGGTGCTGATATCAATGCTTATGATAAGCATGGCATGACCGCTTTGCATTATGCATTAAATGCTAGAAGGTTCAATGTGGTGCGTGTCTTGTTAAGTCAGAACAATATAGATGTCACTATTGCAACAGATTCTCATCAGACGGCTTCCAGTTTTGCGAATAGTATTCGCGTTGCTATCAACGAGAAATTAACTGCTTTGCAAACAAGACGCAATGATTTACTTGAAAGAATACAGAGATTACAAATTGGGCTGCAACGCAGAGAAGAGGGCGCTCTTGACGCGTTAGCCTCAGCTCAGGCAGAAGAAATTGATTTGAATACCCGAGAGCTTGAGTTGAAATCGCGAGCAGATGAGGTCGAATCAATCATTGCGACTATTACACAACAGGCATTAGTACAAGTGCATGAGGATGATGCGATCAGTGGAAATTTTCAAACCTGTTTATCGCGTAGAATCAAACGCAATGTGCCGAATGTTTCTTGTGTATTGGGATGGGAAGATATCAAAAAATTTAATCTAGATACTTCTGAAGATCCTCATAAAATCGTCATCGACAGTGAAAAATTTATAGATGAACTTCAAAATATGTCAGAAAAGGAGCGTAAACAAGCGCTTAAATTAGCTGATTTAGTGCCCGTAGTGGGCAATGAAGTTTCTAAGGTAAAAAACCTCATTCGATTTCAAAAATTAAGCGAGCATTTCAAAGCGACTGAAAGGCTGACGAATATGATTGCCTCAGGTGTTATGACGAAGAAAATGTTTGCAGATTTATTAATGCGAGGTAGGTACGACAGTTTTCTTTTTAATGGAGGTTATATTCTTTGTTCAAAGATGACAAATCATCTTGCTGATCTTGTCTCGCGCGGTGAGATTACCAATATGGCGGTAAAAAAGATCCTGCCGTTTATTCAGCATCTGGATGTTCCTTTGTATTTTGTTGCTCTAGCACAATCCATGAAAGCATTGCATGATAATCCTAATATAAGCAACAGTCTTAATTTTGTTTCGAATGCAGGATTTCTTTTAGATACTTTGTCGCGTACTGCTCCGGGGGTAGCTGAGTCCGCTGGATTAAGCGTGGCTTATGTACAAGCGGCAGAACTAGCAGCAGAAGTAGCAGGTTCTGCTTTCGTCGTTGTAGGTGGAACAGCGTTTGCTATTAAGGAAGTATATAGTGCTTATGAGCAACTGAAAAAATATGAACAAGATTATGCGAAAGAACATAAGAGTTCTATTTCTTTCACAAAAAAAACCATATTGCTTGTGCGTGGTTTAGTGGGTGATTTTATTAAGTTCGAGCCAGGATTATTAGGCAGAGAGCAGATTTATCAAAAATCGATCGAGCAAACACGCGATTTTTTAAAAACACATCCGCAATTTTTGGCGTATGCGGGTGCTATGCAAGAACAGCTTGCCCTATGTTCGGAAGAGGACGTGCAGATAAGAGGCGATATAGAAAGAATGTCATGCAAAACGGAGATGGTAGAGATTCCGGATAATATCGTAAAACTGAATGAAACAACGTCTCTATTTTATGATAAAAATCACATAGCGGCTGATCTATTGTGCCCTCCTCCAGGAAAGAAGAAAGATTTATCACAACAAGATTCTCTTTGTAAGAACGCATTTGCTGTACGCAGTACAAATGCAACAGGAAAATTTTCTTTGATGATGCTGGGTGATGGGAATGATGTTGCTTACGGTTTGCCCAATGTTTCGACTGTATTTTTTGTTGGCGCAGGGCATAAAGATTGTCGCGGTGGCTTCGGACCGAACGGAGCTGTTTTTATTCTACAGGGCGAAAATATCACTGGATATTTTAATGGTGGAAGCGATGTATTCACAGGACAAAATGATTCTTTGAGCACTGTTTATCTGGAATCCACGTATAGTCCTAAAAATAAATTGATCGTTAATGCATACGAAGGTTTTATAGCCGAACAATCTAAGTTAAATGCAATAGTTTCAACAATTAAGTTTGACAACATAGCCTCTTTTCATAATGACCGAAGTAGCTCAGATACAATCATTGTTGGTTGCGATACGCGAAACGTAGAGGGAAAAGGTTTTGCAACAATCATCGTGCCAGAAGAAGATTGTGAATACCAAATTCGTTTTATTTTGCGTAATGCAACGAGATTACAGAACAAGGCAACCGATTATAAAAGTTTTTTTAAGTATGAAATATTTCCCAGCCCTGGCCATAGTATTTTTGAGCTGAGTAATAGTACAGGTAATACGCACTTATTTGAGTTTAAAAATCGAAGTGTGTTTGATCTGAACGTAGAAAAATCTACAGATGGAATAAGACATACATTTTCATTTTCTGAGCCGAATAATCAGTCTATTTCTATTGCTGATCCAGGGGGGAGTGCTAGTTATTCTTTTAAAGATAGTATGAAACTGTTGTTAAATGAAAAGGGCTGGATCGCTGTAGGTGTAAGCACAAAATCTGTATCTGAGATTATTATTTTAGCACATCAAGCCAGTGTGCCGATGATGATTAAACTAAATCAAACGGGTGAAGTATTGCATATAGGTGGCGATCACTTATCAAATGATCCGCATAGTAATTATACGAATCATTTAATAAGCAAAGGCTCTACTACTTATCAGATTTTAAAAAGTAACACGTGTTTGCCAGTTGTTTTGCATCGTGTGTTTAGAGATGATTCAGATTCAAAACTTGCCTTAGATTTAAGCGGATTCAATATAACGACCAAACAACTTGTGCTAACAGAATCTGGTGCATCAGTTTTACTAACCCTACCTGATAAGAATAATTGCAGACAGCAAATAGAGCTATCTAATAGAGTTGGATTTGATGAAATGGTTGTGTCTGCGAATCCAAACGATATAAAAAGGTTATATTGTGTTGTTGATCAAGTCTGTCAATTGCTTCCGTTGAAGTTTCCTTTTGATTTCGGCGTGAATGAGCATAATACACTGATTCTTACTACGCATAATCTCGTGATGGGCGAAAAGATATTTGTTAACACGCGGCTTGGCGCTTTTGTTGACTATGTTCGCTTAGGAGGAAATGATTTACTCATTACCAATGGATCTAAGTACATCTATGATTTTAATGTAGAACAACGGCATTTTGTACTTAAAGATTTTTATGCAAAAGATAAAGCAGAACTTTGGCAAAGTGTAACAATTGAGTGCACAGATCATTTTTTTAATTTTAGTGATCCGATTATACGCGCACAAACAGAGGAAGCTAAGACTTTAGAGTATTATTTGAAACAAAATGATCCGATGGAACTAGATTTTGCTCAAAATAAGCAAATGATAGCGAAGCCACCTACTGCAGTGGCGATAATATTGCCTCAAATTGGAAGAATTGAAGCAGATAATAAACACTCAGTAGAAGTGATGTCGCCTAAAATTACGGCGATTGGCGCGCGGCGTGAAGAAAATCAACTCGCATTGATGACAACAGATAGCGCGAATTATCTCGATCAATGGCCCTACTACGTAGCAGGAATCACGAGTGTAGTGATAGGCGGAGCGATTTATGCAAAGTGGCGGCGGGTAAATTTATTAATGGGATTCATGGCGGTATCAGTCACAGAGGCAGGATTTGCGGAGGCAGCAGAAGGTGTAGAAGAGAAGCAAGCATTGCGAGTGCAAGAGAGCAGGAAGCAATTTGACCGTTGTGCATGGAGTGTATTTGAAAGGGAAGGATTGGTAGCGTACTGTGAGAAGGGATTAGATGGAAAAGAGAAGTTATTGGTAGAGATATTTAGGGGAGTAAATCATGCGCAGTATCGAGGGAAAGACATAGACGGTTTAGAGTTACATTACAATCCAGCCACAAAGAAAGCGACGTTGTGTTGGAAGGAGCAAAGTAGAACGTATTGTACGGAATTAGGAGAAGTAGTTAGAGAAGGAAAATTAAGTGAACAGTATTCACCAGCACTTCAAAATTATATAAGAAAAGAACAGCATAGTTATATAAGAAAAGAACAGCATAGACGTGAAGTGGTTGCAGGAATAAAGGCGGGCCTGTTTAGAGAAATACTCACGCGGCTACTACATACAAAACTAGGGGATATAGGGAAAGCGTACAGATTCAACCTTTGGGAATACAATGATCTGGGAATTATGGTGCACAATATAATCGAACGGACGCGAGAAGGGAGAGGCAAAGAAGGGCTGTGTGCGTTTTTGATCAAAGCGAGCGCGTCGCACGAAAGCATACAAAATAGGTTGCCCGAGAAAGCAATACAGCCGATGATTCTATCAGCAGGGGTATTAGCAGAAGTGATACAGAGCTGCGGGGATATTGGGCTCTTATTTAGCAGTTTATGTCGACTCATGATAGAGCACGTACCGTATACAAGGATCAGACGCTGGTTAAGCCTGTTGCAACATGCGCCACTTGTCTATCTTGCGCTGACGGAGAAGGAATACATATCCTTTGGTATAAAGCTAAGCCTGCTGTATTCGGTCGAGCTAATAGAATACACGGGGCTACCGGCCGGACAATATCTCACTGAAGTAGTGCAGAAGTTTTTTGCTTTGCTAGGTGGAAATAAGCTTTTAGCGAACGTGCCGGAAGACGAAATGAGACTCAAGGCTATCAAAGCACGAGAAGAAGCGGCGGAAGCACGAGTGGCACGCGGGCAATGGGCGATCAAGCAAGCGAAAGAACTTAGTTGCAAGGCAGGGAGTGTGTTATATACCCTGACGAAAGAAGCCACTCAGAGTACCTTCGCTTTTTTTAAGACGGCGACCAATCCTTTTCAATCCTGGACACAGGATATATTTGAGCCGGATGATCGTTCTGTTGATGTTTTCTCTGTCGGAAGAAATTGCTAGATAATAATTTCGCTTCTACACTGTTTAGCTTAAATCTAAGTGTCGTGTGGATTTTATGCAAACTGTTTATATTGTCGACGGTGTGCGTACACCTTGGTTGAAGGTACGTAGCACACCTGGGCCTTTTTCCGCTTCTGATTTAGCTGTATATGCCGCACGTACATTGTTGTTGCGACAAACATTTGCAGCGCACGATCTCGATGAAATTGTTACCGGTTGTGTTATGCCGCAACCGAATGAAGCGAATATCAGTCGAATTATTGCTTTGCGATTGGGCTGTGGTCCGTATGTTCCCGCGTATACTGTACAACGCAATTGTGCTTCTGGTTTGCAAGCGATCGACAATGCTCGCTTGGATATTATGAGCGGACGCTGTGATTTGGTTTTAGCCGGCGGAACAGAGGCGATGAGTCATGCACCGGTATTATTTAGTACGCAGTTTATTCATTGCTTAGCCGCTTGGCGTTTAGCAAATAATTGGCAATCGCGTCTTAAGGCTTTGTGTCAATTTTCGCCTAAACAATTGCGACCTATTTGGGGTTTGTTACAAGGTTTGATCGATCCGATCGTCGGTTTATCCATGGGACAAACGGCTGAGGTATTAGCGCATCGTTTTGGTATTACGCGTCTGCAGGCAGATGAATTTGCTTTATTGAGTCATCAGCGTTTAGCGCGCGCGTACGATCACTCTATTTTTTCGAATGAGATCATACCCTTAATCGATTACGATCAACATTGTTATCAATACGATGATGGGCTACGCAGAGATACTAATTTAAGCAAATTACAAAAATTATCTCCTGTTTTTGATAAACCGTTTGGTTCAGTAACCGCCGGTAATAGTGCGCAGATTACAGATGGAGCCGCTTTTTTATTATTGGCAAATAAAAAAGCAATACAGCAGTATCAATTACCTGTATTAGCACGTTTAGTACAAGTAGCTTGGGCAGGTGTCAAACCGGAGGAAATGGGGTTAGGTCCTGTTCACGCGGTAGCCTATCTTATGAAGCAACAGAAATTAAATTTCAGTGATATTGATTTTTGGGAAATCAATGAAGCCTTTTCTGCGCAATTACTTGCTTGTTTAAGCGCTTGGCAAGATAAAAATTATTGCCAAACTCATTTTGATCACGACGCTTTTGGCGCTATTGATCTGCAACGTTTAAACATCAATGGCGGCGCGATCGCCATGGGCCATCCTGTAGGGGCAACGGGTGCGCGTATTGTTTTGCATTTAATTCATAATTTGAAACGTCAATGCGCACAACGCGGTATTGCTACGCTGTGTATTGGTGGTGGACAAGGAGGCGCAGTGTTAGTAGAACAGTGCTCGGAGGTTGTGTAATGGAATATACGCTTGGATTTTTTCTAGAGGAATACTGGACGTGTTTGTTGCTAAAATTGCTTGCGGTTTGCAATGTTTTTCTATCTCCGTAAAGATTTGTACTTTTAACGATAGATCCTCGAAAACTGCTTCAATGATCAAATCAGCGCGAGCTATGCCATAACCGAATACATCAGGTATTAAGCGGTCCAAAGCAGCCTCAACTGCACGTTGCGTTTTTAATCGACGTCTAAACAAAGCAGCAGCTCTTTGCAACCCGGCTGTTAAATAGTCAGCACTGCGATCCTGTAATGTCGTATATAAACCTTGCAGCGCACACCAAGCTGCAATATCAGCGCCCATTGTGCCGCCCCCGATCACATGCACATGTTTGATCGAAGCTGAGTCTATTCGACCTAACTCTTTCAAACGCTGGCGCAAAAAAAATACGCGCATTAATTGCTGTGCTGTATCGGTCGTTGCCAATTCTTCCACTGAATGCGCTTCATCACTCAATGCATTAGGAGCATTTACACCAACGCGTTGCCAATGCTCGAGTAAAGCAAATGGCGCAGGATACTGTTTGCGATTAATTTTTTTGCGCAATTGCCATGATAAATAGTGAGCAATGAGAGGACGAATATAAGAATGATTGGTGAGCCTACGTAAGAGTACAATGCTATTTTTTTTATTTAGAAACACTTTTTTTTGTGCATAATGCACAGCAGCCGTATGTAAATGACGCTCAGGTACGAGACAATCGATCAAGCCGATTGCTTTCGCTGCAAATCCAGATACTACACGCCCTTGAAGCATCAGCGGTAAAGCCGACAGCGCGCCTAATAATTTTGGCAAACGAATTGTACCGCCCCAACCCGGATGAATGCCTAATAAAACTTCGGGCAAACCAAGACGTGTTCTATCATCTTCCAACGCAATGCGATAACGACAAGCTAAAGCTAATTCTAATCCACCTCCTAAACAGGCCCCTCGAATCAATGCAACGCTTGGAATCGCCAATTCTGCTAATTGTGTCAATACATTCTGACCTTGTTGAATAAAATTTAGGAGCGCTTGTTCATCACCGGCTAGCTGTGTAATTAATTTCAGATCAGCGCCGACACAAAAATCTGATTTCTTTGAGGCGATGATTAAACCAGCAACGTTTGGATCCTGATCAA
>Ga0206946_1261_pt1 | contig 10085 bp, 8 predicted proteins | sample Alteio_BWOrgHeat_2_FD_152965 | JGI IMG/M metagenome (GOLD analysis project Ga0206946, IMG submission 152965) | Enriched cells from forest soil in Barre Woods Harvard Forest LTER site, Petersham, Massachusetts, United States -... | ecosystem: Environmental > Terrestrial > Soil > Temperate forest > O... | reverse complement strand
GATTATTGCTAACCATGTTGGTCCAGTAAACAATTTTTTCAAGAGAAGGTGATGCAAATGCAAATAGTTCTTTTCTCGCTTTGGGTTTATAGTTTCCCGCAAGTTTAAGTTGTCTGATCGAAGTAGGTCGTTCTTTTACTGTAATGCCGTTGTTGTTCAGGTTTTGTGTGAGGTTGTACGCAAATAAATAAGGAGGGTCGGGCACAGAACCTTTCACATCGAAGTCTGTTTTGTTGGGAGGGATTGTGCCTGTCACATAACGAATATCTGTGTATGGTGCTCCGAAAATATAGGCTTCATCTTCTGTGCCGGCAGATTTTACATAATTTGTTATTTTGAAATTTGGTATTTGTGGTACCATTCGGGTTATACTTGTTGTATCGCCTGTTTTTCCTGAATTAAAATAAAGGGTGTACATGTTATCCATATAGGTTAATCCGCTTGCGCCGGCTCCGTAATAATTTCCCATATCACCCCAGACCCAGTTAGCAGGAATCATTTCATCATCAAATACAGAAGCATCCGCAATTACAGAACCTTCAATACTTTTTATACCTTTTGCTTTTAAAAGAACTGTCCACTTTTGTTCTACTGAAGTAGTGTCTTTATCGTCTTTAAAATAAGCGGAACCCAACGTTGGATCGCCAACACCTTTGATATACAGATTTCCTTTAATAATCCCATTAATGGAATCAAATGTTCCCTCGTATTCCAATCGGGTATGATAAGTATAATTAGGGCCGAGTATGCTTAGTCCGGCTGCAGTAGTAATTACTTTTTGTGTAGAAGCGGGGGTAAGTGCAACTTCGCTGTTGTATTCGGTCAGGATCTGAGCCGTTTTGCTTTGCATTACACAAATACTCCAGGAGGCGTGGGTTAGGGATGTGTCTTTTTTTAATGATTCGATTTCACTTATGAGTTTATCAATTGGCTTTGACTTCTCTTTCGTTTGTGAAAGAACAAGAAGGGGTAAAAGAAACAGATAAATTAACAGTTTAATATCGCGCATCTGTAATACTATTTTAATCCTACAACCCTGCGAATATACAAACAAGGTATTAACTTTACTTTATGATTAGTCAAAGGGAACTTTTTAAGCAACATGTTGCACAGACCAGCTATTTTCCACTTGCTTTGGAAATAGAACGGGCAGAAGGTTGCTACATGTATGATGTTTCCGGAAAAAAATACCTGGATCTTATTTCGGGTATTTCGGTATCAAACCTGGGACACCGTCATCCAGCCGTTTCTGCAGCTGTAAAAAATCAATTGGATAAATATATGCACCTGATGGTGTATGGAGAATATGTACAGTCGCCGCAAGTCCAATTAGCTAAATTATTGTCTTCGGTTTTGCCATCTGCACTTGATAGTGTTTATTTTGTAAACTCAGGTGCAGAATCTGTTGAAGGTGCACTAAAGCTGGCCAAACGCTATACTGGACGTACGCAGTTGATCTCCTTTAAAAATGCATATCATGGAAGTACGCATGGAGCTTTAAGTGTGATGGGAGATGAGCGTTTGAAACAAGCATTCAGGCCATTATTGCCGGATGTTTATCACCTGGATTTTAATGATGTAAAAGCACTTGAAAACATTACACATAAAACGGCAGCGGTTATTGTTGAACCAGTTCAGGGAGAAGCCGGAGTTGTTTTACCTGCTTCTGGTTTTTTATTGAAACTCCGTGAACGTTGCACAGAGGTTGGAGCAATGCTGATTGTGGATGAGATTCAGACTGGTTATGGTCGTACAGGAAAATTATTTGCTTTCGAGCATTACGGAATTCTTCCGGATATATTATGCCTGGCTAAAGGAATGGGAGGAGGGATGCCAATCGGAGCTTTTATATCATCAAAAAAAATCATGTCTTCGCTGGCAGAGAATCCCGAACTGGGCCATATCACTACATTTGGAGGACATCCTGTATGTTGTGCAGCGGGTCTGGCAACATTACAGACATTGATTTCGGAGAAGCTTGCGGATAGTGTAGAACAAAAGGGAAAATTGTTCCTGGAACGGTTAAAGCATCCCCTGATAAGGGAAGTAAGAGCAAAAGGCTTGCTCATAGCAGTTGAATTTGATAGTTTTGAAACAAACAAAAGGATAATCGACGCTTGTATTCACAGTGGCGTGATTGTTGATTGGTTTTTATTCAATATGAAAAGCATGCGGATAGCCCCGCCTCTTATAATTACGGAAACAGAAATAATAAACGCATGTGATGTTATTATCTCGTGCATAAACACTGCAAAATGAATGTATTGATTGTTGAAGACGAAAAAGCCCTTGCAAAGGAACTGGATGTGTTCCTTAAGAAAGAAGGCTATTTATGTGATCTTGCTTATACAGGTAAAGAGGCATCAGAAAAAATATATGTAAATAATTACGATTTTATTCTGCTGGATTTGGGGTTGCCTGACTATGACGGATTGGACCTGTTAAAGGAGACATCAAAATCGACAAAGGATACATCGGTTATTATTTTAACGGCTCGCGGAACGGTTGATGATAAAGTGCAGGGATTGAATATGGGAGCAGACGATTACCTGGCAAAACCTTTTTCGTTGCTTGAATTGCAATCGCGAATGCATGCAATCATCCGAAGAAAACATGGTTTGAAAAATAACACAATCACCGTTCATGGTTTTAAAATTGATATAGATAACCGCAAAGTAATGTGGCGCGACCAGACCGTAAATATTACCAAAAAGGAATTTGATTTGCTTCACTATCTTGTATTGCATAAAAACCGTGTACTTACACGTTTACAGCTCACTGAGCATATCTGGGGCAACCTGATGGAAGATGATTTCGATTCCAACTATATAGACGTACATATAAAAAATCTCCGTAAAAAATTATCTGCTGCAGAACCAACAGAGTGGATAGAAACTGTGCGTGGCCTTGGTTATAGGGCTAATATCTAAATGAAGCTTTATACCAAACTAACTTTATATAACACACTGTCGAAACTGGTGATAGTGCTTGGTTTTATTTTGCTTGTTCCTCCGATAATAGAACAGATTGCAAATATTCATAATGATGCGCAACTGGTTAGCATGAAAAACAAGGCACTTACAATTGTAAACCGTGTTGGTGCTAAACAGTTTATGGAGCAGGAGCGCGACAGCGTATTCGCGAGTTATAATATCCTGAAAGAAGAATTTATTTCCCTGGAGCCATTACCAGGTAATCCGACCCTTGGAGAAGTGGTAGAAAACACACAGCGTAATATTGAGAACGAAGTGGTAGATTTCAGAGTACTCGGTTATACGTTTAAAAGCGGGAGTCAGGCATACTTGCTGGAAGTTGGTAAAAGTATGGGTAGGGTAGAAGTATATCAGAACAATTTGAAAAAATTTGCCTTCTATATTCTGCTGATTGCATTATTGGTGACAGTGGTTGTCGATATTATGTTTACACGTTTTTTGCTCCAACCATTTCAGCGTATTGAGAAAAAATTAAAAAAGACAAACCATCCGGAGACATTTGATTTCGCTCCTATTTCTACAAGTACAGTTGATTTTCGTTACCTCGATGAAAGTATCAATGAAATGATGCGTAAGATCAACGATGCCTTTATGCATGAACGTCAGTTTATTGCAAATGTGTCGCATGAATTACTCACACCAATCTCTATAATTAAAAACAGATTGGAGAATATTCTCGCCGACGAAAAACTTCCGGAGGACGCTGCCATGCGGGTTATGGAGACCAATAACACACTTAATCGTCTCAGTAAAATTGTAAATGCACTATTGTTGATTTCCCGCATTGAGAATCAACAGTTTTTAAAGGAGGATGATATTTATCTCGCTGACCTGGTGAATGAAGTAGTAAGTGAGATTGAGGATCGTGCTATAGAAAGAAGTGTTACCCTCACCACACAGCTCGATAAAACTATATTTATAAAAGAAGTAAATAAATATTTGCTGTTTACTATGTTATTCAACCTGGTTAATAATGCTATAAAGTATAACAGACCTAATGGCAGTGTGGCTATATTCTGCTATAAAGAAGGTGCTGTAGTAAAACTGGAAGTTAAGGATACAGGCAAGGGTATTCCGGCAGATAGCCTCAAATTATTATTCGACCCTTTAAAAAAAGTAAAAAAGGACAAATCAGATAGTCACGGATTGGGTTTACCTATTGTGAAAACCATTGCTGATTTTCATAATATACAGTTGACAGTATCTTCTGAAGTAGCTGTTGGTACAGTATTTACAGCAATATTTCCAAGGATTTAGAAGTTTCACTTTTTCTTCATACCCTGTCTGTATTTTAGTATAGATTTATATCATGAAAAAGTTAATCTTTCTTTTTACGTTTTTATTCTTTGCTGGTATTGTTGTATTGAACGCACAGCAGGCAAATGAAAATAAGAAGGAAAAAAAGACGGAACAGAAGGATGAAAAAAAAGAATCAAAGAGTGGTCAGAAAAAAGTAAAAAAAGTTCCAGCCGATAAAAGATCAAGGGAAAAAAGAAAAAAATAGATTTTTGTTTGTTTGGTTTAGTTTGACAGGGGGCAGGAACTAAAAGGTTTTTGCCCCTTTTTTAGTATAGAAAAAGAATATTTTATTAAGATTCGTTTGTAGAAGCTACTGATAAAATTAATATTGTCCTGTTGATAAAAGTACCAATGTGCACGCTTCAAGTACTTCTATTCCTTTTGCTTCAGCCATTTTTTCAAACTCAGGATTTTCGGTTCCTGGATTGAAGACAATACGTTTTGGATTAAGGTTCAAAATATAATTGTACCAGTAAGACTGATTCTTTGGACCTACATATAAGGTTACCGTATCAACATCTATGATTTGAGGTCTGTCATCCAGTACATCAATATCATTTATTTTTCCTTTTCTTAATCCGACAGGAATAACAGGATGACCGTGCTTGTTAAGTTGCACAGTAGCTTTATAAGCATAACGTTCTGGATTGTCAGAGGCTCCTATTACAATAGTTTTTTTTAACATTCTTCTACATAGTTAAGTTCTTTACTAAATGTTTCCTGAATGGATAAAACAGAGATGAGTGAAAGGGTAAGACAAATAGCTCCAACAATCAGGGCGCTGTATATTTTTCCTTTTTCTGATGGAAATATTGTTTCAAGTGATTTGTACAGCAACGTAATCAGTACAACTGAGCCTCTCACAAAATTAGGAACAGTATTCGTTACAGTGGAGCGAATGTTTGTACCGAATTGTTCTGATGCGATCGTAACAAATAATGCCCAGAAACCAGTTCCAGCGCCAAGCATAAAGCACATAAAATAAAAAAACGAGAGTGATTTGTTAAAAGGGAAAAGATAAATAATCACTAATACTGCCAGAATAAATAAATAAGTAACGACTACTTTTTTTCTGGACTTCCATAGTTGACTAAGTAAACCGCTGATCAGATCCCCAACAGATAAGCCGATATAGGAATACATGATGGCTGTTCCTGTAACCGCGCCTTCAATTCCCAACTGTTTTGTGATCCCTACGGAAAGAGAAATTAAAACGCCTACAATGTACCAGATGGGCAATCCGATGAGAATACATTTTAAATATTTTAAAAATATTTCTTTGTTCGAAAAAAGAGAAAAGAAATTACCTTTTGATACAGTTTGTTTTTCAAGTCCTTTGAACATTTCTGATTCGATAGTGCCAATGCGCAAAAGAAGCAGAGCAACCCCAAGTAAGCCTCCAACAATGTAAGCTGTTTGCCAATCAACGAGCTGTATACTTAAATGAGTGTTTATAAATCCGGCCAATGCTGTTCCATGCTGACTGATAAAGAACGCAAACACGGCTCCCAGTGCACCAAAAGATACTATGATCATAGTTCCTACACCACGTGATTCTTTACTCATTGTTTCAACCACAAGCGTTATTCCTGCACCCAGTTCGCCTGCAAGGCCAATACCTGCAATCATACGGACAACAGCATAGGTGGTAAGGTCGCCGGGACGGATAAAAGCATTTGCAATATTGGCAAGCGAATACAACAAAATGGATCCAAATAAAACAGAAAGCCTGCCTTTTTTATCTCCGAGGATCCCCCATAAAATTCCACCGAGCAACATGCCTGTCATTTGCCAGTTAAAGAGCGTAATTTCATTTTGTTCTCCGGTAAGCTGAAGAGCTTCGAGACTTGCTTTTTTTACAACATTAAATAATACAAGATCATAGATGTCAACAAAATAGCCTAATGCCGCTATAATCACTAATATCAGTTGCTGGCGTTTGATGGTCATTTGCAAAAGTTATTTTCTATTGATGTAAAGGTCACATTTTTTTTGAAAAAGAGTGTAAAATGGTCTATCTTTAAAATCTTAAAAAAATAAAAAATAGCTATGAAAAAGTCCCCCCTGATCCTGTTCACAGTATTATTACTGTCACTTAAAACTTTTGCTGTAACAGACACGCTTCGTTTTTATGATCCGAAGAAAATATCAAGCCCGGGTTATCAATCGTATAATTACTATCCTTTTGCATCCTATCCTACACAATTTGCGCGCTTTGACCTGAAGGCACCCGGGAATTTAACTTCTGTCAGAATCAGATGGGGAGGCGGGCTTGGATCAATCAAAATGCATATTTACGGACAAGAGGGAGGGGCTCCTTCTCCACAATTAATGAAGGATATTGCGCCTTCCGTTACCTTGACAAAAACTACAGCAGGTGCAAAATTATACACTTATACATTTGCGAATCCAATTTACCTTGATAACAACCAATTCTTTTTGGGTTTCGATAGTATTTCAAGCGGCTCAACATTGGAAATAGGTGCAGTTGGAACGCTTGGGGATTCATTGAAGCCGGTACCCTGTGTTTCATCTACAGGCGGGGATTTTTATACGCAGTGGATTATGGATACGGGAGGAAATGTAGGTTATGATATTTACTCCTGGTTTATAGATGCAGTAATTGATGAACCCGAAACAGTTTCTCCGAATTATCTGAAAGATGTTACTTCTGCCGCTGGGATCTCAACATCACTATCCAACTGGTCCGTAGCCTGGGGTGATTACGATGCTGATGGTTACCAGGATTTACTGGTTACAGGAAAATTGTATAGAAATAAAGGTGACGGAACTTTTATTGACATGACAAGTTCTGCTGGGATGAATGTAGTAGGTGGACAGGTTACGAATGGTTTTGTGGATATGAATAATGATGGTAAGCTTGATATTGTTTGTCTTGGAGGAACAACAAATAATTATGTTTTTATAAATAACGGAGGTGGAAGTTTCACGACGCAGGCTCTGAACAATATGCCAAATTATATTGATATTTCGAGTTTAAATTTTGGTGATATTAATAAAGATAATTACCCGGATATGTTTACCGGACAATTATGGAATGGTTATCCAAATCCATTACCTGCTTATTTTTATTACAATGATAAAAGCAATGGCTTTAAGGATTCATCCAAAACGTTCAATTTTGATCCGACCGGAAAAGATAGTTTACATGCACGCGGTTCCAGCTTTGTAGATTTTGATAATGATGGTGATCTGGATTTGTACATTGCGCGTTACTACCTGAAGCGTGATTTGTTTTTCAGAAATAACGGTGACGGCACCTTCACAGATATTTCTCCTTCCAAAGGTCTGGATATAAATATCTATGGTTATTCCGGTCATGGTACAGGTGTTGACTGGGCTGACTATGACAATGACGGAGACCAGGATTTATTTTTACCGCAGCTTTGTCACCAGGCGAATATGATTATGGCCGACGCCCGTCCGACAACTATTTACAATAATACCGGCGCACCTAATTATGATTTTGTTGATACATATGATCCTTCCCAATTTTCAAGTAAAATAGGAGTTGAGTATGAAGAAACTCATGCAGGTGCTGCATGGGGCGATATCAATGCGGATGGCTTACAGGATTTTGCGATCTGTACTTTTTACGGTTGCCGCTTTGGTGATATTTATATTCAACAGCCTGATCATACATTTAAGCTGAAGACTTTTGATTACATAAGCACAGAGATTTCAACAGCAGATGATATGTGCTGGGCGGATTACGATAATGACGGAAAACTGGATTTGGCATTTGCTGATAACGGTATTTTTAAATTATTTAAGAATACATCTCCGACAGGTAATTTTATTGAGCTGGATGCATCAAGCACAACAGCTAATAAATTTGCGATTGGTTCACACGTTACTGTATATGCAGGCGGACAACAGTATATGCAAGAAGTAAGGGCAGGAAAAGGGGATCGTCAGCAAAATCCGTATCGTTTATTTTTTGGACTTGGTTCAACCTCAACAATTGATTCCGTTGTTGTAAAATGGCCGAACAATAATAAAGATAAATACACTGGATTGATGGTAAACAGAAATTACAAACTGGTTGAAGGCGGAACTTCTATTCTTGCAGTAGTTGAAAACAAAGAGGTTGCCAGCGATCTGAAAGTTTATCCGAATCCATTTACGAATGAAACAACATTCAACTATAACCTCGATCAAAACACAACGCTGAAATTAGAAGTATATTCTTCACTTGGACAACTTGTTGCTGTTTTACAGGATGGTCTTCAATCTAAAGGCTTACATACTATAAACTGGAATGGTACAAGTTCATCCGGACAACAATTGCCCGAAGGAATATATATTTATAAACTGAGTGGAGATAATTCTTCTAAGACCGGAAAGTTAGTTATTCAGAGATAAAAAATAGTTTAAATTAATGGAGAAAGGTCATCTGGTCAGATGGCCTTTCTTTTTTATATGGCTTTACGTTTGGTTGTTCGGTGTAAGATTCTGCTGTTTTTAATATGATTATAATATTCTAATAAATCTGGTTCATTTTATAAATTAATACATTTGTATGATTCCAAAAGTGTATTCTCAAAAAGCAATTCTAAAATGAAAAAAATTCTGCTCATTGAAGACAATCTTCATATTAGAGAAAATGCAACTGAGCTACTTGAGTTGGCTGGATACGAAGTTATATCAGCAGCAAACGGTATGATCGGAGTGCAGCTCGCAAAGAGCGAATTGCCTGACATTATTCTGAGTGACGTAATGATGCCAGTTTTAGATGGCCATGGTGTTTTTGCCGAACTTAAAAAGGATGAAACCACAAAAAATATTCCTTTTGTTTTTGTTACTTCCAGTGTTGAGAAAAAAGAAATGGAATCAGCTACAAATAAGGGTGCTGACGGTTATATCAAGAAGCCTTTCGATGAAGAGGATTTATATAGCACCATTGAGAAAATACTTAAAGGCGAAAAATAATTATTTCTTTTCTGCCACTACCAACACTTTAATCTCCACACGCCTGTTCAGCTTGCGTCCTTCGGGGTTATCAGATTTATCAGGGTTTTCATTGGGGGCAACAGGACGAGTTTTCCCTTTAAACTCAACTACAATCTTATTCTGACGGACTCCTTTTCCGGCAAGGTATTGTGCAACAATTTGTGCACGTTTTTTAGAGAGTTGCAGGTTATAGGCTGCACTTCCTTTGGAATCGGTATGACCTGTCAGCTTTACGCGATAGCTTGGATTGGCAGCAAGGAATTTAATAAGCCGATCCAGTTCCTTTTTACTTTGTTCCTGGATTTGTGATTTATTGAATTCAAATAATACATTGCTGAAATAATTCTGATCTTTTTCATCTGAGCTGTCAGCCGCGCTAATATTGGTCGCTAAATCCTGGTCAAACGTTTCTTTCTGATTTTTTAGCTGGCTATTGTTTACAGTTGATGCATTTTGTTTTTTACCTGTAAAGTCAGCTGCAGTGAGAGACTGTTCCGTAATTTTTTTGTCTGTTTTTGCTATAGAATCCAGTAAGTGAATTTGCTTGCTTGTGAGTTTTGTGTTTTCATTTTTAATTCCTGAAGATGCTTTGACTGAACGTTCATATTTTGCTTTAAACAGCATATTTATTGTAATACCTCCATTTGTCCTGGCAAGGGAATCTGTAATTCTCAATTGACGATTGCTCATATTGACTGATGAGATTAACTCATTATCCTTTTCCTCCGCTGCTTTTTTCTGTAAAGAAATCAGCTGATCAATGTCTGCAAAGTTTGATTTGTTGAGCGTTTCCGCAGTTATAGCATGATCTGCTTTTGC
>Ga0206946_1237_pt2 | contig 10132 bp, 6 predicted proteins | sample Alteio_BWOrgHeat_2_FD_152965 | JGI IMG/M metagenome (GOLD analysis project Ga0206946, IMG submission 152965) | Enriched cells from forest soil in Barre Woods Harvard Forest LTER site, Petersham, Massachusetts, United States -... | ecosystem: Environmental > Terrestrial > Soil > Temperate forest > O... | reverse complement strand
TCGACGCGAATGAGAATGCCACCATCATTGCGGGGAATGGACGCGTACTGATGCCCGGCCTGATCGACGCGCATTGGCATTCGTTCATGGCCGGAACGCCTCAGATGCTCCTCATGTCCGCTACCTTCGACTATCTTTTGTTACTTGCTACGCAACAGGCCGAGTTGACCCAGATGCAGGGATTCACTACGGTTCGCGATCTAGGTGGCCCTGTGTTCGGACTTAAGCGCGCGATCGACGAAGGTGTCATGGTTGGTCCGCGTATCTATCCTTCAGGTGCTATGATCTCGCAAACCTCAGGGCACGGAGACTTTCGGTTCTCTTTTGAGGTGCCTCGAACGTTGGGCGGCCCCTTGAGCCACTCTGAGGTCGAAGGCATAGCGGCTATCGCTGATAGTCCTGATGAAGTCCGTTTGCGCGCGCGGGAACAGTTGCGACAGGGCGCAAGTCAGATCAAAGTCATGGTAGGCGGCGGTGTTAATTCTGCAAATAACCCGATCCAATCAGTCCAATACACGGAGCCAGAGATTCGTGCTGCCGTAGAAGCCGCTGAGAACTGGGGCACGTATGTAACAGTACATGCCTATACGCCACGTGCAATTCGGCAGGCAATCGCAGCGGGTGTTAAATGTATCGATCATGGGCAACTGATCGATGAGGCAACCGTTAAGCTAATGGCTGATAAAGGTATTTGGTGGAGTTTGCAACCGCTTGTCGACGATGAAGATATGCCGCCCATGGACCCGGCGACGCGAAAGAGTGCATTGGAAGTGTTCGCAGGAACTGACAACGCCTATAGGCTGGCGAGAAAGTACAAAGTCAAGGTTGCGTTTGGCGCCGATGTTTTGTTTAGTCCGCATGTTGCAGGCACCCGCCACGGAGCGCAACTCACCAAACTGCTCCGCTGGTACCCTCCTGCCGATATTCTCGAGATGGCCACTGCAGATAACGGTGAGTTGATGGCACTCTCTGGATTTATCAATCCCTATCCCGGCAAACTTGGGGTTGTCGCAGAAGGCGCACTTGCAGATCTACTTCTGGTCGATGGAAATCCACTGGAAAATATCAAGCTCATCGAAGACCCTGGTAAGAACTTTCTGATCATCATGAAGAATGGAACGATCTACAAAAACTCGCTACCCAAGTGAGGACTGTTGGTAATGTTGAGTTGATCTGCTGAGGCTGGACGGCGCATAACATATGCATCTCAGTAAGTAACGCATCCAAGCCATTATGAATAAAGAATCTGCTGTCGCGGCGACTGAGGCGATCGACAAGAGAGTCTCCTGGCTGGCGATGGCAATTATTGGGTCCGGACAGGCGCTTATGACATTCAACGTCAGTGCGCTTCCTGTCTCAATGAGCGGCTTCGTGTCGAGCTTTCATGTGGCGCCAACTACAGTGGGCACCGTGATTGTAGTGCACTCTCTGAGCATCGCTGCCTTTGTCATGTTGGGTGCCAAGCTAGGCCAGATATTTGGATCGAGAAAGGTATTCCAGATCACCTGCGTTGTGTATGCCATTGGGATGACAATCATGACTCTCGCTCATAACATATACACCGTCTTTACGGCCCAGACTATCGCGGGACTAGCAGCCTCTGCCGCCGTTCCCACCTTTGTGGTGTTGATCGCTAATAACTATGCTGGTAAACAGCAGATCGAAGCACTCGGTCTGCTAGGCGGTATCCAGGCTCTTGCAGGAATGCTGGCATTCTTCATAGGGGGCACTCTGGAGACGCTGGTAAGCTGGCGCGTCAGCTTCGCTATCCTCATTCCGTGGTCTCTTGCCGTGGCGTACTTTAGTCGCAATTTGACACGCGTGGAAAGAGTTCCCGAGATCAAAGTTGATTGGCTGGGCGCGGTAGTGGCTGCGTTCGCTGTCCTATTTATTAGCTTGGGCTTCAACAATCTCAACTATTGGGGCATTCTTGTAGCGAAGCCTGACATACCATTCCAGTTCGGGGGGCTATCGCCGGCTCCCGTAATGATCGTGTTTGGTTTCGTGCTGATACAGGGCTTTCTCGCATGGTCGCATAGGCGCGCGAGAGAAGGGAAGATCCCGCTTCTGGCGCTGCAGGTGATCGAGAGTCCACCAGAGAAGATTGCGGTGTTGGCAATGATGATTATCGTTGTACTCGGTAAAGCATTGACCTTCCTGATGCCGCTTTATGCCGAGATCATACAAGGCCGATCAAGCTTTCAGACCGCTGTCTACCTTATTCCCTATCAACTTGCCGTATTCGCTGCGGCCGTTCTGGTCGTGCACTTGTATAACACGATGTCGCCGCGGCAGATCGCACGCTGTGCGTTCGTCATCGTCGCCGTTGGACTTGTAGGCTTAGGTATAAAGTTTCAGAACGAGTGGAGCGATGTAATGGTGATTTTATTTCTGATCGTGATTGGCATCGGTCAGGGGGCGCTCATGACGCTCCTTTTCAATGTGCTAGTAACTGCTTCGCCGAAGCGGCTCGCGGGCGATGTTGGCTCGTTGCGCGGTACTACCACCAACCTTGCTGGGGCGGTAGGTACCGCAATTGCCGGAGTGCTTATGGTTGGCATTCTGGTCGTCAATCTTGAGCGCAGTTTGACAGACCACCCGACTCTTCCACCTGAATTCATCAAAGCGGTGGACTTGAATAATGCAACTTTTGTCAGCAACGACTACCTCATCAGCGCATTGAACGGTCTAGCGATGACGCCCGAGCAAATTGCGGAGGCAGTGCGGATCAACGCTGACGCTCGGCTGCGAGCGCTCCGCCTGTCACTGTTCTTTTTGGCGAGCCTGGCGTTTCTTGTGATCATCCCCGCCAGAGGTCTGCCTAATTATGTTCTCGGTGAGGTTCCTTCCGGACATCCGGAGATCGCGGCAGACTCTCGTCCTGGTCCCCCGGATCATGAAAGAGCACTCTGATTTTGAAGATTGTCGGAAATCAATAGGACAACGAAGATTCTTCGGAGGGGTTATGGTGGGCAGTGAGGGACTCGAACCCCCGACATCCTGCTTGTAAGGCAGGCGCTCTAACCAGCTGAGCTAACCGCCCTCTCCGATTTCTGCGGACCCATTCAAGTGTATGGGAGTGGGTGGCAGGATGCAATGGCAGGCTTGAAGCGTGCCGCCCGAGACATTGTCAATCTGTGTGTGGAGAGATATCGTCATTCTTTGCGTCGGTTACGAGACTGGGTGACGTGAAAAGTATCCAGCCAGTCGTCATGGGGAAGATTTACGAAGAGGGAACGAGGGAATTCATGGGCATTCGATTGCATTTCTGGGGCGCTGCACAGACGGTTACGGGATCGTCGCATCATCTTGAGTGTGCGGGACAGAATATCCTGCTGGACTGTGGTCTGTTCCAAGGACGGCGGCAGGAGGCTTTCGAGATCAATTCGCATCTGGCTCTGTCGGATGAGCAACTGGCGGGACAGAGCGCAGGTGGGCTGAACGCAGTGGTGCTGTCGCATGCCCATATCGACCATAGCGGCAATTTGCCTTCGTTGGTGAAGCGAGGATATCGCGGGCCGATCTATGCGACCGATTCGACGATCGATCTGTGTGCGCCGATGCTCAAAGATAGTGCTCATATTCAGGAAGGCGATGCGGATTTCATGAACCGCCGGCGTGGACGCAGGAACTTGTTGAAGCTGCCGCAAGGTGCTGAACCCGTCCAGCCGATCTATACGCAGGAGGATGCTGAGCAGGTGAGCCGGCAGATGCAGCTGGTGAACATGCACGAGCCCAAATTGCTGGCTGGTTCGACGAAGGATGCGGGATTCAGCGTGTCCCTCTCGAACGCGGGGCACATGCTGGGCTCAGCGTGCGTGCTGGTAGAGGCGACTGAGAATGGCCAAACGACGCGACTACTCTTTTCGGGTGATGTAGGGCGCAAGGATCTGCCTATCATTCGCGATCCTGATACAGCGCCCAGTGCGGATTACCTGATCATGGAGAGTACGTATGGCAATCGGCTGCACCAACCGATTGGACCGGTGAAGCAGAAACTGGCCAGATTGGTGAATCGGACCATTGGGCGAGGCGGCCACATTATTGTTCCGGCATTTGCCGTGGAGCGTACTCAGCAGTTGGTGCTGTTGCTGCATCAGCTCATCGACGAGAAGCAGATTCCGGATATCCCGATTTTTGTCGACAGTCCACTGGCAGTCGCTGTGACCGATGTTTTTCGCAAGCATACCGAGGATTGGGACCAGGAAGCTTGTGAGTTTTACCGCAAGGGAATGGACCCCTTTGGATGGGAGCGGTTGCGCTATACCCGGACGGTACAAGAGAGTAAGGCGCTGAATGACCTGCGTGTGCCTTTTCTGGTGATGTCTGCGTCGGGGATGTGTGAAGCGGGGCGGATTCTGCATCACTTGAAGAATGGGATCGAGGACCCTCGTAATCTGGTGCTGATTACGGGCTATCAGGCCGCGAATACACTGGGCCGTAAGATCGTGGACAGGCTACCGGAGGTGAACATCTTTGGCGAGCCGATGCGTCTGCGCGCGGAGGTCGATTCGATCGGGGAGTTGAGCGGTCACGCCGACCAAAATGAGTTGCTGGCGTGGATGGAACCGATGACAAAGGGATTGAAGAAGGTGTTTCTGGTGCACGGCGAACCGTTAGCGCAACAGGCTCTTAAGGAAGAGATTGAAAAGCGATATGGGTTAGAGGTCGTTTGTCCGAAACGAGGAGATAGATTCGAGGTGGGCTAGGCTGCGAGGCGAATCTTCTGATACACTCAATAGTGTTGCTGGCCGGATCCCTTGGATCTTCTGGAACTCCTGAGAGGGAGCTGAAAGCAGTAGCAGACTAGAAGATAGCGATGGAGACACCTCCTTATTGCTTCTTCTTTTATGACATGTCTGGGGACGTAGCTCAGTTGGTTAGAGCGCTGCCCTGTCACGGCAGAGGTCGCGGGTTCGAGCCCCGTCGTCCCCGCCATAAACCTAAAAAAGTCGAACGGTTTATGGCGGCCTCAAGTGACATCCTGAAAATACAGTAAGGAACTCCGCGTATCTGGCAAAGACAGCCTGCGTGTAGAGATCCATGCTGAACCTGGCTCAAAAGGGTAAACACTACCGTCGTAAGGAAACAGCGTGTGAAGGTCACGCCAACTTAGGATGGTACACATGAATCCATCCGTGCAATTTGAGATCTCTGAGTACAGTGAATCAACGGTTGCACTTTTGAATCCACCTGATTTGTTCCAGCAGCATCCTGGTCGCCTTAGGAAAGCACACATCGGAATACTTGTTCTGCTAACGTTGATATCCCGATGGTTCAGTCGGTCGCTCCCCTATTTTGTGGATGGCCCGGGACATGTTAAAGCCGTTCAGGACGGAACGCTCATTATCCAGCCGCCCGGTTACTTTCTCTTCAATTTCACTGGGTTGATTGTTTCGAAGCTATTTCATGTAAATCCTTCCGTATCACTCAGCATTATCAACATTACGTTTGGTGTTAGCGCCGTTCTTGTCTTCTACATTTTGTCCACGCGTTTCTTTGATTTGGAACACTCATGGATGCTCAGCCTGGTTTACGCGGCATCTCCGCTCGTGTGGTTTGTTTCGGATATTCATTCCACCTATGCCGCTATGACGTTCTTTGCGCCATTGCTGTTTTTGCTAATTGAGACAGAAAATCACTTTGTGTTCGGTTGTCTCGCGTGGTCGCTTATGGCCGGTTTCCGCCCATCTGACGGCGTTTTCGTCGTGCCATGGATGCTTTACCACGGCATGAGCCAGCCATGGAGCACTCGAATAAAAGGAGGAGTGGTTGCTGCGGCTGGTGCCCTACTGTGGTGGCTTCCAACTGCTAAACGAATGGGGGGTGGATTTCTTTCTCCGATTACCGCATCGAAGTCGCAAGTGTCTGGTTTGGCACAAGGGCCACTAACCACTCATCTCTCAGTACATTCGGCAATGAATCTGCTCCGTGGTTTTTCAGGAATGCTGATGGCATGGGGAGTACTGTTGCCGTTCCTTATCGTAGGCGCAATTGTTTTATGGCGCAGGCATAGTGCAGTCAAAAGTTCGCTGATATGGATGATTCCGGGAATTGCTTATTTCCTGCTTTATTACGTTGCAGACGCACCATACTTCTCTTTTTGTATCGCTCCTGGCCTGCTCATTGTAGGGTTTTTTATGCGCGATGTGGCAAAGCCATTTCGATCAGCAATCTACTCGTGCGCCATCGCGGCGTCACTCCTGTTTATATTTCTTGCGCATCCCGTAGAACCGAACTCCAAACCTAAAGCGATCTTCGACGCATATTTTTTGAAGTACTCGGTCTGGTCTCTAAAACACCAGTATGGTCCGGCTCTTTCCAGCCTGCTTGGCAGGTGAGGGGAGGGGGATGTGCTCGAAGTCTGCAAATAGTCGCCACTCATAATCCACTACAAAATAAAACGGCGCTCCCGATCTGTCGAGAGCGCCGTACGCTTCATTTCCGCTACTTATGCCAGTGCATCCCCCACCCCAGGTACTTGCTTGCAGCCTCGTACACAGGAGCCGCCGTCGTCGAGAAGTTCGCCGCAACATGGTGCTCGAAGCCGTTCTCGCAGATGTACCGTAGCAGGTCCTGCATCTTCGGAATCTCGACAACGCCCGCGCCACCAAACGTGTGGAGTGGATCGTTGGTGAAGGCGCCCTCGCCGACGTAGCCCTTAATCTGTCCGCTGAAATCGTCAGTCGAAAAACGAGCAAAGCTCATCGCCCCGGCCTTGACTGTCCCATCCAGCGTCCCGTGAGTGTTCTCCTTGCCTACGGTGCCGGCAATAATCTGCTGGAAGTCCATCTTCACGCCCTCATTGAAGAAGTGCTTCGGCAGATTCGAGCAGTGGAAGCAAACCGCCTTGTCCGGGTTGTCGCCGTAGTTGTTGTTCCAGTCGAGCAGAGCGCTCGGAGTCTCACTCGCCAGCGTCAGCGCATACATGCTCAACGTACCCAGAACGTCCACCTCACAAGCCGACGGAATCAGGCTCTCGCTCATCATGCTCATCACGGTGCAGGGAACGATCCCAAGAAACTCCTCAATCGAGGTCCAGCACTGCACAGCACTGACAGTCAGTTCGCTAGCCGTCATCCAGTGATCGATCACAGCGCCGAGCTTCGCCATCTTCATCAGTGCGGCCTCAGGAGTATCGCCCAGCGGAATGTATTTCTTAATCGCAGCTAGCTTGGCCTGCGCCGCATCGTCGTTATCGCTCATCCGGCCAATCCGGCCCATAACCTCGCTGAGGTCGAGCGTCTCCACCGTAATACCCGACTTCTCCAGCAGCTTCTCCGAGTAGCGAACCGTGTTGAACGCCGTAGGCCGAGCTCCAATGGCCCCAATGCGAAGGTTTTTCAACCCCTTCACAATCCGGCACACCGCACTGAACCACTCAAGGTCAGCTCTGAACTCTGCCGAGTCCGGAGCCTCTGTATGCAGCTGAGTCAGCGAGTAGGGAATGCCGTACTGCTTCAAATTGTTGCAAATCGACATCTTGCCGCAGAAGCTATCGCGACGGAACGCAATCGTCATCTTGCCTGCATGATCGGGCGTCGCCTGGATCAGCACCGGAACCCGCAGGTCCGCGAGCCTCAATGCATCTGCAAGCCCACGCTCTTCGCCAAAGTTCGGCAGCGTAATGATGATGCCGTCGATCTCAGCCGCATGTTTCTTGAACAGCGCCGCGCACTTCTTCGCATCTTCGTAGCTCTCAACCGCTCCATGTGCTGTCTCCTCAGGAGTCAACACAATCGGCTTAATCCCAGCCGCCTCAAGAGCCGCAATCATCTCCAGGCGCCCGCTCGTTGCAAGGTGGCTAGGAAAAAATCCACGGTTGCCCACGATCACACCCAACGTCATCTGCTTTGCCATAACACTCACGAATCCATTTCAGCCCCAATGGGCTTTGTTGCACTTCGCCAAAACGTAGCCACGCCTCTGCACTTCGCGCAGCACCTACCCTGAGTAATTAACGATTCGGTCGAAACCGGACCGTATAGAATGCTCCTGCGATGGTCATTGCCGCACCCCACCACAGCGTTGGGTGCAGTGGCTGCAAAAAGGGCAGAACCACCTCGTTCTGTGGCGGATTGTGAAACTCCCATATCCCGGTGGCCACAAGCACCAACCCATATGCCAGGAGAAGAATGCCGCAGAAGAACCATATCTCCAACTCGCCCGATTCAATCTCTCGTTCGTGCTGATCCAACATATATTTCCACCTTTACCAGAAGATCAGATTCAAAATGAAGAAGACGACAATGACCACAGCCGCCCAGAAAATCGGTTTCTCCCACAATGTCTTCGAGCCGTCATGTGGAATTGGCGTCACGCCCATGACAAGCCCGGAGAGCTTCTCCACGGGAATAGGCTCCGTCATCAGGCTAACGACCACAGTTACGACCACGCAGATAATCCAGCTCCAGAGCGCGCGGTAGAGATTTTCGGCCATCGGCTTTGCGTCAGGGCTCATCGCAATATAACGCAGCGCGCTCGAGTCCTTGTAGACCCAGAGCCACATGCCAATCGACGAGGCCGTACCAGCCAGCAGTCCCCAGAAGCCGCCCGCACGAGTCGCGCGCTTCCAAAGCATTCCCAGCACCACTGTGCCGAACAACGGTGCGATGAAGAAGCTGAACAGCTGCTGCACGTAGTCCATGATGCTCGCAGAGCCCATCACGAGATACGCGGTCATGATGCTCACCAGCATTCCAACCACGGTCGACACGCGGCCCATGTAGACGTAGTGCTTGTCATCGGCCTTCTTGTTGATGAACGCTCCGTATATGTCGTAGGTCCACACCGTAGAGAACGCGCTCACGTTGCCTGCCATGCCGCTCATAAAGCCGGCGACTAATGCAGTGATGCCAAGGCCCAGCAATCCCGGTCCGCAATAACGGATCAGCATTAGTGGAAGAACCTCGTTGTAGCTGTGCTGACCGGTTACCGCCGCCACGCTTTCAGGGACAAGGCGCATGATCGTGCCGTCGGGATACTTCAACACGCCGAGCGCGAGCAGACCGGGCAGGATAACGAAGAAGGGAACCGCCATCTTGAACGCTGCGCCAATGATGGGAGCCATCTTTGCCGCGCGCAGGCTGTTTGCGCTCAAAACGCGCTGCACCACGAGGAAGTCTGTCGTCCAATATCCAAAGCTAATGACAAAACCCAGCCCAAAGACGATGCCCGTCCAATGCACGCCCATAGGATTGTTTGAGAAGCTGCCGAGCGTGCTCCACAGATGCGTGTAGTCGTTTCTGCCGACATTCACCGCAATCTGGGCCTTCAGGTTCTTCCATCCGCCCGCTTCGATAAGTCCGAGGATCGGGATCATGGCAGCGCCTGCCCAGATGAGCACAAACTGCAGCACTTCATTGATGATGGCGGATCGCAAGCCACCCAGCATGACATACAGCGCAACCGTCGCCGCGCCCACCCAGATGCTGAAGCTAATGTTCCACCCCAGCACGGTCTTCATCACAAGAGCCATGGCGTACATGTTGACGCCGCTCATCAGGATCGTCATAAAGCCAAACGAGATCGCAGCAAGACCGCGCGATCCTTCACCAAACCGAAGCTGCAGATAACCCGGAACCGAGTGCGTCTTCGAGATGTAGTAGAACGGCATCATCACGAGGCCCAGAAACAGCATCGCCGGAATCGCGCCAATCCAGTACCAGTGCGTCGCCAGAATGCCGTACTGATACGCAGATCCTGCCCAACCCATCAGTTCCAGCGAACCTAGATTCGCAGACACGAAACTTAGCCCGGCGATCCAGGCAGTCATCTCGCGCCCTGCGAGAAAGAAGTCCTCACTCGTATTTGCTTTGCCCTTGGCGTGGAAGCCAATGAAGATAACCAAGGCGAAGTAAAGGACGAGAATCAAAATGTCGACCGGCGACAACTTGGTCAACTGTTGGCCCATCAGCAGGAGAGCAGCGAACGGTATCATTCAGTCTTTAAGTAAACGTTCGCTGCAGCGCTGGAGCTGCCGAGCCGTCTACGTCCTTCCCTATAATCTACTTAGTATTGATTGAAGAGCTCCCTGCGAACGCACAGACAAGCTCAGTCGTTGCAACTATACAACAACGGATTCGTAACTCGCACTGAAGAAATTTTTATTTAGCTCGAAACTCGATTAATC
>Ga0206946_1220_pt2 | contig 10243 bp, 5 predicted proteins | sample Alteio_BWOrgHeat_2_FD_152965 | JGI IMG/M metagenome (GOLD analysis project Ga0206946, IMG submission 152965) | Enriched cells from forest soil in Barre Woods Harvard Forest LTER site, Petersham, Massachusetts, United States -... | ecosystem: Environmental > Terrestrial > Soil > Temperate forest > O... | reverse complement strand
ATCGCCTTGTTCTGTTCGGGTGTTGTCTTTGGCATGTTCAGCTCCGTGTGAGTTCTGATGGTTGGTAGGTTGGGTAATCGGAATAGCCACGCGGCCCCGAGCCGTACACTGTGTCCCAATCAACCTCAGCGAGAGGGGTGTTCTCTCGAAACCTCTGAACCAGATCGGGATTTGCGATGTAGGGACGGCCAAACGCCACCAGATCCGCCAGACCTTCCGCAATAAGGCAATTGCCACGATCACGATCCATCTTCACATTCGCGATCAGTGTGCCTTTGAAGAGAGGGCGGAAATGTCGGAACATGCCATCGTCAGCCAATTTTTCGAGTGGAGTACCGGAAAAGTCCGTGGTATTCCCCATGAGCAGCAAGTGCGAAAGATTGTAGGAGCTCAGCTTCTGAATTGCATATTCGGTGACGGGTAAAGTTTCATCGTTGGCCTGAAATGCGCCGCCTTCGTGCATCGGGCTGATCTTGACTCCAACCCGTTGCGCATCGACCTCACCCAGGGCCGACTCCGACGCGGCAGAGTTCACCCAATGCCTTCAGCATTGGATAATAGGCAACGACCTCCCGATCATCGAATTGCGCACAGCGCACCGTCGCTTCTAAGGAACATGCAGTGAAGACTTTTGCCGTGCTTCCTCATGGCCACCGCCACGCGCGCACTCACAAAACTGTTCCTGGACCTGCAGTAGAGCACCAGATTGACGTCACTGGGGATGACGATGCGCTCCTTGCGCCTAATTTCGAGCGGATCGAGGCGCACCGCTCCTGGAATGGCGGCCATACCCTCAGGATCTTCCTCAAAGCGCAACAGATCGACGACAGCAATTTCTCCTCCGAATCCAATCGCGACTTCAACAGTTGGGGATGGATCTGCAGCGGTCGAAGCAAGCGGATCCATATTCCTCAGCGCACTCGCGATCCTAAGAGAGAAGAAGGCCCGGGAACCATTTTCGTTTACTGGGCAAAGATGTTCCTCGCTACAGTCAAATGGAGAAGCCGATGCTGCCAATTTTCGGTCGGCCTCGTTTAGGGCCTAACCCAGTGCACAGTCATCGGAACGCGGGGTCGTCGCAACTTTTAGAGTCATCTCATTATTTCAGGTTACTTCCGCATAACCGTTTTTCGCCCAGGTGGATTGGATTTGTAAACACTGGACGACTTACCAAGGCCTTAAATCGTCACTTCATCCGTGGCCTGGCTCGCCGAGGCCTCAAATCGTCAATTCGGATCCTTCGTCGAACTCACCCATAGGTCGTTGTTGCGGTCGGAAGATCCCGAGCCTCTTCATCTTGTAAACCAATGTTGTGCGCTTAAGCCCAAGAAGAACGGCTGCACCTTGCGGCCCCCCAATGATTCCTCCAGTAGCTCGCAGAGTCTCTAAAATTAAGGCTGCTTCGCGATCGCGCAATGTATTTCGTGAAGCAATTACGGAATTTGTATTCGCGTGTAATGCCGAAAGGGGATTCGGAAGCACTCCATTGTCCGATTCGATGACAGCGCGTTCAATCAGGTTCTGGAGTTCCCGTACATTGCCGGGCCAATGGTATGCGATAAATGCATTCATCGTTGGTTCCGGGATCAGTTCAATGTGCTTCCCCATACGCCGTGCGAATACGGCGACGAAATGGAGGACCAACTGGCGTATGTCCTCTCGGCGCTCGCGCAAGGGCGGCACTGAGATCGGAAACACGTTCAAGCGGTAGTACAGATCACTGCGCAATTCATTCCGTGCCGCCATTTCCGCCAGGTTGCGATGCGTTGCGGCGATAATACGAACATCAACTTTGTGGGTTTGATCACTTCCTAATCTCTCAAACTCTTGCTCCTGCAACACACGCAGCAGCTTCGGCTGCAAGGCCAGCGGAATGTCACCTACTTCGTCCAGGAAAAGCGTGCCCTGATGGGCCGCTTCGAATCGCCCAGCCCTTTGCGCGATGGCGCCGGTGAACGCGCCCCTTTCATGTCCAAACAGCTCACTCTCGAGAAGATCAATGGGAATCGCCGCACAGTTAACCTTTACAAAGCGTCGATTGCATCGGGGACTGATATTATGGACAGCCTGCGCGATTAGCTCTTTGCCGGTGCCAGTCTCTCCCTGTATCAGAACTGTAGAGTGTGTTGGGCCAACACGTTCAACTTGTTTGAGCACAGTTTCTAAGCCGACGCTATTACCGACAATTCGCTCAAACTGAGAATCCCTGCTCTCGCGGGTTCGCGGACCGCTATTGGGGAACGCCGCCACAAGTCCTCCGACGGTTTTATTCTTCATCTTGCGTCACGTTCAAACAAGTCCGAACCCGATCCAAGAGGACCGAATTGTCAAAGGGCTTTGCCAAGAACGCGACCGCGCCATCTCTCATAGCCCGAAGGCGCATTTTCTCGTCACCATGCGCGGTTATAAATATGATCGGAATCTGGTAATCTTCAGCATTCAACTGAGACTGTAGATCGACGCCGGACATGCCCGGCATTCGAATATCGGCAATGAGACAACGAACTTCTCGCAGAAGGCCCGATTTGAGAAATTCCTCGGCTGACGTGAACGCTGCAATCGTGTATCCAGCCATTTTCAGCAGCCGTTGCAACGACGTCCGAACCAATTCCTCATCATCAACGATGGCGATCACGCAGTCCTCGTTTCCGATCAGCACACTGTAGCGTACCGTGTTCGCGCAGGTTCGTAAATTATCGTTATCTTTAGTTGACTTAAAGAACCGTTATGTCTCATGCGAAGGGGGCAGCGTGCTAAGGCGAGCATAGTTTTCAAAGGGGATGGGCGGCAGTCAGAGCTATTTGGCTGAGGCGAGATTCAGCTTTTCCGCCATTCTGCCCAGCTCGGCTGGGGAACCTGCTTGCATCTTTTGCATTACATGCCCACGATGGACGGCAGCGGTGACCTCACTCACACCAAGCCTCGAGGCTATTTGTTTTGTCGGCATTCCGGAAACGAAAAGTGCCATCACCTCGCGTTCTCGTGCGGTTAAGGTTTTGTATCGCTGCTGTAACTCCGAGATATCCCTTCGTTCCCGCTGCATTCCAGAATCGCGCTGCAGCGCCTGTTGGACTGCATCAACCAGTTCCTGGGGTCGAAATGGCTTGGTGAGAAATTCCACAGCTCCAAATTTCATGGCCCTAACAGCCATGTCGACATCAGCGTGCGCGCTAATGAAGATGATGGGAATGCTAAGGCCGGCATCAATCAATTTGCGTTGCACCTCGAGTCCACTCATTCCAGGAAGTCGGATATCCAAAATCAAGCAGCTCGGGCCCTCTGGCATGTTCCGCTGCAGAAAGTCTTGCGCGCTGGCAAATGCCTCCCCACGCAACCCGACCGTCTTCAGCAGGCGCTGGATCGAGGCACGCACATCGCCATCATCATCAATAACAAATACGGTGGCTGGGACGGGCGAGCTCATGCGGCCTCTGATTCATGCGGGGGAAGTTCAAAGTAAAACGTAGATCCGCGTTCTGGATTTCCCTTCGCCCACAATCGGCCGCCATGGGACTCGACAATTGACCGGCTGATTGCCAAGCCCATTCCAGTGCCTTGGGGTTTAGTGGAAAAGAACGCCTCGAAGATGCGATCTTCCTTATTCTCCGGTAGCCCTACACCGGTGTCACTCAGCGAGATCAGGACTTGCCCACTATCGGTTAGCTCCGAAGTCACGACGAGTTCGCCACCGGAATTTTTCATAGCTTCAATAGCATTGAGCATGAGGTTCATGACGACTTGCTGCAATTGCACCCGGTCGCCACTGACCTGTGGAATGTGCTCCGAAAGATTCAGCCTGATCGCTACGGAAGATGGCCTAGACTCATACTCAAGTAGAGGTTCAATTTCGCGAATGACTTGGTTGAGATCGACGAGCACTCGATCCTGAGTGCCCTTCTTAGAGAGCGAGCGCACGTGGTCGATAATGTCGGCGGCGCGTTTGACCGATTGCATTACTGCCGAGATGGCCTCCCGGAGTTCCTGAATCTCCAATTGGTCTCGCTCAAGCAGCCATAAGCTGATTTGCGCGTTGGTAGTCGCCGCGGAAATCGGTTGTTTGATCTCGTGCGCCAACGAAGCAGCCATCTCTCCCATGACGCTCACGCGGTTGATGTGTGCGAGATCTGCTTCAAGCTGGCGCAGCCTATCTCGTGCCTCTTCGGCATGTTTGCGCTCCGTGATATCGACCATGGTGCCGACTACTTGAACAAGCTCTCCGTCGGAACTCACTACAGGATGGGCCAGGCCAAGAACGTGTTTGACCGTTCCATCAGGTAGCACGATTCTGTACTCGAGGCCGGCATCTACCTTTTGGAGGAACACGCGATCGCTGGCCTGCCGCCTGACCTTGTCGCGATCTTCCGGGTGCATTCGCTGCAACCATTGGTCCAGCTTCGGAAGGCCCTGTTGCGGATCAAACCCGAAACTTCGGAACATTTCCTCGGACCAGTACTGGGCCTCGTGGGTTGTGCCATCGATAGCCCAACTGCCTGTGTGGGCCAGCCTCTCCGATTCGGCTAAGTACGCCTCGCGTTTACGAAGGGTCTCCTCCACCCGCTTTTGCTCGCTCAAATCAAGTGCGAAAGCAACGCCCTCGCTACCACCTTCCTCGAACAGCGTCCCGGCAACTAGCACCGGCACCCGGCTGCCATCTTTTCGGAACAACTCCTTCTCATACGGCTGGACACTCCCTGTTGCCCGTATTTCTGCCACGGCGCGTTCGTCGTGTTCGCGCCATTCGGTCGGCGTCAGATCCATCCAGTGCACGCGACCCGAGGCTACATCTTCACGATCGTACTTCAGCATGTGCAGGAAGGCCTCGTTGGCCTCAACGATTGCACCTTCGAGATCACACATGAAAATCCCAAGAATGTTGGCATCGACCAGGCGCCGGATTCTTCTTTCACGATCTTCAAGATCACGATAAAGCCGGGTATTCTCAAGGGATATCGCTGCCTGCGACGCAAGGACTTTCAACACGGTGATGCGATCAGGAGTGAAAACGTGGGGCGTAAGATTGTTTTCAAGGTAGAGAATACTGACGAGTTTGCCCTGGTTGATCAATGGCAACGTGAGAATGGAGCGAGGCCGGCGCTGAACGACGTAGGGATCGGCAGAAAACGGATTCGGAGATGATGCATCGTCTAGAATCACCGTTTCCTGAGTGCGCATCACATAGCGCCCAACGGACTCCGGCAGAGCGGCTGTGCTGTCGGCGGCACTTCGCAGATGGACGGTTACACCCTCTCCACTAGTGGTCGCTTCTGCCTGTATATGCAGCTCATCCTCTCGCGGAAAAATCAGGAGACCTCGTTCAGCACCGGCCTGCTCAATCGCCGTGCGCATGAGCGTATGGATCAGTTTTTCCAAGACAATCTCACTCGAAACGGCCTGCGACACCTTGATCACGGTTGCGAGGTCAAGGTGTTTGACCGGCGTCGCGATCGTGCTCGTCGGGCTGGGCACGGCCTCTTCCGCCCTAAGGTGCGGGTACATCTCCTCGAGTTGTCGCACTTTTCCGTCGGCTCCCCAACGCAGGTAGCCGTAACGAGCCTTCCTCAAGTATAGATGTGCGATGTCCTCGAATCCACGCGCTGCGTAGAACCGCGCGGCAAGCTCGTCGCTAAGCGCCTCGTTGTGAACAAAGCCGTTTGCCTGGGCCGAGTGGATGGCCTGCTCGTACAGCTGTTCGGCATTAAGCACGCGGCCTTCGATGCGGGCGATCTCGGCGCCGACCAGTGCGGCGCGGTTTTCGAAGTTCTCCGGGCAGTTCTCCACCCAGACCTGTAGCTGCTTGTGATGCGCAGCAACAGCGTTCAGGTGCTGCAACCGCTCGCCGGCCGGTGCTGAATCGCAGCAGGCGGCTTGGGCCAGCGCACCGTAAAAGTGATATTCGGCTTCCTCAAACAACGCGGATACGGTCCAGAGCAGGGGTTGCGCTTTCGATGCGGCGTCGATGGCCGTCGCATAGTCGCCCGCAATACAGCGAGCCTGCAATTTCCGGATCCAGTAACGACACGCAATGGTCGCCAAGCGCTGGCCGCTCGACAAATCGAATTCGATGTAACTCTCATTGAACTGCGCGTCGTCGAAGCACCCGAATTTCGGGGTGAAGCCGCGGAGCGTCCGAACAAGCGCAAGTTGCGTTGTGATGATGTCAATCACTAGGCCGAACCGCATTTTCTCGGCAAACGCAAGGCCATGGTTGGCTTCAGCTTGCACTTGAGGAAGCGTTTCGCCCGCGAAGAGGAGGTCCGAGTTGAGATTGTGGCACACGTAGGCAGCATAGGTGAGGTCTCCGATTCGGTTGGCCAGTTCGAAAGTACGGCGCAGGAGATCAACGCAAGCCCGCACGTGTTTCGTCCAGCGTGCGACGAAAATCGCGAAGCAATGTTGGGTGCTCGCCTGATAGCGTTTTAGTCCGCGTCGTTCGACGAGCTCAAAGCCGACATGGCCAAATCGATATCCAGCCTTGTAGTCGCCGAAATGCGGTCCGGCAATCCTGGCGAGCCATTCGTAGGCGACACAGGAAGCATCGCAGTTGCCGTGCTCGATGCTAAGACTGACCGCCTTGCAGATCGTCAGGGAAGCTAGGTTCTCGTCGGTCTGCTTAGCTGGCGGCAAAACCTTAATCAGAACGTCGAGTGTTGCGAGGGAGGCGGGGTCCTCCATCAGAGGCAAATCAATGAGATCCTCAATTGTGCGGTTCCCGAGCAGTGACCAGTTGCGCTCGTACTCGCGCCGCATCTCCTCCTCTGTCGGGTGGGGGGACCACTCGATACCGACATGCCTGAGGTAATCGAGACAAAAAGCAACCGCGCGGCCACTAAGATTGAGGGTCGTGGAGACATCCATGCGCAAGCACGCGACGATTGCTAATTCGACTGTTGTCGTTGCGCGATTGGACAGCGCAGCCAATCGCTCCTCTGCGACCGACAATTGGCCGGTCAAGAATTCGCATTCGGCCCGGGTCAGCTCCAGCGCAAAAATCAGCTCATGTCTGCGCTCCCAACAATCGTCCTTCAATAGCTCCCCACCGGAGATGAGATAGGTGAGCGCCGAGGCATAGGCAGTGGACCCCTTGGCGCGCTTGCCACCGAGCAGGTTGAGCTCTGCGAGTTGGTCCCGTTCCTCTGGTTGGGTGATCAGCGGGGCGCCGCGGTTGAGCTGATTGAGGATCTCGAAGATCGCCTCCTCCCTTTTGTCGGCGGGCGTTTCCGTCACGAGCAGCCTTCCTATCCGGAGATGGGCCTCAGCGCGCGATGCTTCTGGGATTAGCGAATAGGCGGCCTCCTGCACCCGGTCGTGAATGAATTTGTAAGACCCTTCCAGGCGCTCGATGAGTTCCTGACGGACCGCCGGCCACAGAACCGCATGCACCTGCTCCTCGGGGGTCTCCAGAACGGCCGAAAGCATCGGGGTCGCGCCAACGTTGCCAAGACAGGCGAACTGCTGCAACGCGTGCAGCGTTTCGGCCGGCAGGCGGGTCACCTTGCCCACCATGAGGACTACGACATTGTCGGTATAACCCTTGTCGGGAATGCGACCGAGATCCCATGACCAGCCCGCCGCGTCCTGATCGAATCGGAGCAATCCCTCGTCCGCGAGCGAGTAAAGAAACTGAATCACGAAGAAGGGATTGCCGGCGGTCTTCTTATGCACTAGTTGCACCAGCGGCGCAGCGTCCGCCGGATCGCGGCGCAGCGCATCAGCGATCAACTGTCCAAGGTCGTCACGGGCGAGCGGCGCCAGGCGAACTTCCTGCACCCGCGCTCCGGCTTGGCGGATCGCTTCGAGCTTGCGCGTCAATGGATGAGCGGCATCAACTTCATTGTTGCGGTAAGCGCCGATTAACATCAGATGTCGCAAATCCGACCGGATCAGCAGATCGTCCAGCAGGTCGAGGGTCGCAGCGTCGAGCCACTGCAAATCGTCGAGAAACAGCGCTAGCGGATGTTCCGGCCGGGCGAATACGCCAATGAAGCGCCGGAAAACGAGCTGAAAACGGCTTTGCGCTTGCTGAGGCTCAAGCTCCGGGACCGGCGCCTGGTCTCCGATGATGAGCTTCAGTTCGGGGATGAGGTCGGTCATGAGCCGTGCATTCAGCTCGAGCGCCTCCAGAAACGCGCCGCGCCAGATCGCCAGTTCGGCGTCACTCTTGCCGAGAAGAGGTCGTACAAGGCTTTGAAATGCCTGCACCAGGGTCGAATAGGGAATGTCGCGCTTGTACTGATCGAACTTGCCTGAGGCGAAGAGTCCTCGCGGTGGAGCAGCCACCATGTGCAGCTCATTGACGACAGAGGATTTTCCAATGCCGGAATATCCTGAGACGAGCACCAATTCCGGCGCGCCGCCCTTGACCACGCGGTCGAAGGCCGCGAGCAAGGCGTCGACCTCGCGTCCCCTGCCGTACAGCTTCTCGGGGATCAGCAGCCGATCGGGGGTGTCATGTTGGCCAAGCGGGAACTCAATGACGTGCCGGTGAGCTTCCCACTCGGCAAGACAACGCCGTAGATCACTCTCAAGGCCGGTCGCAGTCTGGTAGCGCTCCTCGGCCGTTTTGGCGAGCAGCCTCATGATGATTTGGGAGACAGCGATTGGGATATTGTCCAATCGCTCGCTTGGCGGCACAGGTCTTCTGGCGATATGGCTGTGAACCCACACCATCGGATCGGACGCGGTGAACGGCAGCGAGCCGGTAAGTAACTGGTACAGCGTGACGCCGAGAGAGTAGAGGTCGCTGCGGGAATCGATCGAGCGGTTCGTCCGCCCGGTCTGTTCGGGGGCCATATAGGCAAGCGTGCCGACGATTGTTTCGGGCGGCTCGGGCATTTGTCGCTCGCGCGGCAGGGGCGAAGCGAGTCCAAAGCCTGACAGCCACGCTTCGCCGCTCGAAGTGTTCACAAAAACGTTTGCAGGTTTGATGTCTCTATGGAACAGACCGCGCTGATGCAGACGCCCCAGCGCCGCGGTTATGCCTATGGCAACGCGTAAAAACAGGTCCAGTTCCCACGGTTTGCCGAGCAGTCGCGCAAGCACCTCCCCGCCGTGATCTTCAATGACCAGCGCCGGTTTTCCGTGGTCATGAATGAGCTCCAGGGGCCGTGCAGCCCAGCTTGGATCGAGCTCACTCCGCAAGTCATACGCGTGTTCCAGCCGCGCGCTGCTGGTCGGCGCGGGCTGGTCTACTGCAGAGGTCAAGACCAGGACTGGGCAGGACGCACCGGCCTTGGCGCTCCTCGACAGATGGAACTCCCCGTCGTTCCATAAGGTCTCGAAATCGGAACTCAAAGGCTCTCCCACTCCACGAGATCATCTCGCGCTACGATGCCCCAAGCAAATTGACTGATTGACGGAGCGCGTGCTAATGCTCGTGTCCTTTCTTGGCTTATCGTTCGGCTCCTCACCGTTTCTTTGATGCGTGAAACGTAGCCTAAAACGGTCATTCCGTTCATGGGGGTGATAGCGCACCCTGCCTCTCCGGCCTTGAGCCTGAAGGATACCGCTTTTCGTTTTGCCCTTCACCGTGCCAGCCCAACTGGCACGTCCTATTGGCTCATCGGGGTAGCCGCGTAAGGCAGAGAACACCGAACGAGGCGATCAAAAGCATGGTCGACAATAACATTAGAAGCTTCGGCTGGAAGCTCGCCCCGTTCCACTCCCCGCCGGCGACGCCCCAAACGTTTGCGGTCAGGATGGAAACCGAAATCCCCAGCGCCCAGCCATAAACAGAGCCCGCACTTCCCAGGATGGACGCCCCAAATCCGTAGAGCAGGATGGCGCCAAACCACATGCTCCCCATCAGGGCGGAGCGGCACCATCTGCCTACACAATGATGTCCTTCAAAGAGCACAGGCCAGGAACCGCGAAGGCATATCAAATATGCCGGGTACCCCATATTAAAGATCAGCCCTCCGAAAAGTGCCGGGATCCAGACAGCTAAACTAGCGAGCAGGGGCGGCGAACCGTCTATCCTGGCGTTCGCAATGAGGGAGGCTCCCGAAGCAAAGCCTACATTCAATACGGACGACAAACAACCTGCCAAAACAGCCAGGAGCACCGCCACGAACGCGCCGGTGGAAGGCCGCACTTCATTCAACTTGTTCTGCTGAGATCGATCCCTGCTGACCGACGCTCCGGCGCAGAGGATCAGGCTGAGAATCAACAGCGTCAAGCCGAATGAAGTGCGGCCTTCCACCGGCGCGTTCGTGGCGGTGCTCCTGGCTGTTTTGGCAGGTTGTTT
>Ga0206946_1259_pt1 | contig 10256 bp, 11 predicted proteins | sample Alteio_BWOrgHeat_2_FD_152965 | JGI IMG/M metagenome (GOLD analysis project Ga0206946, IMG submission 152965) | Enriched cells from forest soil in Barre Woods Harvard Forest LTER site, Petersham, Massachusetts, United States -... | ecosystem: Environmental > Terrestrial > Soil > Temperate forest > O... | reverse complement strand
GCAAGGTTTAGCACAGATCGAAGAGAAGGCATATTACGCTGAAGCGAAACAACGCGGAAGTCAATCTATCTTGAAACTTGCTTTAGCTTTCTGTGGAAAGCGATTTAAACTCCTTTATACTGATCGTTGAAATCACCCAACGCTTCAGCATTTCTGTCTTACTTATATCGCCTTTATATCTGTAATGCGGTATAAATCGCTTGCCGAAATGTTGAAGTGGGTAAAGGTAAACTTGTGTCGGTATATAAATAACCAGACGCCGACTCGGCAATACGATCGGATTCGCTTGCGTGTAACGACTCATGAAATGCGTAGCTTGACCTATCAATGTTACGTTAGGTAACTGCAAAGCGGAACGTACAAAGAGCCAACAAGCACTACTGCAATGTTCATCTGTTACTAAATAAACTTTCGCTTTGGGTGCATGCATAAGTTCAGATTGCCTATATGTTAATTTTGGCAATAAAGACACAGTAGAAAAAATAAATACTTTGCCTTTTAGTAACGCTGTTTGCATACGTTTAGCTAAATTCGCATCGCGTTGCATGCGCCAATAATGAACGTTCGCTTGAGACACACGATATGCGATACGCCAGGGTTTGTTCCAAATACTATTATTGCGTAGCGAAGCAATATAATTATCTCCATACAATGAACGCAAAATAGCACGGCCATAACGCGCATTACCGCCTGTATTACCGCGCAGATCTAAAATAATCGACGATTTATTACGAAAATTAATTATACGTTCTGCAATAGCGTTCAATGCATGCTGCGTATTTTTATCATCATGCGGCTGAAACGTAGGAATAGAAATCCAAATACTGTCTTGACCCAAGGTGCTTATAGAAAATTGTGGTTTTTGTTTAAAGGAAATTTTTTTAGAACAATCCTGTAAGTACAGATGTTCATCTTGAAAACCATCCGCGTAATAATGCAATACAGCGAGATAAGATTGATAAGAATGAACGCGTTGTGTGCGTTTTAGCGCTTTTATAAAGCCAGGTTGAAACCATTTCTGAAATGTTTTGCTTGCGAAACCTGTAGAGGCAGGATGATTTTCAATAATGGCTGTATGTATCGCTTTCAAATCAGTTTGAGCGAAAAAACGCCATGGCTGAATTGCCGTCTGTCCATTATAAAAATACAAAAAAAAGATAAGTAAAAAATAACGAGACAATTTCTTTCTGATCATGATGGGCCGTGTAGGGTTCGAACCTACGACCAATTGATTAAGAGTCAACTGCTCTACCAGCTGAGCTAACGGCCCTATTGGGGTGAACGATGGGGCTCGAACCCACGACAACCGGAATCACAATCCGGGGCTCTACCAACTGAGCTACGTCCACCATTATTTGCACACAACAAACGTGGCGCGCCTGGCAGGATTCGAACCTGCTACCCTCGGCTTAGAAGGCCGATGCTCTATCCAAATGAGCTACAGGCGCCTGTTCGTTCTAAATGCATGATCGGGGTAGAGGGATTCGAACCCCCGACACCCTGCTCCCAAAGCAGGTGCGCTACCAGGCTGCGCTATACCCCGGTATTTTTCCAGAGCAGACTAAATACGCTGCGCATCATACGCAAGCGGTATAGTAAGATCAAGAACACTTGGTTTCTTTTTGATTTACTATACAGAGCATGTATTCAGATCCAAGCAGAAGCTGTCGTCGTTACCTAAAGAATCATCCTTCTTATTAAGCTCATTAAAATACGAAGAATGATTTATCTTTTCTTTACAATACATTGAGTTAAATCCATCGTTCTGAGGCAGTTTTGGATTTTTTTCTTTCAAATTATTATTCATGTCCTTAATTTGTTTTGCTTCCTCCTTCACGGATTCCATCAATGATTCAATATTTTTTTCAATATTTTTTCTATTTTCTTCTAAATTACTTATTTTTATTTCTGATTTTTCCAATTTAGCGGAATGATCTAAATATTCCTGCGAGCTAATTATTAGCTGGTCAATTAGTAACTTGTCAAAGTCTAGAAGCTCTGCTCCTTTTTTATAAAACTCTTTTAATTCATCATGTAAAGACTTAATTGATTCATCATTATTCAGAGTAGGCTTTATACTTTCAACATACTCATAACATTGATTAGGATAAACAACCTTTTTCAAGAGAGTTTCTATTTGTTTCTCTTTGCTCCAAAAAAGAGAGAAAATGCCCGCACCCAAAGGCATGAGATAAATCCAACGTTTAAAGCGAGAAAACTTTCTTACCGCAGAAATAACTTCTTTATTACAATTCGATTTTTCTGGTGATTTCTGCGTTTCCAATAAAACATTCTGATACCAGGGGGGAGATGATATTGAATATTCTTTTAAACTTGCAACTAAACTTTTAACTTGAGAAACGATTAATTTGTTTTTTTCCTCATGTGTTTCTTGATACTCATCCCTTATTGTATCTTTTTCAGAATCAAGTTTTGCTAACTGTGTCTCTTTTTTCTTTTGCAAAACTTCAGCTAGCAGAAAAAATTCACGCCAAGCCTTTTTAAAGCTATCTGTATAATTCTTACTTTCATCCAAAAACTGTGACCGCAAATTGTTAATTCCCTTGTTAATTAAACATAACTTAGCATATTTAGATTTGTTTTCTGTCGACAAAATATCATCAGGACTCTTCCATAATTCTTCCTGAAACTTATTTTGAATCTGTAATAGACGATCAGATAGACCGCAGCAAAACTGGTCGTAGGCATTTAAAAAAGCAGCAAGATTCTCTTGCGTAATATAATGATTGTAAAATTTATCAAAGATTGCTGCTTTATTACCAATCTGATCATGATCATAAATCTTGGAAATGAGTTCAAGTAAGTTTGAGCGTTTGCTACGATAGCTATCGCTAGCTTCTACATTTTTACTAACTTCAATGAAATTAAATTGATTAGCTGGTTCATTATAAAACTCTTGAATATTAGTAGTCTCATGAATGCTTTTTTCCAATTCAAAAGATTTAATTTTTAATTCGCTATGAATTGCCTCTAACCACTTGACAATTTGATCTGGATTCGCTGGAAAGGGTGTAAAAATACTCGGTAATAATTTTTCACTCTCTTCCAAAAATGATTCTGGGTTCTGTTCAATGTCCGCTAATTTTTTAAGCAATTGTTCATTTTTTCTTTTTTCACTCTCTTCCTGAAATGCCTGAAGTACCTGATCATTTTTTTTATTCTCAACCTTAAGCTTCTCTGCTTCATTTATCTCTTTAATTTTTTGAGTCAAAAATTCAGCACATTTTTCTGGGGCATATCCCGGGTGTTTTGGTAAAGAATTAAGCGCTACATCAGAATAGTAAAAAAAATTTTCACAAAGATCTTTTGATAAAAGGCGGGGGTAAACGCCATAATCTTCACTAGAAAGAAATAGATGATCTTTTTCATCAGAAACAAGCTTTCCCTTACCTGTAGCTTCATATATGTATTGATAATCTTCTTCTATGTGCAATGTTTCAAAGATACTTGCTACTTTTCCAAATATTCTTTTATTATCTAACTTAGATGAACTTAAAAATTTATCCTCATTAAGAGAGAGTATTTTAATATGCTTGATCAATAAAAAGGCAAATACTAATAGAGATGCACGAAAATGACTCTGGATAATTAATTCTCGATCTAAATTTAACGAAACTTTTAGTTGGTCCATTAATTGAATTAAAAAGTCTAAATAATCATCCTTCCGGCCACGCTTTTTAACTTTAATCTGCTCTCCAAGTTCTTTAAAATTCTCTTGAAGTAAATTTATTGAATTCTTTGGATTTTCTAACCAATTATTTATCCAATTACTTTTTTTAAGCTTAGGCTGACGCATATATCACCTCTTTACAGTACACTCGCGAGAATATCTAAATAATTGTTAGGAACATAACCGGCTTAAACCTATTCTGTCAATTAAATAATAAATAATGTGCAATAATTTATTTCACTATAAATATTCTTGCATTACGCAAAATCTGTACATTTGCCGTATCTTGCCATTACATGCTATAAAGGGCGAGTTCACTTTTATTTTTATCTGCTTAAAGGGGATCCTCATGTTGCATCTGCGTCGCATCTGTCTTTTCCTAATTTTGCCACTCTTGGTTGCCTGCGGAAAAGCCCAAGATCAGAACGCACATCAGGCTGTACCTTCGTTTCAAGCGGGAAAAGATTATCAAATTATTTCTACTTCGGACATCATTCCTGTTGCAGAACCAAAACAACAGGTACATGTTGTTGAATTTTTTAGTTATGCGTGTCCGGGTTGTTATCGTCTTGAGCCTCAATTGGAAGCATGGTTAGCTAAGCAATCGAATGATGTGATCTTTGAACGTGTACCTGTTGTCTTTAGACCTGATTGGCAAAATCTAGCGCGAATGTATTACATCGCACAAATGCTAGGCGTCGAAAAAGCGCTTACTCCTGAGATTTTTAAAGCAATTCATGCGCAAAATAAAGATTTAACGAACGCTGATGCGCAAAAACAATTTTTCAAAGCGCACGGCGTTTCAGAAAAAGATTTCGATAGTATGGCGGCATTCTCGCCTGGCATCGATGCACAGCTAGTACGTAGTGATACCTTAATGAGTAATTACAAAATAGTGGCTGCACCGACGCTCGTCATTGATCAGCGCTTTAAACTTAATCCTGCTATGACTAATGGTGAGCCACAACGCTTTTTCCAAGTGCTCGATTACTTAATTCAAAAAGTTAGAAAAGGTGAGAATTAAATTTGACTGACTTGGTTCGCATCCGCAATCTGCATTTTAAGCGTAATGATCGAATACTATTTGATGGAATTGATCTGGAGGTCCCGCGTGGCAAAATAACGGCTATCATGGGTCCTAGCGGTTGTGGTAAAACAACGTTATTGCGTTTGATCGGCGGTCAATTACAACCCGACTCTGGTACGATCGAGCTCGACGGTCAGCGCGTGGATCATTGTCCTAAAGTACAGTTATACAAAATACGACGTGAACTGGGCGTTTTGTTTCAAAGCGCAGCGTTGTTCACCAATATAACTGTTTTTGATAATGTAGCGTTTCCATTGCGCGAACATACACAATTGCCTGAAGCCATGATTCGTTCTATCGTATTCATGAAATTGCATGCGGTAGGTTTGCGCGGAGCAGCTTATTTATTTCCTAATGAATTATCCGGTGGTATGGCACGTCGTGTCGCGCTGGCACGCGCGATTGCCTTAGATCCAAAATTGATTTTGTATGATGAGCCATTCGTCGGTCTGGATCCGATTGCACTTGGCGTGATCGTTAAATTAATTCAACAGCTCAACAGCGCGCTTGGAATTACTAGTATTTTAATTTCGCATGACGTGTATGAAGCAACACGTATCGCACATGTTGTTTATATTATTGCTAACGGTCAGATTATTGGCCAGGGAACACCTCAACAATTAAGCTTGGATCAAAATCCACAGGTCATACAATTTATGCAAGGACTGCCCGATGGTATCGTGCCGTTTCACTATCCAGCACAAATTTATCTTGACGATCTACTTGATTGATTAAAAATATGTTAGCTAATAAATTATGCGCATTAGGTCAAATTGGATTGCGATTCCTGGTTCACTTAGGTCGAGCGGGCTTATTTCTAAGCCAGATTTTACTGCGCAAACCACGTTTCTTAAAAAATACCCCTTTATGTATTCAACAACTCTATTTTATTGGCGTCTTATCCCTCATCATCATTATTTTGTCGGCTTTATTTATAGGTATGGTGGTAGGGTTACAAGGATACCATACCCTCAATAAATTTGGCGCCAGTCAACAATTGGGTCAACTAGTCGCATTAAGTGTGGTTCGTGAATTAGGGCCTGTTGTCACTGCTCTATTATTTGCAGGTCGTGCTGGATCCGCCATAACCGCTGAAATCGGTCTTATGAAATCAACTGAACAACTTTCCATTATGGAAATGATGGGAGTCGATCCGATCGAACGGGTTATCTCTCCACGTTTCTGGGCTGGCTTTATTAGTTTGCCTTTATTAACAATCATCTTTGATGCGGTAGCTATTTGGGGCGGCTATTTAGTTGGCGTAAAATGGTTAGGTGTCGATGGTGGAACTTTCTGGAGCACCATGCAAACATCGGTGGATTTTTACAATGATGTCGTCAATGGCATCTTAAAAAGTGTGGTATTTGGCTTTGTAGTAATTTGGATCGCCGTTTTTCAAGGGTATGCCACAATACCTACCGCAGAGGGAATTGGGCGCGCTACAACGCGCACGGTTGTTCATGCTTCGCTTGCCGTGCTTGGATTAGATTTTGTATTAACCGCCATTATGATGGGAGGATGGTGATGAATAAAAGAATAATCGAGTTATGGGTGGGATTATTTATGTTAGTTGCTACAACAGCTCTACTCGCTTTAGCTCTCAAGATTAGTGGTTTAACCGGTAGTGTATTTGGTATGCATAGCTATCAGATTACTGCCAACTTTGATACTATCGGCGGACTCAAATTACGTGCTCCGATTACACTGGCAGGTGTTAGAGTCGGACAAGTAACCGATATTAAGCTGGATACCACACAATTCAAAGCAGTCGTTACCTTGCAAATTAATGATAAAAACAAATTACCTGCGGATACCTCTGCTAGTATTCTTACGGAAGGATTATTAGGGGCTAATTACATCAGCCTACAACCTGGATTTGCAGAAAACATTTTAAAAGATGGCGATTCTCTGCATGAAACTCATTCAGCGTTAATCTTAGAAAATCTAATTGGACAATTATTATTTAGCTTAAAAAATTCCGGAGAAAAAAAATGATGAAAAAATGGTTTATTACTTTATTCAGTTTTATTTTTTGTGTTGTAACGTATGCTGCGGTCGCTCCGATACCCTTATTACAAAGTGTATCAAGTCAGCTAATTTCAGAATTAAAACGCAATGAAGCCACGCTTAAGACTAAACCGCAATTGGTATACAACATGGTCATGCGAATTTTAGTACCGCATGTCGACACCGAAAGCATGGCTCGCAATGCGTTAGGCCGTTCTACTTGGCAAAACGCCACAACCGCACAGCAAGAACAATTCACACATCTATTCACTACCTTAGTTGTGCGTACCTATTCAAGTGCTTTAGCCGAATATACAGATGAACAAGTTAGATTCTATCCAAGACACAGTACAATTGGATCCGATCGTGCGCAAGTAGAAAGCGAAGTGATACGCGCGGGCGGTGGACAACCCATCTCTGTGCGCTATTTCTTAGTGCGAGCAGGATCAACTTGGAAATTATATGATTTTAGTGTCGACGGTATCAGTATGGTAGCAAGCTTTCGCTCACAGTTTTTAGAAGAAATACAGAAAACTGGCATAGATGGCTTGCTCAGAAAGTTAGCAGAACATAATGTTCAACAAAACTAAAGATTGCTTTACAGTATCGGGTCGCTTGGACTTTACCAATACACCCGATCTCTGGAAAAAAAGCAGAGACCTCATTGCGAGCAGTATCGCACCGATTTATATTGATCTATCAGCAGTCACTTATAGTGACAGTAGTGGCTTGGCTCTGTTACTAAGCTGGTTGAGCGTAGCACGCAAATATAATAAAAGGCTGTACTTTCGACAAGTACCGCAACAAATGCTCGCGATGATACGCGTCGTCGAGTTAGAGAAAATTTTACCCATAGAGACTTAAATAGTGGATAAATTTATTATCCGAGGTGGATACCCCCTACAAGGTGACGTACGCATTTCAGGTGCTAAAAATGCAGCCTTACCCATTTTATCAGCTTGTTTGTTATCAGAACAACCTGTGACCTTGCTAAATATTCCACATTTACATGATATAACCGCCATGATGGAATTATTGGGAAGTATGGGTGTTGAGTTTACAATCGGTGAACGTATGAGTATTGAAGTGAATTCGCGCACGATTGTTGATTGTTACGCGCCTTATGCTTTAGCGCGTAAAACACGCGCTTCTATTTTAGTCTTAGGTCCGCTATTAACGCGTTATGGTCAAGCGATCGTTTCTTTTCCAGGTGGCTGCGATATTGGTAGTCGTCCGATCAATTTACATTTGCAAGCCCTGCAAGCCATGGGTGTTCATTTAACGATTGAAAATGGATATATCAAAGCAAAAATAAAAGGACGGCTTCAAGGAACAAATATTTTATTTGATACTATCACGGTTACTGGCACAGAAAATGTCATGATGGCTGCTGTACTAGCCAAAGGTAAAACAATTATTAAGAATGCAGCGCGCGAACCCGAAGTCGTTGATTTAGCGCATTTTTTAAATGGTATTGGCGCAAAAATTTCAGGCCATGGTACGGATACCATTATCATTGAAGGCGTTACAGAACTAAGTGGTGGTAGTTATAAAATATTACCCGATCGAATTGAAGCGGCAACTTACTTAATTGCAGCTGCTTGCACACGAGGCTTTATTCGTTTGAAAAACATTCAACCTGATTTAATCGAAGCAGTATTAAATAAATTGCGAGAAGCAGGAGCAGATATTCAAATTAACCCTAACTCTATTGAACTCGATATGCGTAATAGACAGGCACGCGCCGTTGACATTTGTACTGCGCCTTATCCTGCATTTCCAACTGATGCACAAGCACAGATGATCGCTTTAAATACAACTGCTATAGGTTCAGGAACCATCACAGAAACCATTTTCGTACATCGATTCCGCCATGTAGAAGAACTCAAAAGAATGGGGGCCAATATCAAATTAATGGCTAACGTTGCTATTTGTACAGGCGTAGAAAAACTGACGGGTGCGCAGGTAGATGCAACTGACCTACGCGCCTCAGCAAGTTTAGTGCTCGCAGGTCTCATGGCTGATGGCGAAACTATCGTAGATAAGGTGTATCATCTTGATCGCGGCTATGAATGCATCGAGGAAAAATTAGCACAATTGGGTGGCAAAATTCAACGCGTTTTGAGATTGCCTGAAGAAATTTTAGGCTAATCTTTTCTCTTAACCTCTACACTCGCATTACTAACTTAAACGGTTGGCTGCTCTTCGCTTTGATATGCCTCTTCTTCATGCTCAAGCAAACTAATCAGTCGGAGTGATTTCTGTAGGATCAGAACCTGCTACACGAAGCCTTTGTTCCAGTTTGCGTCTCGTTTCCTCCCAAACCTGTGCCGCCCTTCTTGTAGACCTGCTTGTCGGCCTTCTTCTCTCAATAAATCTGCTAATGTCATCACTTTCTGGCTCCTCCGCTTGTACCTTATTGGCAATATAGGCCAGCATGTCTTTAAAATAACCTCGGTCTCCTATTTGTCTAACCACACTCTGTATGAACTCATCTTTTAATAATCGTCGCAAAATAGTCAAGAACTTTTTATCACAACTGTGTTTCAATAAAGCTTCCATTAAGGCCGCTAGTCCATACTTCAATTTACATCGCTTCTCCCTTTTATTCGTTCGTTTTACTTTTTTAAATGACTTGAGTTATGAGAAAATTATCTTAGTCTCCAGAGGATCTCTGGATTACCATGGCAAGCATCGTGTGTAAATATGCGTACGGATGAATCAGTCATGGTGCCATTGTCTAGAAGTTGGTAGATAAATCCTGGAGTTGATACGAATCGGCCTACGTCGATGATTCAATGCAACTTTTTTAAAATGTTTGCTTTTTTTCTCTGCAATCAATAAATAAACATTGCCTGTGTACGGTATGATCCATGGCAAAATGCGCTCCATCCATTCTAATTGTTTGAAATAATGTATATTTTGTAAGGGAGGACGAAAAAAAAAGCTTTCTATATGTTTTACTTCACCCTCTAGTGCGTGAATCCACTGACATATTTTGTCCGGACTATAGAAATGTCCTTGCCAGGGAAATACAGTAGCGTTGGATGAGAATAAACGCCAAAGACCTAAACTGCTATAAGGATTGAAAGACAGAATAAACAGATGGCCACGATCGGCTAGTACACGCCAGATTTCATTTAAAACCATTTTTGGATTCTGATCGAATTCCAAAATGTGCGGCAGAATAGCAAGCTGTACACTATCACTGGCTAGGGGTAAATCACAGTACGCACTTTGTAGATAATGATGATGAGGATTAGGAATAAGCGGTGTAGTACTCGCAATGATTTTATGTGGGATGGGACTGGCGGTTAAACAGTCTAATACTTGTGCGCCCAATTGTATTAAATGTTGACCACGATAGCGTGGTAATAATTTTTTCAATCGCTTATTTTCTACGCAGGATAAATAATCTAGATTCAAGGTTTTGATCCAATCTGGGTGTAACACTCATCGATCATTATATAG
>Ga0206946_1257_pt1 | contig 10275 bp, 8 predicted proteins | sample Alteio_BWOrgHeat_2_FD_152965 | JGI IMG/M metagenome (GOLD analysis project Ga0206946, IMG submission 152965) | Enriched cells from forest soil in Barre Woods Harvard Forest LTER site, Petersham, Massachusetts, United States -... | ecosystem: Environmental > Terrestrial > Soil > Temperate forest > O... | reverse complement strand
GGCTCAACTGCTGCCAGCTTGCGACCCTGATCAAATTACCCCATCCGGGGGGTTAAGGTTCGCCTCTTTCTGGGATTGTGGTGACTGGATCGCCCTAACTAGAGTTAGAGTATGAGTGCCGCAGTAGACTCCCCTGTTTTAGTAGTTAGTTTCACGAATGACCATCTTGGAATCTGCGCGAATGTGCGCGAGATACCGAGTAAGAAGTATGAGTTCCAGGTGGTCGATGCCTTTTCTGGTGATGTTGTAATATCGCGAATCTTTTCCAGCGCGGAAGATGCGGTAGCCGCAGCGAAAGCGATCACCCAAGAGCCTTAGACGCTATGCGGCGCGGGCGAGGATTCGCTACACCTGCACGGCGCTCCACTGTCCCGCCCTATGCGGCCTTGAGCGCGGCGTAGATGGTGGGACGTGACACGCTGTATTCGCGTGCGAGTTTGGCGATTGGAACTCCCGCTGCAACTTTTGCCTTGACCTCTGCGGCCTGGGTCGGAGAGAGAGAGAAGCCGAGCGGCCTTTGTACTTTCCGGCTGCCTTCGCAATGGTGATTCCTTCACGCTGACGCTCTTTAATCATGGAGCGTTCAAACTCTGCGAACGTGGCAAGCATGCCGAGCATGGCTTTTGCCATCGGGGAATCTTCGCCCGTGAACGTCTGCGCCTCTTTCACGAACTCTATAGCAATCCCGCGCCCCGTGAGCTCACGGACAATGCGCAGCAAGTCTTCAGCATTACGTGCAAGCCTGTCCATGCTGTGAATGACTAGCACGTCACCCTTGCGCACGAACTTGAGCGCAGCCTGTAGCTCTGGCCTGTTCACATCCTTGCCGGACTCCTTATCTTCAAATGTCGTGTCTACGGAGACGCCTTCCAGCTGCCGCGCCGTGCTCTGATCCAGTGTGCTTACCCTGACGTACCCAACCCGTTGCCCGTTTGCCTTTGCTGCTGTCTGGTAGCGGAGACGGATTCTTCCGGATTCGATGAATCCCCAGACAACGAAACTCTGCTGCAACCCGACGGGACGGTTTTCTTTAGGAAGACTTTGAATATGGAGTCCGGATCAAGACATAGCACGGTCTTAGAGACTGTCGAGTATCGTCGAACGTCTTACGTGATGCCTTTGTTTACAGCTACAACTGTCGTTCAAGCGGTATTTAGAGTACGCTACCCGAAAGAATTGATTGATATTCAAGTGTCTACTAGCAACGGTCCGAATCTAGCGGGTGAGCCTACCCTTAGCGATACATTTTCCATTTAGCTAGGCAAAACAGGCGTAGCTAGGCAATTCTGGCGACTATGGAGACTTTAGTGCCTTCGTAAGCTGTTCATTTTGTGTAAGTTATTGATTTTACAGGAATCTGGCGGAGAGAGGGGGATTCGAACCCCCGATAGAGCTTTTGACCCTATAACGGTTTAGCAAACCGCCGCCTTCAGCCACTCGGCCATCTCTCCACGGCTTGGTTTTAGTCTAGCACGGCCCCTTAGCTGAGCTGCTGGACTGGCGACAGAAGAGCCGCGAAGAATGGATTCAACATTCGCCCACTCGGGTCCATGCTCCGAACGGCGGCGGAGAACTGAAACCAGCGCTGGCCGTAGGCTGCTTCAACATGTTCCCGCTTGACGAAGGGGCTCTGATTCAGCAAAGGAATGCCACCCTTCTGATAGGCAAAGTCGTTGAACTGCTCAAGAAAGTTGAACCAGGCTGTATTGTCGGTACTGGCGTGAATGGGATCGAGCGAGAAAACTTCCCCATCTTGCGAATAGGACAAGAGCGAACTGGAATCCTGGCGAATATGGTAGGCGCCAAGCGGCAAATTGCAGCGGAAACCCGTGGTTTTGAAGTGCTGATCGGCGAAGTCGAGGTAGGCTCGCAAAGTAACTAACCATGCAGAGCGTGGAAAAGCCCAGAAAGTGAAGGCATACTTGGCGTTGTCAGGGGTGTTGTCGTAATTGATGGTCTTATCAGGAGCGAGCAGCGTGATGCCCCCGAAAAGATGAAGGCTCGAATAGAGTAGCTTTGCAGCATCAAATGTTCCTTGCTGAGCGGCGTCGCGGAGACTCTTGTCCTTAATGAATCGGTCAATGAGTTGGCCGACATGGGCTCCCTCATAATTCCATAGCCTATGGCGAATGTCCGCCTGAAGCGACGACAGGATTCCCGGATCAGCAATACGATGACGCTGCTGAAAAACCGCAGTTCTACCTACGGTCCAGCAAATCAGGCCTTCAGAGGTATCAAGAAGATTGTCTACTTCCGCTTGTGTGAGGTCATCTACCGGGCGCGGCAGATAGGTGAGATGAAGCGCCTCAATGGGCTTGATGCGCAAGGTAACTTCATAGACGACGCCGCAGAGACCGTAGCTCGACCGCATCGTGCGCAAGAGATCAGGGTTATCCGCTTCGGAAGCCTCGGCGAGTTCGCCAGCCGGCGTGACCCATTTCATCTGGGTGACATAGGAACTGACCTGGCCAAATTCGATCCCATCAAGAGCATCTTTGCTGTGACAGCAGGCAGCTGAACCAAGCGTCATGTTGCCGATTTCAATGTTCAGCATCATCTGCAGATTTTGAGCGCGGAGAGCCTTCGAAGCATCGATGATCTGAACGCCAGCCTGGGCGGTGAAGGTCAAGTTCGTGCTATCGATCCCGACAACCTTTGCCATATGTGACATGTTGATGATGGTGCCATTCGATGAAGCGCAAGGTGTCAGAGAGTGGTAATGTCCCATAGCTCGGACGGGGCTGGGATAGGTCACAGGGTCGCGCAAGATCGCCTGGATTTCTTCAACTGTCTCCGGATATACAAGTTGCTGCGGAGAAAAGACTATACTCCCGTCGTAATTCACAACCTGGTTAGGCATCTGTAACCTCATTGGATCTTTTAATTTGTCGGCACGAGAAAAAACCGGGATCGGAACGACTGCTTGCCCAAAGGGAATTTAGCACGCACGTTCAATTACGGGCTATCTGAATTTCACATCGGAGGCAGAAGTAAATCCGGAATAGGCCGGAATCAATATGCCGGAATCCTGGAGGCCGAGCCTCTGCTGATCATCCCTGCTAAGACGCCGGCAGGTCAGCGAGACGGACGAAACGAATCGCCAGGAGCGTGATGTCATCTTCCGGTTCACGACCGGAAGCAACATCGGACCATTGCGACAACTCCGCAAGAAGCGCATCGATGAATTGCGCCGCCGTTAAATCATGATGGTCCTGAAGACACTGCTTGAAGCGATCTAGCCCAAATTGCTCGTCTGAGGGGTCAGTCATTTCCGGGATACCGTCGGTGTAAAGCACGCCCCAATCGCCCGCTGTGAAGGGTATCTCCACCGCCGAATACGTGGCTTCCGGGAAAAAACCCAGAAACAATCCGTTCTCGACAAAATCGCGAGCCTTCCCGGCCGAGTGGTCCATAAAGATGAGCGGCGGGTGTCCTGCACCCGCATAGAAAATGCTTTGCTTTTCTACATCTACGACTACATATACAGCGGTGACGAAGTGCCCCTGGAATTTCCCACACAACGCTTTATTCAGCCCCGCCAATACGCGCGCAGGGTCCGAGGCACATTCAGTTTGACCGTCGAGGGCAATTTTGAGCATGGAGGAAATAAGCGCTGCAGGCATGCCATGGCCGGATACATCCGCCACCAGAATACCGATTCGCTTCTCGTCGATCTGGATGAAGTCGTAGAAATCGCCCGCCACTGCCGTCATGGGAATATAACGGGCGGCGATGTCCAGACCCTTGATTGCTGGGATCTCGCGCGGCAAAATAGACAGTTGAATCTGTCTTGCAGTCGCCATTTCACTCTGGATGGTCTGCAATTGGCTCGCTAGCTGATTGCGTATGCCACGAAGCACAAGGTGTGTGCGCACCCTGGCTTGTACCACCGCTGGCGAGAAGGGTTTATGAATGTAGTCGACCGCCCCAACCTCGAAACCTCGCGTCTCATCGTCAATCTCAGTCTGGCCCGTCAGAAAGATCACTGGAATGTCCCTGGTGCGATCATCTGACTTGAGACGCGAGCAGACTTCATACCCGTCCATCTCCGGCATCATGACATCCAGGAGAATCAGATCGGGAGCCGGGTCTTGATTGGCAAGCTCCAAAGCCTTCGCGCCATTCGTCGCAATGCGAGTCTTGTAGGTGTCTTTGAGAATCGAGTTCACAATCTGGAGGTTCGCGGGCTCATCGTCTACAAGCAATACCGTCTTCACGTCGGCGTTCATCCCTTTACCTCTTCTCGATTCAAACCATGTTCTTGAACGATGTCGTCCAGTTTCGACAGTGCACCGGTGAAATTGAAGTCGCTTATGTTCGCACCCAGTGCATCCAATTGCGCCTTTTCAACCCGGCCGCTGAGAATACTTTGCAGAGTACGAAACGTCTCTTCCGAATCGCCGTCGCTCTCCTCGAGCTGACTCCGCAGTCGAGCGATTTTATGGAAAGCTGCATGTGGATCGAAGCTTTTGCTCGATGCACTTTCGACTGGGGTTGTCGTTGAGGTGCGCAAAGCGAGATCGATGGCTTCGATCTGAGTATGCAGAACTTCGGTTAAATCCTGAAGCATGGTTAGATATGCGGAATCGTTCTCGCGAATTGCCTTCTCCAATTTCTCCGCGGCGAGTTGAACCCGCTTGATCCCTACATTCCCAGCAACACCCTTGATTGTGTGAGCGATGCGCTGAGCCGCCTCGCGATCCCCGCTTTGAAGAGCCGTTGTCACCTGCAAACCGGCGTCACTGTACTTCGCGGCGAACTTCACAAGCAGTCCCCGATACAATTGCACATTTCCCCCAACTCGCTTGAGGCCGTCCTTGATGTCGATACCTTCAATTTCGGGGATGTCTGGAGGCTCCTGCGAGGATGCAGCCTTGGCTTTCTCAACTGGAGGCGCGACAGAGTGAGCATGCCCCGTCTTTGTCCACTTCATCACGGTTGCAAACATCGCATCGGGATCAATGGGCTTGCTCACATGGTCATTCATACCTGCTTGCAGACACATTTCGCGATCTGTATCCATCGCGTTGGCAGTCATGGCGATGATGGGCAAGTCGTGGAAACGCGGATTAGACCTGATCACCTTTGTCGCCGTGATTCCGTCCATCACCGGCATCTGCATGTCCATCAGTACGAGGTCGTAATCATGCTCGCTTACCATCTGAACCGCAACTTTGCCATTCTCTGCCAGGTCGATGGACATGTGGGCAGGCTCGAGCAGCCCCATCGCGACTTCCTGATTGAGTTCATTGTCCTCTACCAGCAACACCCGTGCACCGCGTAGCTGATCGAGATTAAGCGATGTGCTGGCCTCGGCTTCTTCTACTGGCTGTTGCGTGCTGCTCAGGGCTTGGACGGCTGAATCAAAAAGCATCGAAGGAGTTACTGGTTTGATTAATACGCTGTCGAAGGTAGCTTCATCAGCCTGCTTCAATACCTCTTCACGGCCATAGGCTGTCACCATAACCAGATGCGGTGAGACTGTCGCCCCCGGCAATGCACGAATCCGTTTGCCGGTTTCGATGCCGTCGAGGCCGGGCATCTGCCAATCGATAAAGACCATGTCGTAGGGCTCTTTACGGTCGGCGGCTTGCTTGACCATCTCGATGCCTTCTTCGCCGGATGGTGCTTCATCTACCAGGAAGGTCATTCCTGTGAGCATGGCCGACTCTATTTCTCGGGCCTGTGCGTTATCGTCGATGATCAGGGCACGTCGGCCACGAAGATCGGGCTGGGAGAAAATCTTTGTTTTAGCATTGCTCTTGGCGAGATAGGCGGTGAACCAGAATGTACTGCCCTTCCCCATCTCGCTTGTGACCCCGACATCCCCGCCCATTAGATGCGCGAGTCTTTTGGAGATTGCCAGACCCAGACCGGTGCCGCCATGCTCGCGCGTGGTGGAGGCATCCGCCTGTTCGAACGCCTGGAAGAGACGGCCCATTTGCTCGTCGGTCAGGCCGACACCGGTGTCGCTAACCGAGAAGTAAACCAGTTGGCCGAGCTCATCCTCTTGCTGGACGCAGGCCTTGACGATGATCTCGCCACGCTCGGTAAATTTGACGGCGTTGTTGCAGTAGTTGATGAGGATTTGCCCGAGGCGCAGAGGATCGCCTTTGGCGTGTATAGAGACTTTAGGGTCGATATCAAAGATCAGCTCCAGGCCTTTGGCCGTGGCTTTCTCGGAGATCAGATTACTGACATTTTCCAGCACTTTTTCAATGTCGAAGTCGATGCATTCGATGGATAATTTACCCGCCTCGATCTTCGAAAAATCCAGGATGTCGTTGATGATGCCCAGCAGGTGCTGGCCGGACTGTTGAATCTTTCGGACATAGCCCTTCTGACGAGAATTGAGCTCGGTCTTCATGGCCAATTGCGACATGCCGATGATGGCATTCATCGGTGTACGTATCTCATGGCTCATATTGGCCAGGAAATCTGATTTGATCCTTGTGGCAGCTTCTGCTACTTCTTTGGCATGTCGCAGCTCTACCTCAGATGACTCCAAAGCCCGGTTGCTGGCTTCGAGTTCTTCTTTGCGAGCGAGGATCAGGCGCTCGGAAGCAGCCAGCTCTTCAGCCTGGGCTTGAGTCTGTTCAAGAAGCCTTCGAGTCGCGATACTGGCGGACAATATTTCCGAGTTCATGGCCAGAATAGGCAACAGTGCATTGAGCAACGCCTGCTGACGTTCAGATAGCGATGAACTCGGTGCCAGTTCCAGCACTCCCACAACAACATTTTGATTGACCACCGGCATATACAGAAGAGTATGGGGCGTCACAGTCCCCATTCCGGTCGAAACACAGACGTGATCACTCTCGTTTGCAGTGAGCACCAAAGGCCGCCCTTCGATAGCAGCCTGCCCAACGAGACCTTCGCCGAAAGCAAACTCCCGGGCCTGGTCTGGATTGTCGAGCGCAAACCCTCCGACGCGAGTCAACCGTGCGCGACTCTTGTCGACGACGTACAGGGCTCCATAGAACAGCGCGATGGACTCTGTGAGGCAAGAGAACAAACGGGACGCAAACCCTGCGAAATCTTCGGCCGATTGGAGATGCTCCACGATAGCTGAGCTCTCGGCCTTTACCCAGTGCTGAAGCTCGCGCTCCTGAGCAGCACCCCGAAGCTTGGTAAGCGCACGGCTGATCTCACCGATCTCGTTTACGTGATCGTGATAAGGAATTGGCTGGTTCAGCTGTCCATCGGCAATGTCCCGGATGCTGCCACGCAGGGACAACAACTCCTGAACGACTTCAGTCTGGACGATATAGAAGGCGATCGCCCAGGATAGTGCGAGACCGAAGCCGATGACCAACCATGTGATCAAAATGGAGCGATGGGTTTTAGCAGTAAGATCATCAGATCGTCGGTCTACGGACGCTTGCAGTTCAGCCACCAGATCGATGGCATCCTGCCGGGCCTTTGCCAGATCCGCTGCCACACCTCCGCGTAACAGATTCATGGCCCGTGCGGAGTTGCCTGCCAAAGCTTCGGCGCGAACGGGTCGAGCGTCAGACAGGCCTTTCTCGAAGAGAGCCGAAAACGCCTTGATTTCCTGGGCGTGATCGGGACTCTGCGCGAGCGCTTCGGCCATTCGAGTTTCAAAATCGGAGTAGATCTTGTCTAACTCTCCATCAATCGACTGCCTCTTATCGGGGTCGGGCTCGGTGATCTCCTCGTAGAGGAAAAGACCGATTCGATTCGTATGTGCCCTTGCCACCGAGAGGCTCAGCAGCGTCCTCATGTCATGGTCGATCAAATCGCTATACCGGGTATCGATTTTCCTGGATTCGATCGATGAATACAGCGTCGCCAAAACTACCATCACCACCAGTGGAACCGTGGCGAGAAGCAGCTTGCGCCGAATTTTCAGATTCCTTAGCAGAGCCATCATTTCTCCGCGGTTAACACAGGAGCCTTACCCGTGTCAGGTGAAACAAGCCAGGCGGTCACAAGGCGGCAGACCTGCCGGGGGACGGAATCCGGCCCTAGGACTCAATTCAAAGCCCACCGGCTGCACGTTGAGCCATGCTCCAGCCTATCGCTTTTCGCGAACACGGATTCAATGAATCTCAAGACTTGCCGACAGGATGTGCCGAGAAAAACTGGTTTAGCCCATCCGCAACCTCTTTCAATCCGCGATTGAGATTGGCATCCAGCGCCGCCACTACCGATGGAATCTCCTTGCTTTGTACCGGTTCGGATTGGGAATAGTAATGCGTCCACACAACTTTGCCCGACGTTCGATCATAGAGCTCAAACTCCATGGACACGAGACCGGCAATATTCGCACCGTCGACTTCCTCAAAATTGTAGAGCCTGCCGCGGAGCACGAATCGTCCCTCCGAGTTGCTGCCAAAGGCAGCAACGGACTGGTAGTCGCCGGAAGCGCTCAGCAAGCGGATCAATTTGTTCTTGATCAATTCAACCGGCGGCTCCGCCCATTGACTGTACTGATACACCCCAATCTGATTGGGTCCCACGCGATAGATGATCGGTGTGTCCCGATAGAGTGGCCCTCCGCCAATGGTTCCGACCAATAAAGAGACGGGGTGCGTGCTGGCCGCAAGCGTGGGAGCCTCAGGGAGCTGCACCGTGTAATAGTGGATGGGCTTGCTCTTCCCGCACCCGCTTAGGCCCAAGACAAGCGGCAACAATAGAACGAGTCTGGCCATTCGATACATAGTGACCTCTTCCGTATGCCCTCGATCTTGATTCAAGGGGCTTGAACCTGATCTACTACCGTGCGCCAAAATCATCTCGCCGCTCTCCATTTGGAACGAGTTGCTCGAGTACCACCTGTCAAACTAATCCGGCAAGAAACCTGCTTCATCTCTCGCCCGGCTTCCGATCCTTAACATTGTTTCCACGAATAAGCGCGGACGGGTTGGCCTTCAACAAGTCTGTCAGTTGTCTCATGTTTTGGGTCGTCACGCGGATATTCTCCACAATTTGGTCGATGTTGTCCGTATTGAGGTCTGTCGTATTCTTTAGTTGCTCCATCAGCGCTGACGCCGTCAGCAGCGTTCCCTTCAACTCGACGACGATCGCCCGGATGTCCTGACGATTCTCAACCACAACAGAGTCAATGTGTGACAAGACGACGTTTGCCTGATCCATCGTTGTTTTGAGGTTGTCGAGCAATGGTACGAGCTTGGCACTTGCGGCCTGCACGTTGGTTAAGCTCGCGGCAACCTTCGGCCGGCTATCTGCGAGCATCGCGTTCAGGTTCCCCAGGCTTTTGCCTATATTCGCGCGGTTGTTGTCGTTCAAAAGGTCGTTAACGCGCACCAGCGTTACTTGCAGCTCTGTGAGGCGCTGGTCCAGATTCCGGAGGACCTGGTCGGCAACAGGAGTCAGGTTGCCAATCATATCGCCAATATCCGCAATTCCCAATGTCTCGACGGACTTCAGTTCGCTGCCGGGCGGTGCGAGTGGGCTGTCTCTTGTCCCGGTTCCGATTTCCACGTAATTATCGGAAAGAGCCCCGAGGGTGGCAACCTTGGCAATGCTGTTCATCTTCACCGGGATGTTATCTCCCACACTAAAATCGATCTCAATGCGGGTTGAATCATTGGGGTCCACGCGTACACGGTCGACCTTGCCGGCTTTCATGCCTCCATAGCGAACGATGGCACCCGGTACAAGACCCGCGGCGGACTTAAAGAATGTATGGTGGGCAACTCCACCCGCCCTGAAGGTGCCAGATACGGCTAAGATCGTCCCAACCAGCAGTGCCACTGCAACCAATACAAAAAGACCCACCACGGCCTGCTCGCGCTTACTGTTCATACGTTCTCATCCTCAATGGCTTCATGTTCTTAACCCTTCGTGGCCTTGCGAGCCCCAGTGAGCATCTGCAGGTAGTCGAGTTCTTGGACAACTTCAGGCTCCGGCACCCGGTCCAGAAACTGGCGCACCCGGGGATGAGTGCTTGCTTTGAACTCCTCTTTGGTTCCCAGCGCTACGATGTGGCCTCGGTCGACATAAACCATACGGTCTGCGATCAAAAAGGCACTGGCCAATTCGTGAGTCACTACAACCATCGTTATGGCATAGGCCTTCTTTAGATTCAGGATCAGTTCGTCGAGTCCCGCAGCGATGATAGGGTCCAGCCCCGCCGATGGCTCATCAAAAAAAAGGATCTCGGGATCCATAGCTAGCGCGCGCGCTACGCCGGCCCGCTTCTTCATGCCTCCGCTTAGTTCCGAAGGCATGTAATCTTCAAAATTGCCGAGGCCAACCTGTCCGAGCTTGATCCGTACCATAATGTCG
>Ga0206946_1256_pt1 | contig 10293 bp, 18 predicted proteins | sample Alteio_BWOrgHeat_2_FD_152965 | JGI IMG/M metagenome (GOLD analysis project Ga0206946, IMG submission 152965) | Enriched cells from forest soil in Barre Woods Harvard Forest LTER site, Petersham, Massachusetts, United States -... | ecosystem: Environmental > Terrestrial > Soil > Temperate forest > O... | reverse complement strand
TGTCGCGCTCACCCGCAACATGAAACGCAAAGGCAAGCTCTGGATCCGCATCTTTCCCGACAAGTCGGTGACGGCGCGTCCGCCGGAAACCCGCATGGGCAAGGGCAAGGGCGCCCCCGAGTACTGGGTGGCCACCGTGCGCCCGGGCAACATCCTTTTCGAACTCGACGGCGTGCCGGAATCGGTCGCCCGGGAGTCCCTGCGCCTGGCCGCCGACAAGCTGCCGATCCGCACCAAATTCCTCACCCGCCACCGCGCCGCCTAGCTATGGAACTCAAAGAAATTCGCGAACAAAGCCCGCAGGACCTCGCGGCCCGCAAGCATGAGCTGCGCGAGGAAAGCTTCCACTTGCGCATCCAGCAGCAGAGCGGCCAGCTCGAAAAGTCGAGCCAGCTTCGCGCCATCCGCCGCGAGATTGCCCGCATCGAAACGGTGCTCAACGAAAAGAACAAATCCCAGACCAAGGCCGCTCCGGCCACCGCCAAGAAAAAGTAAGCCATGAGCGAGCAGACCACTACCGAAACAGCCCCCGCGGCGACCACCGCATCCACCGCGTCCCGCGGCCTCCGCAAAGAGCGCGTCGGCCAGGTCGTCTCGACCAAAATGGCCAAGACCGCCGTCGTCGAGACCACCACCCGCGTGCCGCACGCCAAATTTGGCAAGATCGTCAAGCAAGTGAAGCGTTTCTACGCGCACGACGAGGAGCGCAAGGCCCAGGTCGGCGATACCGTGCGCATCGCCGAAACCCGCCCGCTCTCCAAGCTCAAGCGCTGGCGTTTGGTTGAAGTTCTCAAGCACTGACGTATACTCCGCACCCCTTTTTATGCTCCAAATCCGTTCCAGACTGGATGTCGCTGACAACACCGGCGCCCGCATGGCGAAGATGATTGGCGTCATCGGCAAGAAGAACTCGCCCGAGGCCCGCATCGGCGACGTGATCACCGCGCACGTCCGTGAGGCCAGCGCCGGCGGCACCGTGAAGAAAGGCGAAGTCGTCCGTGCGGTCATCGTTCGCACGCGGCAGCCGATCAAGCGTGACGACGGCAGTTACTTGCGCTTCGACAACAACGCCATCGTCATCATCGACAAAGACCTCAACCCGCGCGGCACCCGCATCTTCGGACCCGTCGCGCGCGAACTCCGCGAGAAGAACTTCATGAAGATCGTCTCGCTTGCCCCGGAGGTGCTGTAACCATGGCCCGTCCACGTTTTCATGTGAAGAAGGGCGATGACGTTCAGGTCATCACCGGCAACCACAAGGGCGCCATCGGCAAGGTGCTCCAGGTGTTTCCGACCAAGCAGCAGGTCCTTATCGAGGGCGTGCGCATGATCAAGAAGCACACCAAGAAGTCCCAGGACAACCCGCAAGGCGCGATCATCGAGCGCGAGGGTCCCATCCATATTTCCAACGTCAAGAAGCACGTCGAGCAGACCGAAGCCACCGGCAAGTCGGCCGAGTCGAAATCGAAGGCGAAAGCCAAACCCAAGAAGAAAGAGAAAGCCTCCTAGCCATGGCTGTCGAACTTTACCAATACTACAAGGATCGCGTGATCCCGAGCCTGCGCGAAAAGCACGGCTACAAGAACGTCAACCAGATCCCGAAGGTCGAAAAGGTCGTCGTCAATAGCTGCGTCAACGCGAACACTGACGTGAAGCAGGGCCTCGAAGACGTCAAGGCCGAGCTCGCGCTCATCACCGGCCAGAAGCCGGCCGAGACCCGTTCGAAGAAGAGCATCGCGAACTTCAAGCTGCGCGAGCATCAGGCGATCGGCGCGAAAGTCACCCTGCGCGGTGCCCGCATGTATGAATTCCTCGAGCGCCTCATCAAGATGGCGCTGCCCCGCATTCGCGACTTCCGTGGGGTTTCGCCCCGCGCCTTCGACGGCAACGGGAATTACACGCTTGGCGTGTCTGACCAATCCATCTTCCCCGAGGTCGAACTGGACAAGATCAAGCGTAACATCGGTTTCGACGTCACCATCGTGACCACCGCCGCGACCAACGAAGAGGCCAAGTCCCTGCTCAGCGAGCTGGGCATGCCCTTCAGCGACAAGGCCAAGCGCCCGCAAAAGAAGGCTGAGGAACCCGCAGCCCCAGCCCAATCCTAAGACATGAGCCAACTTTCTGACCCCATTGCCGATTTCCTCACACGCCTGCGCAACGCCGCTTCCGCGCGCCTGCCGGAGGTCACCGCGCCGTACTCGAAGATCAAAGCCGAGATTGCGCGCATCCTGAAACAGGAAGGCTACATCACCAATTACGAGGTGGATACCACGGGTAAATTCCCGCAGATCAAGGTAACCACCAAGAGCCACAACCGCACCTCGGCCATCACGGGCCTCAAGCGCGTGAGCAAGCCCGGCTTGCGCAAGTATGTCGGCGCCACGGAAATCCCGCGTGTGCTCGGCGGCATGGGCATCTCCATCCTTTCCACTCCGCAGGGCATCGTCAGCGGCCGCGAAGCCAAGAAGCAAAAGATCGGTGGCGAACTGCTCGCCATCGTTTGGTAACTCTCATTTCGTTATGTCCCGTATCGGTAACAAAGTCATCGAGCTTCCCGCCAAAGTGAAGCTCACCATTTCCGGCGAGGGCGCCGTGAGCGCCGAGGGCCCGAAAGGCAAGCTCGCGTGGACGCTGCCCAAGCAAATCAAGGGACGTGTGGATGGGACCAAGGTCCACATCGAGCGTTCCGGCGACGACCGCAAGGTGCGCGCACTGCACGGCCTTTCCCGCGCGCTGGTCAACAATATCGTCACCGGCGTTTCCACCGGCTTCAGCAAGGAGCTCGAGATCCAGGGCGTCGGTTTTAAGGCGGCCGTCAAGGGCGCCATCCTCGACCTGAACCTCGGTTTCTCGCACGACGTGCATTTCCCGATTCCGCAGGGGATCAAGATCACCGTCACGGAAAACACCAAGATCAAGATCGAGGGCATCGACCGCCAGTTGGTGGGCCAGGTGGCCGCCGATATCCGCGCCTACTACCCACCCGAGCCGTACAAGGGCAAGGGGGTCCGTTACGTTGGCGAACACATCCAGCGCAAGGAAGGCAAAACCGTCCAATAAGTCATGGCTACTCCGAAAATTAAACCACTCAAGCTGCGCCACCAGCGCCTGCGCAAGAAAGTCGCCGGTACTCCGGAGCGCCCGCGTCTCGCGGTCCATTTCTCGGGCAAGAATATCTATGCCCAGGTGATCGACGACGAAGCCGGCAAGACCCTGGCCTCGGCCAATACCACCGAGGCGGATCTGCGTGGCAAGACGCCGCGCGCCAATGTCGAGATCGCCGTCAAGGTCGGCAAGATCGTGGCCGAGCGCGCCAAGGCCAGGAATATCAGCAAAGTCGTTTTCGACCGCGGCGGCTTCATTTACCACGGCAAGGTCAAAGCCCTCGCCGATGCCGCCCGCGAAGGCGGTCTTCAATTCTAATCAAAGATTATGGCTGAACCAAGACAAGGACAGGGCAACCGCCCCCGCCGCGACCGGCAGGACAAACCGAAGGACGACAGCGGCCTGACGGAGAAAGTCGTATTCATCAACCGTTGCGCCAAGGTCGTGAAGGGTGGCCGCCGTTTCAGCTTCAGTGCGCTGATCGTCACCGGCGACAAGCACGGCAAGGTCGGCGTCGGTTTCGGCAAGGCCAACGAAGTCAGCGAAGCGATTCGCAAGGCTTCGGATTCGGCCAAAAAGGGCATGGTGAAAATCGCCGTGCGCGAGAACACCATCCCGCATGCAGTGATCGGCGAGCATGGTGGCGGCCGCGTGCTGCTGCGCCCGGCTTCGCCCGGCACCGGCGTCATCGCGGGTGGCGGCGTGCGTGCCGTCGTCGAGGCGGTGGGCATCCGCGACGTGCTGGCCAAGTCGCTCGGTTCGAGCAACCATGCCAATGTCGTCAAGGCCACCATCGGGGCGCTCCAGCAGCTCCGCCTGCGTGAGCAGATTTTTGAAACCCGCGGACTTACGGTGAAAAAGAACGGCCACTCACAGGAATAACCAGTCATTATGAATTTGCATACCCTCAAGCCCCGGCCGGGTTCCAAGCACCGGGTGAAGCGCCTCGGTTGCGGCGAAAGCAGCGGTCACGGCAAGACCTCGGGCAAGGGCCACAAAGGCCAGAAGGCCCGTTCCGGCGGCAGCATTCGCCTCGGCTTTGAAGGCGGCCAGATGCCGCTCATCCGTCGCGTGCCCAAGCGCGGCTTCAACAACGCGCAATTCAAGACGCGCTTTGCGATCGTGAATCTCGATACTCTCAATGCGTTCGACAGCGGCGCCACCGTGGACGAGCAGGCCCTGCTCGCCGCCGGCGTGATTCGCCGCCCGTACGACGCGGTGAAGATCCTCGGCAGCGGAGAGTTGAAGAAGAAGCTGACGATCGTCGCCCACAAGGCGAGTGAATCGGCCAAGGCCGCGATTGAAAAGGCCGGCGGCTCCCTCACTCTCAAGTAATGGCCAACGCTGGATGCCTCGAGCAGCCGTCTTTGGTAGGGACGCCGCGCCGCGGCGTCCTTTCGCCGGAGGCGCATTTCCAGGACGGCTCTGCGCCCTGCGCGTGATTTCCTAGCGTCACACGATCATGATCTCGGCCTTCACCAATACCTTCAAGATTCCCGAACTCCGGGCCCGGATCGTCTTCACGCTGATCCTGCTGGTCGTCGTCCGCATTGGCGCGGCGATTACGTGCCCCGGCGTCAATGCCGCGGTCATCCAGGAGTGGTTCCAAACGCAGGTGAGCAATGAGACCGGCGGCAACGTCGCGGCGCTATTCAATATCTTCAGCGGCGGCGCGCTCGAAAATTGCGCGGTCTTTTCCCTGGGTGTGATGCCCTACATCAGCGCCTCGATCATGCTGCAATTGTTGACGGCGGTGATCCCGACGCTCGGCAAACTGGCCAAGGAGGACGGCGGCCGGCAGAAGATCATGCAGTACACGCGCTATGCGACCATCGCGTTGTGCGTTTTCCAAGGGTACCTGCTGGCGTTGACCTTCGAAAACCCGGGATCGAATCCGTTCCTCCACGGGATCATGGATACCATCAACAAGCTGCACACGCCGCTGGTGTCGGAGCCGGGACTTCCGTTCCGGATCACCACGGTGATTTCGCTTACGGCAGGAACCATGTTCCTGATGTGGATCGGCGACCAGATCACCGACCGCGGCGTGGGCAATGGCATGTCGATGATCATCACGGTGGGTATCGTCGCCCGCCTCCCCGCGGCGCTCATCCAGGCGTGGCGCACGTTCGTTCCCTCGGGCGGACAGCAGAGCCAGGTGAGCCCGATTGCGTTGGTCTTGATGCTCGCCTTCCTCGTGATTGTCATCGCGGCGGTCATTTGCGTGACCCAGGCGCAACGCAAGATCAGCGTCCAGTACGCCAAGCGCGTGGTGGGTCAGAAAATTTACGGCGGGCAGACCCAGTACATGCCGCTGAAAGTCAATTACGCGGGAGTGATGCCGATCATCTTCGCGCAGGCCTTGCTCGTCTTCCCCTCGACCATTGCGACCATGGCCTTCAAGGGAAACCCGACCGCCCTGAAAGTCGCGGCGATGCTCAGCCACGGCTGGCTGCATTACCTCCTCTACGGCGTCATGATTTTCTTCTTCAGCTATTTCTGGGTGGCCACGCAATTCCAGCCGCAGCAGATCGCGGAGGATTTGAAGAAGTACGGCGGCTACGTCCCGGGCGTGCGTCCCGGCAAGCCCACGGCGGACTTCCTCGATTTCACGATGACGCGGCTGACTTTCGCCGGCGCCATCTTCCTCACGATCATTGCGATCTTGCCGGGCATGCTCGCCGAGCACATGAATGTGCCGTACATCACGGCGCAATTTTTCGGCGGCACCAGCCTCCTCATTATGGTGGGGGTGATCCTCGATACGATGCGCCAGATCGAGACGCACCTCATCCAGCGGCACTATGATGGTTTCCTGCGCAAGGGCCGCCTCCGTGGGCGCTCCGCGTTTGGTCCGACGGGCCGGGGCGAAGTGGTGAAGGAGAACGCCCTGCTGTGGCTCTACGTGGCCGCGGCCATCCTTTTCATTGCGGGCATGGCGATCTATGTGGCCACGCGGTTTCACCACTAGGCCGCGGATTCGGGCAGTTGCATGAGCATTCCGATCAAGACCGAACGGGAGATTGAAAAGATGCGTCTCGCGTGCCGTGCGGCGAGCGACGTGCTGGATCGGGTTTCGAGCTTGGTGCGGCCGGGAATCACCACCGGCGAAGTGGATCAGGCGGCGGCGGATTTCATCGCGGAAATGGGCTGCAAGAGCGCGTTTCTCGGCTATCGCGGCTTTCCCGGCAATATCTGCATTTCGTTGAACGAAGAAGTTGTGCACGGCATCGGCGGCCAACGCCGCGTGCAGTACGGCGATATCGTGAAACTCGACATCGGCGTGATCCGGGAAGGCTGGGTAGGCGACACCGCGACCACGGTGCCCGTGGGCATTATCGACGACAAGATTCAGCGCCTGCTCATGGTCACCGAAAACACGCTCGATCTCGCCATTACATATGCGCAGAATGGCCGCCGGCTGGGCGATCTGTGCGCGGCCATCGAGGACGAAATCAATGCCAACGGCTACACCGTCGTCCGCGAATTCGTCGGTCACGGTGTGGGTCGAAAGCTCCACGAGGAGCCCCAGGTGCCCAATTATGGCCGGGCCGGCAGCGGTCCGAAGCTCAAGCCGGGCATGACGATCGCCATCGAGCCCATGGTCAACATGGGCACCGCCGGGGTCCGCGTCCTCGACGACAAATGGACGGTCGTGACCCTCGACAACAAGCCTTCCGCACACTTTGAACACACTGTCCTGATTACCAAGGGAGAGCCCGAAATCCTGACATGGCGAAAAAAGACGCTATTGAAGTAGAGGGCAAGGTGGTCGAACTGCTGCCGAATACGATGTTCCGGGTGGAGTTACCCAACGGCCATCGCATCCTCGCTCATATTTCTGGAAAAATGCGTTTGCACTTCATTCGCATCTTGCCAGGCGACAAAGTTCTGCTAGAGATGTCCCCCTACGATTTGACCAAAGGACGTATTACCTTCCGGCAAAAGTAGTGAAACCGCCGTGATCGCACTGGGTTTTCCCAGCGCGATTTTTTGTCCTCCAAACGCAAAAACCAAATTTTAACCATGAAAGTAAGAGCATCCGTCAAAAGGCTTTGCGAGTCCTGCCGCATCGTGAAGCGCAAAAACGTGGTCCGCGTTATCTGCAAGAATACGCGCCACAAACAACGGCAGGGCTAACAGCCCCAAACCCATCCGAATATGCCCCGACTCCTAGGCGTTGAAATACCCGGCGACAAGCGCATCGAAGCTTCGCTCCCATACATTTACGGCATCGGCCCGAGCACTGCGAAGCGCATCCTCGAGCAAGCCAACATCAATCCCGATGTGCGCGCGAAGGATCTGTCCAACGAACAGTTGAACCAGATCATCCAGGCCATCACGGCGAGCAAGCTCCCGATCGAAGGCGATCTGCGTCGCGAATTGCAGGCCAATCTCAAACGCCTCCAGGCCATCAATTGCTACCGCGGCATCCGCCATCGCCGCGGATTGCCCGTGCGCGGCCAGCGCACCTCCACCAATGCCCGCACCCGCAAGGGCCCGCGCAAGACCGTGGGCGTGCAGCGCACCAAGGACGCCCCCGCCAAGCCGGCCTAACCCCAACGAACGAAGACCATGCCCGATCCCAAGAAACCAGACGCTCCCAGCGCCGAAACTCCGGCCGCGGAAGCTGCTCCGAAAGCAGCGAAGACCGAAGGTGCTGAAGCCGCTCCGAAAGCCGCCAAGGCCAAGGCTCCGAAAGCCGCGAAGAAAGACGGCGCCAGCGCCGCCACGGCCACCGCTACCGCGGTTGAGCCGAAGAAGGAAGAGAACCTCTCGCTCGATCCCAACGCGGTCGTCGAGCCCATCAAGATCATCAAGGCGAAGGGCAGCAAGAATGTCCACAGCGGCATCGCTCACATCGTCGCCTCCTTCAACAACACCATCGTTACCATCACCGATATGAATGGTTCGACGATCGGCTGGTCGAGCGCCGGCAAGTGCGGCTTCAAGGGCTCGCGCAAGAGCACCGCTTACGCCGCGCAGATGGTCGCGCAGGACGCCTGCCGCCAGGCCATGGGCCACGGCCTCAAGGAAGTCGAAGTCCGCGTCAAGGGCCCCGGCGCCGGACGCGAATCCGCCGTCCGCGCTATCCAGGCGGTGGGCCTCGAGATTAGCGTCATCAAGGACGTCACGCCGGTGCCGCACAACGGCTGCCGCCCGCCGAAGCAACGTCGCGTCTGACCGTTTACCCCAAAAGAAAACTCAATTCGTTATGGCACGTTACACTGGCCCCAAAACCAAAATCAGCCGCCGTTTCGGCGTCGCTCTCTTCGGCCCCTCGAAGGCGCTGGAACGCAAGAACTACGGCCCCGGCATGCACGGCCCGAAAGGCTCGCGCCGCAAACAATCGGACTACGCTCTTGCTCTCGCCGAGAAGCAGAAGCTGCGCTACCAATACGGCGTCCTCGAGCGCCAATTCCGCCGCTACTTCACCATCGCGCTCACCCGCCGCGGCGTCACCGGCGAGACGCTCCTCCAGCTCCTCGAGACCCGCCTCGACAACGTCATCTACCGGCTCGGCTTCGCCAACTCCCGCAGCGCTGCCCGCCAGATGGTTTCCCACGGCCACGTGCAGGTCAACGGCCGCAAGGTCGATGTCTCCTCCTTCAACGTGAAGGCCGGCGACACCATCGTGGTCAAGGATAAGCCGCAGTCGCGCCGCCTGGCCGCCAAGAATCTCGAGCTCACGCAGATTACCCCGGTGCCGGATTGGCTCACCGTGGACAAGGAGCAGTTCAGCGGCAAGGTCTCGCGCGTCCCGAGTCGCGAAGAGATCGCCCCGATCGTCAACGAGCAGTTGATCGTCGAACTCTACTCCCGCTAAGCCCGGGAAAAAATCTCCCTATCGGCGCAGGTTGCCTTCGTGCAGCCTGCGCCGTTTCTTTTGAGTGCCAAGAGCCAAAGAGCCAAAGAGCCAGGAGCCAGGTGTGATGTGCCGAACGCCAGATTGTGGCGCTACTTGGCTCTCGTTACCTGGCTCTTGGCACTCTGCCGCTACTCCACCTCGTCGTCCGGCCCCCAGAGGTGCTCCTTGGTCCAGCGGTTCTCGTAGAGCTTGCACAGCCCGATGGCCGGCGCCACCCCGCCGTAGTACGACGCCGTCGTCGTGTACTGCCGGTCCTCGTCGTAGGTGCCGACGGCGATCACCACATGGTCGAAATGCTCGCTGAGCAATTCGAATGCTTTATCGATCATCTGCTGCTGAACTTCGGTCATGGCAGGAAAAGTGAGAGCGAAATCGAAAAGTGAAAAGCGGAAATTTTGCGGAACATGCCACTCGGCTCGGGCCCCGCGGGGCGTTCCTCACACCGGGTGGGGCACGCTCGCCGAGCGTTCCGTCGGATCAGGTGGCTGCCAGATTCTTCACGACAACCGTTTCCCCCGGCTCGGATGGCGCCGGACTTCGTCCCAAATGAGGTTCTTCAACTTCGCTTCGATCCGCTGGATGAACTCCACGCTCACCGCGGTGAAGTGATGAATGGGAGGCGGCGGTTCCGGAAATCCTTAACCAAAAATCAAGTGAAAATGCGGCGTTTCCCGCTCGACATGCCGCCGTGGGGGGGCACACCCTCGCATTTGAAGCAGCCGTGTTCGCATGGTGCGCTGAGGTCACTCTCGGAGTTCCACTTTGAAAACCAATTTCCCCCCCATCTTTGCGTTCGTCACTTCTGAGGCTCTGCGCTCGGTTAGATCAGCATGGCATCTCTGGCGATCTGGCTCCTCTGGATTTGTCCCAGGCCCACTGAATTTCTGGATCAGTTGCGCCGTTCTGTTTCTGGGCATCACCAACGCCCCGGCCGCTTTAATCACGCTGCAAGAGAGTGTGAATAACTCGAACTGGGACACCCCAGGCATCTGGTTCCTCGGGGATGCCAATGCCTTCCCCACCACCACTCCCGCACCTACCCCAGTGGCGGGGGACAATGTCTATGTCGGCCTGCAACCAAACAATGCCATGACGGGCTTGAATTACGATGTGATCGGCGGCCCGCTGCTCAATTCATTCAACCTTGGCGCGGGCCCCTCCGGATTCACGCTCACGCAGAATATGTCCAATAGCCTGCTCCACGCCACCACGGAAAGCATCGGCACCACCGCGCCGGGAGCGGATTATGAGCTGCTCAGCGGCACCAATACCGTGGCCGGTACGCTCTACGTCGGCGATTCCGGCACCGGACAGGG
>Ga0206946_1253_pt1 | contig 10426 bp, 5 predicted proteins | sample Alteio_BWOrgHeat_2_FD_152965 | JGI IMG/M metagenome (GOLD analysis project Ga0206946, IMG submission 152965) | Enriched cells from forest soil in Barre Woods Harvard Forest LTER site, Petersham, Massachusetts, United States -... | ecosystem: Environmental > Terrestrial > Soil > Temperate forest > O... | reverse complement strand
CCAGCTTAGGTCGACCTCATGTGCAGCAGCTGTGCTCGTACCACTTAATGCAACTAATGCTGTGCCTCCACTGGCCGAGTTGCTACTAATAGCGATTTGTCCGCTCGCTGCACCTGTTGCGGTCGGGCTGAACTGCACCTGAATAGTCAGCGTCTGTCCGGGGCTCAGCATTACGGGAAAACTTCCCCCCAGGATACTAAAGCCAGCCCCGGTAATTGCAGCTGAGTTCACCGTCACCGCCGACGTACCCGTAGATGTCAGTATCAACGATTGCGTCGTCGTCGTATTCACCATCACGTTACCAAAACTCAGATTCGTAGCCCCCACCGTCAATTGTGGATTCGCTGCTGTACCAGTGCCTCCCAGAGCTACCAGCGCGGTCCCACCCGTAGCTGAGTTACTGTTGATCGTGATCTGGCCGTTGGCTGTTCCAGTTGCCGTAGGATCGAACTGCACCTGCAGCGTAAAAGCTTGTGACGGGTTCAGAGTCACAGGAAGACTCGAAGCTACGATCATAAAGCCAGCCCCGGTAATCACAGCCGAGTTCACGGTCACTGGCGAAGTTCCCGTCGATGTCAGCATCAACGATCGGGTCACTCCAGTGTCCACAGCCACATTTCCAAAGCTAAGACTGCCGGGGCTTACTGCTAACTGTGGATTCGCTGCCGCGCCAGTACCACTCAGAGCTACCACTGCCGTAGCACCTGTGACCGAGTTGCTATTGATAGTAAGCTGGCCAATAGCTGATCCGGCTGTCGTCGGACTGAACTGTACTTGCAACGTCACGGATTGTGAGGGATTCAGCGTCACTGGAAGGCTCGTGCCAACGATGCTAAAGCCGGTCCCAGTGACGGCAGCCGAATTCACCATCACCGGTGAGGTTCCCGTCGACGCGAGCGTCAACGATTGCGTCGTCGTCGTATTCACTGTCACACTGCCAAAGCTCAAACCTGCAGCGCTCACCGTGAGCTGCTGATTCGTCGTTGAACTCCCGGTGACTCCTGTACCGACTAAGTTCACCACTGTCGTACTTCCGGTCGTCGAATTGCTGCTGATTATAAGTTGACCACTCGCTGGTCCGCTTGTTGTTGGATTGAACTGTATCTGGACTGTGAGAGTCTGTGCAGAATTCAAAGTAATCGGAAAACTTCCGCCAACAGTCGTAAAACCCGCACCAGAAGCTGTTACCGAACTGACAGTGACTGGAGTCGTTCCGGTCGACGTCAGCGTAACGCTCTGCATTTGCATCGCATTGACTACAACGCTTCCGAAATTAAGGTTCGTGGAGCTGACCGACAGCTGCGCAGCGCTCAATCCGCTCCCACCTGCGCGCGACTCCACAGAACCAGATCCGCAACCGATCGGCGCCATCATCAGGCAAGCAACCACAAACGCTGCGCAGACACGCATCACACTTAATCCAGAGCAATCTGAACGCGCATTTCCATTCGACTTCGATATAAACCGGTAGGGAGAAGATAAAACACTGTAACTGCACATTGCGAACATTACCTCTTCAACAACAAATGGGTCGTAAAGCTAAGAGGCAGAGCAACAAAAGAAGACAATATGCGTAAGCAGAAATAGTGGTTTTTTTTGCTATATCGGGCAGCTGGCAGATCGCTCGGCGGCAGATCCAAAAATCCCTACCTTTCACCATATCAAAAGATAGGATGATATGATCATTTTCCGCAAGACCTGTAAATCACTCACTCCTTCGAGTACAGTGCTCTCTCTCTGAAGGTTGCGCAATAACACAAATAGGTCAGGAACATACAGGCTGTGTCCCTGAAAGGGACATGCTCTGCTGCTCTGTAGCCGTCTAGGTCTGTAGAAGCAAAACCAATTAATAGGCGCCTCCAAAACCGTGCATTCGGACAAGACGGATCGCCTCCCTCTTAGGACGGCTTGGTTCAGGAGTTCTCAGCACAGTGTTCGGACACACTTGAATCTCCCGCCCTTAACGAGTAGCGTTGGTGTAGCTTCAATTCTCCTCATCCCACGAATTGGGTAAATGACTTAATGACACCGGGCCTTCGACGAAGACTCCGGTGCTACTGCCGCCGACAACTAAACAACGCTTATACGTTAACTACACCTAACTGAACTAAGTTCAGAAAGGAAGAATTTATGCGTAAACTGGCGGCAGTCATTTTCGCGGCTCTATCTTTTGCTGCGCCCGCATTCGGCTGGTCCCAAACTTCTGCACCGGTCTGGTACCTCCTCAATGCTCCTGATGGATCTGTCATCACCGCCACCGGCCCCATCACTCTTCGTTATGGCCAGGTCGCGTCCATCTGCGTCATACAAACGAGTAACGGACCTTGCAATAGTGCTCCCGGATCACCCAGCCCCGAAGCATGGTCCGCTCCACAAACCTTCACTCCCGCGCCTGGTTCGACAACTATTACCGTAATCGTCAATGAGTCAACGTTCGACGACGATCCCCTGCCCGGCGTCTACAAAACAGTGGAGATTCAGGAGCAGTCGACAGCACAGAGCATCAACATAAACGGACAGTCAATTAACGTCCCGGCTCTTTCTTCCTCGCTTTGGGACCTCCTCAATGCTCCCGAGGGGTCTGTCATCACCGCCAATGGTCCCATCACTCTTCGTTATGGCCAGGTCGCATCCACCTGCGTCATACAAACAAGTAACGGTCCATGTAACAGCGCTCCCGGATCACCCAGCCCAGAGGCATGGTCCGCTCCACAGACCTTCACTCCCGCGCCTGGTTCGACAACTGTTACCGTAATCGTCAGTGAGTCAACGTTCGACGACGATCCCCTGCCCGGCGTCTACAAAACAGTGGAGATTCAGGAGCAGTCGGCAGCTCAAAGCATTACGTTAAACGGACAGCCAGTTACCGTCCCGGCTCTTTCTTCCTCGCTCTGGTATCTTCTCAATGCGTTAGAGGGATCAGTTGTCACTGCCACCGGACCCATCACCCTTCGGTTCGGCCAGATCGCGTCCACCTGCGTCATACAGATGAGCTCTGGCCCATGCAACAGCGGCGCCGGATCACCCAGCCCAGAGGCATGGACTGACCCGCAGACCTTCACCCCCGCGCCGGGCTCGACGACTGTTACCGTAATCGTCGGCGCGGCCGCATTCAACAACGTGGATCCCCTCCCCGGCGTCTACAAGACAGTGGAGATTCAGGAGCAGTCAACAGCTCAGAGCATTACCATAAACGGACAGCCAGTCACCGTACCTGCTCTCTCGGCTCCAGCCACTTGTCTACTGACGGCAAATCCAACCTCAATCACTTTCCCCAACACGACGCTTGGGTACAACTACTCTTCCGTGGCAAGCATAGTAAACAGTTGCTCAACGGCGATCGCAGTGACATCTGTTCAGATCACTGGCCCATACAGCGCCTCTGGGGTCCAAGCCCCATTTACGGTAGCTCCTGGTCAAACGCAGAGCTATACGGCTGTATTCACACCCGCTACAGCCGGTACGGCAACCGGCAGCCTTACCTTCGTCGTTGGTGCAGCGACCGGTCAAACATTGTCTGTACCTCTTGCCGGGACTGGCGTGGCCACTCCACAGGGACTGTTGTCATCGAACCCACCCACATTGGGCTTCGGCAATGTAACTGTGAATAGTACGCAGTCCCAATCGATAACAATCGCTAATACAGGAGTCTCCTCCGTTATCGTCTCTGCCGTCACCGTATCTGGAGCAGAATTCTCTCTTGGTCAGCTGACAACCCCGTTCACTCTTGCCGCCAACCAGTCAGCGCCATTGGCTATCTCTTTCGCTCCAACAGCGAGCGGTTCCGCTACTGGAACCTTAACGATTGCGAGCAATGCGCAAAATGGAACCCTAACCGTTCCATTGACCGGTGCCGGCGTAAGTCACTCTGTGACGTTGTCATGGAGCGACACTGACTCTCAAATCTCCGGCTATAACGTATACCGTTCTACTATTTCCGGAGGACCCTACTCCGGGATCAACAGCACGCTGGTTGCCACGACCAACTACACCGATCAGACAGTAATTGCGGGCTCAACTTACTTCTATGTAGTCACAGCGGTCGATACAAGCGGAGTTGAGAGCGGGTACTCGAATGAAACAACCGCTGTAATACCGATTCCTTGAAATGAAGCTACTTCACTTTGACTATTCGCCGTTGTGAGTCTTTACCTTATTGATATACGTCAGCGATTTTGTTTCTGACCTACCGTCATCTGCTCACCCATGCACGCTTTCAAAATTGGCAGATGTTCCCGAGCACTCCAAAATCTCAGGTGATCAAATGATGACAGCAACTCAAACTCTCATGAACTGGGCGATGTAGTCCAGATTGTCGACCGAACAATGAAGGTGGTTTGCAAGCCTCATCGCAAGCGCAACAGCAGGCAGCGTGGAGTTTGCCTGGCCATCTGTTCGATAGACGCTCGTAGAAACTACATATAAGTTATCCACCCCGTGCACCTTCAGATTTTGATCGACGACACTGTCCCTGGGATCGTCTCCCATTCGAGTAGTGCCTACCTGATGGTGGCCATCAATTGACTGTTCCATCACGCCATCATATAGCCGCTCGGACGGATACCTATACTCTAGATGGCCAATCCCATTGGCTTGCAGAGCCGTGTCGAGGAGATAGTGAGAATCGACGATGCTGCGGATATCCTGCTCGGTAAACCGGAAGTCGATGGACACGCGAGGAAGGCCGTGGCGATCCAGCTCGTCCGTCATAGTAATCCGGTTGTTGGGATTCGGCACCTGCTCTGCGTGGTATCTCAGCTTGAACCTGCCTCCCCGGTTGCGGAAGATATAGGCGGGCAGCTTAGGTTTCTTGAAAACGCGGTCATAAAAGACCAGGTATGCATCTCTCACGGAGCGTGGAGCGTCCCGCAACACATTGAAGAGGTGCGCTCCGACTCGATACGGCTTCGCTCCGAGTTCCATACGGCGAGTTTCCTCCGACCGCAGCCGCCGCCCGAGGGGAGGAAAGGTCAAAGCCAAAAAAAGAGCAGAAAGAAGTCCACTGCCGTGCGTGGAATCGCAAAACTGAGGATTTGCAAGCCAAAACGCGGTATTCAAGACTTTGTTTTCCAATTGGGTTTCCCACGTAAGCATGAAACGCCGCTGACAATAGGAACCGCTCGCATCACGGAAGAAATCATAGTCAGCACTGCTGTTGGGGTTATCGAAGGCAAGGGTGGCGACCGTGCCAGACATGTGGCCCATGTAATAACGCCCAAGAGGACCATCGGTCCCGCCGAAATGATCGGGCCAGCGCCTTTGGACAGCCAGCAATAAACGAGTTGCCTCCACGCCACCAGTTGCGAAGACTACGCGCCGGGCCTTGACTCTGACATTCCCCCTGTCAGTCGCCACCATAAGAGCTTCAACAGATCGTCCTTGTTCACCAAGGTCAAGGTCAATCACTGTGCTGCGCAGCGAGACTTTGATCCGCTCCGACTTCTGCAGGCGCTCGCGATAAACGCTCGCCATACGAGGGTCCTTCGTCCATTGCTCCAGAAAGTCTACTGTGAGGCCGGATCCCAGTTCACGGCTGAACGGTATCTGAAAGGTGCTTCCTGCTTGCAGATACTCGCAGGCGGGCTTATACCATGGTTTGATGTCTTCATAGCCAATTGGCCAATCTGATCCTGGTACGAAGTCGCGCGGTATAAAGTCGATCGTGTTGAAAGGGACGCAACGTCCGGGCCAGAGCCACGACGTGCCACCTAGGGCACGACGGACCGTCATTCCCATCGGATCATGATGTTGTGGATTGACTACGACCGCGTCGCTGTCATTGGTTGGCTTTGGATCGACCTCACTGCCACCTGATTCAAGCAGCAAGACGTCGAAACCGAGCCGCTCACATTCGGTCGCCAGACCCAAGCCGACTGTCCCTGCCCCGACGATACATAAGTCCCAAACCTGATCTTGGGTGGGGAGCTGATCAAGCACCATGAATCGCCTCCGCTACTGGTAATATGTGGTTCAATTCAAACGACCTTAACAGTGGGGAGGCCCTGGGGGGTGAGCCGTATTTTATGCCGATCATTTGGCGTCTGCAACAAAAAAGGCTTTAGACGTTAGGTTGAACTACATTGATTACACCATGATGGCCATCATCTTCTTCAACCAGATTTCACACACTAATTGCACTCTAAAAAATGAACGGTAGGAAATTCCGCATACTATCTACGACAGAAGTGAGGGGAATGCATCCGAAGACAGTTCAGGCACAGGCAGGCCTTTCTGACTCAGTACCGCTATCAAATAGCGGCATCAAAGGCTGCTACAGATTTGTGCCTTCTGGATGAAATCTGAGGAGAGAAGCGCTTAGTTAGATGGGCCCTAATAGCCAAGTAAAACGGAAATCAGCCTGACTAACGTGCCAGCAGGGCATTCCATGCGCTATATGCAAATGATTGGCTATAAGGTATTTATGGCGGAGAGACAGGGATTCGAACCCTGGATACCTTGCGGTATACACGCTTTCCAAGCGTGCGCCTTCAGCCACTCGGCCATCTCTCCGCTGCGATTTCGCACTTTTTTGAATCTACCACAGTTACCGCGTTGTCGCAGCCTCGCGGCACTTGGCCATGGCCCGCGAATGCGAACACAGTAGGAGGTTTCGCCAAAACACAAGATAAAAATCCAACAATCCCTTGACGGATAGGCGGCTGGCTATAATAATCCCCAAACGAGATCGTTACCGTTCGACCCCGAACATTCAAGGTAACTCGATCTTTTCCTGGGCCAAAAGTCAGCGCAGCAAATACGAAATCGAGGTGTCTCATGGCGAGTACCCCCACGTATCCTGGCGTCTATATCCGTGAGCTAACCAGCCCTGTTCACACAATCGCAGGTGTAGCAACCTCAATCGCCGCCTTTGTGGGATACACCGCCAAAGGCATCGACAACCGCGCCGAACATATCTTTGATTTCAGCGACTTCGAGCGCTATTTCGGTGGCCTCGCCTCCGACAGCGAACTCAGCTACGCAGTTCAACAGTTCTTCTCCAACGGCGGAACCGAAGCCTACGTCGTTCGCACGCCAAGAACTGGGGCCACCGGAGCGCAGGTCGTCTTCAACAGCATTACCTTCACCGCTCTCAGCAGCGGAAGCTGGGCTGATGGCCAACTTCTCCTGGACGTCGACTACACCGGCATCGACCACACGGCCGACGCGACCGCTTTCAATCTAACTATTACCGATCTGCAGGACGGAACAACCGAGTTCTTCCCGCAACTCTCACTCAAGAACACGCAGTCGAATTACATCACTGCCATCATCAACGATCCGGACAACGGCTCTCAACTGGTCAAGGCGGCCGTATCGGGCTCACCTGCCGGCGCGCCTGTCGTCACCGGCATCGTCGGTGCCACAATCACCAACGCCGCGGTCAACACAGCGCTCGGCGGTGGTACAGCTGTTGCGACAGACGACTTCGGAGTAACGATAAGCGTTTCGTCACCCTCAACCGCACCGGCTCCATTACCGCTCACTGTCAAAGTCTTCTCGAGCGGCTCTCCCCTGCCGCAATCTCTCGCAGGACTCGCCGCGCAGTTGCAGACGACAGCGAATAACGCCCTCGCAATCCAAATGCCTGGAGCCTCCATTCAAGCTTCGGTTGCCCCAACCGCTACCGGCTCCGGAATCCGAGTCAATGCCCTCCTGCCTCAAGCACCCGATGCAGTCGTCACCATCACAGCTCCGACTAGCGGCCCCAAGGACGCCGCAGGACCTCTCGGCCTTACCGCACCATTCAGCACCAACGTTGCGCACTACGCCCTCGGAACCGGCAACGGAACCGGCACCAACGCCTGGGGCGGAAGCCAGACCAGTTCTACTGCTGGAAAGCCCGGGACTGGCCTGCCAGCAACTGGAGATCTCATCGGAGACCCTGGCAGCTTCACGGGAATCTACGCACTTCAAAAGGTCGATCTCTTTAATCTGCTATCCATTCCCGACGCAACGCGCGCAAACCCCAGCGACCCCAACGCGCTCGACACCACCGTCGATCCAAACGCCATCTACAGTGCAGCCATTACGCTCTGTGACACGATGAGCGCCTTTCTCCTTATCGACTCGCCTCCAAATGTCAATACAGTCTCAGGAGCAGTCGATTGGAAATCGAGCGGCCTTTCCGTAGTCGATGAGAACGGCGCCGCCTTTTTCCCGCGCCTCCGCCTTCCGGATCCGCTTAACAATTACCAACTCCGTACGTTCGCTCCATCCGGGGTAGTTGCAGGTCTCTACGCCCGTATCGACTCGACCCGAGGTGTGTGGAAAGCACCTGCTGGAACCGAAGCAACGCTCACCGGAGTGCAGTCTCTCGTATACAAACTAAGCGATGCCGAGCAAGGCGCTCTCAATCCGTTAGGACTAAACTGTTTCCGCACCTTCCCTGTCTACGGCACTGTTCTGTGGGGAGCGCGCACACTGCTAGGAGCCGACGCTCAAGCCAGCCAATGGAAGTACGTTCCCGTTCGACGCCTCGCTCTCTTCCTTGAAGTAAGCCTCTACCGGGGAACTCAGTGGGTCGTCTTCGAGCCCAACGACGAGCCTCTCTGGGGACAAATTCGGCTGAACGTAGGCTCCTTCATGCAGGACATGTTCCGCAAAGGCGCCTTCCAGGGCCAAACCCCAGCGGATGCCTACTTCGTAAAGTGTGACAGTTCTACGACCACACAGAACGACATCGATCAGGGCATAGTCAACATCCTCGTAGGCTTTGCTCCATTAAAACCCGCCGAGTTCGTGATCATCCAGATCCAACAGATGGCTGGTCAGATCCAGTCCTGAATCTGAATCAAGCGTTTACCGAAGAAGGAGTTCGCTATCATGGCAGAATTTGTCGTCAACTCTCAGCGCTTCGATCCGTACAAGAACTTTAAGTTTCGCGTAAAGTGGGACGGCCGTTATGTCGCTGGCATTAGCAAGGTGTCTGCTCTTAAGCGCACAACAGAAGTCGTAAAACATCGTGAAGGTGGCGACCCCAGCACAAGCCGCAAATCACCTGGCCGCACCGAATTCGATGCGATCACTCTCGATCGTGGAGTAACCCACGATGTGGACTTCGAACAATGGGCCGCAAAGGTCTGGCAGATCGGCGCAGGGCTTGGTTCAGAAATCTCACTCAAAGATTTCAGAAAAGACCTGATCATAGACTTCTACAACGAAGCCGGTCAGCTTGCCATCAGCTACAAGGTCTATCGAGCCTGGGTCTCCGAATATCAAGCCCTTCCAGACCTTGATTCCAATGCGAATGCCGTGGCCATTCAGCATATCAAGCTCGAGAACGAAGGATGGGAGAGAGACCTCTCCGTCACTGAACCGACAGAGCCGAGCTTTACCTCCAACCAGGCTTAGTGATTGCTGGCCGAGAAACACATTCTTACGGGCGGTGGAAGATGCGTCAACTAAGTGGCGAACTATTGCTCACAGCGCTCGATTATGGCGTTGAGGATACCTACCTCGGCCGCATCCTCACTATGCTCGCGATCGCACAGCCCGAACTGCCGAGAGAGAAAATCACCGCGTTGAGTATGCAGGAAATCACGCTTCAACTTCTCACTATTCACGCTCTAAACTTCGGCCCACAGCTGGAAGGTTTCCTTGGTTGCCCGAGTTGCAGTGCGCGGCTTGAGTTCACGCTGCCCATCGCTCCTGTTATCGAGCGCCTGCGTCAATCGGCCTCATCCGCGAATACATTCAGCACCATCGGCGAGACTGGCTTCACGATGAGACTTGCAACACCCTACGATTTGCTCTCAATAGAGAACATCACTGATATGGCAAAAGCTCGCCAGCATCTGCTGGCTCGCTGCTTAGGAGAGACGCAAAACGTTACTCTGGACAGCGCGTTAAACGATCCTGAATTCTGTCAGCTTGCTATAGAAACGTTCGATCAACTTCAATCGGATGCAGAAATCGACGTTGAACTTGTATGCGCTGAATGTAACCAATCACACTTAGTCGGTTTGGACTTAGGCCGCTTCCTCTGGACGGAGATTCGGAGCGCTGCGATGCGTCTTATGCGAGACGTTCATGATCTCGCTAGTGCTTACGGCTGGCAAGAATCCGCAATCCTGGCTATGAGTGGAATCCGCCGCCAAACCTATCTGGAGATGATCCAATGAACAAGTTGATCGACCGTATGATCACGCGTGTTCGGCGCCCTATCTCGCCGGTGGAACCGCTCCTGTCGCAGCTATATGTGCCACACTCGAATGCACTTCTGGACAGCGAGACCGACTCGGCTCCTGCAATCCAGTCGGCATATACAGGGCATTCTCCACGTATCAGCGAGCAGTTAAATGTTATCGATCCGCAAATGCCGCGAGCTCAGAGCGCGACAAACGCTCAGCCCTTCCAGCAATTTAGTATGCATCAACCAATAGATGTACTTCGAAACAACAATCCCTCTGGTGATCCCGCTATTTTC
>Ga0206946_1252_pt1 | contig 10450 bp, 8 predicted proteins | sample Alteio_BWOrgHeat_2_FD_152965 | JGI IMG/M metagenome (GOLD analysis project Ga0206946, IMG submission 152965) | Enriched cells from forest soil in Barre Woods Harvard Forest LTER site, Petersham, Massachusetts, United States -... | ecosystem: Environmental > Terrestrial > Soil > Temperate forest > O... | reverse complement strand
AAGCGTAAAAGGAGCTATAGGATATGCGGCCAGTCCGAAGACGATGAGCCCGATGCGATCGCTCTTTCGTTTTTTGATAAAGTCGCTCACCACCAGTTTTACCGCGTCCACACGACGTATACGCTTGTGGTCCGGAGTAAAGAAATCGGGTGTCTCCATTGACTGCGAAATATCGAGAGCGATCATGAGATCGCGGCCGGGTTGAATCTTCTGTATCGGAGGCTCGACAAACTGAGGGCGCGCGAGGGCGACAACAAGAAGGAGCCAACAGATGGGAGCCAGGATCTTTTGTACCCAATCGGTGCGAGGTACGACAGCGCCTGGTGCGGGCGTAATCCCCATGGCCTTCGAGATGTAGTCGAAAAAGGTAAGCCGGAGCGACTCTTGTTCTTCCTTGTACGGCGGCAAGAGCCAATAAACGATCAGCGGCAATGGAAGCAAAACAAGCAGCCAGGGATAGTCAAGCCTGTACACGGTGCCTCCTTATCCATTCAGCCGTGAGATCCCTGATATGTTGCTCGTCATGTGAAGAAAGCAATGAAGATGCGAAAGCGATCTCTTCAATACGATTTCCGGGTGCTTCCTGAAACGACGTGATTGCCGATGTCTTAACAAGAAAAGACAGCCAGTTGGAGCCGGTGAGCGACGCGACCGCTTCTCTGGGCCATGCGGCCAGCGCGGTGCGTTTGAGAAGTGCAGAGAGAAGTTCTGGCGGTGTTGATGCCAGTTCCTTGAGCGCCAGGCGGCGGTATCGGTTGTGTCTCCAATGGCGGATTCCGCGAATCACGAACCATAGGACGGTCAGTGCGAGTACGCCAAACACCACGTACCAGCCGACCGTCTGCGGCGTCCACGGCACAGGTGGAGGTTGATAAAAATCGTGCAGCTTATCGAGAACCGCTGCAGGTGTCGGTTTCGGCGAGGGAGGCGCAATCATGTAGGCCTCCGCATTCCAGCGACTCCGCCGAGAAGATGACGAATCTGTATTGAGACATCCTCAGCCGTGCTGATGGGCAAAACAGGAATCCCCAGTTCATGCTGCCAGGAAAGGATGAAAGCCACTCGCCTGTCGGACGCATCGAGAATGTTGCGGCGAACCTTTTCCTGTCCAAGCTGCAGCTCGACCTGCAACTCTCCATCACTGACTACGAGTTGCTCGGATGCGGGTAGCTTGACCGAGAGTGGATCGTAGGTAAGGAAACAGATGACATCATTCGAGCGCGAGAGACGCATGAGAAGATGACGTGTGGATTCGTCTGCTCCGTCGAAGTCGCTTACGATGATGATGAGCGCGTCGTGGTGGCAGACGCGCGCCGCTGATTGGATTACCTGATTGAGGCGGCCTGAGCCCGATTTCTGTGTGATATCGGCTCGAAGAAGGTGATTCATGGATGCAGTGCATTCGAGGATCCGCAGGACAGTTGCCCGGCTCCGATGCATGCGAATCTCTTCCGTGGACGTGTCGTTGAAGACGAAAGCCCCCATGCGATCGCCCTGCTCGTATACACGCCATGCAGCGAGCGCCCCTATCTCAGCGGCGATGACGGACTTCATGGAGATACGGCTACCGAAGAACATATTGATGCGCTGATCGAGGAGAAGCATCGTGGGTCGATCGCGTTCTTCTGTATACACGCGGACGTAGGGCTTTGGCATGCGGGCGGTGACCTGCCAGTCGATACTGCGGACATCGTCGCCGGGGACGTATGCGCGAAGCTCTTCGAAGTCGAGTCCGCGGCCACGAACCCGGGAGGCGCGGCGGCCGAACAGCAGGCTGTGAACCGGTTGCGTGTGAAGCAGGGAATAGCCTCTCGCCTTGAACTGAAGCGCGATCAGCGAATCGAGTTCTGCGTAGGCTCCCATATCTGTTGGGCTTTATGCAATCGCTACGAGTTGAAGAACCTTGTCGAGAACCTGGTCTGTTTTGATACCTTCGGCCTGCGCGTCGTAGCTCAGAAGAATGCGATGACGAAGCGCATCGTGCACGATTGCCTGTACATCATCAGGACGAACGAACTGGCCTCCTCGTAACCATGCGTAAGCACGGGAGCATTTGTCGAGGGCGATGGTGCCGCGCGGACTCGCGCCGAACTGGATCCATTTGCGCAGATCCTTATCGTAGCGCTCGGGATAACGTGTCGCTTCAATAAGGGCGACTATGTATTGTTCGACGGCCGGTGTCATCTGGATCGCGTGGATCTCGCTTCTTGCAGTGAAGATGACGTCTTGTGAAAGTTTCCCTGTTGCAGCATGAGTAGCGTCAGTCTTTGTCGGTTCCTCTTCGCTACGAACGAGGAGCATGATGTCACGCTCTGACTTCTCCTCGGGGTAGCCGACGTAGACATGCATGAGGAAGCGGTCCATCTGGGCTTCGGGGAGAGGGTAGGTGCCTTCCTGCTCGATAGGATTCTGCGTTGCCATCACGAGGAAAAGTGGAGGTAGTGCGTGAGTCTTGCCGGCTACGGTAACCTGACGCTCTTCCATCGCTTCGAGTAGCGCGGCCTGGACCTTCGCAGGTGCGCGATTGATTTCGTCGGCGAGAACGAGGTTATTGAAAATGGGTCCAGGCTGAAAGCGAAACTCGCCTTTGCCATCACTGGCGTAGTAGATCTCCGAGCCTGTGATGTCACTGGGGAGCAGGTCGGGTGTGAATTGGATTCGGGAGAGGCCAGCGTCGAGAAATGAACTCAGTTTCTTGATCGCGCGCGTTTTGGCGAGACCTGGCAGACCTTCGACGAGAAGATTTCCGTTAGCGAGCAGGCCGATCAAAAGCCGCTCGATCATGGCTTCCTGACCAAGTACGGTCTGGCCAATTTTCTTTTGTAACTCCAAGAGCGAATCGCGTGCCGCCACCTCAACCCCCGGGTTTAGAGATGTCCTAACCTGAGTCTCTACGCGCTCCGACTCCTAGGACGGAACAATATCTAAAAGACCTCGACGATTCAAACTGTGGACTTTCACAGCCTTTACCTGCGAGGGTTCTTTCTTCACGCGCTGGAGATCCAAGTCTATTTATTTCCCATACTTAGCAGACTCATATTTAGAGGGTGCGGATTCTAGAAGGAAAATATTTTGAGAGACAGGAATTTTGTGGAATACCGGGGTCGCTTGACTTGATGAGTGTGCTCCGGCAAAATTCTCGCTCTGGTTGCTTAGCCCTCCAGCTTGCTTTCTGACATTTGAGGATGTTTTTCCCAGGGCCTTTTTCGAATTGATTTGAATTGCAATTCAAGGCTGCTCGGGATCAGCTATCACGGATGCTGATCAGGACTGATCAGTTCGTCGGGACAACAATCAAGTCTGCGTGCCTTGCCGTTTCTCGCACGATCCTTTGGGTCCGTTGAATGAGAAGGGAGCCGTCATGCTTTCAAAATCCTGGGAGTCCATGCCGCAAAGGCGAAATCTTCCTTTGAGGCATGCAGCCGTTTGCTTGTGCCTGGCGCTGATGGTCGGGTTTCTAGTGCAATCAGCGAAGGCGCAGGGGAAAAAGCCAAATATTCTTGTTATCTTCGGCGACGACGTCGGCCAGACCGACATCAGCGCATACAGTCTGGGTGTGATGGGCTTCCATACGCCCAACATCGACCGCATCGCGAAGGAAGGGATGCTATTTACCGACTACTATGCGGAGAATAGTTGCACCGCCGGTCGATCTACGTTTATCACCGGTCAGGCCACCTGGCGTACCGGGCTGTCCAAGGTAGGAGTACCAGGCGCGCCGCAGGGCTTACAGGCACGGGACATAACGATTGCACAGGCGCTCAAGCCGCTCGGTTACGCTACGGGTCAGTTCGGTAAGAACCACCTCGGTGATCGTGACGAATTTCTACCCACTAATCATGGCTTTGATGAGTTCTTCGGGAACCTGTACCACCTGAATGCGGAAGAGGAACCTGAACGCCCCTACTGGTTCAGTAATAATCCGGATTTCCTTAAGAGCTATAACCCTCGCGGCGTCCTCCACTCGTTTGCAGATGGCAAGATCGAGGATACCGGCCCGTTGAACGTTAAGCGAATGCAAACTATCGACGACGAGACGACTCAAGCGTGCGCGGACTTCATCACGAAACAAGCCAAGGCAGGAACTCCGTTCTTTAGTTGGATGAACTTTACACGCATGCATGTGTTCACGCACGTCCGGCCCGAGTACGAGGGCAAAGCCGGAATGGGCAGGGGATTCTTTTACGCCGATGGGATGTGGGAGATGGATCAGAACGTTGGCAAACTGCTGAAGCTGCTTGATGACCTGCAGATCGCCAAAGATACCATCGTGGTCTTCACCACTGACAACGGTCCGAACGCGTTTACTTGGCCCGATGCGGCGACCACGCCATTCCGAAGTGAGAAGGACTCTAACTGGGAGGGAGCTTTCCGCGTGCCCGCTATGGTTCGCTGGCCGGGCCATATCAAGGCTGGGGAAGTCTCCAATGAATTGTTCTCCGGGCTCGACTGGTTTCCAACGCTACTCGCTGCTGCGGGCGATACTACCGTCAAAGACCGTCTGCTCAAAGGCTCAGGCTTCGGTGGCAAGACGTTCAAGGTGCATCTCGACGGCTACAACCAGTTGCCTTACTTATTGGGTCAACAGACGCATGGGGCTCGCGATGAGTTTTTCTACTTCAACGATGATGGTGACCTCGTCGCGATACGGTTCGATACTCTACAACCCGAGGCAACGGAACGGACCGCATGGAAGATCGTGTTCTGCGAGCAACGGCAACCGGGCCAGCTGGATATCTGGGCGAACCCGTTTACTTGCTTGCGATTGCCGCGGCAGTTCAATTTGCGCATGGACCCATACGAGCATGCGCAGATCTCAGGCGACAGCTACGATCGCTGGAGGGCCGAGAACGCTTACGTAGCGTTCGAGGGAACAAGAAGAGCGGCAATATTCCTACAAACTTTCATCGCATATCCACCTAGCCAGTTGCCGGGGAGCTTCTCCGTCGAGGGGGTGGCCGACGAAGTTAGGAGGAAGATCGCGCAAATGCAACAGACACAACAGCGCGTGCAAGGCGCTAAAGACTGAACAGCGCAATCAGCGAAAGAGAGTTTAGGGATATTGTCGAGAGGCTCGCGTAGCCGGGTGCGTTCGTTTGATTTGACCCAGAAGCCCAAGCAGTGAGGTTGGGGCTGAGTGCTCTAATTTGATTGGAAGAAGGAACGAACAACGAGCAGAATAGGTCAACCGGGTTCACCATTAATAAACCCGGTTGATTTTTTCAAAGGGATCCCGCATGTCGTCTGTGAAATCTGATTCTGCTTCGAAGAAGAAATTAAAAGATCGCAGTGTCAGCGAACCAGTTCCGCCAATCAACGGGGCAGATCGTATTGGTTTCGACGCACGATCCATATCGTTTGCCCTTCTACTCTTCTTATCCGGCACAGCCGCGCTGATTTACCAGATTCTCTGGATCAAGCAGCTCTCATTAATCGTTGGTGTAGAGGTCTACTCCATCACGATTGCGGTGAGCGCTTTCTTTGCCGGACTCGCCCTCGGCGGTGCCGTGTTTGGTCGCTTGGCGGATACATTCGCCAAGCCGCTTGTTCTCTACGCAAGTCTAGAAGCTGGAATCGCGGCGCTCAGTATCTTCAGCACAACTGCTCTGGCGCACTCCGCTAGCCCCTTTGTGGCGATCCAAGCGCGAGCCGGCCTTCTTGCATGGGCACTTCCGTTCTTTCTGGTGGGAGTGCCCGCATTTCTGATGGGTGGAACACTGCCAGCTGCCGTCCGGTTGAAGACGTATGGACTCCTGCAGATTGCAAGGACTGGAGGCTGGGTCTATGCCGCCAATACGGCTGGTGGAATCGCCGGTGCGCTGCTGAGTCCTTTCGTTCTCCTGCCGTGGCTGGGGGTGCGCGGCACGGCGTGGGCCGCAGCTCTCTTGAATCTCGCGGCAGCTGGCATGGCATTGACCCTTGATCGGTGCACCATTCCAGTCTCCGTGGAGGCACAAGTAAAACAAGTTGAAACCCCAGCTTCATCTTCCGAGAATGCGCACTTTGCTCTGGCTCTGTATGCAGTTGCTGGCGGTATAGCGCTTGGCTACGAGGTGGTGTGGTCGCAAGCCCTGACGCAGTTTCTCAGCACCAGGGTCTTCGCGTTTTCTGTGGTGTTAGCCGTTTATCTTGCTGGGCTTGTCGTTGGAAGCGCGCTTTACGTCCGGTTTAGCAATCGGGTGCTCGATCCCTGGGGCATGTTTGGCCTACTCATATCTGCAGCCGGAGTGGTAGCTCTGTTGGAGATCTCCGGTCTAAGCCTATGGCAGTTACAGGTTCAGTTTGAGGTTGGCAATCTTGTCTTCTCGGCTACCGGCAGCGAATTCGCACGGATGTTCACACACTTTGTGATCGCCGCTCTAGGCGTAGTCTTCGTACCAGCGGTTCTGTTGGGCGCTGCGTTCCCGGCGGTGCTGAAATTAACGGCGACTGCCCGGAATGCAGGACGGGATGTTGGCACTGTCCTTGCTCTAAACACCGCAGGAGGAATCGCCGGAACCTTGATGACGGGCTTTCTGCTAGTGCCTGTGCTAGGGCTCGTCCGCACGTTGAGCATGCTAGCGATTGTAGCGGCTACAGTCGGCATCCTGGCAGTACTGCGAGGTCCGACTGTAAGCAGGAAGATGCAATGGTCTGTCGGCACACTGGGATTGATCGCTGTAATTGTTGGCGTGCTAACACCGTCCGACAGACTCGCGAGATTGCTTCTCACAACGCGCGGGGGCGGCAGCCTGATCTTCTACGAGGAAGGACGAGGTGCGACGGTCGCAGTCGCTCAGCAGAGTTCGAAAGACAACGTCTTTCGCAGGCTTTACATTCAGGGTGTTTCTAACTCCGGAGACGCCATGCCGTCACTGCGGTATATGCGCCTGCAAGCAATGTTGCCCCTGCTGATTCATCGCAGAGAGCCGAAATCTGTTTTTGTAGTCGGATTTGGAACTGGCATTACGACTGGCGCCGCGCTTCGCTATCCGCTGCTTGAGCGAAGAGTCTGTGCCGAGTTGCTTCCCGCAGTAGTCCGCGCAGCAGAACTCTTTCCGGAGAATTACAAGGCCGCACACGATCCCCGCTTGCAGCTTCGCATTCGCGACGGACGACAGGAGTTGTTGAGAAGCACAGAGCGTTACGACCTTATTACCTTGGAGCCTCCACCTCCTTCGGCTCAGGGAGTCGCTAATCTTTATTCAACGGATTTCTATCGACTGGCCAGCAGCCGCCTGGAGACCGACGGGCTATTTGCGCAGTGGCTTCCTCTTGCTACTCAGAATGACGGCGACACCCGATCGCTGGTGCGTAGCTTCCTGGATGTGTTTCCCTACGCGACGCTTTGGTCGACAGAGATGCACGAGATGCTGTTGATCGGGTCTCAATCCCCGATTGAGATCGATGCGCAGAAGGTGAAGAGCCGATATTCGCCGATCGATGTAAGTACTTCGCTGCAGGCCGTGGGCATATCTTCGCCGGCGGCGCTTCTGGCGACATGGGTGACAGGAAGGGACGGCCTTGAGCGCTATGCTGCGAATGCGAAGCCCGTGACGGACGACCGTCCGCGCATAGAGTATGCATCCTGGGTTCGTGCTGGTGAGGTTAATCGAACGCTTGCCCATCTGCTGGATCTTCGTACGGAGGTTCCACTATCGAATGCAGATGAAGCGTTACGCGCAGATATTCATCGGGAGCGCGAAACTCTACTAGCCTTCTATTCAGCTGGCCTGGACGCGTATAGCGGCGATCAACGCGCGTGGCAGGAGGCGATCCGAAGAGTAGAGGCAAGTGATCCTGACAATCCCTACTATCGCTGGGTGATAGGACGGGACTGATCGACCAAAAACTGGGGTCCGTCCGGTCATTTGCAGTCTTGGTTTGCTGATGATCGCAGTGATTCGAGGCAATCCAGGAATTTACAAAGAGGTAGCCGTTTTCCCTCGAACTCGTAGAGGAGACCTTGAATGCCGCATTTTTTTGCATGTTCGGTCGAATTTAAATTACTGATCTTGCAGTCTCGTGCTAAACTTTCGCCCTACATGAGCTCTGTCTACCAAAACGCGATTGACGAGACTCAGCGCGAGCTGGATGCTGTTGAGCAGGCAATCAACGCATTGAACGCGCGAGCCAAGTTTCTCAGGGACTATATCGAGCACACGGAACAGATGATGCAGCGGGAGCCCGTCGCCCTCGCCACCACCATGTCCGTTTAGCCGCACCTCCGTGCAGCGATATACTGTTACCTGTGAGCAAGACCTTCTATATCGAGACCTTTGGCTGCCAGATGAACGCCCATGACTCCGAAAAAGTCATCGGCACCCTCGAGCACCAGGGCTACGCCCGCGTCCAGGACGAAGCCGACGCCGGCTTGATCCTCTACAACACCTGTTCCATCCGCGACAAAGCCGAGCAAAAGGTCTTCCATCGTCTCAACGAGTACAAGCGTCTCCAGGGCGAAGGCAAAAAGTTCGCCGTCCTCGGCTGCGTCGCCCAGCAGGAAGGCGAGCGCATCTTCGAAAAAGCCCCCTACGTCTCCCTCGTCGCCGGGTCTGCCTCCTACCGCAACCTCCCAGAGATGCTCACCCGCCTCGAAGCCGGCGAAACCCGCATCACCGGCCTCGACGACCGCCAGACCGACCTCACCTTCGAGACCGACTTCACCTCCCGCTCTAACCCCCACCGCGGATACATCACAATCATTGAAGGCTGCGATAAGTTCTGCGCCTACTGCGTCGTCCCCTACACCCGCGGCAAAGAGCGCTCCCGCACCTCCGCCTCCGTCCTCGTCGAAGCCCGCAAGATGGCCGACCTCGGCTACACCGACATCCAACTCTTAGGCCAGAACGTCAACTCCTGGCGCGACCCCTCCGGCCGCATGTCCTTCGCCGAACTCCTCACTGCCATCGGCAACATCGCCGGCATCCGTCGCGTCCGCTTCACCACCTCACACCCCCGCGACTTCACCCGCGACATCGTCCAGGCCATCAACGCTACCCCCACCCTCTGCGACCACATCCACCTGCCCGTGCAATCCGGCAGCACCGCCGTCCTCAAGGCCATGTCCCGCGAGTACACCCGCGACTGGTACCTCGAGCGCATGAGCTGGATCCACGCCGCCCAGCGCGACATCTCCATCACCAGCGACATGATCGTCGGCTTCCCTGGCGAAACCGACGCCGACTTCGAGGACACCATAACCCTCATCGACGCCGTCAAATATGACGCCATCTTCGCGTTCAAGTTCTCCCCTCGGCCCAACACCCCCGCCGTCCACATGGCCGACAGCATCCCCGAATCCGTCAAAGACCAACGTCTCCGCATCCTCAACGACCGTCAGCGCGAGATCCAGCGCAACCACTACGCCCGCCACCTCGACCAGATCGTCGAAATCATGGTCGAAGGCTACAATCCCGGCCGCAACCAGGTCATCGGCCGTAGTTCACAGAACAAGACCGTCAACTTCACCACAGCTCAGTTGGAAAATTCAACGCCGCCCATAGGCAGCTACCTCCCAATCCGCATCACACAAACCATGCCCAACTGCCTCATCGGTGAAGCCCTTCCGCCTGCAGCCGACGCGACCCCGTTCATCCCCATCAACCGCACCCCGCACTTCGTAGTCCTCAACTAACATGTCCCTGACCTCGACCCAACCCGCCGCAACCCAGGCCTCAGACGAAGTCGAGATGCAGATCCGCGGTCTTATGATGGACCCCATCACCAACATGCCCATCATCGTCCTCAAGGACGTCTCGAGCGATCTCGTTCTTCCCATCTGGGTGGGCATCTTCGAGGCCAACGCCATCGCTCTAGAACTCGAAAAAACTGCCACGCCGCGCCCCATGACCCACGACCTGCTCCAGAACCTCGCCCGAGGCCTCAACGCACAGGTCAACAAGATCGTCGTCTCCGAACTGCGGGACGACACCTTCTACGCCGTCATCTGGCTCGACCACGCTGGCGAGACTGTAGCCCTCGACGCCCGCCCGTCCGATGCTATCGCCCTGGCCCTCCGCTGGGACTGCCCCATCTACGTCAACCGCGAAGTCCTCGAAAATTCCAAACAAGCCGCCTCCGGAGCTCAGGCCGTCACCGCCGACGAGATGCGCCGCTGGCTCGAAAATCTGAACGACGACGAGATGGGCCGCTATAAGATGTAACTGATGAAAGAACCCGTCTTTCTGACCCTGAGCGTAGTCGAAGGGTCAGAAATCCCTTATTTCGTTCGAAGCGCCACAATCTAAATTTTCTTTGAGAATGCTTTGAACGAGGGCCACGCTTGAGTATTACTAGAACCGTAAAGGGCAGCATCTTCTCCAGTGTTGCTACGGCGGAGCGACTCGTATCAAATGGCAGCGCCGCAACGCCGCTCCACCAAATCAAGCACTTCCTCCTCCTGCAATACCCCCGGGCTCTCGGCACCGCAATCCATGCAACGCCCCTCATCCCGGCCCTGCGCTATGCC
>Ga0206946_1251_pt1 | contig 10491 bp, 9 predicted proteins | sample Alteio_BWOrgHeat_2_FD_152965 | JGI IMG/M metagenome (GOLD analysis project Ga0206946, IMG submission 152965) | Enriched cells from forest soil in Barre Woods Harvard Forest LTER site, Petersham, Massachusetts, United States -... | ecosystem: Environmental > Terrestrial > Soil > Temperate forest > O... | reverse complement strand
CGCGACGATCACGCCGAGCAGGCAGGCGCGGCCCTGGCGGCGTGCCGCTGATTGCACCGCGCCCTCCGTCTTCAGGATCAGCCAGCCCGCGCCGAGCAGGCCATAGCCGAACAGCAGCGCCACGCCGGTAAGCACCGAGAAGGGCGTCAGGAAATCGAAGGAGCTGCCCGAGAAGGTCCGGCCCGTGACCTGGAAACCCTGGATGAAGGCACCCAGCACCATGCCCTGTGCGAAGGTGGCAATGGCGGAGCCGTAGCAGAAGGCGTGGTCCCAGAAGGTCTTGTGCGCGGTATCGCGGAAGCGGAACTCGAAGGCGACGCCCCGGAAGACCAATGCCAGCAGCATGATCAGGATGGGAAAATAGACGGCGGGGATGATGATGGCGAAAGCCAGTGGGAAGGCCGCCAGGAGCCCGATGCCGCCCAGCACCAGCCAGGTCTCGTTGCCGTCCCAGATCGGGGCGATGGAGTTCATGATGGTATTGCGCGAGGGCGTGTCGGGGGCGAGGCCATAGAGCATGCCGACGCCGAGATCGAAACCATCGAGCAGCACATAAAAGAACACGGCCATGCCAAGGATCAGCGTCCAGATCGGCACGAAGTCGAGGATCTGGTTCATCGCACCTCTCCCTTGGCAAGGCCGACGGCGCCGGCCAGCACCGGCGCTTCGGGCCGCCCGCCTTCCACCTGCGACCCCTCTTGCTCAGCTTGAGCGGGTCCCTTGCGGACCAGCCGCACCATCAGCAGGACGCCCACCGGATAGATGATGAGATAGACGATCATGTAGCTCAGCAGCGAAAAGGCGACGTCATGCCCGGTCAGCGATGGCGAGACGGAATCGGACGTACGCAGCAGGCCGAAGACCGTCCAAGGCTGGCGGCCGACCTCGGTGGTGGTCCAGCCGGCTATCACGGCGATGAAGCCGAGCGGGATGGCGCATTGGCAGACGAGCAGGAACGCCCGCGTTCGATCGAGCCGGCCGTGCCAGCGCAGCCAGCCGCCGAACAGGACGATGCACAGCATCAGGACGCCGCACCCGACCATGATGCGGAAGCCGAAGAAAGGAGGCGCCACCGGCGGGCGCTGGTCGGCGGGAAAGTCGTTCAAGCCCTTGACCTCGCCGTCGAGTTCATGGGTGAGGATCAGGCTGCCCAGCCACGGCACCTCGATGGCGAAGAGGTTCTTGCCGGCCTTCTCGTCGGGAATGGCAAAGAGTGTGAGCGGAATGCCTCTACCCGTTTCCCAGCGCGCCTCGATGGCGGCCAGCTTGGCGGGCTGGTACTCGCGCGTGTTCAAGCCATGCTGGTCGCCAATGAACATCTGCAGCGGCACCAGCACGGTCAACAGCCACAGAGCCATCGACAGCATGGTGCGCCCTTCGAGATGGGATCTGTTGTGGCGCATCAGATAGGCACCGACGCCGAGCACCACGAAGCCGCAGGTGATGTAGAACGCCACCACGGTGTGGGCGAGGCGGAAGGGGAAGGAGGGATTGAAGATCACCTCCACCCAGTCCTTCGGGAAGAACCGTCCATCGATGATCTCGTAGCCCGCCGGCGTCTGCATCCAGCTGTTGGCCGACAGGATCCAGAAGGAGGAAAACAGCGTGCCAAGGGCGACCATCAGGGCCGCCACGAAATGGGCCCATCGTGGCACCAACTGCCGCCCGAACAGCAAGACGCCCAGGAAGGCTGCCTCGAGGAAGAAGGCGGTCAGGCCCTCATAGGCGAAGAGCGGGGAGAGCACGTTGGAGGTGGCATCGGCGTAGCGGCTCCAATTGGTGCCGAACTGGAACGGCATGATGATGCCGGTCACCACGCCCATGCCGAACGCGATCGAGAAGATCTTGATCCAGAAGGTGGAGACACGGAAATAGACGTCTCTCGCCGTCGCGAGGCTCAAACCCTCCAGAAGGGCGATGAAGGAGGCCATGCCGACGGTGAAGGCAGGCAGGAGAATGTGCCAACCGATGACCCAGGCAAATTGCAGCCGCGACAGGAATACTGGATCCAGGTCCATTTCTCGCCACCCCCGCGTTGCAGAGCGTCAATGTAGTTATGGCTTGGTCTCGAAGTGAAAGAGCGGCGCGGGATGCTCTAATGAATTCGAGAGCGTCCACGTGATCGGATGGGTAGCTTTATCTTCTACACTTTGCGGGTTTGTGACCCAATCCTATCCTCTGCGCGAGGCGCGACAATATCAATAGACTAATAGGGTCACGGCCCCGCCTCGGAATTCGCGGGTACCACTGCTCGCGCGGCAATGGCCTGCGAATGCCCATAGGGGAGACTCATCACTGCCTCAGTCGATCTCCGCCGCACTCACGCCAGCGCTGGCGAATGGTCCTTGGCCTCGGTCAGATAGGACTCGATTTCAGCTTCGAGTTCGGCCATGTGCTCGCCGCCGGCCATCAGATCGGTGATCTCCTCGCGGCTCTTCTCGCCCTTGCGGAAATCGGCCGCCTTGGCGCCCTTGATGAGGACGGCGAAATGGTCCCCGACCGTGAGCGCATGCACGACGTTGTGCGTGATGAAGATAACGGCAATACCCTTCTGGCGGGCTTGCAGGACAATGCGCAGGACGTGGGCCGCCTCTTTCACACCCAGTGCTGCCGTCGGTTCGTCGAGGATCAGGACGCGAGCGCCGAAATGCACGGCTCGGGCGATGGCAAGGGCTTGACGTTCCCCGCCCGAAAGGCCGCCGACGAGACGATCGCCGTCGTCGATGCGCGTGATCCCCAAATCCCGCACGGCCTTGACCGCGATGTCGTTGGCGCGCTTCCGGTCGTAGATCTTCAAAGGGCCCCAGCCCCTTTTTGGCTCCTCGCCAACAAAGAACGAGCGTCCGATACTCATGAGGGGAAAAGTGCCCCCGAACTGGTGCACTGTCGCGATGCCGCTGTTGCTGGCTTCACGCGGGCTGTTGAACTTGACGGCATTGCCTTCCATTTCGACGGTGCCGGAACTTGGCCTGAAAACACCCGAGAGTATCTTGATCAAGGTCGATTTGCCGGCGCCGTTGTCACCGAGCAGGCACAGGACCTCACCCGCATTTACTTCCAGCGAGATGGCGTGGAGAACATCGATCGGCCCGAAGGATTTGTTGATGCCGGTGAGCTTGAGCAGGGGCGACGTCATGGCTTGGCCTTTCCTTTTGAAGAGGTGTAGGTCAATGCGAGTTTCCGAAAGCGCGTGTTCATCAGGACCGCCAGGAGCAGGAGAACCCCGATGATCAGGCTGGCCCAGTTGGCATCGAACGCCGTGTAATAAATGCCCTGATTGACGATTGCGAAGGTCACCGTGCCGAGCACGATGCCAACAACCGAGCCATACCCCCCGGTTAGCAGCACGCCGCCAACCACGACTGCGACGATGGAATTGAAAATATAGGACTGCCCGGCGGAAACCTGCGCGCTGTTGTAGAGAATTGCCTGGGACATGCCGACAAACGTCGCACTTACACCGCTGCACATGAACAACAGGACGGTCATGCGTTCGGTGGGAATGCCAGCGTTACGGGCACTGACCTTGTCGCCGCCCATGGCGAGGATCCAGTTTCCCCAGTGCGAATAGTGCAGGATGAAGCCGAACACGATCGCGGCGGCGACCCACCAGAAGATCGTGACCTGGAAGATGCCGCCGATAAATTGGCCCAGCAGCCACTTTGCTACCGGTCCCGCGGCGAGCGGAACGCTGGTCGTCCCGGTCACAATCACGGAAATGCCAAGCGTCAGGCCCGCCATTGCGAACAATGTGCCCATTGTAACAATAAGCGAGGGAACGCCGGTACGAAGGACCAGAATTCCGTTTATCAGCCCCACGATTGCGCCAAGCGCCAGCGCGGCTATGATCCCGACAAGGATCGGCTCATGGAAATGACCTGAAATGATCGCCGTCGTCATGGACCCGGCAGGGACCATGGAACCGATGGAGATATCAAGCTCCCCCGCGATCATGAGCAGGCCAATCGGAATGGCGACGATGCCGAGCGAGGCCGCGACGTTGAGCCAGCTCGCCGCGCCCGTGATAGAAGCGAAGTTCCTGCCGCCAAATATTGCGAAAAAGACGAAAACGGCCACCAGCCCGAGGAACGACCCCGTCTCCGGGCGACGCAGGAGATTGCCGAGCGAAAAACCATGACTCGGTGGGGGAACTTGGGCCACCGACGAGACTTGGCCTAGTGGAGCGCCTTGGATCTTGGTGTTCATTGAATCACCCCCGAGTTGAGACTGGGCAATCGCGGCGCCGAAGTCCGCGTGCGCGATCGCGCCCGGCCGAAAGCTTTGGTGACGGGCCGGACTCACGTTGATCTCTGCCTGGAGCGCTTGGCGATTTGCCGGAATCGGCAAGGAACGCAAAACGTGTCGAAACAAAGAGTTAGAGCAAAGAAGTACTTACGCCTAAACGCGTTTTGCTCTAGCGATAGCCCGCTTGCGAGCCGGCGATCACCGTGTCGATGTTGGAAGCATCGACGATCCCAGGCCCAGTGAGGATCGGAGCGGTTGCGGATTTCAGGCCGTAGTTGGCGTAAGCGTCCGCGAGTGTCACGGCCAGGAAACCCTGCAGCCAGGGTTGCTGATCGATGGCAAACAACTGGGAGCCGGCCTTGATGCGATCAAGGTTCGTCTGGTCCATGTCGAACGAGCCCAGTTTGATCTTGTCCGCGAGGCCGGCCTGCTGAATGCCATTGGCAAGGCTGTTACCGTCCGCAGCCGAGATCGCGACGACTCCGTCAATCGTGTTGTCTTTCAGCAGAGTCGCCTTGATGGCCTCCGCCACCGCGGTGGGATTGCCAAAGCTGGACGAAGGCAGGGGCAACTCCTTGGCCACTCCGCCCTGCTTGGCTATGCCGTCGGCAATGCCTTTGCATCGCGTCTCGAGATTTTCCGCACCTGGAACGGTGTTGACGCAGATGACGTTCTTGGCACCATGCGTGCCGAAATATTCACCGCCGGCGAGACCTGCTGGATATTCCTCATTGCCGATATAGTTGATGGCGCCAAGTTCCTTGGCTTTGTCGGCGCCGCCGGCGTTGTACAGCATCACCGGAATACCTGCGGCAGCGGCTGCCTTGTAGGCTTCGTCTTCCGAGGCAGGCACCCAGTTCGGGGCGGCGATGACGCCAGGATGCTGACCGATTGCGGTCCTGATCAGGTTGGCGGCATCTCCGCCAATATTGTCATAGGTCTGCAGCTGGAGGTAGGTCACGGAACCGCCATGGGCTTTGACGACAAGCGCTGCGTCGTCGACGCCCTTCTTGATTTTTGCAAAGAACGGATCGTCAGTCTTGCCGCCTATGATGGCGATATTGGCACCATCAGCGAGGACGGCGGTCGTGCCGAGAGACAACGCTGCCACCGTGGCTGCCGCGCTTAGGAATAGAGTCCTATAATTCATGGCTAGTTTCCTCCGTGTTGCCGCGCTTTGGCGGGTTGATTGGTTTCGATGGTATTGCCGCCTTGCTGTGGCTTATTCCTATGCATGAGCTGAAGATTTTCTCGTCCAATGGGCGATCTACTACACTGGCGGAGTAGCGTTCATCTTTGCTTGCTTCTGTTGAAACCGCGCATCCATCAGCGCGTCGCCTGCCTTGGTACCGTCGTGCCAGGTACCGAACCAGCGATCCAATGGCACGGTCCCGTCGCCGTAATTCACTTCAAAGTATTTGTGGTGCAGGTAGTGCGCGAACGCGTGGGTCTCGACTGCCGTGTCTTCGCCAGCCACGATCTTGTCGAAGCCGACATGGCCGACGACAGCGCCAATCCCGGTGATCTGCAGATTATAGAGCAGCAGGAGCGGGTGCGAGGGCAGGATAAGGTGAATGAGAGAGTCCGACCAATACAGGAGATGTTCGACAGGATGCATCGACAAGCTCGACCACGGGCTTGGATTGACCGAGTTGTGATGGACGGAATGGACCCACTTGTAGAGGATCGGCACGTGAATAAGCCGATGGATGCAGTAGAAATGCACCTCGTGGTAGATCGGCAGAACCAGGCCGAAAGCAACGAGCCAAATCGGATGCGCTGCAAACGTCGTCCAAGGCCCCCAGCCATTGGCGTAGCACCACAGGCCGAATACTTCGTAGGCTGTCCAAATCGGCAACCCGGTAGCGAAAGTTCGGATGATGTTGTCAATGTTCTGGCTCTTGAACATGAAAACACTGCTACGATTCTCCGACGGCCACTTGCCGTTGAACTTGAAAGAGGTTCCCTGCTTCCGCTGGACATACAGGCGAATTTCCAGGACCCCGTAAAAAAGCAGTACGGCAGCCGTGTTCCGCAGCAACAGGTAGATGATCCAGCCAGCTGAGAGCGTCTTCATCGTTTCCGTGGACGGTGTAAGCCACAGCCAGTAGACGATGGCTATCGCCATGAACGCCACGTTCCAGGGCAGGAAATACCCGGGTAGCCACTTCAGAAACTTCAGGGGTCGGGGCGGTAAAACCAGCAATGGCGCCGTTTCGAGCGGGTCCTTCGGCGCCCAATCACCACGTTTGTTTCGCGTTCCAAACCTGAGATCATCCATCAAAGCATTCCCTGAAAATTGGCACCCGCCTCGCGGCGGAAATGACCTAGGGGGTTCAGCATCCTGTCGCAGATCGGCGACCCGATCCCTCAGGCGCGGTTCGCCACATCGGCGACCGCGATGAACGCCATCTGCGACACGGGAACAGCGTCGGGCGGCAAACTGCTCGGAAATGTCATCGGCCTCGTCTCCCCTGGTGTCGCTTCGGCGGTATTTTGGCGCCTTTCGCCCAACCTTCTGCCGGGCGGGATCTTGAGAACTATTCTAATGTCTATTGACAACCACCCGGAGCGGAAACCTGATGGGAAACAATCAGACCGCTCAATTCAGAAGTGGCGCCTGCTGGGGCTGGAAACGATGCCAAAGAGCAATGATGGACATCGAATTACTTTGAGCGACGTGGCCATGCGAGCCGGAGTTGGAAGCGCTACTGTCGACCGCGTGATCAATGAACGCGGCAACGTCAAGGAAGAGGTGCGCCGTCGCGTTTTGGAGGCAGCCCGCGACCTGGGGCTGAAGCGTATCCTGCCGGTCAGCCACCATTCCATGGTTCGCATCAATGTGATCCTGGCACGGCCCGAGCTGCCGCTGATCCGGCGGATGGGCTTGGAATTCCGGCGCAACGCCCAAAGGCTGGATCGCTCGGTCGTTATCCACCGAACCATGCTCGAGGACGAAGCACCCGCGACGATTGCCGCTGCCTTGCGGCGCGGCCAGTATGACGCCACTATCGTCTATGCTCAGGACCATCCGCTGATCCGCTCGGCTATTTCGGATCTGCACGCCCTCGGTAAACCTGTCGTCACCATGATCTCGGACCTGCCCAGTTCAGCACGACTGGCTTACGCCGGCACCGATCACTACAAGGCCGGGCGCTCGGCCGGGTACTTTCTAGGCCGCATGTGCCCGCCTGGTGCGGTGATCATCCTGTGCAACCATCTCGGTTTCCAATCCCACGCCCAACGCGTTCGCGGTGTAACCGACCAACTCGCGGCATGCGCCCCCGGTCTGAAGATCGCCTCCATCGTGGAGGGCCGGGACGACCCCGGACAATCAGAGATTCGCCTCAAGGAAGCCTTTCGCGAACACCCCAATGCCGTGGCGATCTACAATGTTGGCGCCGCCAATCATGGCGTCGCGGCCGCCATTCGTGCTGATATTTTGGGCAGCAGGCCTGTCTTCATAGGGCACGAGCTATATAGATTTACCCATGAAATCCTGCGCGAGGGTCTGATGACGCTGACAATAGATCAAAGCCCCGAGCTTCAGGCATTGTTCGCACTCGATGTCCTGCTGAATCATTTCGGCTATGCGGGTGCGACGCACGTCGCCCCGCCTTACGTTTCCACGGTTCCCATCGTGCTCTACGGGCCGGAAAACCTCCCTAACGTCATTCCAGAGTGATTGGAATCCATCAAGTGTGCACATCGGACCTCGCGCCATACGAGTGATTTCGACATTGTCGATCCCCAACATCGCCATTCATGCGACGATGGCTGCAAGGGGGAGGCGACATGCGTTATCGTCCATTTGGCAGAACCGGCTGGAGGATATCCGAGATCGGGTTTGGCGGCTGGCAGATTGGCGGTGCGTGGGGAAAAGTAGACGACGCCGCCTCGGTGAAGACGCTGCTGCATGCCTTCGAGAGCGGCATCAATTTCGTCGATACCGCCGAACTCTATGGCGCGGGCCATTCTGAGACCGTGATCGGCGAGGCCCTGCGTCAGTGGAAGGGCAGCAAGATTTACGTGGCCACCAAGGCGCAGCCGACGGTCTGGCCGAACCCCGACGACCCTGCGCCGCAGTTCCGTGGCCGGTTTCCGGCTTGGCACTTGCGCAAGAATGTAGAGGCATCCCTTTGCCGGCTGGGCGTCGAGCGGCTCGATCTCTTCCAGCTCCACAGTTGGGGCCCAAGGGGGCATTGTGAGCTTGACTGGCTCGAGACACTCAATGAGCTTCGCGTGGAGGGGAAAATCGATCAGATCGGCATCTCCTTGCGCGACAATCATCCGGAGGAAGGGGTGGCGGCCGCGACGCTGGGGTTGGTTGCCTCGCAGCAGGTGATCTTCAACATGTTCGAGCAGCAGCCCGTTGACGTCCTCCTGCCAGCCGCCCAGTCGAGCGGCACTGCCATCATTGCTCGCGTTCCGCTCGATTCCGGTTCGCTCGTCGGCCATTGGGGTCCCGACAGCTACGATCGCTTCGCGCCCGGTTCGCAACAGCACCAGATGTTTCGAGGCGATCGGTTCGCCGAGACGCTTCGACGGCTTGATGCCCTCAAAGCTGATGTCCTCCCCCATTTCGCGTCACTGGCCGAAGCAGCGATGCGCTACGTGCTGGCCCAGGAAGCGGTCAGCGTCATGATCCCAGGCATGAAGACGCCAGAGGAAGTCGATATGAATGTCCGATATTCAGACGGCGGAAGCTTTCCCGAGGCGCTGTTGTCCTTGCTGCCACGACACGCCTGGGTCCGGAACTTCTACCAATGACCCGGCAGATCGAACGTCTCCGGCCGCACCAGATCCGCGATGCCCTGGCAGCCTGCTCGCTCATCTACCTGCCTCTCGGCACGATTGAATGGCATTGCGAGCATCTGCCCGTTGGACTTGACGCCCTTACAGCTCATGGGCTTTGCCTGAACGCCGCGGAGGAGACGGGCGGGTTGGTCTGGCCGCCGCTCTATTATGGCACCGGCGGCGGTCACAGCGGATTTCCCTGGACGGTGATGATGCCGGACAAAACTGAAATCGCGGCGCTAATCCTTCATACGCTTCGACGGCTTGCCGAACTGGATGTCGCCAAGGTTGTATTGTTCTCCGGGCATTTTGCCGAGCTGCAACTTGCCATGATCGATTCGATTGCCGCCAGCTGGAATTCGACAGGCGCGACGACCCGCGTCGTGGCCACCGCCGTCAATCGCGCCGACATCGATGACTTTCCGCCGGATCATGCCGGGCTGTTTGAAACGACGCTTCTAGCGGGCCTCGCGCCGGAACTCGTCGATATGAATCAGCTCGCCCCTATCGGAGAAGACGACAACAAATTTGACAGGTTCGATCCAGCCTCTCCCATCTGGGGCGTGGTCGGCGCCGACCCACGGGGAAAGGCTCCGCTGTCGCCAACGGTTCTGGTCGAACAGGTCGTCAGATCATTGATCGATTTTGTCACGTTTGAGATGGGAACACCTTTGGCTTGAGGATCGTGTCGGGCACTCGCCCATAAGACCTCGACGTCGCAATAGGCGGCATCAGCCTGGGCAGTTCGCGATTTCAATACGTCACGCCAAAACGTGATTTCACTGCATCGCAGTCTTTCCCTCTGGCTTGGTTTCATGCATTGGTTCGGAGGATCTGGAAGGCCGGTCCGGCTCGTCAGGGACCCCTGGCTCCAACCTCGAGGGCGACGCGTGAATATTCTGGTTACCGGCGGGGCGGGTTACATCGGCAGCCTCACCTGCGTCTCCCTGATCGAAAGCGGTTATACGCCCGTCATCCTCGACAATCTGTCCAACAGCAAGCGCGCGGCGGTCGATGCGATCGGTACCATCACCGGCAAGACCCCGGAGTTTCATGCCGGCGACATCTCCGACACGGCCTTGATGACCGAACTGCTGCGCAGCCGCGAGATCGAAGGGGTGATTCACTTCGCCGGCAAGAAGGCAGTGGGTGAATCGGTCGCCAAGCCGCTCGACTATTACAGCAACAACGTCACGGGAACGCTGAGCCTCCTCACCGCCATGCAGGAAACGGGCGTACGCAATTTCATTTTCAGCTCCTCGGCCACCGTCTATGGCGAGCCAGAAAAAATGCCGGTGACAGAGGATAGCCCGCGCTCGGCGGCCAGTCCCTATGGCCGCACCAAGCTGATGATCGAACATATCCTCGAGGATCTTGCCCGGGCCGATCCCGATTGGTCGCTGACCATCCTGCGCTACTTCAATCCGGTCGGCGCCCATCCGAGCGGCG
>Ga0206946_1249_pt1 | contig 10546 bp, 10 predicted proteins | sample Alteio_BWOrgHeat_2_FD_152965 | JGI IMG/M metagenome (GOLD analysis project Ga0206946, IMG submission 152965) | Enriched cells from forest soil in Barre Woods Harvard Forest LTER site, Petersham, Massachusetts, United States -... | ecosystem: Environmental > Terrestrial > Soil > Temperate forest > O... | reverse complement strand
GATTCCAGCGATGACGCAATAAGCGATACCGACGCCAAGGCCGCAATACGAAGGGCGGTCGAGCCGCCTCTAATTCCACTCATTGCGAGAGATCCTTCAATTCGCTTCCACGACACGGCTGGTAGGGTTCGCCGTCGTAGGTCCGACGCACCGATTGAAAACATTAAAGGTTGGTAATTCCATTAAGTCTATAACATTTATCTATTTTTGGTGCGGTACTGGGCCGCAGGCTGCCTGGCCGTTCCCGACGAGAGCGGCCGCAATGTGTCGGCTACGCCTAATCGGCAAAACTGGGAAGACCCAGTTGAGCAATCAACCAGAACCTTCTCTGACGCCCGACTGTGAGAGGTAGGAGACCATGTTTCGCTGCGAAAACTTTGCCCCTTATTTTGGCCGCGAAGTAGGAGTTCGGCACCCCTAATACCGAGCATCATCGGCGAACTTAAATCTGTTTCAAAATCCCCAAGGAGGGTATGCTCGCTTAGAAGAGAAGGTGGCATATTTTAGGTTGAAAAGGCCCTTTGGTATTAACGGCATAGATTCGCTCTAGAGTAAAAATTAGTAAATACGTAGCAATCGAAGCATTAGACGTGCATTTATGGAGGCAAGGCAATTTTCGAAGTCCAACGCGAGGAGACTGAGGAAATGGGAATTGTTGTTGATCTTGATGCCTCAAGTATGACGATCACCGAGCCGCCCCCTGCATTCGTCGGCTTCAACAATAGGGGATTGTTTGCTTATGAGATGCATTCTTGGGATGTAATATTCCAGTTAAAATACGTTCAAAATCCTTCCGTAGACTTCGGTAAAAATTTCTCCAGCGATGAGAAGTGGAAAATCGGAATCGTTCAGAACGAAATCTTTTCGAAAGAGCTGTTTGTATTTGCAGATCCAGACGGCAAAGCTGCGACTGAGACGTTCCTTATAGAGTTCAAAGATGCCGCCGTAGACATGATCCCAAAGGCTAACTCTTTTCCTTTTTACTCGGACAGAACAGCCAATGACTTCTGTTCTGCCGAAGTTGTGGTTTCATCCAAAGGTTATCGGCTCGCAAGCCGTCAAGATCCCTTGTGGTCAAATAGCCCTTCAAAATTCTCACTGGGCGACAACCCGAGCCAAGGTCTGTCGAAGCGTCTGAAAAGCGGAGCTGCTCTGACGACCGTCGAGAGGTTGGAGGTATTTCAGGTCTGGTCCGTTGCTTTCAAGCTCGAGCCCGTGTTCCCGCCACCGAATACGGTGCTTCAAACTCTTTTCAAATTGCTTCCCGACAAACGCTCAGACGTAATACCTCTGGCGACGATGGGCCCATTTTCCACGATCTTCTGGGCTGATATCGACTTGCGGAGACTTGATGCAAGAACGGGTGATCGGGCTGTCGAGTTCGGGCGTTACGCAGAAGCCGATTTTAAACCGGGGCGACGTGTAGGTCATTCAATAAAATACGGAATACCTCGGATAAAAATTGTAGAAGGCGATGGCGGACGTTCGCCATTGGTGGACGGTCCTATTGCCGCAGTTAGAGGCAATTCCGCATTATTTGCCCGTGGCCTTGCCGACAGGGTCACCTGAGAGTTGGCACTATCCGACGACTTGACATCCCCTTCGAGCCACTGAGGAGTCTGGCGACCCAGGTTATGCATACGTTCAAAGATCTGATGCGCCCGCCTGCGGGCATGGCGTTTGATTTTAGCCAGCCGATTGGAGAGCCGGCGTTGGCGCCTTCAGACGGCGTCATCTGGAGAGTGCTCGCAAATCCGGTCTCGTTGTTTATCGGCGGCGTGGCCGCAGTGTTGCTCGAGTTGGCGGAACCGTCGATGCGCTCAGGGATCTGGGACCACAGCAGCTTTCAGCGCGATCCGGCAATGCGACTGCGACGGACCGGCTTTGCAGCGATGATGACCGTGTATGGCCCGCGCTCGGCGACAGAGCAATTGATCGCAAAAGTCGTTCGGATGCATGCAGGTATAAAGGGATCTACGCCGGAGGGCGTCGCTTACAAGGCCAACGACCCGCGGCTGCTAAAATGGGTCCATGCGACCGCTTCGTTCGGGTTTACGGAGGCGTACAATACCTACGTCGAGAATTTGTCGCCCGGTGAAAAGGATTTAGCTTTCGCTGAAGCCGAACCGGCCGCCAAGCTTTACGGCGCAGGCGGCGCGCCGCGATCCTGGGCCGCTTGGGAAGAATTGCTAGAGGCGACATCGCCTCAACTTGTCGGATCGGATGTTCTCGCCGAGTTCGTAAAGATAATGGGGGAGGCGAGCATCCTCCCCGTGCGGATGCGATATATCCAACGGCTTTTGGTGCGCGCCGCAGTGCAAATAGTACCCGAGCCGGTCCGTTCGTTTTCGCAGCTGCGCGGATGCGGACTGCGTTTCGGCGAGACGCCTTTGGTACGCGCCATGGGGCGGGCGGTTTCGCTGATGCCACTCGGCGACACCCCGCCCGAACGGGCTGCCCGACGGCTCGCGAACTAATCTCGGCGCTGAAGCCCTAAGTTGGAGCCCGGAGACCCGCGATAAGGATGTCGACCATTCGCTTGGCAGCTTGCTTGCCTTCCGGACCCGAGCTCGCACATCCGACTCCGGCTAGCGCCCGCAGTAGGTCGAAAGGTTCGAGATCCAGATAAATCTCACCACTCGCGACTGCGCGGTCAGCAAGGTCTGCAAGCGCCTGGCTAATCTGTGTAGTGGACGCCGAATAAAGACGTGAAGTGCCTTCGACGATCGAATTGAGCGCCTCATACATCCCTTGCTTTGTAGTCATGTAATCCACAAATAGGAGCAGCCATTCACGCAGGGCGCGGATCGGAGAATTTGTTTCCCGAAGGCGAGTCTCGTTGCGATAGACAGCCTCGATCAAATCGTCGCGGGTCGGAAAATTACGGTATAGGGTCCCGACGCCAACACCTGAGATACGCGCAATCTCATCGAGGCTTGCCCGAGCTCCCTTCGCTGCAAAGGCGGCTTTTGCCGTTTCGAGCAAGCGATCGCGATTGCGCTGAGCATCTGCTCGCAGCTTACGGAAGGCGGCGGATTGATCTTCATCGGCCAAACGCAATACCTCTTGAAAACGGAAAGCCGCAGTCGGTACGTATAACGCTCTTAAAAGCTAACAGTCTCCGGCGCAGCCGGTGAGTAAGGAATGCGCTCCTTTGTAACGATACGAAGGGCCCAGCCATCAAGTGGGATCCATCATTCGTGAGTCTCGCGGATTAGTTGCGTCGCGAAACACACGGAGTATCACCGATGTTCCGAGCAGCCTTGGATGGGGCCAAAGGATGCGATGCTTTAACTTCTGAGACTTTGGATCAGCTTTCCCAGCTAAATACCGGCGCAACCTAGTACAGTCGATCGGGCGGCATATCAAGGCGTCAGAGTTCGTCGCCTTTGCAGGCGGACCTGCCAAACTGCAGCCGATCGCGGATCATACAGAGCTCAAATTAGCTAAAGCTACAGTATCGTAAACATTGCAGCATCAACGATACCAATCGCTCGAAATGAGCAGACAACAGGGGCAACGCTAATAAAATTATGTACTTCCGATAACTGCTTGCATCACGAATTCTGTTATGTGACCTCGCCGATCAGCTATATAAGACTCACTTAGAATTGATTCCTCGAAGGCGGCTGCTAAAGTAAATCTATTCGATATCCCGAAATAACATAACCCTGACAAAGATATATAAAACTGTACTGGGTCATATACCTTACGATAGCGACCGCTGGCCTTACCTCGCGTGAACAAATCCTCTAAACTGTCAACGAGAGGTCGCTGCACGTCCTTAAAATGCTCGAGCTGCGAAATGAATTTACCACCATTGAGGTTTTCTTGGCTTAAGAGCGCCATAAATTCTGGATTCTCCACGAAATAGTCGAACGTGAACTCTACAATTCGTCGCATTCCGCTGACAGGATCCAGGCTTGAGATGTGTAGCCCCAACTCGGCTTCACGTATCTGCTTGTAAGCAAACTCAAGCGTGGCGAGATAAAGGGCCTCTTTGCTCTCATAGTAATGGTAGAGCATTCGGTGCGATAGGCCGGCCTCTTGGATAATATCTGTCACTCGTGCGCCACTGAGCCCATAAAGAGCGAAGTGCTTCATCCCTGAAAGCAATATCCTCCTACTGCTCTCGATTGGATCGCGTCTCTTAATGTCACGTTTGGCTGGAAACGGCGCAGGATCACTCAAGACAGTAATTTTCCATGATTTTTTGTACATAGTCGGGGGCGACCGTATCCTCGATATGAGCGACCGACAAGAACCCATCAAAATCGTCGCTTTGGCGCCCAGCGACATACGCTTAAGCAGGGGTGGCCGCCGCCTTTGGCGAGGCCTGATCGGCGGCGCCAGCATAATGCGTTTGCCTGCCGCTCTGCCCTTCTGCGGCTGTGCCAACGTCCAAGAATCCGGCTTCCACCCCGTTGATGCCGGGTCGTTTGTTGCGTGGTTTGCTGTCTTCATCATTCGCGCTTGCCTTAGCCGCCCAACCGCTGTAAGTAACAGAACTGTTCATAAGTACCGTCGCAGAATGGTCCTTCAGAAATAATCGATGAGAAGTGTAGGGAGCAGGCGCATGACGATCAGCTTCACTGGCGTGCCCGCCAGTCCAACTCGGCTAGAGCAGCTCATCGGCGGAAAATGGTCGTCGAGCGCCGGTGGCGAGATCGTACGAAACAGTCCTGCTCACGGCGTTGCCGTATCGATTATTCCTCAAGGCACAGCTGAAGACGTCGATTTAGCCGTTGCCGCTGCCCGTCGACGATTTGACGGCGGTGGCTGGTCAGATTTACCTGCAAACCGACGCGCCGCGATAATTCGCAGGGCTGCCGATATCATTGTGTCGGAAATTGATGAACTCTCGCTTATCGAGACGCTGGAGAGCGGTAAGCCTCTTTGGCAATCGAAGGCGGAAATCGAAGGCGCCACCGAGCTTTGGTACTACGCCAGCGGCCAGGCTCAAACTGTCCACGGCGAAACCTTCAACAATCTCGGCTCCGATCAACTGGGTCTCGTGTTGCGGGAGCCGGTGGGCGTGGTGGGCCTCATTACGCCTTGGAACTTTCCGTTCTTTATCCTTGCCGAGCGTTTGCCTTTTATTCTGGCTGCAGGATGCACGGTCGTAGTCAAGCCCAGTGAACATACCTCAGCAACGACTCTCAGCATGGGGAAGATACTGGAGAGGGCGGGGCTACCAGAAGGCGTCGTCAACATTGTTACTGGCTTTGGCGATCCGGTCGGCCAAGCTATCGTGGCCCACAAAGATGTAGATATGGTCTCGTTTACGGGGTCAACGCGGGTCGGGCGATCTGCCGTGATGGCCTCGGCCGCAAACCTGAAAAAATTGAGTCTTGAGCTCGGTGGCAAGAACCCTGTTGTAGTGATGCCGGACGCTGATCTCGATAAGGCCGCTGACGGCATCGTCTACGGAGTCCTGCATAATGCAGGTCAGTGTTGCGTCTCCGGTAGCCGACTTCTTGTCGCCAAAGATATTGAAAAGGCACTCACCGACAAGGTCCTAACTCTAATGTCGCGCGTGAACGTTGGAGACCCATTGAATCCGGGAACGCGCGTTGGCCCCATAGTCAATCGCTCGCAGCTTGATCGCATAATGGGACTGATAGGCGAGGGAAAGGCCGAGGGCGGAGACCTTCTCCAAGGTGGGTTTACGCTCGACAACACAGAGGGCCTTTTCGTGGCCCCGACAGTTTTGGCCAACGTTAAACCCGACATGAAGATCGCCAAGGAGGAAGTATTCGGCCCCGTCCTCGCGATAACCGCGTTCTCATCACTAGGTGAAGCAATTCAGATAGCGAACGACACCGATTACGGACTTTCCGCAACGATTTGGTCGACCAATCTAGACAGTAGTTTAGCTCTGATGCGGAAAATCAAGGCGGGCAGGGTCTGGATCAATACCACTATAACGGGCGGCCCGGAAATGCCTATAGGCGGCTACAAAGAGTCTGGATTGGGCCGTGAGACCGGCATGAGTGGCGTCTCTGAATATACTGAGGTCAAGTCGGTTATTGTCGACCAAGGTGCACGAACACCCTGGGTCATATAGCGAAAAGTTTCAAAGCCAGAATTCCGGCAAAAGTACGAGACCGACGACTTTCCGGTGCTTCAACGTCCGGTGGGGTTTGTCTTCGGAGGATTTTGGCTGCCTAAGACGATACGCGATCCGGAGCAAAGAAATGACTCAACTCATTAGTGGAACTTCACCGGCTCTTGGGCTGATGGCGTTCTGGGCGAGAATCGACGACGACTATTTGTTGAAATTTCAACAGTGGCACAACTGTGAGCATGTACCCGAGCGTGTGTCCATTCCCGGCTTTTTGCGAGGAAGACGATATCGAGACATGAACTGCTCGCCCTTTTTTCTTATGTTTTACGAGACGATAAACACCGAGTGCCTAGGAGCTGCTCCCTACCTGGCGGCACTAAACACTCCGACTCCATGGACAAAGGAGGCACTAACCCATTTTCGTGAGCCAGCGCGAAACATCTACACACTACGCACGCAAGCAGGCGACGGAGCAATTAACCCCGCACCCTACCTAGCCAGCATGCGCTTCAACTTGGCAGACTCCGGCAGTGTCGATGCTATAGAAAAACTAGGATCTCGCTGGCTCGATTCCATAGCGAAGATCGGTGGAGTTCGACGCGCGCGCCTCTACGAGGTCGATGAGACGATAACCGGCATCGTGACCAGCGAGCGCAAGATTTATGGAAATGGACCAGGGGCGCAGCAGTACCTCACGCTGATAGAGGCCGATCTACCCCATGAAACCTGGTCAAAGCAAGTTGTCGATGCGCTGTTCCAGATTTTTCCTGCTAACGACCCAAGAATCGATCTAACAAGTGACTATTTTTGGCTTGAATTTGGGTACACCGACCCTTCCTGGGCTGCAATCTCCTAAAGTTTAAGGAAATACGCAAATGAAATTACTACGCTGTGGGCCACTTGGTGCCGAAAAGCCTGCAATTTTGGATAGGGATGGAATTGCTCGCGACTTATCTGGCATTGTCGATGACATCACGCCATCTGTGATAAGCAACACTGAAGTCCTTGAGCAGTTGGGTACACTAGACCTTTCAAAGCTAACCCCAGTGGCAAACAATGAGCGGATTGGACCACCACTTTCCAAGGTCGGAAAAATAATTGGCGTTGGACTAAATTATTCGGATCATGCTGCCGAATCCAATCTGCCGGTACCCAAAGAGCCGATCCTTTTCATGAAAGCGACAACTGCGATTTGCGGTCCGTACGACGACGTCGAACTTCCTCCGGGGTCCGCGGAAGTAGATTGGGAAGTAGAGCTTGGATTTGTGATTGGAAGGCGCGCCAAAGCTGTCTCGCTTAACGACGCAATGGACCATGTGTTCGGATATCTCATTGTGAATGACGTGTCTGAGCGCTGCTGGCAGGCACGTCGTGAGGGTCAATGGATGAAGGGCAAAAGCCATGACACATTCGCACCACTTGGCCCTTGGTTGGTTACACGAGACGAAATTTCTGACTCGCAGAACCTGGGTATGACCCTCGACGTGTCGGGCGTCCGCCGCCAGAACGGTTCCACCAGGACCATGATTTTCGGAGTTGCACATCTAGTCCATTACGTGAGTCAGTTTATGACGCTGGAAGTAGGGGACATCATCACCACGGGAACCCCTCCCGGCGTTGGTCTAGGGTTGAAGCCGCCAGCCTATCTAAAGGATGGCGATGTAATGCGACTCGCTATCGAAGGCCTGGGGCACCAGCAGCAGATTGCACTCGCCAAATAGCACCGTGCCATTAGCTTAAGCAGGCAACGTTTCGAAGGACCCGATGTTATGTCGAAGTCACATAGGTGTGTTTCGAGACTCTTGTCGCTCTAGTCTTCCCAACGGGATAAATTCATGGAAGTCGAAGAGTACGATTACATTGTTCTAGGCGCCGGTACAGCCGGTTGTATTTTAGCGAACAGACTTTCTGCTGACGGTCAGAATCGAGTGCTCGTCCTCGAAGCCGGCGGCAATGACAACTGGATCTGGTTCCACATCCCCGTTGGCTATCTATTTGCAATTGGAAACCCGCGTTCTGATTGGATGTTTAAAACAGTTTCCGAGGCTGGCCTCAACGGTCGGTCCCTTGCATATCCGCGAGGAAAGGTAATTGGGGGTTCCTCCGCAATTAACGCGATGATTTCTATGCGAGGGCAGGCTGAGGATTATGACCACTGGCGGCAGTTGGGATTGCTCGGCTGGAGCTGGGACGATGTGCTGCCTGTATTCCGACGCCTCGAGGACCACTTCCTCGGCGAGAGCGATATCCATGGCGTGGGCGGTGGTTGGCGCATAGAGGCTCCGCGCGTCTCTTGGCCAATTCTAGACGCTGTCCGAAACGCGGCCGAGCAAATGGGCATCTCGAAGGTCGATGACTTTAACACCGGGAATAACGAGGGCTCTGGTTACTTCCACGTCAACCAAAAGCGCGGTCGACGCTGGTCATCGGCTCGAGGATTTCTGAAGCCAGCGCTACATCGAAGCAATCTTGAACTCAGAACAAACTGCGATATCGAGAAGGTCTCCAAGGGCTCAGGTGGAAAGATCGAGAAAGTCGTCTATCGGCGCCACGATCGGCAGATGGTTGCGAAGGCGCGGCGAGAAATCATTCTCTGCGCCGGAGCAATAGGCTCAGTTCAGATTCTTCAGCGCTCCGGTATAGGCGATGAGCGGATGCTGCGATCCCTAGGGATCGATGTCGTGCATCATCTGGCCGGCGTCGGCCGCAATCTTCAAGACCATCTGCAACAGCGCGCAATCTACAAAGTCCAAAACACTCGAACTCTGAATGAGACGTATCATAATATTTTTAGACGAGGATTAATGGCAGCTGATTATGGCCTGCGCCGACGCGGGCCGCTCACCATGGCACCATCCCAACTTGGTATTTTTACCCGCTCAGACGTGCATCAAGATCGACCAAACTTACAATTCCACATCCAACCGCTCTCGCTAGATCGCTTCGGCGAACCACTCCATAAATTTGCGGCAATTACCGCCAGCGCCTGCAATCTACGTCCGACCTCTCGAGGCGAGGTGCGTATCACTTCGTCCAGTCTCAATGACAAGCCTTTGATCGCTCCAAACTATCTGTCAACGGACGAGGACCGACGAGTTGCCGCCGATGCCATTCGCGTTACCCGGAAATTGATGAGTCAGCCCGCACTCGCTGCCTACTATCCTAATGAGTACCTGCCCGGGCCCGCGGTCGGTAATGACGACTTATCCCTCGCCAAGGCAGCCGGAGATATCGGGACGACAATATTCCATCCTGTGGGGACTGCAAAAATGGGCCTGTCGAGCGACGCGACGGCTGTAGTGGACGGGAGATTGAAAGTGATCGGCTTAGCTGGCTTACGCATCGCGGACGCTTCAGTAATGCCCACAATCACGTCCGGAAATACCAACACCCCTACAGCAATGATCGCGTTCAAAGCGGCCGATCTGATACTTCATAATTAAGGCCAGCTGCGCCGCTACCTCTGTAAAATTTGAACGAAACATCAGCGCCGCACTATTCGCATTCAGGAAGAGGAGTGGGCGGGTAGACCTGCACTACCTCGCAACGAGCCTTCGAGGCGCTTGTGCGCAACGTCGCTCTCAGAGGCACGAGAGTGAGCCACTACCGCCAATTACTCTCTCACGTTGATTAAAGCGCCAGTATTTCGCGCCGATCCTATTCCGTCCAAATAACTAACTGATTAGTTCTCGATGTTGCGTGTCAAATCGGCATAAACCCCCTATTTTCAAACATTTATAAGACAAATAAAATTGGGGCAGAGGTCACCGGCTGCGTCGATTCTGCGTAGCCGATCTTGCCTAGTTCTCGAAACGCTGATACTAAGTAACAGTTATGTTCATTTGCGTCCGCGCTTGCCTGAGATCAGCCTGCGCTAATAACTCAAACTCGCAAAATCCGGGAGGAAGCCTTGTCATTTATCAAGACGTTTATCGAACAGGAAACAATCCGCCGTCGCGACTTTTTGCTCGGAAGCGCGCTCGGGCTCAGCGGCCTGACCCTAACGACTATGCTTCCGACGCAAGCGTTGGCGGCCGATGATCTTGCACTCGCCTGGAGCTACCGCGATAACAGCAACCCGTATTGGGGAAGGATCACCGGCGGGGGCGAGGCCTTCACTGTGGAAGGCCTCGGCCGTCCCAAGGATGATATGACTCATCTAATCAATGGCGGCTCGAACGAAAAGTCGCTCGCTGATATCAAGGCTTTCGTTGCCAAAACTAACGGCAAATGCGCTATTGGCTGCGACCCCAACGATTCACCGAACTGCCGTCCTGTCGTCGAGGCGGTAAAGGCGGGGGGTGCCTACATCTGGAACAAGACCGACGATCTGCATCCTTGGGATATCGGCGATAACTGGGTAGCCCATATCGGTTGGTCAGGCATTAAGCCCGCTTCTCAGGCAGCGGCACTCCTTTGTAAAACGATGGGCGGCAAGGGGGGCGTTGTCGGCCTAGGCGGGATTGCAGCTAACATCCC
>Ga0206946_1248_pt1 | contig 10673 bp, 6 predicted proteins | sample Alteio_BWOrgHeat_2_FD_152965 | JGI IMG/M metagenome (GOLD analysis project Ga0206946, IMG submission 152965) | Enriched cells from forest soil in Barre Woods Harvard Forest LTER site, Petersham, Massachusetts, United States -... | ecosystem: Environmental > Terrestrial > Soil > Temperate forest > O... | reverse complement strand
TGCCGTCGAAAAGTATCTTCTCGTTTTTGTTCACGGGAATGAGCATGCCGTCCTTGCGCACATAGGTGCTGGCCAGCGGGTTCGTGCCGTCCTTCACCCAATCCATCTTGATCTCGATGCTCCCGCCTTTGGTATAAAAGATCTCCATCATCTTGACCTCGAGTGTCATCTGCGTCGGTTGCGCTTTCAGGCTCTTGATGCCGTTGTCAATGTAATCGGGCGATTTGAGCACCTCCGACTGTTTCATCTTCGACTTCTTGTTCCCGGCATCGCGATCCGTGAGGTCCACCTCGGGATCGGTCACGGTCGGCAAGTCCACCCCCTTGACCGGGGGAAGGTCGTCATCGGTCACGCGGACGATTCTCACGCGAGTCGGCTTGGAGTCCGCGGAGCGGGTCGGCGTCTTGAATGAGGCCACTTGGGCGGATGTTTCTTCCGTGTCGGCCTCACCCAGTTTCTCGAATTGTGCGGCCAGCGACGGGTCGAGTTCCGCCAACCATGCATCTGCTTCGTTGTTGATTGCTGGGTCACCCATAACGATTGGTGTGAAGGATTATTGCGCCCCCGGCAGGAGCGCCGGGCTTTGGGAAGCTTGAGGGAGAAATCTAGCCATCATCCCGGTGCGGTCAATCCGCCGCGACGCGATGGATTGTGACGCGGAGGACCAAAACCTCGACGCGGCGTCCCGTAGCCGCTAAGGCAAGTGCATGTCCCCAGAGGAGTATCTTGCGAAGATCGAGCGCGCGCACCAGCGGCACGACGCTACCGAGCACACCTATCGCCCTGATCTCAAGGCCTTCCTCGAATCGCTGGCCGAGGTGGACGCGACGAATGAGCCGAAGCGCGCCCAGTGCGGCGCGCCGGATTACGTCATCACGCGCCGGAAGGATCGCCTGACCCTCGGTTACATCGAGGCGAAGGATGTGGGGATCGATCTCGCGGAGGTCGAGAAGAGTGAACAACTCAAACGCTACCAGGCGCACCTGCCGAATCTGCTGCTCACGGACTACCTCGAATTCCGCTGGTACGTGCGCGGCGAACGCGGTCTGGAAAAGCGCGGGGCCGCGGCGCTCGGCCGCTTGACGGCTGCCGGAAAAATCGTGGTCGATTCCGGCGAACAGGCACGCGCGCTCGACCTCATCAAAGGCTTCCTCGCGCAGCGCCCCGTCGCCGTCAACACCGCCTCCGAACTCGCCCTGCGCCTCGCACACCTTACCCACATGGTGCGCGATACCATCGTCGAGGCCTTTGCCTGCCGCGAAGCTTCGCAGCAGCTTGGCGACTGGCGCGCTGCCTTCGCGGCCACGCTGCTCCCCGAACTGGCGGCGCAAAGCGATGCGAAAAAGGAAGCCGAAGTCCGCGCCGAATTCGCCGATATGTTTGCCCAAACCCTAGCCTATGGCCTCTTCTCCGCCCGCGCGGCGGGGCCGGGCGGCAGGTTTACCCGCGAGCAGGCCCGCAAGCTCATTCCGCGCACCAATCCCTTCCTCCGCCACTTCTTCGAGCAGATCACCGGCGCCGCGCTGGAAGACGAGCCTTTTGCCGGTTTCGTGGAAGACATCATTCAAACCCTCGACCACGCTGGGATGGACGACATCCTGCGCGATTTCGGCCGGCGCGGGCGGCGGACCGATCCGGTCGTCCACTTCTACGAGACTTTCCTCCAGGCCTACGATCCGAAGCTGCGCGAACTGCGGGGCGTCTATTACACCCCCGAGCCGGTGGTGAATTACATCGTCGAGAGCCTCGACCGCCTGCTGAAGAGCAAGTTCGGCCTTAAGGACGGGCTGGCGGATCGCAGCCAGGTTACGGTAACGCGGCGCGAGGGAGAAAAAGAAATCCGCGAGACCACTCATCGCGTGCTCATTCTCGATCCGGCCACCGGTACGGCCACGTTTCTCTACCGCGTGCTCGATTTCATCCGCGATCAATTTGAGCAGAGCAAAAAGCTTGGCGCGTGGGGGGATTACGTCCACGAACACCTGCTCCCACGCCTCTTCGGTTTCGAGCTCCTCATGGCTCCGTATGCCGTCGCCCATTTCAAGCTCGGCTTGGCCCTGGCCGCGTGGGACAAGGAACCGCTTTTCCGCCAGGGCCTCAGCTACGAGCCGCAGAGGAACGAACGCATCAATATCTTCCTGACCAACACGCTCGAAGACCTCGAGAAGACCGCCGAGCAACTTGGCCCACTGCGCATGCTCTCGGACGAAGCGAACTCCGCCTACGAGATCAAAAAGCACAAGCCCGTCCTGGTCATCCTCGGCAACCCGCCCTATTCGGGTCACAGCGCCAATAAGAGCGAATGGATCGGAAAACTCGTTCGTGATTACCACCTGTGCGACGGCCAGCCGCTTGGTGAGCGCAATCCCAAATGGCTGCAGGACGACTATGTAAAGTTTATCCGCTGGGCGCAGTGGAGAATCGACCAGACGGGCCAGGGCATCCTCGCCTTCATCACCAACCACGGCTACCTCGACAATCCCACCTTTCGCGGCATGCGCCAAAGCCTCATGGACACCTTCGATGAAATCTATCTCATCGATCTGCACGGCAATACGAAGAAGAAGGAGATCGACCCCGCGACTGGCAGCGCGGACAAGAACGTTTTCGACATCCAGCAGGGCGTGGCCATCGGCATTTTTGTGAAGCTGCCGCCCGACGCAAAGCGGAAGAAGAAAGCCTGCGTCGTGCGTCATTCTCATCTTTTCGGCAGCCAGCGTGCGAAGAAATACGAGTGGCTCGATGCGAATCAAGTGGAGACAACGAAATGGACGACGCTGAAACCGAAGTCGCCCACCTACTACTTCTATCCGCGAGATACCCAGCTTGAGGCCGAATACGACGTGGGCTGGAAAATCACGGATGTCTGCCCGGTCAACGGCCTGGGCTTTCAAACACACCGAGACGACTTCGCGATCGCGATAACAAGAGGTGAGATGAGCAAGCGCATCGCGTTATGTCGCGATGAGCATCTGTCGGATGCTCAACTCGCTTCGCGATTCGGATTATCGGGGGACAGTGAGTGGAGCTTGTCGGGTGCTCGGCGCGCGATTCGGGAGGATACGGATTGGAACCAGAAGATTACCGCCTGCCTATACCGGCCTTTCGATTTTCGATGGTGTTATCTCGATGACGCCGTCGTGGATCGTCCACGGACGACCGTGAACAGGCATGTAACCGGTCGTGATAACCTTTCGTTGCTATTGCCTCGTCAGATTGGGAGTAAACACTGGCAGCACGCTCTGTCGGCATGCGTGCCGTCCGAGAGTTGTGCTATTTCGACGGAAACTAAATCGCAGAATTACGTCTTTCCCCTCTACCTCTACCCCAACGGCAAGCTTCCCGAGGACGATCTTTTCGTCCGCGAAGAGCCGGACGAACCGGCGCGGCGACCGAACCTGAGCGCCGAGTTTATCGCGGACTTTACCGCGCGGCTGAAGGTAAAGTTTGTCCCTGAGGGCCTCGGACGGCCAGCCAAACGCGAGGTCGGGCCGGAACTGATCTTCCATTATGCCTACGCCGTCTTTCACAGTCCTGGCTATCGCCAGCGTTATGCCGAGTTTCTTCGCACCGATTTTCCGCGACTGCCGCTCACCAGCGATTACGAACTCTTCCGGGAATTGGCTGGAATTGGCGGATGGCTGGTTGATCTCCACGCCCGCGGCCATGGCGAGGGCAAAGGACCCGGCTTTCCAATCAAAGGCAACAACATCATCGACGAAGTGCGCTACCAGCCGCCGCAGCCCGACGGTGCGGACCGCCACGCCGGGCAGGTATGGATCAATGATCGCCAGTATTTCGAGCCGGTGTCGCCGGAGGCGTGGAGTTTTCCCATCGGTGGCTACCAGCCCGCCGAGCGCTGGCTCAAGGATCGCATCGGCCGCACGCTAGGCTACGACGACATGAGCGCCTACGCGCGCATTATCCACGCGCTCGGTGAAACGCGCCGGTTGATGGGGGAGATCGACGCCGCTATCGCCGCGCACGGCGGCTGGCCGCTGGCGTAACGGCGCGCGATGCAGCCGGGCCGCGCCGAAAATGTCCTTGACTCTTGCGGCGAAGGGAGTGTACAAAGCGCGCGACGATTGAGGAGGCGTGTGGACGGGGCGGGTAGTGTCTTCCGATTCGGTTTGGGAAGCGAAGAGATGCGATACGACATTGACCAAATTCTTGAGCGGACGACTGCCGACTTGGCGGCCGATGGGGCGGAGCTTCATCAAAAGGGTAGTCTCCCACACTTTCCTCCGCCAATCAGGATGCGAGGGAACGCTCGGCGAGCCTTCCCTACTTGGTGGAGGTGCCTGCCACGGGTCCCGATCACAGGCAGGCCATTCGGCGTAAATCGCGGCCAATTGGCTGACCAGCGAGGCCGTTTACAAGGCCATACAAGGCGGCACAAGGCGAGACAAGGCAGAGAAATTTTTGCGTGAGAAATGTGCTTAAAATTAGAGGGCCTTATTCGAGGGGCTCTGGGCGCGGCGGCGGCTTTGCCAACGGGGTTGGAGCGCAGATGTTTGCGCCCCGGCCAGAAATTGGCATTGTCGTGGGCCGGTTCTGGGCTTGTTATTTGCGCCGCGCCGCATCCCCGCTCATGCCTTTTCGCCATCCGCCTCTTTTTCTTCGTCTTGTTCATACTCTTTTTCCCAGCGCGTGGAGTGGGAAAGGGATTCAGAATAAGAACAAGAAAAAGAAAATGATGCCCGGTCGCGGATTCTCTCCTGTTTTTGTGCTGGCACTGGCGGCTGGCGCGTTGGGCTGTCTCGCCGCTTCGGCCCGGGCGAAGGACAAGGACAATGAGCCGATCGAGATCAAGGCGGTGGCGGGGTTGCGGTATGATCCGCCGCGGTTCGTGGTGAAGCCCGGGGCGAAGGTGCGGATCGAAGTCGAGAATACGGACGATATGGCGCACAATTTTGTGATCGTGGCGCCGGGGGGGCGCATGGAAGTGGTGACCGCGGCGATGACGATGCCGATCACGCCGGACCAGACGTTCATCCCGACGAGCGACAAGATCCTTTTCCACACGCCGGTGCTGACGCCGGGTAAATCCGCGGTGCTGGAATTCGACGCGCCGGCGGAGGAGGGGGTCTACAATTATGTGTGCACGTATCCGGGGCATGGGATGGTGATGTTCGGCGCGATGTACGTGACGAAGAAAAAGGTGAAGGAACTGCCGCCGATCGGAGACGACGAGAACTTGCCGGACCTCATTCGAGAGCAGGCGAAGAATCCTATCCTGCACGCCTACCCGGTGGATGCGCCGCACTGGTATCGCATCTTCATGCGCGACAGCGGGCCGGCTTCGATCGCGGTGCAATTGACCGACGGACAGAACTATTGCTGGGATGCGGGGGCGTGCCGGCTGCGCTATGCGTGGCGCGGCGGGTTTGTGAATCCGATGCCGCACTGGGCCACGAACGGCGACGGCTTCGCCGAGGTGAAGGGAGCGATCTACTATCGCTCCGCGCCGTATTTCCCGCTGCGGTTTGGCGACGAGAAGAAGATGCCCGACGAGATCCATTTCCGCGGTTACGGTGTCGTCGATGGGCTGCCGGAATTTCATTACCAGGTGGATGGCACGGACGTGCGCGAGCGGATCAAGACGGGGGCGGACAAGAATGGAATCGAGGCGACGTTCAAGATCACGGGGGCCAGACGGTCGGTCTTTTATGTGAGCGATCCGAATGGCGGGGCGACCCTCACGTCGGACGCCGGGACCTTCACGGCCGGCGTGCTGAAGCTGCCTGCGGCGAAGGCGATGCAGTTCACCGTTTCCTTCACCGAAATCCTGAACAAAGAGCCGATGGGCTACTGGTCGATGGATGACGTGCTTACCGCGAAGAAGCCGCTGCCGGTGCCGGGCGTGAAGAACCGCGCGTTGGTCTTCGATGGCAAAAAGGCGGAGCACCCCACGGGCTTGAAGTCGGAGACGCTCGGCGCGAACGCGACGTTCTGCATCTGGATGCAACTCAAAAAGCCGCCCGATCCCGACCAGGTGTGCATCGGTGCGGCGGAGGGCGACGGGGAATTTGCGCTCGGGGCCAATCTTGCGGGCGTCTCCGGCTATGGGGTGCGCCTGAAAAATGCGAAACAGGATACGAAGATCGTCGCCGTGGTGCCAGCGGAGGCGGATGGCAACTGGCATCATCTCGCGGCGACGCTGAGCGCGAAGGGCCTGCACTTTTATCTCGATGGCAAGCCGGCTGGTTTCGGCATCGCGCCCGCGCTGCCCGCGGGTGCAGAATTTTACCTTGGCTCGGACGGCGGCACGCACTTCGCGGCGGCGACGCTCGACGAAGCGCGCATTTACGCCCGCGAACTGGACGCGAAGGAAATCGCCGCGATCTACGAGAACGAGCATCCGAAATCGGCGCCGGGCGAGCACGGCAGATCTTCCACGAAACCGGCCAAATGAAACGCTTTCTCCTGCTTCTCGTTTTCGCCGCGCGTGCCGTTCTGGGCGCGGAAGATCTTTCACCCAGCGCCTACTACACCGTGGAGAATATCTCCACGCCACCGGGTCTCTCCGCGGAAGTGGGCGGTCTCGCCTTCGCGCCCGATGGCCGCCTGGTGGCCTGCTTCCATCGCGGCGAAGTCTATTTCTACAAGCCCGAGACGAAGGAGTGGAAACTCTTCGCGCAGGGTTTGCAGGACCCGCTCGGTCTGGTGGCGCCGAAGAATGATGAAGTCGTCGTGATGCAGCGCTCGGAACTGACGCGCTTGCGCGACACCGATGGTGACGGCGTGGCCGACAGCTACGAGACGATTTGCGATTCGTTCGGCATGACGGGCAATTACCACGAGTTCGCGTTCGGCCCGCTGCCCGCGCCGGATGGCGGCTGGTTTGTAGCGCTCAACACAGCGTCGAACGGCGCCGGGGTCCGGCAGGAAGTGCGCGGCGAATACCGCGAGCGCGGGCGTGAAGGGCGCATGTATTCGGTGGTGCCATGGCGCGGTTGGATCGTGAAGATCGCGCCCGACGGCAAGCTCACGCCGTGGGCCATGGGCTTTCGCTCGCCGAATGGCCTCGGCTTCGACACGAAGGGCCGCCTCTTTGTCACCGACAACCAGGGTGACTGGCTGGGGGCGTGCCCGCTCTATCACATCGAGAAGGGCAAGTTCTACGGACATCCCGCGGCGCTCACCTGGAAGCCGGGCGAGACGCGCGCCCCGGTGACGATTCCGCCGAAGGAACTCGATGCCATGCGCACTCGCGGCAGCATCATTTTCCCCTATAACACGATGTCCAATTCGCCGACCCAGCCGCTCACCGACACGACCGCGGGCAAATTCGGGCCATTCGCGGGGCAGATGCTGATCGGCGAGATGAATCATCCGCGCATCCTGCGCGTGGCGCTCGAGGAAGTGGACGGGCAGTTGCAGGGGATGGCCGTGCCGCTGCTCGAGTACCACGGTCTGCACAAGGGCGACAACCGTGTGGCCTTTGCGCCGGATGGCAGCCTGTGGGTGGGCCAGACCGACCACGGCTGGGCGGGGGACAAGGGCATCCAGCGCATCACGTGGACGGGTAAAGTCCCACTCGATGTCAAGGAAATGCACCTCACCAAGACGGGCTTCGAGATGATCTTCACGCAGCCGCTGGAAAGCTCCGCGGCGAGCAACCCGGAAAACTACAAGGTGCGGCGCTACTATTACGAATACCACGCGCCGTACGGCTCGCCGGAATTCGACTCGCAGGAGCAGACGCCGAAGACGGTCGCGCTGTCGGAAGATCGCAAAAAGGTGACGCTGGAGTTCGATCCGCTCGTGGCCTGGCGTGTCTACGAGTTTCATCTCAACGCGCTGAAGAGCGACGACGGCACGCCCATCGCCAATCCGCTCGCCGCCTACACGCTCAACCACCTGGTCGGGGCGAAGACGCCGCCCCCGCCGCCTCCCGGCCCGGGAGCGAAGGAAGACGCCACGGATGCCGCGGACGACGAAAAGAAAGCGACGCCCACACCCGCACCGAAAGCGACACCCAAGCCGGCGGCCACACCGGCACCAACGCCCGCGCCCGCGCCGGCGACGCCCACGCCGAAGCCGAAGTCGGGCAAGCCGAAGAAAGCCGCCACGCCCACGCCGACCCCGACGCCCACGCCGAAGAAGAAGTAGACGGGCCAGAGCCAAGAGCCAAGAGCCAAGTGTCCGCTGCGTCAACGCCACTTGGCTCTCGTTACTTGGCTCTTGGCACTTTGTCTTTTCCCCCTTGCCAGCGGCCAGAGTGTCGTCCAGATTCGCGTCCCTTTTTTCCACCACCTCCAATTCTTCCCACCGCTTCCCTATGGCCGCCGCCAACGATCTCCGCAAAGGCATGTGCATCCGCTACAATGGCAACCCCGCCATCGTCCTCGAAGTGCAGCATCGCACCCCTGGAAACCTGCGCGCGTTCGTGCAGGCCATCATTCGCTACATCGGCACGGGCAAGAGTGCCGATGTGCGCTTCGGCTCGACGGACAAAGTCGAGACGGTCGATGTCGAGCGCAAGGAACTCGAATTTTCCTACAAGGACATGTCGGGCTTCCACTTCATGGATCCGGAGAATTATGAGACGGTTGATTTCGACGAATCGTTTCTGGGCGACACCAAGGATTACCTCACCGAGAACTTGAAAGTCGAAGTGCTCTACGTGGAAGGCAAAGCGGCCAGCATCGCGCTGCCGTCGTCGGTCGTGCTCACCGTCACCGAGAGCGCCGAAGGCGTGCGCGGCGACAGCGCGAACAATGTGCAAAAGCCAGCCACCCTCGAGACGGGCAAGATCATTCAGGTGCCGCTTTTCGTGAAGGAAGGCGAGAAGGTGAAGGTCTCGACGGAAACGGGCGCGTACATGGGCCGCGCATGAGGCGCGGTCGGAGCAGTTAATAGTTGAGAGTTGATAGTTGGGAGCTGCGGGCTCGTCTTCTCTATCAACTATCAACTATCAACCATCAATTAACCCGACCGCTTGAGCCGGAAGAAACCATCTGCCAAAGGCCGGGTTCCGGTGCGCTGGTTGAAAAATCTCTGCGGGTTCTTTCTTTTGCCCGTTGCGGTGGTGCTGACATGGACGTTCTTTGGGCTCTTTCCCAAGGCCGCGAGGCACAGCACGGATTGGACGGTGCAGGCGTTTTGGTTCTTTGTGCTCGGGGTGGCGCTCTGGAGTCTTTGGTTCATGGGGAGCATCTGGATGTCCGGCCGCCCGCGGCCCATCCGGGCTTACGTCTTCGGGCATGAACTCACGCACGCCATCTGGGTCTGGATGTGGGGCGGGCGGGTCAGCCGCTTCGAGGTTTCGCGCGACGGTGGCTACATTCTCACCGACACGCACAATTTCTGGATCGCGCTGGCGCCTTATTTTTACCCGATCTACAGCTTCGCCGTCATTCTCGGCTTCGGGGTCGCGAGCCTCTTCTGCGACTTCACCCGCGTGGACAGCACGTTCATGCTTTTCACGCCGCTGCAATGGCTGTTCCTGCTGCTTGGCGTGACGTGGGCGTTCCATCTGAGCTTTACCTTGTGGCTGATCCCCAAGGGCCAGAGCGACCTGACCTCCCACGGCGTGTTCTTTTCGCTGGTCGTCATTTACATCATGAACGTGCTGTTGCTCACGGTGTTTCTGGTCGCCGCGGCACGGGAGTTGAGCTTCGCCGGGTATATCCGCGACTTGATCGAGAACGGACACGAATGCGCCGTACTGATGGTGCAGTGGGGGCGCGAGCTTTGGCGCGCCGCGCACAGCATGGGGCAATCGTGATAACGCGGTCGCTCGGGCCGGCGGGGGCCTTACGGATGGCGCCGATTGGGGGAATAATGACGATGTCGCCCTCGACGAAGGGGCAGAGGAGCCTCAGATCTGGTGCGCTACACAGGGTTTCCTGGGTAGAGTTTCGCGCTACACTGGGCTGCGGGGATGACAGCTTGGCGCGATTTCTTTTGACGCTGCCTAGGGTCGCTCCTAATTGTAGTGGCCTTTTGCCCCTGCGAACGCCCTTTAACGGCGGAATGAACGACCACCCGCCGCGTTTGCGTCGACGCAAGAAGTCACTCCCGACACCAACTTTAGATTTTTACGAAGAGGTTCACATTGAATGTTTAATGGAATTTTTGGGCTGCTCTCCAACGATATCGGCATCGATCTCGGTACGGCCAACACGCTGGTCTACGTCAAAGACCACGGCATCGTCCTGCGCGAGCCCTCGGTGGTCGCCGTCCAGGTAGGCACCAGCCACGTGCTGGCGGTAGGCGATGAAGCCAAGCGCATGCTCGGGCGCACACCGGGCAATATTGTCGCTATTCGGCCCTTGAAGGACGGCGTCATCGCCGACTTCGAGATCACCGAAGCGATGCTGCGGCATTTCATCCACAAGGTGCACAACCGGCGCACGCTGTTTAAGCCGCGTCCGCGGGTCGTCATCGCGGTGCCGAGCGGTATTACCGAAGTCGAGAAGCGCGCGGTGAAGGAGTCCGCGCTGCGGGCCGGAGCGCGCGAGGTGCATCTCATCGAGGAGCCGATGGCGGCGGCGATCGGTTGCGGCCTGCCGGTGCAGGACGCCGCGGGCAACATGATCATCGACATTGGCGGCGGCACCACCGAGGTGGCGCTGATTTCCCTTTCCGGCATCGTCTTCTGCCGCAGCGTGCGCGTGGCGGGCGATGAACTCGACGAGGCGATCATCCAGTACATGAAGCGCGCT
>Ga0206946_1247_pt1 | contig 10748 bp, 8 predicted proteins | sample Alteio_BWOrgHeat_2_FD_152965 | JGI IMG/M metagenome (GOLD analysis project Ga0206946, IMG submission 152965) | Enriched cells from forest soil in Barre Woods Harvard Forest LTER site, Petersham, Massachusetts, United States -... | ecosystem: Environmental > Terrestrial > Soil > Temperate forest > O... | reverse complement strand
ACTGTGATCGGTTCGGTCAGCATGCGTTTTTTTAAACTCATTGTTCCAGGAGACAGCGTATCGCTTTCATTAAAAGCTACGCGTGTCTATAAAAATACCCTTTATTTTTCTGGAAAGGCCAGCGTTCATCAAACCAAAATGGCGGTTATTCATGCCAGCATCACAAAATTAAAACTCGATGATATAGAAAATCCATTATGGTAAATAAAATAGCGATTTTAGATATGGTTTGGCAGACAGCCTTGGGTGATGATGTTGACTCGGTTTGGAATTTATTTTTGAAAGATGGAATTGGGATTTCAGAAACAGGTTTGGCTCAAATATCTAAACCTGGTACCGCTTCTGAAAAAATGTATGCCTTCGTCAGAAAGGATCTCGAACGTTTATTAAAATCGATGGGGCCGCAGCTAAATACTCGAAGAACTTGCTTGATCGTCGGCACCGGTTTTGGATCACGTTTAGAAGCAGCGGAAGAATCTTTAAGCTTTGATGATGCTTGGCTTAACAGTTTAGCCGATGAATTTAAATTGCAAGAAAGCATGCTGGTTTTAACAGCTTGTTCCTCGGGTTCAGATGCGATCGCTTTGGCTATGGAACTTTTGCAAGCAGGCTATACAGATGCCTGTATCTCCGGCGGCGTAGATGTGATCACAGCAGCTAAACAGTACGCCCATCAAGCCTTAGGAACTTTGTCAAAAAAACAATTACGCTCTTTCGATGAACAACGAGATGGCACACTGTTGGGGGAAGGCTCTGCGTTTTTTATTCTAAAAAGATCGGGGGAATATTCCATTAAACCTAAAGCCTGGCTGTATGCCTCAGGTTTGGCTAATGCAGCCTCTGGCTTAACGATGCCGGAGTCCAAGGGTCATAGTCTAGCTTTGGCCATAAAAAAAACATTGAAACAGGCTCAGTTGCACGCCGATGATATTGGTTTGATCCATGCACATGGTTCGGGTACCTATTTAAATGATCTGGTTGAAGCAAAGGCGTTTAGTTTATTTTCAAAAACAGCTATTACTTTTGCAACGAAAGGTCGATTGGGTCATACGCTGGGTGCAACCGGCGCGATTGGATTATTAGCCTTGATCCTTGCATTGCTGACGCAACAGGTTCCTAGCATTGCGCATCTGGCGACACCCATGAGCGCATTTCCAACGATACTCGCGCAACATAATCACAGATTACACAATATTCGTTATGGTATCAGCACAACACTGGGTTTCGGTGGATTCGATAGCTGTTTATTAGCAGGAATAGATTAACTTATAATCCAAGCGCCAAGCTTAGAATAAATACGTTTGGCTATTTTTGAAAAGATTTTTATGCAAAGAAATGACATGATGAGAGCCGCTTTACGATTCGACGAACCTTATCTGCACGCTATCGTCGAAAATGTAGAAGCCTTGTTGCATCAGAATAAAGTACTACATCGCTATTCGAATACCGATGATGTTGGAATAATTGTGTATGGTTTGGCGCGTCCTTTTATCTCGGAAGAAAAAATAATTAAGAGTTGCCGTAAAATAAAAAGGGTTTCACCGATGTTGTATGCAGTAGCCAACGCAGGTTCGCCTATTTCTGTAGTGTGTACCTTATTTAAATTACATGGGCCTACTTTAAATTTATCGATTACTTTAGAACGCGGCCATGCCATTGCCCGCTGTGTCGCACAGCAGTGGTTAGAAAACAATAAAGCAAGCTGCGTACTTCTGATCGCCGTATTGGCCAAAACTAAGAAAACATTTTGTGTAAAAACTAAAATTTTTACCAGGTTGTCAATGCAGGATGAAGCACGAGATTCTCTATGTTATTAGCGATTGAGTCGCTGTCTAAAAAACTAGATGCCATCATTCAGATCAATCCAGAAACTGATCCGGATAGTCTAGCATTCAATGCTGTACTAGAAATCTGGAAAGGATTTAAATTAGAATCAGAGCGCGCTGTTTTGATTATTTTGCCACACAGCAAAGATTTTATACTTCAATTATTTGCTATTTACAGTGCGGGACATATTCCTATCGTACTGAATCCAGCTATGCCCATTGAACGAATCAAAACGATCATTGCGTCTTTTGGAATCAATTTAGTGCTGGGATGTCAAGCATTCGATCAGCATTTAGATTATGTATGCTGTCATCATATAGGTGAAAAAAAAGTTTGGGTTTTAGGAAATCAAGCTCATATAGGACTCACACACGGGCATATTGTTCTGTCCACGTCAGGAACCTCGGGTACGAGTAAAGGTTGTATCTTTGAGTTGGCTCAATTACTTGAAAATGCCTATCAGCATTGTCAAGCGATTGGGCTGTCGGCTCAAGATACTCTCTTGATTAATTTACCCGTGTATTATTCCTATGCGCTTGTCGCGCAAGTTTTCGCAGGTTTATTAATAGGAGCTCAATTAATTTTAAGTGGGCTGCCTTTCAATTCAGCTTGTTACACACAAGCTATTAGAAAATATTCTATTACCAGCAGTTCACTAACACCCACTTTAACGCGCCATTTACTTCATAAGAAAAAAAATGCTTTTTCATCGCTGCGTTCACTTACAGTAGGTGGAGATAGTTTATCCGTACATCATATAAAAAATATTCGCACCGATTATCCGCAATTAGAACTGTATTTAACGTATGGATTAACTGAGGCAGGACCCAGGATTGCAACCTTGCCAGCACACGCAGTGGCAGCAACTCGATGGCCTTCAGTAGGTTTGCCTTTGGCTAATACGCGTCTTTATTTGTTTGAGCAAAACGCTTTAAACAAATGTTTGTGTATTTATTCCAATACGATTATGAAAGATACATTAGGTACAGCACATGGATCTTCATTTATATATCATGATAATCTTCGTTGGTTGGTTACAGGTGATTATTTTGAGCAAGATGATGCCGGTTATTTATATTACAAAGGTAGATGTTCTGATTTTAAAATCATTGCGGGTGAAAAAATATCCTTTCACACAATCCGCAGCATTTGTACAAAACAAGCCTGTATTCAATCTGTTGATTTTGCCTATCATTACGGTAATGAAAACGAATTGATTGCTTATGATATCGATTTAAAAATTAATGAGCGGTTTTCAGAACAGTTTCATACGATTGCGCGCAGCATCATGCGGCAATTAATGCCAGCAGAACGACCTAAGGTAATTACCCTGACCATCACCCATGATCAAGGATTGTTGCATTATAAATAAACAAGGAGTTAAACGTGAGCATGCCCACCTCTGTTGATCTCGTAGGCATTGGTATCGGACCATCCAATCTCAGTCTCGCTGCATTATCGACGTCATTGGGTAAATCACGCTTATTTTTCGATAAAAAATCTTGTTTTAATTGGCACTCAGGTATGCTTTTACCTTTTGCTCAATTACAGGTTCATTATTTAAAGGATTGCGTTACTTTAGTTGATCCGAGTAACGAATTATCTTTTTTACGTTTTTTATCTAAAAATAAAAGGCTTTATCAATTTTTAAATAGACATAATCCATTTGTGTCTCGAAATGAATTCAATCAATATTATCAATGGGTTATTTCTCAATTAGATTGCTTGCATTTTAACGCAAAGGTGCGACAAGTTTCTTTGAAGAAACAACAATTTCTGATCGAAACACATAAAGATAAAGTACATACGCGCAATTTAATATTAGCTATTGGGCAAAAACCTTATTATCCTAAATGCGCCTTGCCTTTTTTAAGTAATCGAGTGTTTCACGCCAATGAATACCTCACGCGCATACAGGATCAAACGCTCACTGGTTGTAAAATACTTTTAGTAGGTGGGGGTCAAAGCGGCACGGAAATTATTTATCATCTATTAAACACTCAAGTAAAAACGATTTATTGGGCGTCTAAACGCTTAAACTTTCATCCTATTGATAATTCATGTTTTTCTAATGAATATTATACGCCTAGTTATGCGCACACTTTTTATAATTTGTCTAAGAAAACACGTCAATCATTAATCGATCAGCAACTTTTAAGTAGCGATGGTATTTCTACGGAATTGGCTGATCAACTCTATCGCAGGATCTATGAATTAAAATTTATCGAGAAAAATGAAACTAAGATCTTTCTTTATCCGAGTAGCAATTTATTAAGCATCGCGTCGAGTGAGCAATCCTACTATCGAGCACAGCTTGAACATACAATGACGGGTACATCAATCGAATGTGCTGTTGATATGATTATTTTTGCGACAGGATATCGATTTGAATACCCTGATTTTTTAGAACCGCTTCGCCCTTATCTTAATTTTGAATCTGATCATCAATTGAAATTAAATTTTGATTACTCGATTGACGCTCGCCTTGATCAAGGTTGCAAGCTTTTCGTACAAAATGCAGGACGTCATTCACACGGTGTGGCTGATCCTAATTTGAGTTTAACGGCTTGGCGTAGTGCAATGATCCTCAATAGTATTATGAGTGATACCATTTATGATCCAAAACCGGATCATGCTTTATTTGAAAAAACATATAACTCTACCTATGTACAGAGAAACAACATAGATAATCACAGTTATGAAACAGCTGAAGAATATGTACACACAGCATTATGATCTCATCGTAGTAGGTTTGGGTATCATGGGCATTATGGCTGCTCTGCAGGCCTATCAACGAAAAGAAGAATTAGCTGTGCTACTTTTAGATCGATCTACGCCTATGGATGGCGCTACGCGCTATTGTTTAGGCCTGGATCTTCCTTTCGGCAGAACTTTAGAGAAAAAAACGCAAACACGTGCGAGTTATGCGCGTTGGAAGTTTTTGCGTGCTACCTCGTCTATTCTGTCGCCGTTTTTAATATCGGATCATCCACTGATTACCTTGGGTTCAGATACAAACGCTATTGAAGCAGCCGCCACGATAGAATTAGAGAGAATAAAATTAATAGCAACGGACATTCAACAACTTAAAGGACAAGTTGTCTATGGCTGTAATACGAGTGTTTACGATGTTCCTAGGCTAACCGATCACTTACTCACTCATGTACAAAAATATTTTTTTCCTGATATTTTATTTGGCAATACCATTGAGCGTATCACGCCAATACAGGATGGATGGCAATTAGATTCCTCTTGGGGTTTAAGCTTTAGAGGAAAATATGTCGTAGCCGCTTTAGGTCCTTGGTTAAATTCTTCCTGTTTTATTCATTATCTTGAGCAAAAACCGTTAGTTAAAAAAATTGTTTGTTTTGAATTACACGGTGGTATTAGTGAAAATACACCCGTTTATTATTTTTTTGATGAAGATGCTTTTATCGCTCCTGTGCATAACAAATTGTTTTTAAGCATTACCTCCAATGATTGGAAGGCTTCTGTAGAAAAACTTCCTCTCAATGCGACTCGACAAGAGTATCAGGATGGATTAAAAATTTTAAAACGCTACGCTGTAGCGAAAAAAATAGCAGGTGCGCATGTTTTTTGCGATAGCTATTATCCAGATTTTACGCCTCGTGTTACTTATCATGGAGCGCAAAATAGTTTAGCTATCATTTCAGGCGCCTCTGGATCTGGATTCAGACTGGCACCTGCTTTAGCTGATGCGGCCTTAAGATTTATCTAAGGATGTTTCTATGGAATATAAGTACAACGCGTATTTAGAAAAGGCACACGATGTTTCTGCACATTGGATGATCATCAAACCTAAACAAACGAGCTATTTACATGCGCATCTGGAATCAGAGATCTTTATTATTGTTTCTGGAACTGGAATCTGTCTCAATCATTCGGGCCAATGTTTCATAAGCTTAGGCGACGTTTTTTATTTTAAAAACCTTGAGTCTCATCAATTTATTAATACGAGCGACCGTGATGATCTAATATTACTGAGTCTTGTATGGGCCCAAATGCCTCGGATCATGCACAGTAAAAACCTTACCATGCAAAAAGATCAATCTATTATTATTACGTCAACACCGCCGACTCCAAACGGTGATTTGCATTTAGGTCATCTTTCTGGACCGTATTTAAGGGCTGATGTATTGAAGCGTTTTTTAAAATTAATGGGAAAATCAGCGATACATTGCACAGGTTCTGACGATTACCAAAGTTACACGCAATACAAAGCGCAGACAATCAATCAAACAGCGGAACAAACCGCTCATTATTTTACGCATAAGATAAAAAATACATTTCAAGAGTTTTTTATTGACGTCGATCGATTTGAATGCCCTTCTGAATATCCAGAATATACAGAAAAGATACAAACTTTGTTTTCTATTTTATTAAGTAAGGGAGTGATTGTTTCTAAAGAAAGTCCGACCTTATATTGTCGACACTGTTATCGTTATGTATATGAAGTCTATGTTTCAGGCGCTTGTCCTTTTTGTTCTGCCAAGACGTGTGGTGCTTTATGCGAACATTGTGGTTTTATTAATGATGGTGCTGATCTGAAGAATCCTATGTGTTGCTGTGGCCATACCCCTGATCTGACAACCTTTGTACGTTATTATTTTGAACTTGAGCCATTTCGTGAGCGGTTGATTCATTATTATCATTCAGTGCAATTGAATACGGTGCTGAAAAAATATTGTTTTGCCGCCGTGCGTCGTCCGTTGCCGAGCGTGCCTGTCAGTTATATTGCTGATTGGGGAATAAAGCTGCCTGTTGATGAGAAACAGATTATTTCAGCTTGGTTAGAAATGGGATTGCGTCATTATTTGTTGTTAGAAAATATACATGATCCTTATTTAATACAATTTTTTGGTTTTGATAATTCTTTTTTTAACGCCTTATTGTTTCCAAGCATTTTTATGGCGTTAAATAAAGAAGATTTTTTAGCCAAAAAATTGGTGATGAATCCATTTTATTGTTTGGATAAGAAAAAATTTTCTACTAGTCGTGCGCATCTAATCTATGCTTCTGAATTTTTAAGCAATCATTGTGTTGATTATGCGCGACTTTATTTAGCCTATTCGGGTTCTGATTATACACAAGGCAATTTTGATTTTACTGAGTATCAACATTGCATTCAAACTATATTTTTAGGGAAATGGTTGCATTTGTGCGTGGCAATAGAAAATGATTTTATACAATTTTTTAATAAAAAAATGCCTGATATCGGTTTGTGGCAAGAAAATCATAACGCTTTTTATATGTATTTAACACGGAGTCTTGATAACATTAAAACTTATTATGAAAGCAACGAATTTTCCCTTCGAGCTATTTTGGAGCAACTCAATCATTTGGTTTTGGAAGCAGATCAGTTCTTGCAGCAAAACCGGCTTCTTTTTTCTGAACCGAGCTGCGCTGATGAAAATCGCACGACTATTTGCTTGCTTTATTTAATGCTTAAATCCTTTAGCATTGCCATTTATCCGATTCTTCCGTATTTTTCGGGGCAATTAGCCTCAATCATGCAGCTGTCGTTGCCATTGAGCTGGAATGAAGCATTGATTTGGATAAAACCTAATACTTCAATCATCGGGATGAATAATTTATATCTTTCGTATCGAGGATTGAATACTGAATCTATAATAATGCAGCCCCTCAAAACAGAAATAAGTGAAAATACCAATAGCTGCGCTTAAGTGCCAGAGTAAATTAGCCGAGTAATTTTGATAGATCCAAGTGCCTATTAATGGGGCGATCATTTGAGCAAGACTGAAGATCGTTTGAAAAATCCCAATATATTGTCCTTTGGTTCTTTCTGTACTTTTTTCTATAGCCAACAAAATAATAATGGTAAAAAAAACCATTTCACCTAAGGTCCAAAACAGAGTTAAAGCTATCGCGTAAAATAAGCCATGACCTAATGGCAACATACCCTGGCCAAAACAGATGAATACTGCTCCTAATGCAGCGATCCGTTCTCTTCGTATATCTCTTAAGGCGTAGAGAAGCGGCACTTCAAGAAAGATGATCATAAAGGCGTTGATACAATTAAGCATCGTATATTGATGCACCGTCAAATGGTAACTTTCAGTCAGATAAATCGGATACACGGTGAATAATTGATAAAAAACAATAGTGGGTAATAAGCAGCATAGATAAATTAAAACAAACCATTTATCAGATAAGGCCGCTAATTTATTCGTTTTTCCCTTAGGTGCTAAGTGTTTGCTTAAGTTCAGGTTTTTGGTAAAGAACAATACGCTTAAGAAACTCAGCAAGGTTATGAGCGCGTCGAAGTAAAAGATACTTTGATAAGAAAAAGTAAATAAAACAGCGCCGATCATATTGGCAATGGCCATGCCTATGTTTAAAACCACACGACGTAAACTCATGACCTGGACGTGCTGCTGCGTTTTACTGAGTTGTAAAAGCACTACTGAAATCAGCGGTTTAAAAGCACCTTGCAGGATATTGATCAGCAGAATCAAGGTGGATATAGAAAGAAGACTATGGGCAAAGGCTAAACCATAAATTGTTATAGAACTGCTAGCTAGAATGAATAACATGAGACGACGTAGATCCATACTGTCGGATACATAGCCACCTAGAATACTACCTAATAGCAAACCAAAACCCGAAGCAGAGCTGACAATACCAATCTGAATCAATGAATAATGGAGAGAAAATTTTAGATACAGCGCTAAGAATACATTGATCATAACGCCCATATTGTTAATTAGGGCCGTTAGGAGAAAAAACCAAATCTTGATGGGTAATGCACGATAGGGTTTTACGTATCGTGCACAAATATTTTTTGTTAGCGCTAGCATGTTAAAGACGAGTTACATAAGGTCCGTGAGATAATTGTTGATCAGTATCTTTTTTAATCATAAAAATACCAAAGCAATTCCAGAGCGAAGAGGATGACTGAATCGTTGAGTTATCATCAGTAAGCGGTAAAGTAGTGGTCTGGCAAGGAGCGAGCATTCCTTTTTTTATACTGTTTAACGAAGCGCGTACTTGATTATGCGCATAGAAAGCATATTGCGCGCCGGATAAAGCACCCGGTAATAAAGCGTATAATGAATACCAGCCCTGTTGTCGATTGAAATCGTTGGCTTGATAAATCTCAGAATGCAAAATGGAATATCCAAAACTGATTGAAACAATTGTTTTATATAAAAATGCAACGATTGAAAGGCTTAGACTGAATATATTGGCATGAGCACATTGTTTTTCTTCAGTTGAATCAACCTCGTTGCTGTTGTTAGATTGAGCACGAGTAGCCTCTGATAATTGATCAACACTTTGAGTGGCAAAGGTAAAATAACCTCCAAGACAGGCAAAGCTCACACTGATTGGCAGAAGAATATTTTTATTTTGGGAAAATAATGTGCAAAAACCCATACCAATATAATAATACACGGTGCTTTGGTAGGTTATATTCGCTAAAGCCATAATACTGGAGACTAAAAAACTTCGGTTCAATAGTAATGCTGGGGACAGAGAAGTAAATAAATTTCGCATATTAGGTGCGGAAGTATAAATGCGTTTGTTAGTTTGTAGAAAAAATAAGGTTAGTTGACCCAAAAATAAAAAGATACCTAAAGCGATCGACCAAGGTTTTAAAGATAAATCAGCCCACAAGGCTTCAGGCGCTGCAAGCGATCCTGCAAGATAAGTTAAAAGAAAAATAAAACACTGCGCTCGAATAAGGTAATCCCATTTGAGTGTCGGATCGGGTTGGGTGGCGCGCATACTTGTTTTTAATTCGCCGATGCTTAGGATGCTTGCTAGATTATAGGACCCTGCTAAACCCCAACTGAAATAATAAATTAGATCATCCAGTGGTTCGCTACGGTAGCTAGTAAGCAAGTGTGTCGCGATGTTTAAAGATTCCTCTGTCGCTTTTCTAGCATAAAAAATCAAACCACCTTCTGAAAGTACTAAGAGCCAAAGAAAAGATTTTTTTAAAATTCGGTAATTCATGATACTTTCCTCACTGCTGATTTTGTATATTCGGAATATACAAAATCGTTGATTCTTTTCCCTATAGTCAGTATCTCTAAAAACGCGGCGTGTTTTAGCAAGATTTACTTGGTTCAAATAGCTAATTTAAACGCCATCCATGTTCACATTAACGTGTCCTATTTTTAGCTGTATTTACTGTGAATTGTGTGGAGCGGTTAGAAAATTTTTTTCTATTCTTAGTAAAGAAATTAGATCTTGCTCGCATACTTTCACTTGCAACTTTTGCAACTTTCTGTGTTTTTAATTTTTTCACTGGTGGATTTGAAACTATTTGTGAGTGCTTCCGTGTTGCTTTATTTTTTTTAACATAAGCACCATGCTGACTCGTTTGCAATCTATTGAACTGTTTGCTCATCTCATTGTTTATAGTAGAAAATTTTTCTAACCAATTATCATAGTGCTTTGAATTATCTTCATAAATCTGAGATAAAATAATTTTCAGATTGCGCTCGAGCTGTTTTTTTAATACATGAATCCAACTTGATAATTTCTTTCGCTCCGGTTCTGCTTCTTTTGTTAAAAACATGAGTGGTGGAACTACACAATGGTGCAAGACAGTACACGTTGATATAAAATTGTTTTCTTCCAAAATAGATAAACTTTGTTTTAAAACTTTGAACATTACATTTGCCAAATCTCCTCTTATTTCCATTGGCATTCTACTCTTTTTATAGTATTGATCTGAATAAGTTTTTAGAATCCAGTCTTTTAAATGGCCGGAGTTGTTTAATACTTCCGGATCTGTGCTTGAACAAAAATTCAGATAATCTTCATATCTATATTCTAAAAAAGAGGGAAGTAGTTTCATGTCTTCTTTTTCCATTACAAATCTATCCATCTGTTTTTCGATCCGTTTGATCGCTTCTACCATCAAACTCTGA
>Ga0206946_1246_pt1 | contig 10889 bp, 11 predicted proteins | sample Alteio_BWOrgHeat_2_FD_152965 | JGI IMG/M metagenome (GOLD analysis project Ga0206946, IMG submission 152965) | Enriched cells from forest soil in Barre Woods Harvard Forest LTER site, Petersham, Massachusetts, United States -... | ecosystem: Environmental > Terrestrial > Soil > Temperate forest > O... | reverse complement strand
AATTGCCCAAACCGATGATCCCGGTGCGCGGGCAGCCGATCCTGCGGCACATCGTGGATGGGCTGCGCGCGGCGGGCGTCACCCATTTTCAGATCGTCGTCGGCTGGCACGCGGAAGTGGTGCAGGATTACTTCGGCGATGGAGCGAAGTTCGGCGTCTCCATCGAATATGCCACGCAGGTGGTGCAAGACGGCACGGGACGGGTGGTGGAACTATCGAAGGATTTCGCAGGCGCAGACGCCTTTATCCTCAGCTACGGCGACATTCTGATCGATCCGGCCAATTACCGGCGGTTGGTGGCGCTCGGCGACGCCGAAGGGCTGGTGAGCGTGAAGCACAACCCGGGCGAAATCGCCAAGGGCGGCGCGGTCTTCGTCAATGAGCGCTTCGAGATGACCGACCTGCGGGAAAAGCCCAAGCCGGGCGAACCGACGAGCCCATGGTACAACGCGGGCGTCTACGCCTTCCGCCCCAGCATTTTCGAGTTCACCGCGAAGCTCGAGAAATCGCCGCGCGGCGAATACGAACTCACCGACGCGATCCGCGCGCTGGCGCTCAGCGGACGCAAAGTGCAGGTGGTGGAACTCACCGGCGACTGGGCCGACGTGCGCGATCCCGAGGTCCTGGCGCAGTTGAATGCCGGCGGGTGAGGAACCTTAGCGATCCGCGTCGAGGAGCAGTTCCTCGGGCCGCTTGGTGTTGAGTTCCATCCGCTGGAGCGGGATATTCAGCGTCTGGCTGCCATTCTGCAAAGTCACCAGCCCATCGATGATGCGTTGCACGCGAATGCGCAGCGGCGGTACGCCCGGGGTCTTTGGCATGCGGATAAACTCGCCCTCGCTGTAGGCGCGATGGTTGATCACGGCCAGCGACGGCGTCGTGCCCGAGCTCACCAGAATGCTGGTGAGGGTGAAGCTCTTCTCATCGAGCAGGACTTTCGGCGCGACCATGACTTCCTGGACTTGCACCGGGGCGCCGACCACGTGTTTCACCCAGCCGATCGGCCAGAAGGGTGCGCGCGAGGTGTCCGGAGGGACCGCAAAGGCCGAGTGGTTCTTCAACTCGTACGGCGGCACGGGCTCCTGCTTGGCGGAAGGGTCGGGCTTCGCGGAAGCGTCGGCTGTGGCGCCGGCTTTGGCGGTTGCGATGGGGACCGCTCCGTCGTTGTCGCCGGGCTTGGGGCGCACGGCGTGGAGCAGCGGGGCGCAGGCCAGGAAAGCGGCCAGGAAGGAAAGTGGGCGGAGGCTCATTGTTTGACGAGGTTGTTGACCGTGAGGAAGGCGTGCTGCGTTTCCACGTCGTCGCGGCTGGCGTCGATCTGCAGGGCGCTGACCTCCAGCAGGGGCTCTTCATTTTCCAATTCGGCGATGGCCTGACCGAAGGGCACGAACTCCACCTTGGGAAGATCGACGCCCCAGGCAATCTTGCGAAAGCCCGGCAACTCTTTTTCGATTGTTTCCGCCGTCATACGAGTGGAAGCCTTGTCGAGGCCCTGTTTCTTGAAAAACTCCGCCATGCGGGTCGGAAACCAGGCTACCGGCGAACCCTCCGGAATCATCGCCTCGACCTGGCGCATCGGCAACGTGGCGGCGGGTGAGTTCTTGAGCGCCTGCTGTGTCTTTTCGATCTGGGCTTTGGCACTGGCGATCTCGGGGCCGAGCGCATTCACACTCTGGCGCGCGGTCTCTTCACGCTTCACGAGCGGGCCGAGCAGCAGGTCAAAATAGCTGTAAACCAAGCCAAAGAGCAGGAGGATGCCGAGGACCAGTTTCTGGATTTCGTCTTTACCGAGTTTCATTTCTTTCTGCGGCCAGCCGCGGTTGGTTTGTCTTCGACGGTGGCCATCTGGACGACAATGGCAAAGGTGGCAGTGCCTACCTGCTTGCCATCGAGCATGACCATTTCGGAACCGTCTTCGAGGGTTTTGAAAGTCGAGGTCACGCTCTTGTAATGCGGCGCCAGGCGCTCGGCGATGGCGGTGCGCAAGTCCTCGGCGACGTGCCGCGGATCGGCCCCGGCCGAGAGGCCATCGATGGTGAGCGCGCAATGCCGCGCATTGTCCGAACCGCCACTGGCGGAGACTTCCCCACCGAGCCGTGTAATCTGGACCTCGCGCGGAACGACTTGTGTCAGCTCGGCCAGCAGGGGCGCCCAATAAAACCGGCTTTCGATCCGCTTCCCGATCAGCACGCTCGTCGCGGCCTTCTGGGCGAGTTCATCTTCTTTTTTCTTCGCCGCCTTCGCCATCGGTTCCACCTTTTCGAATTCCGCTTTGACCTTCAGGTACTCGTCGTTGGTCGCGTGCATGCGCACCAACTGGACGAAATACCAACTGGCAAAGAGGGCCGCGATGGCGGAGATGCCGTAGATTGAGATCTTCAGCGGATCCCGGCGCTTCAGCGCCCGGGCTTTGTGGACTTCGTGATAGAGATTGAGACGGAGGGCCATGGCTCAGTTGCGTTTCAAGAGTTCCGCCGCCGCACCGCAGGCGACATTCAAATCAATACTGTTCTGCGCCAGTTCCGCGGAGCGGTTCCCCGACAGCGCCGACTCGCACTTGGACACTGCACTCCACGCTTCACAGGGCAGGCGCAGCTCCTCGGAAATGACCTTCAAAATGGTTTCCGACTTGGCCGGCCCGCCAGACACGAAAATCTTCGGAACCGTTTCTTCATGCCGGTGCTCGAGAAACCCGATGGAATTCTGGATCTCGCGCACCAGCGCGTTCAGCGCGACACGGGCAAATTCAACCATCACCTCGTCCTCCTGCTCGAGGGCTTGCAAGACGGCCTCGCGCCCTTCTCCGCTCAAGCTGGTCAGCCCCTCGACCAGCGCTTTGCCGCCGAATTCAATATTGCGGACGAGGACGAGTTCCCGCTTCACGCCGACCATCACGGTCGAACTGTTGTGGCCGATATCCACGAGGAAAAACGCCTGGTTGTTGAAGATCTCCTCGAAAGCGAATTCAAAAGCGTTGAAGGCGCAGATCGGTGCCAGTTGCATCGCGCTCACGTCGTTGCCGGTCTGTTGGACCGCGCCGCCCACCAGGGTCACTTGGCTCCGCGGCAAGCCGCCCACCAGGTAACGCTTGCGGCCCACGGCGTCGGTTTGGGCGGCCGCGCCATTGACCGGGATGCGGTCGCAATCGAGGACAAATTCCCGGCAGTCCTGGTTCATCAGTGTCATGCCATTCAGGCGCAAGGCATCGCGCAGGATTTCCGGCGGAGTCTCCGGTTGCTCGATGATGCGAATGAGCGCGTCCGGACTGGAAACGGCCACCGCGCAGGCCTTGGCGGAGCCGCCCATTTCCTTGAGCAAACTCTTCAATTGCTGCCCGAGCGCCTCGGCAGTTTCCGCCGGCGCGGCGACCAACTGCGACGCGCAATGCGTGAGGACATAGCGATTGCCGCCTTTTTTTTGCAGCAGCACGGACTTCAGCGAATATCGCCCGAGGTCCACGCCGATTACGGAGGTAGGAGCTTTAGCCATTCTAACGAGTTCTATGAGCAACCGATGTGCCGGACGGGCCGAATTCTCAATTATTTCGTATCCACTCGCGCGGGGACGGCCATGGACGGGTGATCGTTCTGCCGGAGGTCGACCAGCATCTGATCCAGCATCAGGAGCGCTGCACTGGCGGCCACGACGATGAAGAGAATCCCAGCAACGAGAATTGTCGCACGATTGCGACCCGACCGTGCACGTTGAGAACGGTGCGCGGCCAGTTGGGCTTCGAGCAATTGCAGGAGTTGTTCTGGTGTTGCCTTGTTGGTTTCGATTTCGTTCATGGCGTTCATCTGCGACTCATGTTTGGCGCTAATCCGAAAGAAAGAGCTTATCTCGCGCCGTTTTTGGCCTTTTTGCTCCTCCTGGCCTTGGGTGGCGCGGTGAAGCACTTTGGCGACGGACGCGCCTTCTGGGTCTTCAGTGAACCCCGCTACTGGGTTTTCCCGTTGCAAACCGTCCTCTGCACCGTGCTGCTCGTCCGTGGCTGGCCTCGCTACGGGATGCAGGCCCCGCGCCGACCGCTCTTCACCATCGGCATCGGTGTGCTGGCGCTGCTGCTCTGGATCGCACCGCAGGAATGGCTGGGAGCGCCCAGGCGAATGGACGGGTTCAACCCGGAATTCTTTGGCGCCACGGGCTGGTTCTATGCCGCGCATTTGGGGCTGCGCCTACTGTGTCTGGTCGTCGTCATCCCGCTGCTCGAGGAAATCTTTTGGCGCGGCTTCCTGCTCCGCTACCTCATCGACGAGGACTTCACGCGGGTGCCCATGGGTACCTTCTCGTGGCGCTCCTTTGCCATCGTCACCGCGGGATTCTGCCTCGAGCATCGGCCCCCCGACTGGCCGGCGGCCATCCTCACGGGCGCACTCTATAATCTCGTCGCCTACCGCACCCGCAGCCTCAGCTCCTGCGTGCTCGTCCATGCCGTCACCAATGCGCTGCTGGGCGCTTATGTCCTGCACTCGCGGCAATGGGGTTTTTGGTGAGAGAGCCAGGCAACGAGAGCCAGGAGCCAGGTGGCCCATAGCGCGAGCGCACTTGGCTCCTGGCTCTTGGCACTTCTCCCTCCCTGCGGCAGGAGACCTGCTTTAGCAAGCGGTGTGTCCAGCACCTTCACTCACAAATTCATCATGATGGTCCTCGCGGGCTTTGCCGCCGCGTGTCTCTTCTGGGCTTTCCGGCACATCGTGCAAGAAGCGTTCTACGAATCTTCGAACGAAGGCTGGAAGGATAGTCTCCACGGCTCGACAGCCGAAACGCGCTACCATTAAATTCACGCGGCGCCCCAAGGCGCCGTTTCGTGAAAATCGGTTTTGCCCAGCTCAACACCACCGTCGGCGACCTCCGCGGCAATGCAGAGAAGATCGCCGCGGCTTATCGTGACCTCGTCGCGCGCGGCGCGCAGGTCGTGCTGACCCCCGAACTGGCTCTCACCGGCTACCCACCGCAGGACCTGGTCTTCAAGTCACGCTTTGTCCCCCTCAACCTGGAGAAACTCGGCGAACTCCATGGCGCTGTCGGCGAGGTCCCCCTCGTGGTGGGTTTTATCGACGTGAATCGCGGGTCCGGACAGCCCTTTCACAATGCCGCCGCCGTCCTCCAGCGCGGGCAGCCCATGCGCAAGATCCACAAATCGCTGTTGCCCACCTACGATGTCTTCGATGAAGACCGCTATTTCGAGCCGGCCAGATGCGTCACGCCGATCGAAATTGCCGGGACCAAATTCGGCATCACCATCTGCGAGGATATCTGGACGGAAAAATATCTTCCGGGGCGCCTCTACGGTGGCTCGCCGATCGAGTCGCTCATCGACCAAGGCATCCAGGCCATTTTGAATCTGAGCGCCTCGCCCTTCAGTCTCGGCAAGGCCGCGCGGCGCGCGGAGATGCTCGGCGCCGTGGCGCGCGCGCACCGGCTCCCCATCCACTACTGCAACGCCGTCGGCGGCAACGATGAGCTTCTCTTCGACGGCAATTCGCTCGCTTTCGACTCGACGGGCACCCTGCACACCCGGCTCGCGCCGTTTGCCGAGGAATGCGCCCTCGTCGAGTTGCATCCGCAATCCCCCGCTCCGGTCGCGGCATTTCCATCCGCACCCGAGGAACTCTTCCACGCTCTCTCGCTCGGGACGCGCGACTATCTTCACAAGTGCGGCTTTCACTCCGCGGTGCTGGGCTTGAGCGGCGGGATCGATAGCGCGGTAACCGCGTGTATCGCCGCGCACGCCCTCGGCACGGAAAACGTGCTCGGCGTCACCATGCCCACGCAATACAGCTCGCAGGGCAGCATTGACGATTCGCTGGCCGTGGCCAAAAACCTCGGCATCCGCTGTCTCACCATCCCCATCCAGCGCAGCTTCGAGGTCTTCCGCGAGCAGTTTCATGAAATCTTCGCCGGCCTGCCCGAGGACGCTACCGAGGAAAACATGCAGCCGCGCTTGCGCGGGATGACGCTCATGGCGCTCTCGAACAAATTCGGATCGCTGCTCCTCACGACCGGCAACAAGAGCGAACTGGCGGTCGGCTATTGCACACTCTACGGCGACATGTGCGGCGGCCTCGCCGTGATCAGCGACGTGCCCAAGACGATGGTCTACGAGCTCGCCGCGTGGATCAATCGCGACCGGGAAATCATCCCGCGCGCGACCATCGAAAAGCCGCCGAGCGCCGAATTGAAGCCGGACCAGCGCGACCAGGACACCTTGCCCCCGTACGAAGTCCTCGACCCGATTCTGCAACTCTACGTCGAGGAGCAGCTCAGCGGCGCCGAGATCATCGCGCGCGGCTTCGACGAAAAGACCGTGCGCTGGGTGGTGCGGCGCGTCGACCTCAACGAATACAAACGCGCGCAGGCCGTGCCGGGCTTGAAGGTGACGCACCGCGCCTTCGGCCTCGGACGCAAGATGCCCGTGGCCCAGCGCTTCGTGGAATAAGCCATCATGAGCCGCCGCCTCGACGATCGCTACGAACTGCTCGACGAACTGCCGCACGTCACCGGGGGCCGGCTTTTCCGCGCGCGCGACCTGGCGTTCGATGAAATCGTCGGTGTCAAGCAGCTCGGCCCCAATTGCGGTCTCGAACCCGTGCCGCGCCAGCAATTGGAAAATACCATCCGGCACCTGCAATGCCTGCCACATCGGAACCTCTCCCGCGTCTATGATTTCGATGCCCAGACCGGGCTCATCGTGCAGGAGTGGGTGCAAGGCATCTCGCTCCTCGATCTGCTCCGGCGGCGGCGGGAACTGGCCGTCGGCGAGGCGCTGCTCCTGCTCTCCACCCTCCCGGCGACCCTCGACTTCCTGGCCCGCGAAGCCGTGCCCATTCCCCGGCCTCTGCTCGGCAAACTCTATGTGGAATTTGCGGGCGATAGCGGCGCGGAAAGCCTCGCGGGAACGCCGCTGGATTCCTGGCCCACGTTTTGCCTCAAGCTGAATCCTCTGAGCCTGCGCGGCTTGATCACGGATGCCACCTGCGACGACAACTCGAGTACGGTCGTGGTCGACCCGCGCCAGCCCACGGAGATTCAGGAGGGCTACGGCCCGCGTGAACTGGCTCTATTGCTCTATGAATTGCTCGGCGGGCGCATCCGCGAAGTGGACAACCGTCGCTACAGCCCGCTGAGTTCCCTCCGGGAAGCAGGCAACGCCGTGCTTCGCCGCGAATTGCTCGCCATGCCCCACGCCGATTGCGCATCGTTCTGGCGGGACCTGCTGAACGCGCATGCGGACACAAATCGCATTCCGTCTCCAGCGAAAGAAGAGACCGTCGCCCCCATTCGCCAGTATCACATTCCGGAGGAGTTTCTCTCCTGCGCACGCCCTGGGACGGTGCTGAATCTCGAGCCCACCAACTCCCACGTCCTGCCGGTTCATCTCACTGCCGGCCCGCGTTTCACGGTCGGCCGTTCGGCAGCGATGGCCGATTTCGTCACCCGCATTCTCCCGGAAAACGACACGAACGACGCGCGCACCAACCGCTTGAGTCGCGTCCACGCCGTGCTCGAAATCCACGACCGCCAAATTACTCTGCGCGATGGAAACGGCAACGGCCCCAGCCTCAATGGGTCCGTTTTGGATGGCCAGCCGCTCACCCCCAATCATCCCACGGTGTTACCCCAGCGCGGGCGGCTCACTCTCGGCGAGGAGTTTGCGCTCGATGTGATTCCGCTCGCGGCCGCGGAAACGCCGGAATGGCAAATCGACAATCTGGATGCCTGGACCGGCCCCGGCGAAAAGGCCGTGCCGGTTCCGTATCGCGCGCTCGTGTGCCGGCCAGCCGACGGACACGCCACCACCCGTCATGGTGCGTGGCTCTTTGCGGATGTCGGCTTCGCGATGGATGCCGCGGGCCGCATGGTTTGGGACACGCGTGGGCGCGGGCGCAGCCCGGCCACGTTTCACTACTACCGCGGCTGCTTCTGGCTGCGCAACGACTCCCTGGCCGAGCCTGTGCTCGTGGGCCGCGAAACCGTGCTGGGTCGCGGCGAAATCCTCCCGCTGGCGCCGGGCCAGACACTGCGGATCGGGAGTGAGTTGTTTGCCGTGCGGATCGAGTAACCCACGGCATTCTGGTTCATGTCCGATTCCTTCTTCGCGCTCGAAGCCGTCGTCCGGCAGGAAGATCGGGTGATCGCGCGCTGCCTGCTTCGCCGCGGCAACTACATTATCGGCCAGGCGCGGAAAAACGAAATCGCGGTCGAGGCCGATTCCATTTCCGAGAGGCACGCGCGACTCACCGTGGCCAGCGAAGAGCATTTCTCCCTCGAGGACCTCGGCAGCGCGAACGGCACCTTCGTCGATGGCCGCCGGATCGACGCGGTCACGCCGCTCACGCTCGACAGCACCATCGCGCTCGGACAAACCCGGCTCACTTTCCAGCGCGGCGGCCTGCCGGCATCGGTCTTTCGTCATCTTCCCGACAACTTCCTGCGCAGCTCGCGCTACGCCGTCGGTGAAGCGATCGTCCAGGGCCGCACCAGCACGATCTTCGAAGCCAGCGATACCGTCCTGCAACGGCGCATCGCCCTGAAAGTGCTGCACCCCGAGAGCCAGGTAAATGTGGCGCGGATTCTCGCCTTCATTCGCGAGAACCAGATCGCCGCCCAACTTACCCACAGCGGCATCCTGCCGGTCTACGATTTTGGCTTCGACGACGAGATCGGCCTGTTTAGCGCCACGCGCTTCATCGAAGGGGAATCGCTCGGCACGCTGCTCACCGGCATGGCTTCCGGCCAAAGCGAAGCTCCCCATGCCAGTCTGCACGCCTTGCTCAGCATCTTTCTCAAGGCCTGCGATACCGTCGCCTTCGCGCACGTCTGCGGAGTCGTCCATGGCTGCTTGCACCCGGATGCGATCGTCTTTGGCCGCTTCGGCGAGGTCTTTGTCGACCATTGGGGCACGGCTCAAATCGGTGAGCCGCTCGATGAAAATCGTCCGCGCTTGCAGGCGCCCGAAGCGGCCGCCCCTCCACCCGTCTCGCGCTGCATCGCGCCCGAGCAGGCGGCACTCGCGAAAGACATCAATGCGCAGGCCGACGTCTTTGCCCTCGGGGCGATCCTCTTCCGCATCCTCACGCTCCGCCATTTCAACAACGGTGAAACCGAGGAGAAAATCGTCGCGGAAACGCTCCACCCGGCCGTGCCTCCAGCGAAAGCGCTCGCGGCTGCGCCTCCCCCCGCGCACATCCCCGGAGGCATCCTGCCCGAGCGCCTCGCCGCCGTTTGCGTCGGTGCGCTCAGCTTCAATCGCGAGGAGCGTTTCCCGACCGCGCACGAGATCAAGCTCGAGATCGCGCACTGGCTGGAGCAGGCCACGGGCGGCCCCAGGTGCTGATGCGCACCCACTTGCCTCATCCCTCTCTCCCTATCTCCCCGGTGTCAAAGCAGCCTACTCGATAAAAGCCGTCCAGGGCAGGCTAAAGCGCTCGGCGAGTTTGCGGGCGTGGGCCACGGTGACTTGCCGCTCGCCGCGCAGGATGGCGTTGCCGAGGTTCCGGCTCGCGCCGAGGATACGGGTGAGGTCCGCCGCGTTCAACCCGTGCTCATTGAGAAGATATTGAAGAAGCTGGAGCGGCGTGCGCTTGGGCGTCTTCACGTGCTCATCCTCATAGGTTTCAATGAGACTGCTCACGAGATCGAGGTAATCGTCTTGATCCTCACTCAGGCGATCTTCAAAGCCGGCCATCGCGAAGGCGATTTCCGTGGCGTTGGCCAGGTCCGCTTTATCGCGAATCGGGCGGGGAAGATGGATGCCGCACAGCCCGGCGTAGTCGCGGGGCAGATCGGCGAAGGTCAGTTTCCTGGCGGTTTTCGTTTTCATAATTCGTCTTTCCAATTTCGCCGATCGTACCCGGCGTGGGTCATGAATCGGAGGGTGTAGATGCGTTGACGGTTGAAGTGAACGGAGACAATGAGACGGAATTCGTTGCGGCGGATGTTGCAAATATACACCGTCCTGCCGCTCTTCACCTTGGCGGAGTCCACTGCGGGCCAAGCATTCTTCATCTCGACCGGATTCTTCCACTGGGCCTTGGCCGCGAGCGCCAGCCAATCGCCGAGGGCTTCCGCCGCGCGGGGATTCGCCCTGGCCGCGGCGAGGATGAATTTCCGGGTGATGATTTTCATTGCCCACATATTGTGGGCACTGGCCGCGGCCGTCAATCCCTTCGTGAGGATTTCCGAAACTTTTTCCGCCGATTTCCGGGCCGTTTAGAGCGGCGGCGTTTCGCGGCTGCAAGGTTCGTTCATTCGAAAAAATTGCGAGGCTCGCGGTGCTCGCCTGTCAAGGGATCACGCCGCAAGAGTCAATCGCGAGAGAGACTAGCCTGCGAACCGGAATACGACTCAACATCGGCTTCACTTTTCCGCTTTTTCCAGCCACGCTTCGAACTCACCCTCCCGACCCTCATGGACTTGAAAAGCTATCTCAACGCCCGTGGCACCCTGATCGATCGCGCCCTCGATCGCTTCCTGCCGCGCGTGACGGTCAAACCCCGCACCATTCACAAGGCGATGCGTTACAGCTTGTTCGCCGGCGGGAAGCGACTGCGCCCTGCTCTGACGCTGGCGGCCGCGGAAGCGTGCGGTGGAGAGACTGCACGGGCACTGCCGGCCGCCTGCGCGGTCGAGTGCATCCACACCTATTCGCTCATTCACGATGATCTGCCCTGCATGGACGACGATGACCTGCGCCGCGGACGTCCCACGTCGCACAAGGTCTTCGGGGAAGGCATCGCCGTGCTGGCGGGCGACGCCTTGCTCACCGCCGCGTTCGAGATCCTGTCGCATTCCGCGGAAACCCCGCGCTATAAGATGGCGGCCTACATTCGCGAACTTTCGGTCGCTTCCGGCAGCCAGTGGCTCGTCGGCGGGCAGGTCGCCGACCT
>Ga0206946_1158_pt2 | contig 10955 bp, 5 predicted proteins | sample Alteio_BWOrgHeat_2_FD_152965 | JGI IMG/M metagenome (GOLD analysis project Ga0206946, IMG submission 152965) | Enriched cells from forest soil in Barre Woods Harvard Forest LTER site, Petersham, Massachusetts, United States -... | ecosystem: Environmental > Terrestrial > Soil > Temperate forest > O... | reverse complement strand
CGTTATGACGACTATTCGGACTTCGGAGGCAAGTTCGTGCCAAAGTTGGGGGTTGTTTATGGACCGACCGATTCAGTGAATATTCATGCTTCATGGGGAAAGTCCTACAGTGCGCCGCAGCTTGATGCATTGAATACCCCGAGATACGCCTACTTGCTTCCGCTTGCAGATCCGAATTCGCCGTCCGGAAGTTCGCTGGTGCTCTTCTCACATGGCGGCAATCCCAATCTTTTGCCTCAGACCGCAACGACCTGGAGCGCCGGTGTCGACTACGATCCTGAATGGGCTCACGGCCTGCACCTCACAACGACATACTTCAGCATCGACTATACCAATCTCGTTGCGAGCGACAATAATCCATCATTAACGGACCCTCATTACAGGTCGTTGGTGACGCCTAATCCGTCGGCAGCGACGCAAGCGACGTTAATCGGGAACGCTACGGGAGGTTTCTATAACTTCTCAGGTGGCGCTTATAATCCCGCGACTGTCGCGGCAATTATCGACGGCGCCGAACGAAACATCGCCCGGTTGAAGGTCTACGGTGTGGACATAGGGGGGACTTACAAACCACCCGTTCCGGTCGGAGACCTGAAACTGTTCCTGAACGGGACTTATTTAACTCTCGTTCAACAAATCACACCCGACTCAACGCCGGCAAATATTGCCGGTGTGGCATTCAATCCGCCGCGGATAAGAGTTCGCGGCGGCGAAACATGGGTAACCGGCCCATGGTCAAGCACGGTAACCCTCAACTGGCTCGGCTCATCGACAAATACCTACGTTTCGCCATTTGCGCATGTTTCATCCTGGACGACCGTGGACGCCCAGGTCGCCTATTCACCGAAACTGTCGGGGTTCTTGTCCGGCGCCAGAATCAGCCTCTCCGCCCAAAACATTTTTAACAGGAATCCGCCGAATCTGACTTACGACGGCAATGCGGTGACTGGCGTTCATTTCGACAGCACCAACGCATCGCCGTTAGGCCGTTACATCACCCTGCAACTTCGCAAGTCATGGTGAAAATACGATTTGTCGATGACGGGTGGAGTTTTAGCGCCTGTTAGTTCTGCATTTCCGTTATGACTTGCAGCCGGTCATCCGATACTCCAAAAAGTGCAAGGAAAACCCCATGATTGTGCCGTCACTCAGAGGTGCGACGTACTGTTTATTCGTAATCTGTCTTTGTCTTAGCTCAATGGCGCTTCTCGCGGAGCCGGCGGCAAAGGTGGCCGGCGACCTTATCGACATTCCGAACGCCGCCAAGACGAATCCAAAACGATCCATGTCGCTGGACGAAGTCATTTCGATGCGCGAAGTGCACCAGCCGCAGTTATCCCCGGACGGTCAGCAAGTCGCCTACGTTGTGAAGCAGACGTTCCGCAGCTGCGGCTGCGACCGCGCGGCGCTGTATATCGCGAACACCGACCGGCGCGGTGTTGGCAGGAAGTTGCTGGAAGAATCAAGCATCCAGGCTATTCGTTGGAGCCCGGACGGCAGGCATATTTCGTATTTGTCCGCAGCGAGTGGAACCGTCCAGCTTTGGCGGATAGATCCCGGTACCGGTACAAGGACGCAAGTTTTTGAGCACGCGCCAACCAGCGCATTTAGCCGGCAATTTCAGGCGGGTGACGCGCCGGCAACCGGAATTCTTGATTACGATTGGTCGCACGATGGCTCGATGATTTTGTTTACCGCCATTTCCACGCTGGATGTGGAAAAAAATAAAGAACTCGCGGACAAAGGATTTGTGTACGACGACATGAATATGTTTCAACCCGAACTTGGGCAACTTCGGGACTGGAATATCGCGAATCGCCGGGCGCAGCTTTGGGTGTACCGCCTGCGGGATGGTGTTGAAGAAATGCTCTGGGAGGGTCCGCCGATGGGGATCTTTGCCAGAATGTCGGCCCTGTCCTGGAGCAAAAATGACAAACAGATTGCATTTGCATATTTCCCTCCGGAAGCGGCTGCAAGTGGCGACACACTTTTCACCGCCGAGACTGAAATTGCGGTAGTGGACGTCGACACGAAGAAATTGGAAGTTCTGGCCAGGATGCGGGATGAGGTACGGAATCTGGCGTGGTCTTCCGGCCAAACCATGCTTGCCGTCTTGTCGAGATCCATCATCGGCATGGCATCGTTGAATTTGCTTGATTTAAGGAGCCGGCAGGTAACGAATCTCTCTGAGAACCTCGCGCCGAGCTGGAATTCCCTATTGGTCTGGGGCGGCGAAGACCGTCGTTTGTATTTTGAATCGGGAGGTGTCGGCCAGCATAGGGAGGCATTGGGTATTTATGCTTTGGATGTCAACACGAAATCGGTGCTGCGGGTGACGCCGGCCTCGTTCAGAGCTTCCGAGTGCAGTCTCCCCGTCCAAATGAAGCTTTCCTGTGTTTGGCAGTCGCCAACCGTGCCGCCCAGTCCGGCTGTTATCGAGTTGAATTCGGGAAAAGCCGACACCCTGTCGAACATCAATCCGGAGCTTGAAAATATCGAGCCGCTGAACATCCGGGAAATGTATTGGCGCAACGAGTTTGGCGACGAGACCAGCGGATACCTCGTTCTGCCCGCGAAATCCGAAGTCAGCTCTCACAGGCCGTTGGTAATCATGGCATATGGCTTTGACGGGGAATACGTGGCGCAGGCAAACGAGAATTTGACCAGCTATCCCGCCCGGGAATTTGCCCAACGCGGGTTCGCCGTTCTTCTCTTTAACTACCCGCGATTTCAGGATTGGACTGGCCGGAGTTTTGAGAAAGGCTCCAGAGCCTTCGGTTATGGGCCGCTTTCAAGCCTCGGCACCGTGATAAGGCAACTGGCCTCGGAAGGCGTAGTTGACGATGCACGGGTTGGTTTTTTGGGCCATAGCCTGGGAGGATTCTGGGTAGAATTTGCGATCACGCAATCACGGCTGTTTCAAGCGGTGGAAATCCACGAGGGTGGCACAAACGCCGAGCCCGGAACCTACTGGTTTCCCGGAAATAAGCGTTACCGCGAGTTCCAAGAACACACGATGGGCGGGCCACCTTATGGTGAAAGTCTGAGAGCGTACGAAAGATATTCGCCGACGCTCAATGCCGACAAGGCGCGGTCCCCGGTGCTGATGGAATTTAACACCGTATCCTCAATCCATGCGATGGAAATGTTTTCAGCACTGAGGCAGGCGAGAGTTCCCGTGGAAATGGTCGTATATCCGGGCGACGGCCACATTTATTCGCAGCCCGAACATCGCTACTATTCGATGCAGCGCAATCTCGACTGGTTCGAGTTCTGGCTTAGAGACAAGGAGGATGGCGATCTGTCCAAGGCAGAACAATATGCCCAATGGCATAAGCTCCGCGACCAAAGGGATGCGATCGCGAGGGGAAAGCCAAACTAGTATCATTGGGCCGCAATCTCCCAGATATCGAGGGCGAATGGGTAACGCGGACGGAAACGCCAGCGTTGCCCTCTTTCTTTTGCGCCTTCAGATAAGGATCCGTTAGCCAGAAAAACGTGCCGCGATCCCTGCATCAGGAATAAATGTGCGGTTTCGCCGCACTCATACGTCTACGGCGTATGTACAGCATTTCTCTTCCAAATTCCTTGCCAAGTGGCGTGTCACGGGCGTGTAATAGCACCGTCATGAAAGATTTCGCCCGCCACCTGCGCCGCCTCAGACAATTCCTCCGCCATCGCGGCCGGACCGATGAGGACGCGGACGATTTAATCCAGGAAGCGTTTCTTCGGCTTGAGGTGTATGGCCGCGAGCACGAAGTCCTTGAGCCCGAAGCCTTCCTCGTCCGCGCAGTCGCCAATTTATCGGTCGACAAATACCGGCACGACGGCGTCATTCAATATGCTGAAAAGCCGGTCGAAGACCTCGACGTTTTCGACACCACACCACAGCCGGATGAGGTGTGCGCCTCCCGCGAACGTCTGGATAAATTGATTGCCGGTCTTAACCGGCTGAGCCCCAGGAGCCGCGAGATTCTGATGGCGCGCCGTTACGAAGGCTTGAGCTGCCCGGAAATCGCGAAACGATACGGCGTTACCGTGAGCGCCGTCGAGAAAAGCCTCGCGCGCGCCATGCTGCACTTGGTAGATTGGATGGATGGTTATGATTGAAACAACCGCCGCTAAGCCCGAAAAGCCTTCGCGCAAGGCACAAGCCGAGGCCGTGGCCTGGCTCGCGCGCCTGCAGGCATCCAGGCACGATCAGGCAATGAAGAGCGGCCTGCGCCGTTGGCTCGACGCCTCTCCCGAGCACGCAGCGGCCTTCGAGCGCGCCACAGATCTTTGGGATGACCTCGGCGGCGTTCCCACGGCAGTGTTGTTGCGCAGCGATCTTACACCCAGCCGCAAGCAACGCGAGCGATTTACCTGGCAATGGGTAACCGCCGGCGCAACCGCATGCGCGGCCCTGTTCCTCGCCATCGGTTCGCTAACCATATGGAACCACGACCCGGATTTTTCCACACGGGTTGGCGAGCAACGCACGATCACCCTGGCGGACGGCTCGCATGTGTCCCTCAATACCGACTCGAGCATCGTGCTGGGGTCGTGGAAAGATACGCGCGAAGTACGGCTCGAACGGGGCGAAGCCTACTTCGAAGTCGCCAAGAATTCCGACAAACCGTTTGTAGTAATCGCCGGCGATAGAAAAGTAATCGCCATCGGCACCGCATTCGACGTGCGGCTCCAGCCGAATGCCGGCGGCGGGAAAGTGTCGGTCACCCTTGTCGAAGGCAAGGTCGCCGTAACCAATCTCGACGCTGCGCCCCAATCCGTCTTCAGGCCGGCCGCGCAAGTTCCGGTTCTCACGCAAGGCCAGAGGCTGGTGTTCGCCAAAGCCGATACCGCGTCGGAAAAAGTCGATCTGCCAAGGCTCGACACCGTTACCTCATGGCGGCGCGGCGAGGTCGTCCTCGACAACACCAGGCTTGGCGACGCGATCGGCGAATTGAATCGTTATAACGCGACCGCGCTCGTCATCGACGACCCTTCCACCGCCAACCTCCCCATCAGTGGCATCTTCCGTACCGGCGACAGCAACGCCTTCGCCGACGCCGTCGCCACCTTATACGGCCTGACCATTCTCAAAGAACCGCAAAAGCTCGTCCTCTCCGGCAGACCTGTTCCGCATTGATCCCCCCCTCCCGGGGGGAAGGTTAGGATGGGTTCCCGGTGCTTGGCCCCTCAAGTGCGTTGAAATCAATATGTGCGGATTCCGCATCACCCGTCCGTCTAGCCTGTTAGAGGGGTTCCCAACCCCCCGTTAAACCAGGAGAGGACCGCATATGTTCATCAAACACTTCAGTTGTCGATCCGTGACGGCATTCGTTGTTTTCGTCGCCATGTCTCTCGCAACTCCTGCAGCGTTCGCCCAAACCCGTTACCAGTTCGACGTTCCCGCCCAGCCGCTTGGAGATACCTTACGAGCCGTCGGTCGTGTGACGGGAACAAATGTTCTGTTTGAACCCCAGGTCGTCGCGGGAAAGACCGCCAAGGCGATTGCCGGACAGTTCACTCTGGAAGAGGCGTTAAGCCAAGCCACGAGTGATACCACGTTGGAGATAAAGCGTTCCGGGGAAAATACGATTCTTGTCAGGGAAAAAGAGTCAAAATCTGAGAAGGCAAGTGTCGAAAAACTTGAACAAGTAACTGTAACGGGTTCGCATATACGAGGCGCGGCCGCATCGTCCCCAATGATTATCATTGATCGGGACGAAATCGACCGCTCCGGGTACACGACAATCGGTGATTTTGTAAGAAGTCTGCCGGAAAATTTCAGCGGAGGAAACAATCCCCAGACAGCCGTGGGGAACGCGCCCTCAGGAATCGGTGGCACTGGCGCCGGACTAACGCGCGGGACGGCGCCAAATTTACGGGGTCTCGGGAATGGTTCTACATTGACACTGGTAAATGGTCACAGAGTCGCACAGGACGCGGCATCAGGTGCTGTAGATATCTCGTTCATTCCTTTAGATGCCGTAGAAAGGGTCGAAATAGTTACCGATGGTGCTTCGGCCATTTATGGAGCAGATGCAGTGGCAGGCGTAGTCAATTTTATTTTGAAGAAAGAATATAACGGTGCGCAAACCAGTATTTCGGCCGGCAAAGCAACGGACGGAGGGGCATTTGACAAACGAATTAGCCAATTACTGGGGAAATCTTGGCAAGGCGGGGGAGTCGTTTTCAATTATGAACACGAAGATCAGGATGTACTTGACGCAAGCCAAAGAAGCTTTACGTCTTCCCATGTTTCGCCTTATACACTGCTACCAAAGACTTCTCGCGATTCATTTTACGTCGCGGGCAACCAGAATTTAACAGACAGCGTCTCTGGATTTATTGATGGTTTGTATACTTCAAGATCGATGGAAAGTTCTTCCACATTTCCGCCTACCTATATTTATCAGACACCCGTAAAGCAGTTTGGCGTGAACGCTGGCCTCAATATCTCGCTCCCAGGAAGATGGAAGGCGACGATAGTCGGTAGTGATGCCGAACAAAGCAGCGTATTCAATGAGACCTTGGCTCCTTCCACGTTACTTCTTTTCGAGACTTTGCGAGGCAAAACGAGATCCGCGGAAGTAAATGCAGATGGTTCGGTATTGTCCGCTCCCGCAGGGCTAGTGCATCTGGCGCTCGGGGCGGGATATCGCCAGGAAATATTTGATTACGGCATAAGTACTCAGGCGCAACCGCAAGCTTCTGCCGAAAGAAATGTAAAGTATCTTTTCGGCGAATTAGCGGTCCCGCTCGTTTCCCCTCGACAAAGCTTGGGAATAAATCGGCTCGAACTTGATATCGCAGGCCGTTCCGAAGACTATTCAGATGTAGGTAGCAAGTTCGTGCCGAAAATCGGGTTTGTATTGATTCCCAATGACCAAGTTACGGCTCGAGTATCGTGGAGTAAGTCGTTTAGGGCTCCGCCACTTTTTGACCAATATGGAATTCGTAACGTCTATCTCTATCAAAATATATTGCCCGACCCCCTGTCTCCGTCTGGCGCCTCAAACGTATTGCTTGCTACGGGCGGCAACCTTCTATTGAAGCCGGAAACAGCGGAGTCCTGGACCACAAGCCTAGATTACAGGCCGGATTGGTTAAGCGCACTGAAATTGACGGCCAGCTATTACAACATTGAATACACTAATCGAATTGGGCAAATGTCCAATGTACTTGCTGCACTTACGGATCCTGCCAACGCGGCCTTTGTCAGCCGCAATCCGTCAAGCTTGGCGCAACAGGCCTTGATAAATAACGCGAATGGAGGGTTTACCGTGGTTGGTTCATCGCCATACAACCCCAGCAATATCGCTGCAATTGTTAACGATAGCTATCTGAATCTGGCGAAACAACGTTTAAATGGCCTCGATCTTCTAGCAGATTTGAAATTCAAAGCTGCTGGCGGCGACGCAGACCTCTTTCTAAATAGTTCGTATTTACAATTCCAACAGCAAGTAGCTCCTAATGTGCCGCAACAACAGTTGGCGGGTAAGACATTTAATCCTCCGCGATTTAGGGCACGGGGCGGCCTGAATTGGACAAATGACACCTGGTCAGCGACAGGAATCGTCAATTACCTCGGCGCAGAAATTAACACCTACCAAGCTAACCTGCCACACGTTTCCTCATGGACTACGTTTGATGCCACCCTTTCCTACAAAGCGTCATCGATTGGGGTGTTTGGAGGCTTTCGGGTGACATTGGCAATCCAAAATATTGCGAATAAAAATCCGCCTTTCGTACTCTATAGCCAGTATGTAACAGGGATTAACTATGACAGCCTTAACGCGAGCCCGTTGGGTCGCTTCGCGAGTCTTCAGTTATTAAAAGTATGGTAGCTGTCTCGGTGAATTGATCTAGTCTGGTGCCGCGGTAATGCCGTATAGGTGACCAAATCCCCAGCAATGCGTTCGCAAGGAATCAAGCGAATGGGAAAATGATAAAAACCTTCACTGGCATAGTCGAGTGCCCAAGCACTTGTTGGCAGGAGCAACACGAATGCGATTGCGAAATATATTTGTTGAAAGTGCGGTCTTGTTATTGACGTGCTTTGCAGCAGGAGGAATGGAGTCGACTTCGGCATCGAATCCGAGTCAGGCCGCACAACTAGGGCCACATATCGATTTCGACGTGGGGTCACAATTGAAGGGCCCAAGTCGGCCTACTACACTCGAAGACATTCTTTCCGTAAGAGAGATTCTGGAGCCGCGCCAATCGCCCGATGGGCGCTATGTCGCGTTCATTGTCAAACAGGCATTCCGATCGTGCAATTGCTACCGAGCAGCGTTATACGTAATTGCGACCACCCCGAATGCAACGGCGACCAAAATTCTGGAGGAGCAGAATATATCCAATATACGTTGGGCAAACGGTGGCGAGAGTATTTCCTATCTGTCGGATATTGGAGGCACAATTCAAATTTGGCTGGTGGAAATGAAAAGCGGTGTTCGTAAGGAATTATTTTCCCACGCCGCCATTGAAAGCTCTGTCTTCAATTCAATTTCATCGTCCAGAAAACCGGTCGGTGTTTTTAGGTACGAATGGTCACCCGATGGAACGATGTTGGTTTTCACGGCTCAATCCCAAGATCTCGGTGCGCGAGTTGATGCAGCCAAACTGGGATATCGATACGATGATTCGCGCATGCAATATGCGACGATTTTGGAGGGAAGCTGGGGAACATCTCCCCGGACGCAGCTATGGTTATACAAGATGAGGGAACAAAAAGAGACATTGATTTGGGAAACGTCTCCCGGATCTTCCACGAGTATTCTTGATGTTAGTTGGAGGCCAGATGGCAAGGCGATCGCAATTATAGAAAGCGAATGGATCGGAAAATCGGCTGGCGGTCGCAATCAAAGTGTCAGAATTATCGATCTTTCCGGGTGGGAAATTCATTTGGCTGCGGATGGGCCGGGTTGGAAGGGCTCGCCCATTTGGACGGAAGGCGGAAAGTCTCTAGCGTTTTATTCCAGCGAGAATGTCAGATATCCATGGTCTATCATTCGATTGGGCCTGGATGGCGGCATTCGCGAGGAGTTATCCAGTGATCTTGCCCCGAGTGGTCGTTTTCTTGCATTTCTCGATAACAACACATTTCTATTTGAGTCGGATGGGTTGGCGAAAAGACAGGAGCAGACCGGTCTTTACATTCAAAGAAAAGGATCAGAACCAAGAAGGCTAACGCCTTTAGGGCAGGAAATATCCGATTGCGACAGAATTGTGGGTAAGAGTATTGCCTGTATCTGGCAATCACCCACGATGGCACCGCGGCCCGCTCTAGTGAATTCCGAGACTGGGGTTGTTGTCTCACTAGTTAATGTCAATCCGGAATCGGACTCATTGGCGCTATCGGACGTCGAAGAACTTCATTGGACCAATAAATATGGCGATTTGACTAGCGGGTTCCTCGCATTGCCAACACAAAATAAGAGTCCTGGACGAGTACCGCTTTTGGTTATCGCATACTCATTTAGCGGCGATTTTGTCGCACAGGCGAGTCGATGGAAGACTAGCTATCCGGTACAAGCATTTGCCCGGGACGGCATAGCCGTATTGCTTCTAAATATGCCTAGATACGAAGATTGGGATGGCGCTGATTTTGGAAGGGCGTCGGTATCTTTAGCATGCAGTCCTCTATCGAGTTTAGAGGTGATTGTCGACGAACTTTCACAACGCGGAGTTATCGATCGCGACAGAGTTGGGTTCGCTGGACAGAGCTTCGGGGGGTTTGCCGTCGAATTTGCAATTGCGCATACCAAACTGATCCGTGCGGCTGAAATATTGAATGGAGGAACACTAACCGAGCCAGGGGTCTACTGGTTGGTCGGAAACGAACTTCAGCGCGAATTTCAAATACATTATATGGGTGGACCGCCCTACGGCGGGACGCTAAATAATTATCTTGATTACTCCTTTAACTATAACGCAGACAAAGTAGACGCCCCCGTGCTAATGGAGTTCAGTTCACTTGAGGCATTGGCGGGGATGGAAGCCTACACTGCGCTGCGGACCTACGAGGCACCGGTCGAATTCTATATTTATCCAGGGGATGGTCACAACTTTTTCCTGCCGGAGCATCGCATTCAGTCAATGCAGAGAAATCTGGATTGGTTTGAGTTCTGGCTGTTAGGAAAGGCGCGGGATGAGCCGGACGTATCGACGCAGTATGCGCGATGGCGGGAAATGAAAAATAATAGAGTTGATAAGGTTCGCTCAAAAAACGATTCATCTGACCGAAGTTGCAACAGATAGCCTAACCCCCATTGCAACATTCGCGCTCGTAATGCCCGTGCTTTCTGCGCGCGTCTACGGTGTAGTCGTGATTGGCGTTCGCTCTTTAACGAACCCGCGCCTTAAGCCCGTACCCCTGCGCAGAGGCGTAGCGCTGCAATGTTGCGATGGTCGGGGATGCGTGCCCATCGCAGATTCGAGCCTCGCTATTCCCGATTGCGTCGTGACGATTCGCGTCGCGACTTCGGCTAGGCTGAGGCCGGTCTCCGAGCGCGCTTTCAGAAGTTCGTCAAGGTAACCAAAGGGGCGTGTCCCCTGGAGTGCTGCGCGGCGGATTGGCGATTGTGGGACCGCGGCAGCCGTTTGGTGAAGGAATGACGACTGATGGGTATTGTTCGGTTGGCCAATAATATTGTATGAATTAAAGGGTTCGGATATTTGCGGCAATCTACTGATTGGCGCGGGTTACGTGGACAACGGAATGATGACACGGCGCATGTGCAAAATTAGTGCAAGTAAGAGCTAACGCCGACGAACTGAGATTATCGTACCAACGCCAGAAATCCAAGGGCGTCCCTATTAACGTAGCACTATCCGATCCGCCTCCACCGCAGATTCAATACCAAACCGCTCCCGCAGCAAAAAGCGCACGCTCTCAGTATCCCCCACCCGGAAGCGCCCGCTGATCGGTAGCGCGAGCAACGCATCGTTGGCAATGCGAGGAA